>Ga0210398_10000082_pt1 | contig 121049 bp, 99 predicted proteins | sample IncBWC4OmetaG_FD_161047 | JGI IMG/M metagenome (GOLD analysis project Ga0210398, IMG submission 161047) | Forest soil microbial communities from Barre Woods Harvard Forest LTER site, Petersham, Massachusetts, United States - Inc-BW-C-4-O | ecosystem: Environmental > Terrestrial > Soil >... | reverse complement strand
CGGAGAGGAGCGCGGTGAGGTTCGCATCGACGCTGCCGAGCAGCATCGCGGCCCGGCAGTAGTTGAGCTGCGAGAGGCCGAGTCCGCCGTATTCCTTCGGCACCTTGATGCCGAATGCGCCCATCTGCGCCAGCCGCTTGATCAGGGCGTCGGGAATTTCGCCGTCGGCGTCGATCTGATCGGGATCGACCTCGTTTTTCAGGACGTTCGCGAGTTCGGTGAGGAATGCCTGGCCGGCTTCGACGTCGGCCGGCGGCTGAAGGGGAAAGGGATAGACCTGGTCGAAGGAAAGCCGGCCCATGAACAACGCGCCGGCGAAGCTCCGCCAGCTGCCGGCGCTGCGGGCGGCCTCGGTGAGCTCGAGGGCGTCGCGCTGCGCGCGATTCATCTTCGAGGTGTCGATGATCGACTCGGGGTCGCGCTCGGCTTCAGGTGTTGGAGTTGGATTCATTTTTTTAACCGCTGACGAGCGCCAATGTCTTCAAGCCTTAACCACAAAGGCACGAAGCGCACAAAGAAAACATTTTTTAACCACTTATTGGCACTTATGATCACTGATGGACGGCAGAAAACTTTTTTAACCGCTAATTTTCGCTAATCGGCCCGCCTTCGCTAAAGCTATGGCGTGGCAGGCACTAATATTTTCGGATCGAGTATTTTAGCCACGAGGGATCACAAAGATCATAAAGAAAACCTCTCTGAGTGCTTTGTGTTCTTTTGTGGCCAAAGCATCTGTCAGTAAGGTTTTTTTCCGCGGATGGCACCCTCCTTCGCTCCGGGAGCTGCGAAGGGCAGGCGGATTGGCACGGATATTCGGAGGCTGCTGAAAAACGCTGCTGGCCGTCGTTGCGAGCAGGAAACGCTGCAGCAGTGTTTCTGCTCGCAACCCGACGGCCAGCACGGCGTTGCCGTGTGCTGCGTTCGCAGCACAGTTTTTCAGCAATCTGAACCAAACCAATAAGTGTCTATAAGTGGCCATCAGTGGTTAAAAGTGGATCGTATCCGTGATCATCCGTGGAATCCGTGGTCGAAGCTGGGGGTTGGTAGTTGGTAATTTGGATTTGGTAATTGGTTCGGAATTCGTCACTGGTCATTGGGAATTGGTCATGGGTCATTCCGGGGCGAGTTCGGCGAGCCATAAAACGTTTTTCCTTCACTCGCCATTGTCCGCAGGCGTTCGCAGGGGAAGAAGTAGGGCGCCACGTCGCGGGTGAGCGCTTCCAGGCGGGCCACAATTTTACTGAGTCCAATCGCGTCCGCATGGCGCAGGGGTCCGCCGCGGAAGGGCGCCCAGCCCGTTCCCATGATCATCGCAAAATCGATGTCCTCCGGCGCCTCGACCACGCGTTCGTCGAGCACGCGCGCGGCTTCGTTGATCATGATCAGCACCATCCGGTCGAGTTGCGCCGTGGCCATCGGACTGTGGGAGGCGCCGACCGCCTGGAGGGATTTCGCCTCCGGGTTCGGCGTTTCTTTCTTTCCGTTGTGGCGATAGAAGCCGCGGCCGGATTTTTTCCCGAGCCAGCCGCGGGCGATCATTTTTTCCAGCGTGTCACTGACCGGCACCGGCTCGTGGAGGCGGTGCTCGAGGTCTTTCGCGACGTGCTGCGCGATGTCGAGCCCGACCTCGTCGCAGAGCCGCAACGGCCCCATGGGCATGCCGAAATCGAGCATCACCTTGTCGATGGCTTCGATCGGCGTGCCTTCGTTGAAGAGGTTCACCGCCTCGACCAGGTAGGGCAGGAGGATGCGGTTCACGATGAAGCCGGGCCGGTCGTTGGCGATCACCGGCAGCTTGCCGAGGGCCTTGGCGAATTGCAGCGCGGTGGCGATCGCCTCCGACGAGGTGCGCGGGCCGCGGACGATTTCGACGAGTTGCATCCGGTGCACCGGGTTGAAGAAATGGATGCCGACGACGCGCTCGGGCCAGGTGAGCACCGAGGCTATCTCGTCGATCGAAAGCGCGGAGGTGTTGGTGGCGAGCACGGTGTCGTGCCCGACCTTGGCCTCGAGATCGTGGAAAACCTGCTGTTTCAAGTCGAGCTTCTCGACGGCGGCCTCGATCACGAGGTCCACGCCCTTGAGCGACATGTCGGTGTGAACCGGAGTGATCCGGTCGAAGCCGGCGGTCGCCTCGGGCTGGGTGAACACGCGGTGCTTCACGGCGTCGGCATAAAGCTTTTCAATGTGATGCAGGCCGCGCGCGAGCGCGTCGGGATTCACGTCCTTCAACTGCACGGGAAAGCCGCGTGCGCTGATCCACTGGGCGATGCCGGCGCCCATCGTGCCGGCGCCGATGACGGCGGTCCGCTTGACGGGCGGGATCACCCGGACGGCGTACTCGGCGCCGGGCGCGGCGAGTTTTTTCGCGCGATCCTGCAGGAAGAAAACGTCCATCAGGTTGCGGCACTCGGGGGTGTGGACGAGCTGGAGAAAGGCGGCCTTCTCGCGGGCAAAGCCTTTTTCGAGTGGTTCGCCCACGGCCTGGGTGCACACGTCGATCGCGACGAGCGGCGCGGGATAGCAGCCGCGGGTCTTCGCGAGGACGTCACGGCGGGCGAACTTGGCGACGAGCAACGAAAAGGGAGCGCGGCTGGACAACGAGCGCATCCGGGCGCGGCGTTTTCCGCGGGCGAGCAGCTTCCGCGCGACATCGGACAAATATTCCGGGTGGGCGAGCTCGTCGACCAGGCCGAGCTTCAACGCCTGCGCGCCGACGATCTGCTTGCCGGGGAGAATCAAGCCGAGCGCGGCGGGCAGGCCGATGAGTTTCGGCAGGCGGGTCGAGCCGCCCCACGCGGGCAGGATGCCGAGCTGCGTCTCGGGCAGGCCGAGTTTCGTCGCCTTGTCGGTCGAGGCCACGCGCCAGTCGCACGCGAGCGAGAGTTCGAGTCCGCCGCCGAGGCACACGCCGTGGATGGCTGCGACGGAAGGAATTCCGAGCCGGCCCAGGCGCGTGAACACGCGGTGGCCCTGGTCGATGATGGATTCGAGCGCGGCTGCGTCGGTGTTTTGCCCGAGCGCATGGAGATCGGCGCCGGCGATGAAGATTTTCGGCTTCGCGCTGATGAGGATGACGCCGCGGAGGCCGGTTTCGTTTTCGAGGGCGGCGACGTGGCCTTCAAGCTCGCCGAGCGTGGCGGGATCGAAAATGTTGGCCGACGAGTCCGGGCGGTCGAACGTCAGGAAGCAGATGCCGTCGTCGGAAGTGGTGCGAGTTATATTCACTGATGGGATGAGATTTTTTTGGAACCACTAATGCGCACTAATCGGCACTAATATTTTCGGATCGGATTTTTTTAACCGCGGATGAACCCGCCTTCGCCCTGAGTTTGTCGAACGGGCTACGGCGTGGCAGGCGCAGATGGACACGGATAAGGATCGGATTTTGAACACGAAGGTCGCAAAGGCCGCAGAGGGATCCATACATTCGAACCACGGATGATTCAGATTTTTTAACCACTTATTGGCACTTATGGACACTGATAGGCTGCTGGAAAACTGTGCTGCGTTCGCAGCACACGGCCGCAGGCCGTGTTGGCCGTCGGGTTGCGCCAGAAAGCGCTGCCGCAGCGTTTTCTGATCGCAACGACGGCCTACAGTTGTTTTCCGCAGCCAATTCATATCAGCGGTAATCCGCGTGATCCGCGGAAAAAGCATCTCGGCCCGTTGAGGGCAACGGGCCCTACCAAAACCAGATTTCGTCAGCCTATTAGCGTTCATTAGCGTCCATTAGCGGTTAAAAACGGATCGAGTCCGTGGTTTGAAATCAATAAGTGAACATAAGTGTTCATCAGTGGTTAAAAGTGGATCGTATCCGTGATCATCCGTGGAATCCGTGGTCGAAGCTGATTCGCGTGTATTCGCGTTCATTCGCGGTTAAAAACGGATTGGTGGTTTGAAGTTGGGCATTGGTCATTTTCAGGTCGCTTCCAGCCACAGCGCTCCGCCTTGGCCGCCGCCGACGCAGAGGGTCACGAGCGCCCGGCGGGCCTGCCGGCGTTGCAGTTCCTTCAGCGCCGTCAGCACCAGGCGCACGCCGGTCGCGCCGACAGGATGTCCAAGCGCGATGGCGCCTCCGTTGACGTTGAGAATTTCATTCGGGATTTCGCCGAGCACGATACTGCGTCCGAGGTGCTTGCGGTTGAATTCCGGCGACACCGCGGCGGCGGAGCAGGCGAGCAGCTGGGCGGCGAAGGCCTCGTTGATTTCGATCAGGTCGGCATCCTTCAGCCCGAGTCCGCTGAGTTTCTGCGCTTTCGCGATCGCGTAAAGGGGACCGAGGCCCATCCGCGCGGGCTCGCAGCCGGCATACGCATAATGGACGAGCTGGCCGAGGGGAGTGAGCCGGGTGCGCCGCAGGGCCGACTCGCTCATCACGAGCATGGCGACCGCGCCGTCGGTGACCTGCGAGGCGTTGCCGGCGGTGACGGTGCCGCCGCGTTTTTCGAAAATGGGCCGGAGCTTGGCGAGCGCCTCGATGGTCTGGCCGGCGCGGACGCCGTTGTCCTCGGTGACGTTCACGGGCGCGCGGGTGCCGCGCGGATAAACCGGGCAGGTTTCCTCGACGAACTTCTCCCTGGCTGCAGCGGCGCGCTGGTGCGATTGCAGCGCAAACTGGTCCTGCGCCTCGCGGGTGATGTGCCAGTCGCGCGCGAGGATCTCGGCGGTCTGGCCCATGTTGCAGCCGCAGACCGGATCGGTGAGGCCGAGCACCAGGCTCACGCGCGGCGCGAAATCCTTGGGACGGAACCGCAGGAGCGCGGCGGCCTTCTGCGTGAGGTTCTTCGCCTTCGACAGCGTGCCGAATTTTTTCGCGGCGCTGTCGTTGTAGAGCAGCGGATAACGCGACATGCTCTCGGTGCCGCCGACGAGGAAGATGTCGCCGCGGCCGGCCGCGATTTTTTCCGCCGCCTGGGTGATGGCCTCGAAGCCCGACGCGCAATTGCGGTGCACGGTGATGGCGGGGACGCTCTCTGGCACGCCGGCGCGGAGGGCAATGACGCGGCTGACGTTGGCCGCATCGGCCGGCTGGCCGACGCAGCCGAAGATCACTTCGTCGATCTGCGCCGGGTCGATGCCGGTCTGGGCGAGGACGGCGGCGGCGGCGGTGCGGCCGAGATCGACGGCGTCGACGCCGGCCAGGGCGGTGCCCATCTTGCAGAAGGGCGTGCGCACGCCGGCGACGAGGTAGAGCGGTTCTCTCATGGGCGCGCCTCCTGCGGTTGCGCGGCTTTCGGCCGGTGGTCGACGACTTTCTCTTCCTTGAGCGCGACGCCGACTTTCTGCAGCGTTTTCATTTCGGCATCCGGGTGGAAAACGATTTTGTTCGGCCGGATTTCGAATTGCGCCTGCAGCACCTCGCGCAAGGCGTTTTCGACGGTCGCCTCAGGCGTGTCGGCGATGCGCGTGAGATGCAGGACGATTTCGTCGAGCTCGAGCGGGTCGTCATGGGCCTTGCGGAGCTCGATCTGCCACGAGCCGAGCCCGGGGACGTCGTCGAGTGCGTGTTCGAGCTCGTTGAAGTCGACGATGGTGCCCTTGATTTTTTGGAAACGCAGCGCGCGAAATTCGGAGACGCGCGAAATGCGGCCCATCAGCCGCGGCAGCGTGCGGCCGCAGCACGGGCAGGTTTCCCAGGTGAGTCCGTTTTCGATCAGGTCGCCGGTGCGGTAGCGCAGCACGACCGTCCCGCGCTGGTCGAGCGGAGTCCAGACGATCTCGCCGCGCGTGCCGTCGGGGACGGGCGAGCCGGTCTCGGGATCGACGACCTCGACTATGCCCATATCGGGATAAAGATGATAGCCGGTGGGAGTGCCGGTGGGCGGGACGGGGCACTCGGTCCAGGCGAGTTTTGCCTCGGTGAAGCCGTACGTCGCCATGACCTGCACGCCGGGCGAGCCGAGCTGCTCGCACATGGCGGCGAGCTTGCGGCGCGTGCCGTCGGCGACCTTTTCGCCGCCGAGGCAGATGATGCGCACGCCCGCGAGGCGGAGCTTCTCGTCGATCGCCTGCTGCAGCACGTGGTAGATGAACGTCGGCATGGCGACGAGGATCTGCGGCTTCAGTTTCAGGATGGCGCGGAGGTTGCCCTCGGTGCCCATGCATTTGCCGCCGCCGGTCGAGAGGGTGAAGGTGTTATGTTCGAGGCCGGCGAAGTGCATGCCCCAGAACGCGAGGTGCGGCGCGAAGGGAAACATGTTCAGCATTCGCTCCTCGCGCGTGACGCGCCCGATGCCGGTGATCCGGTCGCAGCCGATGGAGAGATTGCGGAGGTCGTGCTGGGTGTAGAGAAACGGGACCGATTCGGTCGAGCGACCGGTCGTCGCGGTCATGAAAGTTGGCCGCCACTCGCGGTCGAGCTCGTCCTTCACGCGGGCGCGTCCGCGCAGGAGCGCGCGGGCGATGACGCGCGGGCGGGCGGCGAGTTTTGCGGGATCGGGGATGAGGGCGAAGCCGAGCGCGCGCTGCGGGTTTTCGGGCGTGGGCAGCAAGTCTTCCTTCGCGGTGAACGGAAGTTTTTGCAGGTCGCCGACCGAATGGAAATCACCGGCCGACAAGCCGAGTTTCGCGAAGAGGGTGCGATAGTGCTCTGAAAACGGCAGGACGCAGTCGCGCAGGTAGCGGTGCAGCTTGCGGCCCTGCAGGGCGCGGCCGGTGTCGCGATCGAGACTGTGCCAGTGGGTGGTGAGTGAGGTGATCGACATCGTCAGAACTTAGGTGAATTCAGATGATGAAAGGGGAGGTGGATTCCATGGCCACCGGTTTGGCGGTACTTCCGGCCGGCGCTGCCGGCGTCGGTGGAGGTGGCAAACCGAGGAAAGTGGCGATTTCGGCGAGCCGGCGGTTTCCATCCTGTTCGCCGACGGACATGACCTTCCGGATATAGAGCGGCTGAAACAGCAGGGTGGCGATAAAGTCGGACCGGTTGGTCTCGTGCGTGCCGAGGCCGCGCACGATGTGGCGGAAGGTGCCGCGCAGCTCCGATTGGAATTCGTTGGCCATCGCGCTGAGATCCTGGGACGGACGAATCAGCAGCACTTCCATGGGATGGAGTCCGAGTTGGCTGCGATCCGGATGGGTGGCCATGAGTTTGTTGGCCAGCCGGAGTTCCATCGCGTCGCGGTCGAGCGTATCGAGAAAGATCGAGTTGAGCAGCAGGCCGATGATGGTGGCGGGCGGCGGATATTTTTCCGGCGGCAGTTCGGCTTCGCAGTGGCCCGGCTCGAGGAGGGTCGAGATGGCGAGGAGGCGATCCGCGCCGAGGTGAATGGCCGGAGCCAGCGGGGAGACCAGCCGCACTCCGCCGTCACCATGCCATTCGTCCCCGAGGCGCACCGCCGGAAAAACCAGCGGCAGGGCGCACGAGGCCATGATGTGATCGATGGTGATCTGCGCGGACACCCCGCGCTGGGATGGGCCTTCCCAGGCCACGATATCTTTTCCCTGGATCCAGGTCACGGATTCCCCGGTCGGGTAACTGGTCGTGATGATGCCCAGGGCCGAAAGCTTGCCGCTGAGGATGTTCTGATCGATCCCGCGCAACACGCCATCCTCCGTCTTGAGCGCGCGGTGCAGGAATTTTCTCAACGGGGAGGTGTTCACCAGCGCATGCGTGGAAGATCCGACGCGCACACCGCCCGAGATCAGCCGGAGACCCCAGGACAGCACCTTCAGGCTGAGATGGTGAAACTCCGTGTGGAACACATCGTCGATCGTGAGGCCCTCCCAATCCTTCACCAGCTCCTCCACGGCGTCCGGAAAATTGGAAGGACTGCTGGCGAGGAGCGAGGCGTTGATCACGCCCGCCGACACGCCGGTCAAAATGGGAAACGTCAGATCCGGATAGGCCCGGGCGAGACTGCGCAGCACGCCCACCTGGTAAGCGGCACGCGCACCGCCACCGGTGAGCAACAGAGCGGTTTTTAATGGCGCGCCCATGGGGATTTGGGATTTTCGGATAACTCGTAACTTCTTCTCTCTACGGAAGCTAAACTAACGCCAAAGCGGCCGTTGGCAAGCTCACCCCACTTATATCGCGGCTTTTTTTAACCACTAAAACTAGTTTGCAATAAATATATAGCCGCGGCTTTTATTATTTATAATTTGACGAAGCCGGCCGGTCAAAAACCGATTAAATCCAATTAATATAATCAGCAAACCAAAGGGCGTATAACTTTGAAACTACGTGAAAAGAGGACACACTTATATTATCAAAATACCCCTTAAAAAATGCGTGTGGATTCTGGCCTGGTCGTGCCTTTTCTCCGCGGAGGCGCGGAGCGACACGGCGGCCCTGCCACCGGAACCCGGCTTTCTTGGCTTCATGGACCGGCTGCCGGAATTTGTTAATACCAACCTGCCTTTTTTCGCCCCGCGCGGCTCGTATTGGTTCTACGCCCGGCCGCGGATTGGCGATCCCTTCAAGGGAAAATATTTTCGCCTGGACGCGGGGATGTGGGTGAAGGTGACGAAGTCCGTCGACTTCAATATCGGCGCCCAAAGCTTCGTCTGGCGCGACCAGACCGTGAACGACGCGACGCGCTGGGGATTTAATGGCGCGACCACCGGCATAAAATACAACCGATGCCTGTCCGGGCCGATCGGCACCGCCATGAGCGTCGGCGTGAATTTTTCCACGCCGATCGACCGGCCGCCCCCCGCGCTGTCCGACGGATTTCGCCGCACGGATCCCTTTCTCACGTACACGCGGCCGCTTTCCGTGCGCCTGCACCTCGTCGGCTTTGCCAGCTTCGGCGCCGACATGCTCGCCCATACATCCCTGCCCAACAGCTATGGGAAGAATGCGCTGCATTCAAATTCCCTGAACGGCGCGGTGGGCGCGACGCGCGAATTCAAGTGCTTCACCGTCACGACCTCCCTGAACGCCGCCACCACCGCCCTGATGAGCAAGCATGCGCTCCAGGTCTTCAGCCTCAATCCCGAGGTCACGATCCCGGCGGAAAATATTTTTCCCAGGCTGTGCGCCAAGCTGCCGCACTGGCATATCAACCTGAACCTGTCCGCGCATGCGATCACGGGACCCGATGGCCAGCAGTACGGCGTGAGTTCCTCGGTGAGCGTGAATTTCACATCGCGCCCAGGGCATTAGCGCGGCGCGCTGCGCGAAGTACCAAGTATCGGGTTCCAATTAAGAAGAGCGCGCTCCGCGCGAGCGCTGAACTACCAGCAGATGCTTTTGCCACAAAAGAACACAAAGCACTCAGAGAAATTTTCTTTATGATCTTTGTGATCCTTCGTGGCTAAAAAATCTGATCTGAATCTGCGTCCATCCGCGGCCGTGCCATCCGTAGCCTTGGCGAAGGATGGTTAAAAATGGATCGACCTCCGTGCTCTCTGCGCCCTCCGTGTTAAAAAGGTTCGGTGTTTGGTTCTTGGAAGGGATTCGTGCCTGCCCTTCGAAGCTCGGAGAGCGAAGTAGGGTTCATTCGCGGTTCTCAAAGTCAGAAGAACCAATCCTGGTCAGCGGATGCCTTGAAGATCGCCCCGACGAATCGCTCGAGCTCCAAATTGAATTTCACGATGAGGTGATCCGAGCCGGGGGTGAGTCCGTAGCCCACACCGAAATTATATTCCAGGCCGTGCGGCAGCTCGCCCCAAATGACGGGAAAGAGGTAATGTTGCTGGTCGTTGATGGGGTCGGTCTGGTCGAGCAGTCCCGCGCCGCCGTAGAATTCCACGCCGGGCGAAAGTTGCCGGGTCCAGCGGTAGTGCAGGCCGGCGACGTAACCGAACTCGAATCCCTGGTTATGACCGGCCCCGGCCAGGACTTTTTCGAACTTCGGATTGGCCATGATCGAAAGCCGCCCGAAGTCCTTCTCGAGAATCGGCCGCAGCTCCAGTTCGCGGGCCGCATCGTCGAACTGCGGGGTTTGGTGGGATTCCAGCTCGACGTACCAGCCGATATCCACGGGCAGGACATCCTGGTCGAACAATCTTCCGCGCAACCGAAACTTGTTGCCGGCATACTGAAACCCGTGGCCGTTGGGCTGGGCCATGGTGAGGTAAAGCGCAGCCTCGATCCGGTCGGTGAGACCGTAAGTGAGTTCGTACGAGTTATACCACAGCTTATCGCTGGGGAAAGCACCCTTGGCCGTGCCCTCGCCGCCGACGTCATGACCACGGGCCACGACGGCGTTGCCGGTTTCGAGTTCGGCCATGCCTCTCTGCGTGGTGGAGTAGGGATAGACCTCGAATTCCCAGGGATCGACCTGCGCGGAGCACGTGGCGCAGGCCACGAACATCCAACATCCAACATTCAACATCCAACGTCGAAGGCTCTTTGAACATTCAACATTCAACGTCCAACGTTCAACATCCAAGGCGGAACAGAAATTAGCAGATAGGGAGCGGAATTTGAGGATTGAAAATTCGACGTTCACTGGGTGGAGGGAGTTGAGCGTTGGATGTTGAACGTTGAATGTTGAATGTTCGCGGAGTCTGCGGACTCCGCGACGATCACTCCTTCCGGCACGTCTGGGTGAAAATCGTCGAAGAAGTCGTAACTGCCGGCGCGGAGGGCGGGCAGGCGCACGGCGATCGACTCGCCGGGTTCGATCACTTTTTCGCGGTTGAGGCTGAAGCTCTCGAACTCGATCTTTTCCCGGCTCGAATTCACCACCTTGATTTGCAGCGGCTGACCGGCGGGAACCACCAGGGTTTGCGGCGAGAAATGATGGTTGGAGAAATCGATTTCAGGGAGTTTCCCCGGAATATTTGAAGGAGAGGCGCCTTGGAATGAAACAGTTAAGGCAATGAATGATAACAGCTTGATTGGCATTTTGGTCAGGATTACTTGATGCGACTGAGTATCACTCGCATTTATAGCGCTGTCAAGCTTCGGGTGATTCGGTACTAGATTTAACCACGGATTACTCGGATAAACACGGATCCGGATTTTGAACACGGAGGTCGCAAAGGCCGCAGAGGGATCCATACATTCGAACCACTGATGATTCGGATTTTTTAACCGCGGATGGACGCAGATGAACGCGGATACGGATCGGACTTTTTTGCCACAAAGGAGCACATGGATCATAGAGAAATACTCTTTGAGTTCTTTTGTGGCCAAAGCATCTGCTGGTACTTGGTCGTTCGCGCGGAGCGCGCTCTTGTTACTTGTCACTTGATACCTGTTACTTCCGTCTGTCTTCCTGTTGTCATGAGTGACGTCTCCGCCCCGGCGCACCGATCCATCGCCCGCGAAGTTTTGCAGCCGGCCGTGATCGTTGGCGCGCTGGGTTACTTCGTCGATATCTACGATCTCCTGCTTTTCAGCATTGTCCGCAGCGCCAGCCTGACGGACCTGGGTTGCGCGGGCGACCAGCTCGTCAGCCGCGGCCTCATGCTGCTGAATTTTCAAAACGTGGGCATGCTGGTCGGCGGAATCATCTTCGGTATCCTCGGGGATCGTTTTGGGCGCGTCGTTTTGCTGTTCGGTTCGATCCTGCTTTATTCGGTGGCCAACATTGCCAACGGCTTTGTCCACACGATCGATGCTTATGCGGTGTGGCGGTTCATTGCGGGCGTCGGCCTGGCCGGCGAACTGGGCGGCGGCATCACGCTGGTCTCCGAGATGCTGTCGAAGGAAGCGCGCGGCTATGGCACCATGATCGTGGCGACGGTGGGGGTGCTGGGGGCGGTCCTGGGCGGACAAGTGGCCGGCCACGTCAACTGGCGCACGGCCTATTTCATCGGCGGCGGACTCGGGCTGGCGTTGCTGGCGCTGCGCGTCAGCGTGGTCGAGTCGGGCATGTTCCAGCAGATGCGCGCCCGGAGCGAACCTGTATCCCGCGGGAATTTTTTCGCGTTGTTCACCAGCTGGGCGCGGGTGGGGAAATATCTCCGCTGCATTTGCATCGGCCTGCCGACCTGGTTCGTCATCGGCATCCTCGTCACTTTTTCGCCCGAGATTGCCCGGGCCCTGCGCATCCAGGGCGCCATCACGGCGCTCCACGCGGTGCAATTTGCCTATCTCGGCCTGGCCCTCGGCGGTTTTGCCAGCGGTTTTCTCAGCCAGATGCTGGGCTCGCGGAAAAAAATCGTTTTTGGCTTCATCCTGCTCACGCTGGCCGCGCTGGCGGCGTATTTCCTGGCGGGCGGACAAAGCCCGGCGGTGTTTTATGCGATCATCCTGCTGCTGGGTTTTGGCATCGGCTACTGGGCGGTGTTCGTGACCATCGCCGCCGAGCAGTTTGGCACGAACATCCGCGCGACGGTGGCGACGACCGTGCCGAATTTCGTGCGGGGCTCCGTCGTGCCCATCACGATCGGGTTCAATTTTTTCCGGGGCTGGCTTGGGGTCATTCCTGGCGCGATCCTGGTCGGCCTCATCTGCATCGGCCTCGCGCTGTGGGCGCTGCGCGGGCTCGAGGAAACGCACGGCAAGGATCTGGATTACATGGAGATGATATAGGTAAGTGTCAGGTAACAAGTACCATGTATCAGGAATCGGAAATCCGGTGCTTATCTTGGAACTTGGTCCCTGATACTTGTTACTTCGGCCCCGATCAGCGGGGGGGCGGACTTGACTCTGGCGGCGAAGAAAGTATACCTTTTATGGTGAAAAGGACTTACACGATCAAGGAGGTGCAGCGCAATATCGCGGCGGTGGTGCGCCAGGCCGAGGGCGGCGGCCTCGCGACGATCACGCGGCATGCCAAGCCGGTGGCGTTCGTCATCGGCGCCGAGCGGCTCACCGCCATCGCCGAGACGATGGAGATCCTGGCCAATCCGAAGGCGATGAAGGCCATCCGCGATGCGGAAAGCGGCAAGGGCAAGTGGTATTCGATCGATGATTTGCTCGATTGAACTACAAACTCAAAATCAGCCCGCAGGTGCGGGAGTTCCAGGCCGTGCTTGGACTGCAGCACCGGCGGGCGGTCAAGCAGGCCATTCGCGATCTGGCCAGGGAGCAGGGCGACATCCGGGCGTTGCGCGATGAGTTGTCCGGCTACCATCGGCTCAAAATCGGGCGCCACCGGCTAATTTTTCGTTACCTGCCCGGGCGCATCATTGAATGTATTTTTATCGAGGAGCGGAGGCTGGTTTATGAAATGTTCGAATCGGAGATGAGCCGCATCATCGGCGCGGAGTGAGCTTTTAGCCAACCACTCCTGACTCCTGATACTTGAAAACTTGATACCTGATACTTTCCGATGACGGTTTGCCTTTGGGTGGGCGACAAATAATTTGCCTAACCATGAGCGAGAATTCGTCGAACGATCGACCCGGCCCGGTGCTGCTGTACGACGGCGAGTGCGGGTTGTGCAACCGGACCGTGCGGATGCTGCTGCGGCTCGACCGGCGCGGCGTGCTGCGTTTCGCGGCGCTGCAGAGCGAGCCGGCGCAGGAATTTTTACGCTCGCACGGATTGCCGACGGAGGATTTCAGCACGCTCGTGCTCGTGCCCGATTGGGCGCGGCGATCGGAGCCACGCTTTGCGGTGCGGACCGATGGGGTCGCCGGTGCGTTGTGGATGTGCGGTGGCGGGAGTCGCGTGCTCGCGGCGTTCTTGTATTCAATTCCACGGTTCGTGCGCGACCCGATGTACAAATTTGTCTCGCGCACCCGCTACCGTTTTTTTGGTCCGTGGCGGGAATGTCCGCTGCCGCGACCGGAGTGGAGAAAACGATTTCTAGAGTAGTTTAACCACGGATATCACGGATTAGCACGAAGGGCCCCCAGATTATTTTAACCGCGGATGAACACAGATAGACGCGGATATTTCGGATCGGATTTTGAACACGGAGGTCGCAGAGAACGCAGATGGGAGATGTTTTGAGGCTGCTGGAAAACTATGCTGCGTTGCAGCACACGGCCGACGGCCTACAGTTGTTTTCCGCAGCCTGCTGATATCCGCGTTAATCTGCGTCCATCCGCGGTTAAAACTCCAATCCTTATCCGTGATCATCCGTGCAATCCGTGGTCAATTTTTCTTCAGTGGTTCGCGGATGAGCAGCGACAGCACGACAGACACGGCCAGCACGGTGGCGATGACGCCGAGCGAATGGGCGGTGGAAATCTCGAACCAGTGCGCGGCCAGCATTTTCACGCCGATGAACACGAGGATGACGGCGAGGCCGGGCTTGAGGAAGCGGAAGAGCTGCATCACTCCGCTCAGCGCGAAATAGAGCGAGCGCAGGCCGAGGATGGCGAAGATGTTCGAAGTGAGGGCGACGAAGGCGCTGCCGGTGATGGCGAGCACGGCGGGCAGCGAATCGAGCGCGAAAATGAGGTCGGTCGTCTCGACGACGAGCAAGACGAGGAGCAGGGGCGTGGCCACGCGCCGGCCGGACTCGCGGGTGAAAAATCTGGGGCCGTCGCAATTGGCGGCGACGGGAAAAAAGCGGCGAAACAACCGCACGGCGGGATTTTTATCGGGATGGATTTCATCCGCGGATTTTTTCGGCCAGGCCATCTTCGCGCCGGTATAGACGAGAAACGCGCCGAAGAGATAGATCACCTCGTGAAAGCGGTGCAGCACGCCGACGCCGACGAGAATGAAGGCGCTGCGCAGGACCACGGCGCCGATGATGCCCCAGAAAAGCACGCGGTGCCGCCAGGCAGGAGCGGTTTTGAACCAAGCGAAGACGAGGATGAACACAAAAATGTTGTCCACGCTCATGCAGAGCTCGACGAGGTAGGCGGCGAGAAACTGCTGGGCGGGCTCGGCGCCGAGCCAGGACCAGAGCAGGGCGTTGAAGGCGAGGGCGAGGCCGACCCACACGCCACACCAGGCGAGGGCTTCGGGCAGGCGCACGTCGCGCGCGCCACGGCGAAAAAGGCCGAGGTCGAGCGCGAGCAGGGCGGCGATGAAGGCGAAAAACGCCGTCCAAGCCCACCCTGGCAGCGGCGTCACGGCATTGAGGGCGGCGCAAAACACGATTCCAGCATGGCGAGGGTGGGTGCGCGGGTGCAAGCCCCTCGACGTGCTCGGGGCCTTGAGCTTGTCGAAATAGCCCAGGCCAAACGACCAACCACTAACACCTTTTTTTAACCGCGGATGGACGCAGATGAACGCGGATACGGATCAGATTTTTAACCACTAATTTTCGCTAATCGGCGCTAATTTTTTTGAACACGGAGGTCACGGAGAACACAGAGGGACCCGCCTTCGCTGAAGCTACGGCGTGGCATGCTGATGGGTTGCTGGAAAACTGTGCTGCGTTCGCAGCACACGGCCTACAGTTGTTTTCCGCAGCCAATTCTTATCCGCGTCTATTCGCGTTCATCTGCGATTAAAAACGGATCGAGTCCGGATTAGTGAAAATTAGGGTCCATTAGTGGTTAAAATCGGTTCGACTCTGTGCTCTCTGCGCCCTCCGTGTTAATAAGGGTTCGGTGTTTGTACTTGGGGCCCCTCGCGCCCAGGGCGCGCATAAAATTATCAGGAACTCTTTGACACATCCGCCGGGGCATTTTCACTGCGCAGGGATGAAGCGCCTGGTTTTATCACTGCTTTTTATCATGTCCGTCGCGTGGCCGACGGCCCGCGCCGCCGATAACGCGGTGACCGACCAATCCGCGGGCCCGCCGGCAAGCACGGCGGCCACGGCGACGCAGCCCGCCAATCCGGCGACGCCGGAAAAAAGCCATGCCACGTCCGACGACGAATTGAAGCGCGAGGCGGCGACGGTCGAGGCGCTGGCGCTTAAGCAAAACAAGCCCGCGGTCGCGGCAGCCACCGGCTTGATCGAGCGCGTGGTGGATTCGGTGCTCGAAATCTTCAACGTCGACGAGAACGGCAACGCCCTGACCCACTACGGCGTGGCGGCGTTTTTTCTCGTGATGACGCTGCTGTTCCGCCGTGTGATCTCGAAGTTCGTGCTCACGCGGCTGCGCAAAATGGGGGGAGGTTCGAGAACGGGGATGCGTCTCAGATTGCTCCCGGTGCTGGAAACCCCGGTCGGCGTGTTCGTGGGTTTGCTCGGCATCTTTTGCGCGCTCAATGCGCTCAAACTTTCGGAGCTGGCCCGCTATTACGTTGATCTCGCGGCGACCGTTTCCTTTTCGCTGGTCATTTTCTGGGGCGTGCTCCTTGCGGCCAACGCGCTGCTCGATTATCTGCACGAGGTCGCGACCAGACGGAATCTCGACATCGCCCCGTTCATGCCCTGGATCAAGAAAGCGCTGATCACGGGCTGCATCGTCTTTGGCGCCTTGCTGATCGCCCAAAGCCTGGGGGCGGACGTCAAAGCCTTTCTCGCCGGCCTGGGCATCGGCGGCCTGGCCTTTGCGCTCGCGGCGCAGGACACCATCGCCAACTTTTTCGGCTCGGTCGTCGTGGCCCTCGACCAGCCGTTCAAAATCGGCGAGACTGTGCAGATCGGTTCGACCACCGGCCTGGTCGAGGATATCGGCCTGCGCTCAACCAAGATCCGCGCGGCGGACAAGTCACTGGTTGTCGTGCCGAACAAGACGGTGGCGACCGAGACGATCAACAACCTCTCGCGTTTCACCCAACGCCGCGTGGAACAGGTCATCAACCTGACGTACGACACGACCCCGGAAAAAATGACGGCCATCGTCGAGGACATGCGCCAGATCATTTTGCGCGAACCGGACGTGGAGCCCGATTCGGTCATGGTCTATTTTCGCGACTACAACGCGGCATCGCTCGGCATCTGGGTGGTTTACCTGACGAAGGGGCCGGATGTGCAAAGACAGATGGCGCTGCGCGAGCGGATCAATCTCGCCTTTATGCGCGCGGTGGCGGTGCGCGGCCTGGCGTTCGTGTCCAACTCGCAGACGATCGTGTTCGATGGGCCGGTGGCCCGGCAGATCGCGGAGAAAAAAAGCTAACGCGACCCTGTTCAATTGCAGCTAAAGGTCGTGGTAGGCACGCACGTCATGCGGCGATTGCCACTCGTCCTGCAGGGTCTCCTCGACGGCGCTGGCGAAGATGCGATCGATGGAGCGGGCCTTCTGCAAATAGACCTGACCGCTCTTGTATTTGAAGGCCACCGAGTCGCCGGGCTTTACCCCGAGCGTCCGCCGCACGCGTTCCGGGATGGTCGCCTGGCTTTTGCTGGTGAGCCTGCTGATCGCGAGCGTTTGCATGACGAATAAGACAGCTATTATCGGTCTTGCTCAGGATCAAGCCTCGGCGGTTGGTTACGGATAATCCGTCCTGCCTCATGAAAAGCTGAATTCGAATTGTAAGCGCGTCAGGGACGACGCGCTCCACCTTTAATCCAAGATTGCCCTTGAAAACAAAAAGGCCGGGTGCGGGGCTCGGCCGGAAATTTCTATCGCAGTGAAGACAGCGGGAGATTTAGCCGCGGCGTTCCCAGCCGCCGCCACGTTCGCCCCGCTCACTCCGTTCGCCGCGCTCGCCCCGGTGGCCGTGATGGCCGCCGCCGCGTCCGCCGCCAAAGCCGCGGCGTTCACCGCCTTCGAATGAGCGGGCCGGGCGGTCTTCCTTCGGGCGCGCCTCGTTGACGGTGATGTTGCGGCCGTCCATGGAATAACCGTGGAGTTTCTCGATGGCTTGCTGGGCTTCCTCGGCCGTGGTCATGGCGAGAAAGGCGAAACCGCGCGAGCGGCCCGTGAATTTGTCGAAGATCAGGTCAACGGAAGCGACGGTGCCGGCCTGGGCAAACAGGTCCTGGAGGTCCTGCGCGGTGGTGGAGAACGGGATGTTTCCCACGTATAACTTGGTGTTCATCTGCTTGAATGTAGCCTGTGCTGATTCCGCCCGTTCCCGACTATCGAGTTTCAAATCATCAGCGAACCGGGGCTCACCTGACAATTCACCAAGCAGAGAAGTCAAATAGCAGGCGGGGCGCAAAGTGGCCGGGCCGCGGGGGCGAGGCAAGCGAATTTCAGGGTGGCGGCTGCGCGCAACTTGACCCGCGGCGCCAGATGGGTTTTAGTCTGCCCTCCCGAAATCCATGAATCCCGTGCCCGCTTTTCGCCGTTGTTCCGCGCTGCTCGCTTTGACCGTTGCGAGCATCGTGGGGACGAGCCTGCGCGCCGTGGAGCTGACCCCCAACTCGCCTTTTGCGCCGCCGCCGAGCAGCAATGCCGACGCCAACGCGACGACGCCCAATTCGCCTTTGGAGTTGCGCGGCATCCTCTCCACGCCGGATGGCAATAAATTCAATCTTTGCGACCAGGCCGGTCACATCAATGCCTGGATCGGCCTCAATGAGCCCGGTCAGCCGTTCGTGGTGCGCTCACAGGATATGGCCCATCTTCGCGTGACCATCGAGTATCAGGGCCGCGAACTCACGCTGTCCCTGGCACAGCCGAAAATCACGCCCATGGGTATGCAACAGCAAACCATGTCCATGCCGCAGATGGGGGGCATGCCGCCGCAGATGCAGCCAGGGTCGGTGAGCGCCAGTCCGCAAGATGAGCGGATGCGTCTCGAGCGGATCGCCGATGAAATCAGGCGCCGCCGGGCGATGCGCGCGGCTGCGCAGCAACAGCAGGAATCTCCTCCAAGGCCGCAGCTGCCGCCGCAGGATTGACGCCGGGTTGGGCTGCTGCCGCGGCGGTGGAAAAATTAGGGCGTGAAATTCCGAGACGGGCGCGTAACCTGCCCGTTCCGGCCGGTTCCGGAAGTGGACGCAGTTTTCACGACGGGCCGGTTGCACGCGCAGAATTCACCATGCTTACGACCACCCTGGCCGATGCGACTTACACGAATGGCAAGCTCATCCGGCGGCTCTTCGCCCTCGCGTGGCGCTATCGTCTGCGCTGCTTCCAGGTGCTCGGCCTGCAAATCGTGCTGCTGACGATGGGCCTTTTCGGGCTCAGCCTCACGGGCATCGGCATCGACTTCATCCGCCACAAGGTCGAGCACGTGCCATTGTCGCCCAACCAGCTCCATCTGGCGCTGCCGGACAACTGGCCCGCGCTCGATGTGCTCGCGCTGATCGGCGCCATCATCCTCGGTCTGGCCGCGGGCCGCGCCGTGCTCAATTATTGCTACAGCCTCCTGCTCAACCGCCTGACCCAGCAGGAGCTCGTGGTCCATCTGCGCGACGAGGTTTACCGCAAGCTGCAGCGGCTGAGCTTCCGTTTTTTCGATGCCAACACGACCGGCTCGATCATCACGCGCGTGACGGGCGACGTGCAGTCGGTGCGCATGTTTATCGAGCAGGTGCTGGTGCAGAGCGTGATCATGATCATCTCGCTGACCGTTTACATCATCTACATGGCGAGCCTTTCGCCGGGCCTCACGGCGGCGTGCCTGGCGACGACGCCGTTGCTGTGGGTGATGGCGGTGTGGTTCTCGCGCCGCATCCAGCCGAAATATGCGCGCAACCGCGAGCTGGTGGAGGTCATGGTGCAAAACCTGGCCGAGAGCATCCAGGGCATTGCCGTGACCAAGGCCTTTGGCCGCGAGGCCGAGGACCGCGAGAAATTCGACCGCAGCAACCAGGAAGTTTTCGACCAGCAGCGCGGCATCTTCTGGCGGGTGAGCTTGTTTTCGCCCGCGATCGGGTTTCTCACCCGTATCAACGTCATGGTCCTGCTCGGCTACGGCGGCTGGCTCGTGGCCCACGACCGCCTGCCGCTCGGCGCCGGCCTCGTCGTCTTCGCCGGCCTGCTCGACCAGTTCTCCGGCCAGGTCAACAACGTCGCGCAGATCGTCAACAGCGTGCAGCAATCGCTGATCGGCGCGCGGCGCGTGTTTGAAATCCTCGATGCCCCGGTCGAGGTGCAGAGCGCGCCCGATGCCCTCCACCGGCCCAAGCTCGAGGGCGTGGTGCGCTTCGAAAACGTGACCTTTTCCTACCTCGGCATCGATCCCGTGCTGCACGACATCAACCTCGAGGTGAAGCCCGGCCAGTGCATCGCCATCCTCGGCACGACCGGCGCGGGCAAGAGCGTCCTGATGAGCCTCATCCCGCGCTTCTTCGATCCCACGGCCGGCCGCGTGCTGGTCGACGGGCTCGACGTGCGCCGCCTGCGCCTCGACGACCTGCGCCGCAACATCGGCCTCGTTTTCCAGGAAAGTTTCCTCTTCAGCAACACGGTCGCGGCCAACATCGCCTTCGGCCATCCCGAGGCCACGCCGGCGCAGATCGAAAAGGCCGCGCACATCGCCGCCGCGCATGATTTCATCATGAAGCTGCCGCAGGGCTACGACACGGTGATCAGCGAAAGCGGGCAGAGCCTTTCCGGCGGGCAGCGCCAGCGCCTGGCCATCGCGCGCGCCGTGCTGCTCGAGCCGGCCATCCTGCTGCTCGACGACCCGACCGCGGCCATCGACTCGGAAACCGAGCACGAGATTTTCGAGGCGCTCGACCGCGCCATCGCCGGGCGCACGACGTTTATCGTCGCGCACCGCCTCAGCACGCTGCGCCGCGCCGACTTCGTCATCGTGATGGAACACGGCCGCATCGTGCAGCAGGGCACGCACGAGCAGCTGATGAAAACTCCCGGCCCGTATCTCAGCGTGGCCAACCTCCAGCTGGTGGACAACCGCGAGTTGCAGGTTGAGGCGGAAAAGAAAGGCGCGGCATGAACCCCGCGCTGACCAACCCGAATCCGTCAACGCCGCCGCGCCGCGGCGTGCCCATGCTTGTTCATCGCGTGGACGATGACGATGATTACGGCGAGCTGCAGAAACCGCTCGACTGGGGCCTCATCCGCCGGCTCATGGGCTACACGCGGCCGATCGCCGCCAAGCGCAACTGGCTGATTTTTTTAACGGCTTTGCGCTCGGCGCAATTGCCCGCCCTGGTGTGGGTCTCGAGCCTGATCATCGGCGACCTCATCGCGGGCTTCACGCGCGAGCCGTTCGCGCAGCGCAATCTTTCGCTGCTGTGGGAGTCGCTGGCCGGCTACGGCGTGCTCGCGGTGCTGACCGACGGGCTTTATCATTTCCGCCAGCGGCTGGCGCTCGAGGTGGGCGAGACCGTCGTCAACGCCCTGCGCAGCGACATCTTTTCCACCATGCAGCGCATGCCGATGGCGTTTTTCCACCGCATGAAAGTCGGCGGCATCATCAGCCGCGTGACTTCCGACGTGGAGGCATTGCGCGTGGGCATCCAGGATGTGTTCTTTATCAGCATCGTGCAGGCGGGGCAGATGCTTTTTGCCGCCTGCGTCATGGCCTATCGCGATTGGGCGATGTTCCTCGTCGTCCTCGGGATGGCGCCGATCTTGTGGTCCATCAACCAGCATTTCCGGGTGAAGCTCAGCCGCTACTCGCGCGCCGCGCAGGAGAGCTTCAGCCGCGTGACGGCCACGCTGGCCGAGTCGATCAACGGCATCCGCGTGACGCAGGGCTTCGTCCGGCAGGAGACCAACGCCGGGCTGTTTCGCAGCCTGCTGGCCGATCACTCGCGCTACAGCGTCGATCTCGCGCGCACCTCCGGCCTGCTCGTGCCGCTGCTCGAGCTGAACAGCCAGTTTTTCATCGCCATCCTGCTGATCTTCGGCGGCTGGCGGACGTTCCACGGCTACATGCAGGTGGCGGACCTGATTTTGTTTTTCCTGATGGCGAACCAATTCTTCGCGCCCATCCAGAATCTTGGCATCCAATACAACCAGGCGCTGATCGCCATGGCCGGCGCCGAGCGCGTCTTCCGGCTGCTCGATCTCAAGCCGGATTGGGAGGATGCGCCGGATGCCGTGCCGCTATCTGATCCGCGGACGGCAAGCCCGGAAGTTACAGGTAACAAGTATCAAGTAACAGGAAACAAGCCGGAGGTGATGGGTAACAAGGAACAAGGCAGCCGAGAGGCGCCGGATTCTTGTCACTTGAAACCTGATACTTGTAACTTGCGCGAGCCGAGCGGCGAGGCCGCGCCCCTCGGCGCGCGGGTCGAGTTTCGCGGCGTGAGTTTCGGCTACCATCCGGAGCGGCTCGTGCTTCACGACATCGCCTTCACGGCCGAGCCCGGCCAGACGATCGCGCTCGTCGGCCACACGGGCAGCGGCAAAAGTTCGATTATCAACCTCGTCGCGAAATTCTACCTGCCCGGGCAGGGCGGGGTGTTCGTCGACGGCCGCGAGATCCGCACCATCACCAGCCTTTCGCTGCACCGGCAGATGGGCATGGTGCAGCAGCAGAACTTTCTCTTCAGCGGCACGGTGCTTGACAACATCCGCCTGAGCAAGCCGGAGGCGCCCGAGGCCGAGGTGCGCGCGGCCGCGCAGCGGCTGGACTGCCTCGACATCCTGGAGGCGCTGCCGCATGGCCTGCAGACGGAAGTCGGCGAGAAAGGCGCGGGTCTCTCGGTCGGCCAGCGCCAGCTCATCTGCTTCACCCGTGCGCTGTTGGCCGATCCGCGCATCGTGATTCTCGACGAGGCCACGAGCTCCATCGATGCGCTGACCGAGGCGCGTTTGCAGCACGCGTTGCTCACGTTGCTGCGCGGCCGTACGAGCTTTGTCGTGGCCCACCGCCTCTCGACGATCCGCCATGCCGACCTCGTGTTGGTGCTCGACCAGGGGCGCATTATCGAGCGCGGCACGCATGCACAATTGCTCGCGCAGGGCGGCCATTATGCCGCGCTTTACCGCCAATTTGTCCAAATGGACGACCAAAACTAACCGCCGGAAAAAAGCGCCCAGAGGTAAAAAGATGATTTTTTCAAAGATTTTCCTCGGAAAACGCCCACTTTTCCCTCTAGAAAGTCGTTGCCTTCAGAGTAAAGAACCCTAAACCCAGATTCACTATGGCTAAAAAATCAGCTCGTAAACCTAACGCTAAATTCATGGCCCCGGTCACGCCGGACGCCTTGCTCGCCGCCGTTGTCGGCGCCGCGCCTCTCCCCCGCACGGAGCTCACCAAGAAGCTCTGGATCTACATCAAGAAAAACGGCCTTCAGGATAAAACCAAGAGGACCCAGATCAATGCAGACGACAAACTCAAGGCGGTCTTTGGCGGCAAGGCCAAGGTCAGCATGTTTGAAATGACCAAGCTCGTTTCCGGTCACGTCGGCAAATAAGAACCCTTTCAACCAAAGCGCCGCCCCGGAGAAATCCGCGGCGGCGTTTTTGTTTTTGGGATCTTCAAATGTGGGCGGGGTGCCTTCACCCCGCGACAAACCTCGGTGCGGGGTGAGGGCACCCCGCCCACAACAATTCGCATCGCGGCGGCGAAGGGTCGCTTCGTCATTCCAAGCGCAGCGAGCAATCCCTGCTTCTGTAATGTTTAACCCATGAGGTTACATTCAGGGTGAGATTCCTCGCACGGCTCGGAATGACAAAAATAAAACGGATCGGAGTTGGACGTTGAGTAGCGAAGAAGTATCAGGTGTCAGGCGAGGGAAGTATCAAGTACCAGGTGGAAGAAGTATCAGGTGTCAGGTATCAAGTATCAGGAATGATCGGTTATCTTGGAACTTGATACCTGTTACTTGTTACTTTCCTTCCAGCGCCGTCTCGATCTGTTTGCAGGCGGTCTTTAAAATCTGCAGGCGCGCGTAGCGCTTGTTGTTGGCCGGGATGAGGTGCCACGGTGCGAAGGGGTTGTCGGTCAGCGCGAGCATGTCGCCGACGGCCGCTTCGTAGGGATGCCATTTGCGGCGGTTGCGCCAGTCCTCGGGGTCCATCTTGTGGCGCTTGTAGGCGGTGTCCTCGCGTTCGCGAAAGCGGCGCAGTTGCTCGTCCTTGCTGATGTGCATCCAGAATTTCACGACGATGATGCCGCGCTCGGTGAGTTGCTCCTCGAAGTCGTTGATCTCGGTGAACGCCCGCTTCCACTCGGCCTCGCGGCAGAATCCTTCCAGCCGCTCCACGAGCACGCGGCCGTACCACGAGCGGTCGTAGATCGTCACCATGCCCGCGCGCGGCACGTGCCGCCAGAAGCGCCAGAGATAGTGGTGCGCCTTTTCCTCGTCATTCGGCTTGGCGATGGGGATGACGCGGTAGTCGCGCGCGTCGATCGCGCTGGAGAGGCGGCGGATGGCGCCGCCCTTGCCCGCGGCATCCCAGCCCTCGAAGACAAAGACCATGGAGCGGTGCTGGGCCGAGGCCGTGCGCACGGCGTGATTGAGGCGGCCGAGCCACTTGTCGCGCTTCTCCTCGTATTCCGCGGCCGACAACTGTTGGTAGAGCGGGAGCGCGAGCAGCCGGCGCAGGCCGGAGGCGCGCAGCGGGGTGGACGCGGCTATTTTTTGGCGTTTGGAACTTTGCTTTTTGAGTTTTTCAGTCTTGCGGGCATGTTCGCGGAAGCGCGCGAGCAGCAGCTGGCCCACGGCGAAATCGCGGCTGCGCGGGTCCTCGGCGCCGACCACAAACCACGGCGTGGCCGGGCGGTGCGTGGACTCCAGGATGTGCCGGGCCGTGCGCCCGAGGCGGTCATAGAGCCGATGATGGCGCCAGTCCTCGGGCGAAACGCGCCAGGCGGTGCGCTCGTCGTCCGCGAGTTCGCGGAGACGTTTGCGCTGCGCGACCTTGGAGAGGTGCAGCCAGACTTTCACGATGAGCGCCCCATCGGCGGCGAGCAATTGCTCGAAATGGCGGATGCGCCGCAGCTCGTGGTCGAGCTGCGTGAGGTTCTTGGCGCCGTTGATTTCCTCGCGGAGGGTTTCCGTGTACCACGAGCCGGCGAAGATGCCCATGCGGCCGTGCGGGCAAAGGCTGCGCCAGAAGCGCCACATGAACGGGCGTTCGCGCTCCTCATCGGTGGGCGTGTGAAACGCGACCGTCTCCACGCCGCGCGGGTCGAGCCAGCCGTTGAGGGTGTTGATGAGCTCGCCGCGGCCCGCGCCCTCGACGCCGGCGACGACGAGCAGCACGGGAAAGGGCGCGGCTTTCAACTCCACCTGCAGTTGGATGAGCTGTTCGCGCAGCCGGGGCACGCGCGCCTCAAAATCCTTTTTGGTGATACGGGGCGTCGCAATTTTCCGGGCCATGCTGAAAAAATTTCTGCCGGGGCGGCGCGGGCTTGTCGAGTCTCGCCGGGAAAATTCGCGCCAAAGCAGTCGCGCGGCGCGCAAAGTTAAGTAAGGTTATTGTGACAGATGTGAAACGGTCGCGCCCGGCGGGCGCGACCCAAACCCCAACCTCAAATCCAGGAGGCAGCGATGAACCCCGTGCAATTGATCGTAAGATTCCTTGGTTGTTCGGCCGTGGCGGGAGTGCTCGGCGCGCTGGCGATGACGGTGGTCATCCGGCTGATCGCGCGGGCCAAGTGGGCGCGCGGCGACATGGTGGTGGCGGTGGGCAGCCTGCTGACGCGCTCGCGCGAATCGGCCCGGCTGGTCGGCGGCATCATGCACGCGCTTTCCGGCGTGGGTTTTGCCATGGTCTATACCGTGGCGATGATGGCGCTCAACCTGGCGAGGTTCCCCGTGGCGGTCTACGCGGGCATCGGCTTCGGGATTTTCCACGGCATGGTGGTGGGCTTGATGCTGTGCTGGATCGTGGCGGACCAGCACCCGCTCGATGAATTCAAGGAGGCCGGCCTGGCGGTGGGCGTGAGCCATCTCGCGGGCCACGTGGCCTACGGATTGGTGGTTGGGATTGTGATTGGTTTTTCGGGGTTGTAGCCAACCACTGATGGCCCAGATATTTTAACCGCGGATGAACACAGATGAACGCGGATATTTCGGATCGGACGTTGATCGCTCCTGGGTTCATGGCTTCCTTCTTAAACCACCCCGATCATTTTAGCAGGAAACCAGGAAGTCAGAATGACTTTTTAACCGCGAATGAACGCGAATAGACGCGAATGGCTGCTGGAAAACTATTCTGCGTTCGCAGCACACGGCCTACAGTTGTTTTCCGCAGCCAATTCATATCCGAGTCAGTCCGTGGTATCCGATTAGCGTTCATTAGCGTCCATTCGCGGTTAAAACCGGATCGAGTCCGTGTTCGGGATCAATAAGTGGCGATATGTGTTCATCAGTGGTTCAAAATCCGGCTTCTTCCTCTGCGATCTCTGCGGCCTCCGTGTTAAATAGGATCGAAATCCGCGTCCATTCGCGTTCATCTGCGGTTAAAAAACGGTTCGGATCCCTAATCGAATTAATAAGTGCCCATTCGCCTAAAACCAGAGGCGGCCTGCGTTTTCAACCTGATCCAGCGGCAAGCAATTCTTGCAACGATTCGACAATTTGCTGGGCGTCGATTTCGGGCCGTACGACCCGCGCCGCCATCACCCCGTCGAGCAAGACCGAGATGAGGCGCGCCAGTTTCACGGCGCGTTGCGCTGAAATCCCGGGTTTTTGCGAAAGTGCGCTGGCGAGAATCTCAACCTCCGTCACATAGAATTGCTTGATGGCCCCTTCGGTCAGGAGGGATTTGCGATTTGAGTAGGAATAGTCGAGGACAACTTTGAGGAACCCTGAGAGTTCCGGCGATAAGAGCAGGTTGCTCGACAACCAGGCTTCCAGCCCGCCGATACCTTTCTTCTCGCGCCTTAATTTTTCATAGGCTGCGACGACATCAGTCAGCGCCATGCGTACAGTGAACTGGAAGAGATCATCCCGATCCTTAAAGTAATAGTAGATCAGGGCCGGGTTGACCCCTGCGGCCTTGCCGAGATCTTTATTGGAGACCGCCGCATAGCCGAATTCAGAAAAGAGTTTCAGGGCGGCTGTGCCAATGGCATTACGCCGCTCTTTAAAGGTTAGGGTTTTGTGACGCATCTACGATCAGGTGAGATTTGGCCAACTCTCTGCCTCAGCTTCAACCAGCAACTTTTCCAGGTCTTGGATGATTTCTTCCAGCATGGTCTCGCCCACCGAAGCGGAGGCCTCGGATGGGCGGCCGACAACCCCGTTGGGCGTTACTGCCGGCATCGCATACCGCCAGAATTTACCGATGGTTAAGTCTGCAAAATCGCGGGCGTTTTTCATCTCAACCCCGTCCGGTTCGATGGCCAGCATCATCGCGGTTTCGGCCAGATTGGCATGCATGTCGGACGCATCGATGGCGTAAATGCTCCGCGCCCTCGCCGATATTTCCCAGAGGCCCCGATAAGCAAAACGAACGCGTGGATACTCATAGCGGAGTTGAAGAATGGCGCTCTCGATGGAAGGTCCGTTCGTCGCATGCCCGGAGATGAAAAACAGGCGATCGACGCCGCTGCCATTGATCGCCCATCGCGAAATCTCACATAAAACCCCGGTCAGGAGGGTGGGCGACAACGACAAAGTCCCGGGCCACTTCTCCGTATGTCCATACGAACAGCCGAAAGGGAGCGCAGGCAACTTCAGGACCCCACGACGCTGGCAGGCCGCGCGACAAATGTGTTCGACCAGGAAGGTATCTGTGCCAGTGGCCAGGTGTGCGCCATGCTGCTCGGTCGCCCCAATCGGGAAGACGGCCAGTGAGCGACCGTTGGTCGCGACGAGTTCACCCATTTGATGGCTGGTCAATTGTGCCCAAGTATTCATTGTATTCATCTTCCGATCATGAAGTAAAGAAACAGACAGGGCGCGGCGGCGGCCGCGCTGCAGTGAATGGCTAGATGTTTCCGGGTTTATTACTGATGTCTTCCTGGGGCCAAACCCGCCCGCTCCGCGTTGTATCGAGATGGTAGTCGGAATACCTGCGGTCAAAAATCTCCCGGCCGAGTTGCTCAGCGACAAGGGTAGGTTTCCCGGGATCACGCACGACCTCCCCGCGGCTGTTGCCCACTCCACAAACAACACCCACAAACTCGGAATGAGTATAACGTGAATACTCCTGAATCTGGTGTACAATCCCAAGTGATGCACCCGGATAGGTTTCTTCTGAAGCCAGGACCAGACCGATGCGTTTGCGCGCCATCTGTTCGATGACTCGCGCGGAACCGGGATAGGAAGCAGCGTAGTAGCAGAAAGTGCGGTCGAAAAACGCCTTGGTCTGGGCCGACAATCCATACCAATAAATCGGCGAACAAAACACGACTCCACCGGCCGGGAGGAAGTCGTCGAAGAACAGTGAACGGAAGCGATCGGCGATGGCACATTCCCCATCCGGAAGGCGACAGGCACGGCAATCGCGAAGGAAACTCGAAATAAAGTCGTCGATAAAGCGTACTGTCACCCGCGCCCCGCCCTGTTCCGCGCCCCGCTGAACAGCGCTGGCCAGCGTGGCAGAGTTGCCGGCCCGACGGGGACTGCCGACCAAAACAAGCAGGCTTTTTGAATCACTCATTTTGGAAAGTTATCCGGGCTCACACAAAGACGAGATGCTGATCCCGCTCATCGGAAGTAACGGCATAGAAGTCCGCATCCCATTCCTTCCGTTTTTGTGCGACAAAAATATCAACAAACTCCTCACCCAGCATGCGCCGGGCAAACGAACTGCCCTCCAATGCGTCGGTCGCCTGGAGCAACGTGCGCGGCAACCTTTGCCGGCGCGATTTGCCAGAGGGGAGTCCTGGATCGAGGTAAAGATTTTCGTTGAGCGGCTCGCCAGGATCGATTTGCCGTTCAAGTCCATCCAGCCCCGCATGAAGACTCAGCGCGGCCGAAAGGTAAAAGTTCGCGCTCATGTCCGGGGTGCGGTTCTCGATGCAGGGCCGGTTCATGGGGAGACGCAACATGGCCGAGCGATTGTTTTGCCCGTAAGCCTGGAGCACGGGAGCCCAGGACGTGTCGGGCATGTCACCCTGGGCCAAAAGGCCTTTGTAGGAATTGTAGGTGGGGCAAGTCACCGCGCACAGCGCCTCGGCATGGTCCAGGAGGCCGCCGATAAAATGCAACGCCGCGTCCGTTGCTTCGAGGCCATAGCGCCGGGCGGTCTCGCCGATCGGAAAAGACCCGATGTCAAAAAGGTTCTTTTGGGTTTCCGTGTTGGTTAGCGACATATTGTGATGTGCGCCCGAACGGAAATCATTGCTGTAAGGCTTGGGCATGAAACTCGCGACGGCGTCGAGCGAGTGAGCGATATTTTTCACCATGAAACGGAAAAATGTCAGCCGATCGGCCGTTTTAAGTGCCTCGGCGTAGGCGAAATCGATCTCGAATTGTCCGTGGCCACCCTCGTTGTCGAAGGAGTAGAGCCCCCAATCGAGTTTATCCATGCATTTCGCCAGGCGCTCCAAAAACGGCGAGGCGAGGGCGGTCTGAAACACGTCATAGGCCGGTGTAATTCCCTTGAAGGGTTCGGTCTGGAACGGAGCATAGCCTTTTTCCGTCCGTCGAAAGACATAAAACTCGGGCTCAATGCCGAGGTTGAAGGTCAGCTTCTTCGCGGCGGCCCGGGCCAGGGCCTGTTTCAGGATAACCCGGCTGCAATTCTTGTAAGGCTCACCGTGATAGTAGAGATCGGACGCAAACCAACAATAGCGCTTGTCCCAGGGGAAAATCGTCGCGGTCGAAAGATCGGGGATGGCGGCGCACTCATCCTTATGGGGTCCGATCAGCCCCATGCCGTCCAGGGCGCCAACCGTGAATAGCTCCGATCCATGGGCCATGTGCGACAGACGGCTCAACGGCACGCACTTGGCCTTGGTGATGCCATGTACGTCCACATAGGAAGCGAAGCAATACTCCACGCCCTCGCGGCTTAATTTTTCGTACGTTTCAGTCACTAGCTGGTGATTATCCATGTGAAGTTTTTTTAAAGCTGGCCGGATTTCCCGTAAATTTTTCCGACACCAGTTTTGACAAGAGAACTAACTTAATTGATCGGTCAATTAAATTAGATGGAAAACAAGAAACATACGGAATCCTTTTCTGGCCTGCTCCCAGGATTAGATGAAAGAATAGGAGACAGGATTTTAACCACGGATGAACCTGTCTTCGCTATGGCTATGGCGTGGCAGGCGCGGATACGGATCGGAATTTGAACACGGAGTTCACGGAGAACCCTGCTTCGCCCTGAGCTTGTTGAATGGGCTACGAAGGGCAGGCACAGAGGGATCCATACATTTGAACCATTGATGGCCCAGATGTTTTAACCGCGGATGAACGCAGATGGACGCGGATGTCGGATTAGATTTCTTTAACCACTTATGAGCACTTATTTCGGCGGCCTGCGGAAAAACTTTGCCGGCCGTCGTTGCGAGCAGGAAACACTGCGGCAGCGTTTCCTGGCTCAACCCGACGGCCAACACGGCTTGCGCCGTGTGCTGCGGTCGCAGCACAGTTTTCTGGCAGCCATCTGCGTCTATTCGCGTTCATCTGCGGTTAAAAAGGGCAGTAGTTCAAAATCCGGGTCTCTGTGATCTCCGCGTCCTCCGTGTTCAAAAAGGATCGATGGTATGGATCAGCGGTTTGGCTTCCCAGTTGTGATCCATTCTCTACGCTGCGCGCCTCCATGTCCGCGCCATCGCATCCGCAGCGTCTCAAGGCCCTTGTCCTGCTCATTGGCGCCACGGCTTTTTGTGGGCTGAGTTTTCCGCTCAACAAGGCCATCATGTTCACGCAGGCGCAGCTGCTGCCGACGAGCAGCAACTGGTTCATCACCGCGCAGACGCTGTGGCCGCGCTTTACCTTGTCCCTGCTCGTGATCGCGGCGTTGGATTTTCGCGCGCTGCGGACGCTCACGCGCAGCGAATGGCGGCAGGGCCTCGGTCTCGGGCTGTTTTCCGCCACGGGCCTGCTCTTTCAAATCGACGGGCTGCAATTTACCGCGGCCTCGACCTCGGCGTTTCTCACCCAGCTTTACGCCATCGTGATCCCGGTGTGGCTGGCGCTGCGGCAGCGGCGCAACCCCGGCGCCAGCGTGTGGCTGAGCGCGGCGCTCGTGCTCGCGGGTGTGGCGGTGCTTGCGCGGCTCGACTGGCGCGACCTGCGGCTGGGCCGCGGCGAGGCCGAGACCTTGATCAGCTCGGTATTTTTCATGGGACAGATTTTGTGGCTCGAACGAAAAGAATTCGCGGCCAACCGCGTGCGACCGATGACGGCGGCGATGTTCGCCGTCGCGGCCGCGATTTTCCTCGGGCTGGCATTGGCCACGGCCGGCCGGCCGGCCGAGTTGCTTGTGCCATGGGGCTCGGGTGCATGGGTGGGTTTCACCCTTGTGCTCACGCTGGCTTGCACGCTCGGCGCCTTCCTCATCATGAACACCTGGCAGCCGAAGATCACCGCGACCGAGGCCGGGCTGATTTATTGCGTCGAGCCGGTGTTTGCCTCGCTGATGGCGTTGTTTTTGCCGGCGTGGTTTGCGGGGTGGGGCGTTTTTGTTTATCCCAACGAAGTCGCGGGCGCGAACCTGCTGATCGGCGGCGGGCTCATCACCGCGGCGAATGTTTTGATCCAGCTAAAACCACCGCGGTGAGACCAAATCACAAACGCCAACAGCCAAACGCCAAAGAAATCTGAATTAAAATCCGGGTTTAGTTAACCACGGATGTGCACGGATAGGCGCGGATTCCGACCCGCAGAAAAATACATTCACCACGAAGGCACGAAGCGCACAAAGAAAGACCGCAACCGCGCGACTTTTACCGCGGATTACGCGGATACGGATCGGAATTTGAACACGGAGGTCGCCGCTGATGGTTTGTAGCATGCCCCACGCAAGGACAAGCGCCGCTTCTCGGATTTCAAATCTGTACCGAGGCGAAACTGGCATCAGAAAATCTCAGATCTGAGATTTCAGCAGGGCCCTGCTTCGCTGAAGCTTCGCAGGGCACCATTTTCCATTGGAAAATGGTGGAGGTGGCGGGAGTTGAACCCGCGTGCCCCTGACCTTCACGCACCGCGTCTACCTGTATAGTACTGCGTTAATCTTACCAGCGTCATGCGGCAGCGCGCGCTCGACGTAGGCCAGCCCTCGGAGTGAAGTTACGACCCGTGCGCCGGAGACAACCGCGCGGGCTATTCCTGCTGTCGACGTTCGCACCAGCTAGCAGGCGTCACTGGGAGAACGAGGCAGCCGATTAGGCTGCCAGAGGCATTGCTTCGTAGTTGCCGTTTGTTTTTTTCGAAGGGAGATTTGCGAGCGACCTTCGGCGCTCGACAGGCAGCGGCACGCTCTAACCAAGGGTAGAATCCAGAACACCCCCATAAGGAAAGTAACAAGTAGCAAGTGACAAGAAGTCAGAAGCCATTGTGACCAAAAGGGTGATTGGTAGCGTGACCAATCAAAGAACGAGTCGGATAGCTTGCCGCAGGTGGGGAGGGAATGCAAGCGCGGCGCGGCGACCGCCGTCGCGCGTAATTAGTAGTTGGTAATTGGTGACTTGGTGTTCGGCGAAGGCGTCAAGGTTCACGGTTTAGCCATTCTGAAGAAGACAGAAGCACGGGCCCATTTTCCCGCTATAATGGCGTTCGTGCATGCATGATGCTGATTCAAACTGGCGCAATCCCCGGCGGACGGGCCGAGTATCCCCGCTTGACACTGAATCTTTTTTGATTCATGGTGCTGCGACGTCAAAACCGCGCCCGCTTCCGTGCGCCTTTTACCGGACTGTGGCGGGGAACGAGCCCGTTCGTGAGAAAACGTGAAATCCAAAAACAATCCACACATCGGAAGTAACTTCGACGACTTTCTCCGCGAGGAAGGCATTTACGAAGAGGTGGAAGCCGCCGCGCTGAAAAAGGTCATTGCCAGCGCACTGACCCGGCAGATGAAACGCCGGCACATCAGTGTGTCCCGTCTGGCCGCTGTCTTGGGCACCAGCCGGGCCGCCGTCAATCGCGTCCTCGATGACCAGAACACGTCCATTACGCTGACGACCCTTTCCCGAACGGCTTCAGTCTTGGGCTGCAAAGTAAAACTGGAAATTGTCGCGGCCTGATCGTCGGCCGCCTGCACGCCGTAGCCCTGAGCTTGCTGGCGGTGAGCATGTCGAACCCGTCGAAGAGCAAAGGCGGGCTTCTGCCACGCTTGCCCTCGCGTGGACAATCTTTAACCTCAAACTGCCTCACGGTTATTCTATGAGCGTCCCTAAATTGATTGCCGAATTTATCCGCTGGGCCACCGGCCAGGCCGCGACCGACGGAATCAATCGAAATAAGCGCGCCAGCCTCTCTTCCAACGGAACAGACAATGACGAATATGGCTTTGTTGGAATATTTTCAACGTACGATGCGGAGCGGCTCTTGGATCGCCTCAAAAAGGATGGCCTGCGATTCCAAATTGATCCTGACCCAAGTGCAGGCAGGGAAAATTTCAATGGAACCATTCGCTTACGGGAAACAATCGGCGTTTACATCCACCACGAAGACAAAAGCAAGATGGAGCGAATCCTGAACGAGCTTCAGGTCGATCGTGGCGGCTTCACATCACCGTGAATAGCTTCCTCCGGCACTGCTGGCCCATCTCTTGGACCGCGTGGCGGAAAGGAACATCACCAAGGACGACCTGATGCAGGTCCTCCACTGGATTGAAGAAAAGTGCCAAGAAGTCTTGGAACTTGTTACTTGGTACCTGAAACTTAGACCTTCGGAAGAAGGTCACTCACCAGCGCCTTTTCCTCTTTGAGTTCGGTTTCGGTCGCGGCGATTTTCGTTTTGCTGAAATCGCTGAGGGGCACGCCGGGCACGATGCTCCATTTCTGGCCGTTGCTGCGGATGGGATAGCTGAAGAGGAGATTCTTCTCGATGCCGTAGCTGCCGTCGCTGCAGACGGCGACGCTGAACCAGTCACCGGCCGGAGTCGGCGTGGTGAGCGCGCGCACGGTGTCCACGACCGCATTGGCGGCGGAGGCGGCGGAGCTCAGGCCGCGGGCCTCGAGGACGGCCGCGCCGCGTTTCTGCACGGTGGGAATGAACGCATCCTTGAACCAGGCGTCGTCCTTGATGATGGCGGGCGCGGGCTGGCCGTTGATTTTCGCGTTGGCGAAATCGGGATACATCGTGGAGCTATGGTTGCCCCAGATGGCGAGATTGGAAACCGCGGTGACGTCCACGCCGGCTTTCTTGGCGAGCTGGGTCTTGGCGCGGTTCTGGTCGAGCATGGTCATGGCGAACCAGCGGTCGACGGGGATGCCTTTCGCGTTGTTCATGGCGATGAGGCAATTCGTGTTGCACGGGTTGCCGACGACGAGCACGCGCACGTCGGGCGCCGCGTTTTTGGCGATGGCCTGGCCCTGGCCGGTGAAAATCTTGCCGTTGATGCCGAGGAGGTCCTTGCGTTCCATGCCGGCCTTGCGTGGGACGGAGCCGACGAGGAGCGCCCAGTTGACGCCCTTGAAGCCTTCGTCGAGCGATGCGGTGGGCACGACGCCCTTGAGCAGCGGGAAGGCGCAGTCGTCGAGTTCCATGACGACGCCATTGAGCGCCTTGAGCGCGGGCTCGATCTCGATGAGATGGAGGATGACGGGCTGGTCGGGCCCGAACATGGAGCCGGAGGCGATGCGGAAAAGCAGGGAGTAGCCGATCTGGCCGGCGGCACCGGTGATGGCGACACGGATGGGTGATTTCATGGGAATTTAGACTTTAACACGGAGGACGCAGAGGGCACGGAGAAAGTCGGCGCAAAAAATAAAATTAAGCCATGACGCAGGCTCCGAGCAATAAACTTATGGCAGAGCCTTCTTCATTGCAGCTTTTTCCCTGTCATTCCGAGCCGAGCAGGAATCTCGTTTGTAATATAATATGTTACAAACGGAAATTGGGATTCCTCGCTCGGTTCGGAATGACAAACCGTGTTGGCGTTATTTTTGGGCTTTGGCGCGGTAGCGCCTCACGCAAAAATAAACCCCGCCATGGCTGAAGTCATGGCGGGGTTTCACGAAAGGACCTGGCGGTTTATTTCAAAGCCACGCCCTAGTTGGTCGTGATGGTGGCATTCAATGCGGTCGCATCGAAATTGAGGTCAAGGGCCGGGCCGGGATCGACGGCGAAATCGATCGTTGAACCGACCTGTACGACCGGCGTGAGGTCGAAGTTGTATTGGGTCGCGGTGCCACCGCCAATGAGCTGGCGGAAGAGCTGCTGGCCATTGACGTAGATGCTCACGCCCACGCCGTCGCCTTGGGTGCCGCATTGGAACTGACCGGTGACGTGGACCGTGCCGGCATAGGTGCTGGTCCAGCGACGCACGACGGCGACTTGCTGATTGTTGGAGACAGAAGGATGCTGGTCGCCCGCGGAGACCGAATTGTACGGATAAGCACTGCCCCAGACATTGCCGGCGAAGCTGGGCATCGGGTTCCACGTTGTCGTGCCGCCGACAAAGTCGCCGTAGCTCCAGCCGTTGAGGCCCTGCGTGCCGGAGAAACCGGCGACAGAATCGGCGAGCAGGGTGCCACTGGGCAGAGTGGTGACCGGGGGCGTGCCATCGAAGACCCACGCCGTGCTGGAGAGATTTTGTTGCGCGGCCGCAGTGAGAGCCAGGGTGATCGTCGCGCTGGTCGAGGTGGCGTCGAAGTTGAAATCGATGCCGGGGCCGGGATCGACGGCGAAGTCAATCGTCGTGCCGACGTGCACAGGCTGGAGAAAATCGAAAGCATAACTGATGACGTTGCCGTTGCCGAGCAGCTTGCGGAAGAGCGGCTGGCCGTTGATCAGGATACTGACGCCGACACCGTCGCCACCACCGCCGTCCCACTGAAATTGGCCGACCACATGAAGGGTGCCTTCAGTCGTGCTCACCCAACGGCGCACGGCAGAAACCGGCTGGCTACCCGTCGAGGAGGGATGCTGGTCGCCGGGCGTGACGTCGTTGTAGGGATATCCGTTGCCCCAGACCTGAGTCCAATCGGTGACGGCATAATTGGTCATCAGCTGCAACGCGGTGCTGCTTCCCACGAAAGCGCCATACCACCATCCGCTCTGTCCCTGGGTGCCGGAAAAATCTCGGGTGGAATCGGTGAGAAGCGTTTCCGCGGGCGGCGCCGGGGGCAGGCCTTGCAGCGGGCCTTCGACATAGACCGGCGAATCGCCCAAGTTCAACTGGCTCGAGACACCGATGTCATTGCCGACCATGTCGGTGACGCGGGTTTGTCCGCTGACGGTCACGGTCGTCGGTTGCAGCGACCACATGACGCGCACCTGGGTGCCATCAGGACGGGTGAAAAGCATCGAATAAAGACCGGGGAGGGTTGATTCGCGGGTGACAAACGTCGCGCCGGCAAGTTCGGTGTTGATGATCTGCATGGCGTACGCGGACTGCCTGGGCGTGGCGTCAGGGGTGGTGAGTCCCATGATATCCTGGTCGTCGTGCAGAAGGTACCAGTAGATGCGCTGAACATTCACCGAGAGCAGCAAGGCAAAGGCGCGCACAAGGAATTTGGCCTGGGTCGGTTCATCGATGGCCAGCGTTCCGGGCACGGAACCATCCTGGATGGCCCAGCCAATTTCTGTCACCCAGATGGGCTTGGTTTGCCCATTGTTGTATTTCTTAGTCAAATTCTGCAGCGCGATGACGTCGTTTTCGATGCCTTCGGGCGGCGAATTGTAGCGATAGGGATGGATGGAGAGTGCATCCATCGAGGAGAGCGCGCCGTCCTGCATGAGTTTTTCCCAGTAAGGCAGGGGAACGTTGATGGTGGAGCCGCCCACCACGGTCACGTCGGGCCGCACGGCCTTGATCTGGGTGTAGGCCTGCTGGAGCATCTTCGTATAAGTGCCGGACCGATCAAGCGTCGCCGGGCCCGTGCACCACGTGCCGTTGTATTCGTTCCAGATTTCCACGGCCTTGATTTCGCTTCCATAATGGTTGAGCACTTGCACGCCGTATTGCGCGTAGGCGGCCATCCCTTGGGCAGTGTAGGGCGTCATGCCTCCGTCATAATTGGGATTTTCAAAATCGAGCACAATCAACGGTGTGATGCCGGCCACGCGCAACGTGTCCATGTAGTCATCGAAGTATGCCGGGAAAGTATAGACGCCCGGCTGTGTCTCGACCTGATTCCAGTAGAGTTCGTCGCGAACGGAGCCGATGTTTCTCATCGAGGCAATCCAGGCCCAGTCGTGATTCCAGCCCTGCGCAAAATGGGTCATGGCGCCGAAACGTGAGTCGACCGATGCATCGGCTCGGAGCGTCTGCATGAGCAAGGGGCAGCCCACGGAAAAAACTAAAAGAAGGTTTTTGAGGTTCATGCGGCCTTCATCGGCCGCAATGTAAAAAAGTTCGAGCGGTAACTTCCCCTAGTCGTAAAATTCGATTTTTTTTGATCCGGCGACGACGAAAACCCGAAATATGCACTATAAATTTCGGGCAAAACGCGGCGCGAGCGCAGCGTGGACCTCGCGCACGACGGCTTCCGTAGTATCCCAGTCGATACACCCGTCGGTGATGCTCACGCCGGGGAGGAGTTTTTCGCGCGGCTGGGGAAAGGGCTGGCTGCCGGCGTGGAGGTTGCTCTCGATCATCGCGCCGATGAGGGAGGTGTTGCCGGCGGCGACCTGGGCGAGGACGGCGCGCAGGACCTCGGGCTGGCGCTCAGGCTGCTTGGCCGAGTTGTCGTGCGAGCAATCGACGAGGATGGCCTTGATCAGGCGGGCCTGGTCCAGGAGCTGCTCGGCTTGCGCGATGTGGGCGGGCGAGTAGTTGGGGCCGGTGCTGCCGCCGCGCAGGACGATGTGGCAGTTGGGATTGCCGCGGGTGACGATGGCGGAGGCGGCGCCGTCGAGATTGATGCCGAGGAAGGTGTGCGGCTGGGCGGCGGCGCGGATGGCGTTGATCGCGGTCGGGATGGAGCCGTCGGTGCCGTTCTTGAAACCGAGCGGCATGGAAAGGCCCGAGGCCATCTGGCGGTGGGTCTGCGACTCGGCGGTGCGCGCGCCGATGGCGGACCAGCAGATGAGGTCGGCGATGTATTGCGGCGTGATGGGATCGAGCAGCTCGGTGGCGGTGGGCAGCCCGAGGTCGAGCACGTCGCGCAAGAACGTCCGCGCGAGGCGCAGGCCGGCGGCGATGTCGTGCGAGCCGTCGAGGTGCGGATCCATGATGAGGCCTTTCCAGCCGACAGTGGTGCGCGGCTTCTCGAAATACACGCGCATGACAATCATGACGCGGTCGGCGACGGCGCGGGCGAGCTCGGCGAGGCGGGCGGCGTATTCCCGCCCGGCGACGACATCGTGGATGGAGCACGGGCCGACGATGAGCAGCAGGCGCTTGTCATCGGTGAAAATGATGCGATGGATTTCCCCGCGGGCGCGGGCGACGAAAGCGGCTTGCGCATCGTTTTTGGGCAGTTCGGCGAGGAGCTGCGCCGGCGAGGGCAGGGCACGCGTCTCGACGACGTTGATGTCGGAGGTTTTTTGCACGGAAGGTCGAGATTGCTAAGCCGCGTGGCGCGGGGCAAGCAGGCTTTCGCCTGCGCCGGTGACGATGTCACCGGGCGCGTAGTTTGTAGTTAGTAATTGGTAGTTGGTTTGAGCTGGCGCTTGCCTCCGGCAGGCACGGCAAATTTTGGACTGAAACCAGGGACAAAATCCAAATTACCAAATACCAACTACACGCGTTGGGCGTCCGGCGGCCCTGCCGCTGGGCAAAAAGAGAGGCGGCCCGCCTACCCCTAAGCGGGCCGCCCATTGCTTTCTTAGTTACCCCAAAACTCCCGCTAGGCGGGAGAAGTGAAAGTTATGATTGAAGGGATAGCCGGGTAGGGAGCATAGTCAAGGCGAAGATAAAAAAAATTGTTAACATTTTTAAGATTTGCTTAGTTTAAGCTAACAAAAGACATGCAGCATTCGGAATTGACCGCAGCACATATTTGGACACCGGCGGCATGGCTGCAGGTGTCGGGGCCGGACGCATTTAACTTCCTGCAGGGGCAGTTTACAAACGACTTGCGTTTACTGGAGGGGCAGCCGGCGGTTTACGGCCTGTGGCTTAACGAAAAGGGCAAAGTGCAGGCCGACGGCTTCGTGCTGCGCGCCGAGGGCAATGCCTTCTGGGTGGGCAGCTATTTCTCGCCGGCCGAGGCCCTGTGCGAGCGGCTCAAGGCCTTTGTCATTGCGGACGACGTCACGATCGAAGATTGCACGGCGGGCTGCCGGGGCGTGACGCTGATCGGCACGGCGGCGGGCGAGATGGCGGAAAAATTTGGCGGCGCCCTGCGTTTCCCCGGCCGGCGCGCGACGGTGCCATGCATGGAGCTGATGTTCGCCACGGAAACACAGCCGGCGGTCGAGGCGCGGATGGCCGAGCTGAACCTGCTGCCGCTGCCGGACAGCGACATGGAATTATTTCGTATCCAAGCCAGTATTACAGCGGTGCCGCGCGAAATCGGGCCGGACGACCTGCCGAACGAGGGCGGTCTCGAGACGGTGGCGATCTCCTACACGAAAGGGTGTTACCTCGGCCAGGAAGTGATGGCGCGGCTGAAGTCGATGGGGCAGGTGCGCCGGCAGCTGTTGCGCGTGACCGGCGGGGGCGCGCCGCCCGCGTTGCCGGCGACTTTGTACAACGGCCCGAAAAGAATGGGCGAACTGCGCTCGGCGGCAGTGGACGGCGCGGGCTTCGTGGGGTTCGCGTTGCTGTCGCTGCTCGGGCTCGACCGGTGCCCGGGACTGAGCTACGTGCCGGAAGGCGAACCGGTGGTGCAGCTGGTGGAGATCAAAACAACGCGCCCGCCGTGGTGAAATAGGCATCCACCCAGGGATGCAGCCATAAAAAATAAATCGCGCCGGCGATGGCGAGCATCGGCCCAAAAGGCACGTGCACCCCGAAGCCGAGCGCCGCGGGCTGGCCCTCGGTGTCGGCCGACTCGGCGGGCAGCACGGCTTTTTGCGAGGGGAAGACCTTTTGTCCCACCAGCGCGAGGGTAAACCACACCGTGCCCACGACGGCGCCGCCGAAGAGGGCAAAGACAGTGCCATGCCAGCCGCAAAACGCGCCGATCATGCCGATAAATTTCACGTCGCCAAAGCCCATGGCCTCTTTTTTCAACACGGCCTCGGCGACGAGGCCAATCCACAAGACGAGGCCGGAGCCGACGAGCAGGCCTTTCAGCGCGATCACCTCGGAACGCATGGCGTCGAGGATGAAGAGGTCGCCCGACTGGCCGTGCAACGCGGGCACCAGCGCGGAAAGCAACAGGCCGACGAGACCGGCGCCGATGGTGAAGGCATCGGGAATGATGAAGTGATCGAGGTCGATGAAGGTCGCGCAGATGAGCACGCCGACGAACACCATTGCGCACAGCGCCACGGCCGGCGGGAAAAGCAGCCAGCACTCGAGAAACAGCCACGCGGTCAGCAACTCGACCAACGGATAACGGATGCTGAAACGCCGGCCACAGCAGCGCGCGCGGCCGCGCAGCAAAAGCCACGATAGAACCGGGATATTGTCGCGCCAGGCGATGGGTGCGCCGCAGGCGCAGTGGGAACCGGGCCGCACGATGGATTTTTCCGCGGGCACGCGGTAGATGACGACGTTGAGAAAACTGCCGATGGCAGCGCCGAAAATAAAAGCGAGGGCCGGAAAAAACCACGGGAACGAAGCGGCGGTATCAGCGAAGGCGGCGGAGTTCATGGGTGCAGTAAAGGAAGAAGTTCGTTCTTGAATCGCCGATAAATTTTAAAATCATGCACATCGGTCGTGATCACTTTCGCTTTGGGATAAAGTTCTGAAAGTACGACGAGCGAGGCGTCGCCAGCATCCATCAGTGGATATTTTCTAATTAGTTCATCCATTCGCATGGCGTGGTTCCAGGGTGAAATTGGGATCAATTTTCCTAAAATAATCGCGTCCATGAGCCGATGAAGAGAAAGACGATGTTGTTTTAAAAGATGGAAGGCTTCGGCAAGCGTGATCTCCGATGTCGCCACTGGCTCGTCAATGACCGACATGGCCTGCACGGACCAAGCATGCCACTGATCGCGCTCATTGAGTGAGGCTACAATGGGCCCGGCATCGACCAGATATCTAATTTCCGAAACCTTCACGCATCGAAAGGTCGGGTGGGCCATTCTTCATGATCCCAGCGTTTTGTCGCACCCATTCGCCAAACGACGGCCGTTTGGGAGTTGTTTTTTTTACCGCGCGGGCGTGCGTTTGCTTCCGCTTAACGGCGGCGCGAGAAACCTTGGGTGCGTGGGCCGAAGGTACAGGCATGATGGGGAGGATTCTCCAGTGTCGGCGCAGAGTCAAGCGCGTGAGCCGAAGCCTTCACGCGTCGAAAGGTCGGGTGGTGCGTTCTTGATCATGCCGATGAATGGTTTCATTCCCTCGGCAAACGAAGGCGTGGCATGTACGGGGCTTCTTTTTTATGACCGAGGTGATCCGGGCTTTCCTGGAGACCTTTTTGGCAGAAGGTGTGGACGGCACTGGCATGAAGATAAAGCTGAGGGGAATAAAGCAGCGTCAAGCGCCGCGCAGCGCCGCGACGGCGGCGGCGCGCATGAGGGGCGCGGTCTGCGCGGCGGGGATGCCGGTCCAGATCTCGAACGATTTCGCGCCCTGGTGCACGAGCATGGCCAGGCCGTTGGCGCGGGGCAGGCCGAGGGCGCGGGCCTGGGTGAGCAGGGCGGTCTCGGGCGGATTGTAGACCAGGTCGAACACGCTGGCGGGGCGGGGCAGCCTGCCCAGGTCGATGGGCGGCGCGTCGCCGGCGTGCAGGCCGGCGCTGGTGGCGTTGATGACGAGCGCGCCTTTGGGAATCGAGGCCGACGGCGCGGCGGACAAAAAATCGCGCAGCGGAATTTTTCCGGCGAGCGGCCCGAGCACGGTGAGGAGCGCATCGAGGTGGGGGCGCGTGCGGTTGCCGATCCAGAGCGAGGCGCAGTGTTGCTGCAGGCATTCGACGGCTGCGCCGCGGGCCGCGCCGCCCGCGCCGAGCAAAACGATGTGCGCACCGGCGAGGTCGCGGCCGAGGGTTTCACGCATGGCGGCGGCGAGGCCGTAGCCGTCGGTGTTGTGGCCGCGCCAGCCGCGCTCGGTCCAGACGAGGGTGTTGACCGCACCCACGCGCAGCGCGGCGGGATCGATCTGCGCCACCCGCTCAAAGGCGAGGACCTTGTGCGGGACGGTGAGGTTGAGGCCGTGGAATTTTTTCTGGTGCAGGAGATCGAGCGCGGCCGGCAGGTCGGCGGGCGGGATGTCGAAGCGGACGTAGTGCCAGTCGCGGAAGCGCGGGTGGTCGCGCGCGAGCGCGGCGAGCGCGGCGTTGTGCATCGGCGGGCTGAGCGAGTGCGCGATGGGGTGGCCGAGCACGGCGATGGAAGTGCCGCCGGGTGACCAGCGGGCGAGGTCGGCAAGCGTGTGGACGGGGTCGGCGGCGGCGGACATGGTTTCAAGCACTCCTTGAACATCCAACGTTCAACGTTCAACATTGAACATTCAACATTCAACATTGAACATTGAACATTGAACATTGAACATTGAAGTCGGGCCGGATGGGGAAGGGCTGAATATTGAGTATTAATAAATCAACTACAACATTAGATCCCAATTTGGCGTCCCACGGCTTGGACGTTGAAGGTTCGATGTTGAATGTTGGATGTTGAGCGCCGTGCGTGCGCACGGTGCTTACGGCTGCGCGTGCCGCTCGTGGGTGGCCTCGAACTCCTCGACGAATTCGTTGAAGAGCCGCGCGTGCTCGCGGTCGCCGGCCGCGGTGTAGTGCTTGACGAGGTTGCGGCAGGAGGAGCAGAGCACTTCGCGCACAGGGGTGGGCGCGAGGTCGATGGTTTTCGGCACCAGGTTTTTGCTGCGCAGGAAGGCGAAGAGTTCCTCGGTCGAACGGAAAACGCCCTTGTCGAACGCGTCGATGAAGAAGGGCTTGTCCTCGAGGTAGCAGCCGACGACGAAGTGGCCGGGGAGGGCGACCGGCTCGAGCGTGAGGCCGAGGCGCTGCGCGACGAGCAGGTAGATGAGGCTGAGCGAAGAGGGAATGCCTTTGCGGCGGGAGAGCACCTGGTCGATGAAGCTGTTGAGCGGATCGGCGTAGTGCTCGATGTTGCCGTGGAAGCCGTACTCGGCGAAGAGCACGCGGTTGATCACGCGGCATTTTTCGCGGGTGGTGGCCGGCTCGATGATGAGCTCGCGGCAGCGGGCGGCCATATCGTCCAGCACGGTGCAGCAGGCGCCGATGTCGAGATTGGGCGCGACGGTGCGGCTGAGGAGGAGCGCGCCGGTTTCGAGTTCGTAATTGAGCGAGCGGATGAAGCCTTTGAACTCGGCGACGGGGTCGGTGAACTTCAGCTCGTCGATGAACCATTTGGCATGCCAGGCGAGGACGCGGTTGGAACCCTGGGCGACTTCCTTGAGAAAGCTGAGGGCCGCCGGGCTGTTCTGCGTGAAGTGGAAAAGCAAAGCCCGGCGCACGGGATTGCTGGTGTCGTCGAGCAAGCCCAGAAGCGCATCTTTCAATTCTACGCTGAGCCTTTCATTATCCACATAAGGATGGGAGAAAAGAATCGCCGCGCACGCAATCAGGAAAGCGGCCGGAGCGGAAAAATTTTCTCCGGAGCGGAATTTCCTTGCGCACGCCGCGCGGCGGGTTTGCGGCGCAAGGAACTTGCGTTCATCCGCGGGCGCCGAAGAGCGCGGTGCCGATGCGCACGAGCGTGCTGCCTTCGGCGACGGCCGCGGCGAGGTCGCCGCTCATGCCCATCGACAGCACGGGCAGCGGCGCGGAGAATTCCTGCGCGAGCCGGTCGCGCAGGGCGCGCAGGGTGGCGAAGGCACGGCGGGCGACGGCGGGATCGTCGCTGAGCGGCGCGATGGTCATGAAGCCGTCCACCCGCAGGTTTTTTTTCGCGAGCGCGGTTTCGAGCAGGCGCGGCGCGGCGGCGGGCGGGGCGCCGAATTTGCCCGGGTCGGCCCCGGCGTTGATTTCAAGGAGAACCGGCAGCACGCGGCCAAACCCGGCGGCGGCCTGATCGAGCAGCTCGAGGAGTTTTTCACTGTCCACGCTCTGCACGCGGTCGAAATGCCCGGCGGCGAGCCGGGCCTTGTTGGATTGCAGGTGGCCGATGAGTTCCCAGGCGACGGCGGCGGTGGTCTGGGACTTTTTTTCCACGGCTTCCTGCACGCGGTTTTCGCCGACGGCGCGCAGCCCGTAGCGCGCGGCGTAGTCAGCGGCGGCCGGCGGGTGGTTTTTGGTCACGGCGAGCAGCTCGACCTCGCGCGGGTCGCGGCCGGCGGCCTGGCAGGCTCCACTGATTTGCGAGCGGACAGCGTCGGCGCGCAGAGCAAATTCATCGTAAGAAAGTAGCATTAGGAACGCTTAAATGTTTGCACTAGGATAAGAAGCCTTTATTCTGTGCAGGATGCAAATTGAGAATTTTAAAATCTTTGCCGACCTCGTCGAGACGAAGAGCTTTTCAAAAGCAGCCAAATTAAACGGCATCACGCAGTCGGCGGTGAGCCAGCAGGCGAGGGCGATGGAGCGGCACCTGAAGACCCTGCTCATCGATCGCAGCCAGAAACAATTCCAGCTCACGCGCGAAGGGCAGCGCCTCTACGAAGCGGCGAAGGAAATCCTGCTGCAGTACGACCGGCTGACCAGCGAGCTGCAGGAGATGAAAAAAATCATCAGCGGCACGATCCGCCTCTCGACCATCTACTCGATCGGCCTGCACGAGCTGCCGCCCTACATCAAAAAATTCCTGCACGACTATCCGTCGGTCAACGTGCGGGTGGAATACCGCCGCTCCAACCTCGTTTACGAGGACATCCTGCACAATTCCGTCGATTTTGGCCTCGTGGCGTTCCCGGTGAAGGCGCGGCAGATCGAGATCCTCCCGTTCCACAACGACCGGCTCGTGCTGATCGCGCACCCGAACCATCCGCTGGTGAAGGGTGGCGAGGTCGAGATCAAGCATCTCGCCGGGCACAAGTTCATCGGCTTTGACCCCGACATCCCGACGCGCAAGGCGGTCGACCAGATTTTCCGCGACCACAAGCTCGAGATCCAGCCGGTGATGGAATTCGACAACATCGAGACGGTGAAGCGGGCGGTCGAGATCGACCATGGCATTGCCATCGTGCCGCAGACGACGGTGCAGCAGGAAGCGAAGCAGGGCACGCTCGCGGTGATGCATTTCAAGGGCAAGGAATTCAGCCGGCCGCTCGCGATCCTTTATCGCAAAGGCCGTGTGCTCACGCCGGCGATGAAAAAATTTATCGAAACGCTCGGCCTGGATTTGTCCGCGGTCTGCGAGGCGTAAAACGCCGGGTTCCCTCATTTCAGGCTGGGATTTCAGGCCAGGGATGCGTGGCGGCAAAGCCGCCGCGTGGCGCACCGGAACGTTGGCCGTCATGACGGTCTAACGAACCATGCAATTTGCAGCCTTGACCCTGTTGGCAACCTCGGCTCCTAGCTTGGGGATGATCGATGGATTGATCGCGGTCTATACGCTGACCCTCGCTGGTCTGGCGTTTTTCGCGGTCCATCGCGTCAAGCTGCTCTGGCTTTATTTTCATCGCCGGCCGCCGCTCAAGCCGCCGGTGTGGCCGGGGCCGACGCCGCGTGTCTGCGTGCAGTGCCCGCTGTACAACGAACCGCTGGTGGCCGAGGCGCTGCTGGAAAAAATCACCGCGCTGCGCTGGCCGGCGGAATTGCTTGAAATCCAGATTCTCGACGACTCGACCGATGGAACCACGGAGATCATCGAGCGCTGGCTGCAGGCGCATCCGGAGCGGGCGGCGGGCTGCATGCACCTGCGCCGCCGCAACCGGGAGGGCTACAAAGCCGGGGCGCTCGCCCGGGGCATGGCGCGCAGCCCGGCGGAATTTTTTGCGGTGTTTGACGCGGATTTCCGGCCCGAGCCGGATTTTTTGGAAACGCTCATGCCTTATTTTGCCAGCCCGCGCGTGGGCGTCGTGCAGGCGCGGTGGGAATTCATCAACCGCGAGCGCAGCCTGCTCACCCGCTTCCAGGGAATCTTTCTCGATGCGCACTTCATCGTGGAGCAGTCGGGGCGGTTCTCCGGCGACTTGTTTTTTAATTTCAACGGCACCGCCGGCATGTGGCGCCGCACCGCGCTGGAGGAAGCCGGCGGCTGGTGCGCCGACACGGTCACGGAGGATCTCGACGCGAGTTACCGGGCCCAGCTTTGCGGCTGGAAATTTGTCTATCTCGAAAACTATACGGTGCCCTCGGAGCTGCCGGAAAACCTGACCGCGTTCAAATCGCAGCAGCGTCGCTGGACGAAGGGCGGCATGCAGGTCGCGCGCAAGCTCCTGGGCACGGTGCTGACGAGCGACCAGCCGGCGCGGGTGAAGCGCGAGGCTTTCAACCACCTGCTGACCGGCCTGGTGCATCCCCTGCTCGTGATGTTTTCGATTTTGTTTGTGCCGTGCCTTTACCTGATCGGGGCGCGCCCGGGCGGCCTGTGGCTTTGGATCAACCCGCTTTCCATCGTGGCCGCGGGCGGCTCGACGGTGACGCTCTATGTCACAGGACAATACTTCCGCGAGGGGCGCTGGCTCCAGGGTTGCATGTGGCTGTTGTGCGCGCCCTTTGTCCTCGCTTTCGGCCTGGCCATGAGCGTGACCTGCGGCGTGGCGACGCTCGAAGGATTGTTGACCAAGGGCGGCGAGTTCGTGCGCACGCCGAAAGGCGGCCGCGCCGCGTCCGTGGGCGGGCTGGTCGGGCAGCTGCGCAGCCGCACGCTCTTCACCATGATAACCTTTGTCGAAGTCGCGCTCGGCCTGGCCATGTTTTTTGGGGCGGTGTATTTCAGCGCCAACGCCAAAAACTACATTGCCGCGATCCTGCTGGTGAAGGCCACGGGCTTCCTGGGACTGGCCGCGCTATCCGCACCCGATCTCCTGCCGCGCTTCGGGACCGTCCGCGCTTGAACGAGGGAGTGGCTCAAACTTCAAAGCCATGCGCTTTGTCGTTATGAATACGCTCTCCCATGGCATTTTAAATAAAACTGTGGCCAAATCGCCTGGACCACGGCGAAAATGTCATTCCCTCCGCGCGGAGGCTTGGCAGGCGGTCAGCCGGATTTTTTGCCACGAGCACATAGGGCTCAAAGAAAGGTTGTTCCCTGTGTTCTTTGTGATCCTTCGTGGCTACACTAATTTTAAAACCGCTCTAAAAGGGAATAATCGGTTGCGCCCGCGCTCACACGGGTAACCTTGCTCCATTGATGAAATCCCTTCGCCTGCTGCCGGTCATCGTTGCCGCCATCTTTTTGTTCAGCCCGGTCCGGGCTGACCCTGTCACACCCACGCCGGCGCCGGGCTGGGTGCTCAATGATGTCGATGGCAAGCCGGTGAACTTCTCCCAGTTCAAGGGCAAGGTCATCGTGCTCGATTTCTGGGCGACGTGGTGCGGGCCGTGCCGGTCAGAGATTCCCGGCTACGTGAAGCTGCAGGAAAAATACCGGGACAAGGGGCTGGTCATCATCGGCGTGTCACTCGACCAGGCCGGCCCGGAGGTGGTGAAAAAATTCATCGGCGATTTCCACCTGGATTACCAGGTCGTGATGGGTGATGACGCCGTGGCCCAAGCCTTTGGCGGCGTCGATGGGATTCCCACCACCTTCATCATCGATCGCACCGGAAAAATCCGCGACAAGAAGATCGGCGCGATGGAAACAGCGGAGTACGAGAAAGTCCTGCTGCAGTATTTGAACTGAAAATAAGAAGGGGCCGGCGAAACCCCTAACGCCGGCCCCTATGTATTTCTTATATCCGGTTTGCGGCCGGATTCCATGTTACCCCAAGACCCTGCGCTAGCAGGGAATTAGGTAATGATTGAGCATTGGCCGTGCCAGCCACGGGAAATCTTTGCGCCCGGCTGGCCAGCGGGGCGCAACTTGGCGGCGGGTCAGTTATCCGTATGGAAACGCGTGATTTCCGCGAGCTGGTCGGCAACTTCGCGGTCGCTGCGGCAACGGGGCATCTTACTTTGGCCGCCCCACTTGCCGGCGCTGCGCATCCATTGCTCGAAAACACCCGGCATGACGAGGCGCACGACGGGCGGAGCGAGGCCGCCGCCCTTGCGCTTGGCCTCGTAGTCGTCGTTGAGGCGCTTCAGTTCCGCGTCGAGCTCGGGGGCCATGACCGGGCCGGTGGGCGTCTCGATGGTGGGCACCTTGAGCTCGACCCACCACTCGTGCTGGCCGCGCTTCTGGCCGGTGGCGGTGTTCGCGAAAATCGGTGCGACATGGAAATTGATGATCGTCCATCCGTGGCGATTACAAACGGCGAGGAGCGTATCGGTGAGCTCCTTTTCGATGACGTGCTCGCCAAACGCGCTGAGCTGGAGCTTGGTGCGGCCGACGTAGATGAGCCGCGGCGGCTCGGTGGAGATAAAACGCACGACATCGCCCACGATGTAGCGGCATAAACCCGCGGGCGTGGAGAGCAGCAGCACATAGTCGACGCCGGGCTTGACGCCTTCCAGTGGCACGGCCTGCAGGCCGAGAATTGTCAGGCGATTTTCATCAAAAATGTCCAGGGGCAGAAACTCGAAATACAGCCCGGCGTCCGCGAGCAGCCGCAGCCCGGCGGTGCTGTCGGCATCCTGCGCGGCGATGAAGCCCTCCGACGCCGGGTAGACTTCGTGGAAATTAACGGTGGGCCCGAGGGCGGCGCGCAGCTCGTTTTCAAACGGCCCGAGCGGCACGCCGCCGTGCACGAGGCATTCGAGGTGGGGCCAGATCGCCTGCAAATTTGCCGCGCCGCCAGCCTGCGCGCGCAAGGCCTCCGCGAGGATCAGGATCCAGCTCGGGATGCCGGCGAGCAGCGTGATGTCGAGCTGCCCGGTGCGCGCCACGATGGCCTGGATTTTTCCCGGCCAGTCGGTCATCCCGGCGATTTCGGCGCCGGGTTCGTAAAGGTGTTTTTCCACCCAGGGCGGAAGGTGGAGCGCGGTGATGCCGCTGAGGTCGCCGGCGTAGGCGGCGAAGGGCTGGACTTCCTCGATGGGTGCGAGCGCGGTTGACCCGCCGAGAAAAAGGTGCCGGCCGCGAAACACCTTCGTCCCGCGGGTGCGCGCGGCGTAATAAAGCAGCGAGTCGAGCCCGGCTTTGCGAAAATGCGCGATCATGGGCCCGTTGATCGGCAGGTATTTGGTGCGGCCCGCGGTCGTGCCCGACGAAATCGCATAAAAGGCGCATGGCCCCGGCCAGAGCACGTCGGCCTCGCCGTGTTTCATGCGTTCGATGGCGGGCGCGATGTCCTCGTAGGAATACAGCGGCACGCGTTCGCGAAACTTCTTATAATTGATGCCGGTCTCCATGCCATGTTCGCGCCAGAGCTGCGTTTGGGCGAACGTATCGGCGAGCTGGCGGAACGTTTTTTCCTGGGCCGGCACCGCGCCGCTCTTTTTGCTGCGCAAGCGCAACCTCGTGCGCGCGGTCAAGATGCTCGCACCGACGTTGACCAGGAATTTTGGCGGAACCGGCATGGTGGCTAGGAACTTATGGCAAAACCCAAAACGAGCAGCGTGGCTGGGTTTTGAAATGAGTTCTCCCTCAGCGCACTGGCCCAAGGCAGATTTGCCCGGCGCGGCTCCGCAAGCGAAATCACACGTGCGACCAGGCTTTCCGCGATTTTAGCTGCCGATAGAAGGCCGAAATGGCGGGCAGGAAATTAAAACAGTGAAAAATTAATGAAGCGTGCTGCACGGGGCTGCCGCCCTGGTTGGTGATGAGGCGGCAGGTGCTGTGGGGAAAATAGGCGCGGTGCGCCGTCTCGAGGGCGAAGCGGGTGGGCGACCGGTCGACGAGAACGGAGCTCTCCTTTTCGGCATAGAGGATGAGGGTGGGTGCATCGCTGAGCGGCAGGAGCGCCGGCGAGAAATACCCGCCGGGCGACTCCATTTGCTTTAATGCCTGGATGCGCTCGTAGGCGCCGGTGATGTTGACGCTGCGAATGGTGCCCATGACCGCCTCGCGCAGCTTGTGCAGCTCGCCGCGGCTCATGATCGCCCGCAGCGCCTCCTTGTTCTGGGCGCCCGCCTCAAACATCTTCAACATGATCGTCCGGGATTTTTCCACGGCTTTTTGGCTGGCGGATCCGTCGAGATAGGGTTGGACCGCGCGCCCGAGCAACGTGGCGGGCTTGGCCTCGCCGGGAGCGAGCAGGTCCTCGATGCAGGCGACCGGGCTGACGATGATCGAGCCATTGAGGTCGATTTTCCGGCCGGCGAGGCGCGCGCGTTTCAGCCATTCCAGAAGCAGGCCGCCACCGAAACTCACGGCGAAAATCACCGGCTTCTGTCCGTGCAGCTCGGCGAGTTCCTCGACCAGATCGTCGAGCTGGGCAAACAGCATCTCATTGGAGAAGCCGTGCGGGGGATAGTTGAAATAATACAAGCTGCCCGATTTCAGCAAAAATCCCCTTAACAAAAACACCTGCTCGGTCGCATCGGGCACGAAGCCGCCCAGCACGATGGTGGGCCGGTGCCCGCGGCTGCGCTCCCAGCGGATGGTGGACCGCTGGTGCTCGCCGGCCTGCCCGTTTTTCAACAAGGCGTCCTGGGCGCGCCGCACCGCCGGCGTAAACGCCCGCAGCTGCGGCGGACGCAGCTTGTTGCTGGTCGTGCGGATCAGCGTGCGCAACGGCTGGGTCGGCGCCAGCCGTCCGAGCTGCGTGAACAGCGACAAGGCGGGAATTAGATCGCTCAGCGTAGCCATGAAGGTTTGTAAAAGCTGCCTAATTTACGGTGATTTTGGCAAAGGCAAATCTCTTTTGTCGCAGGAAAATGACTTTGTTGATACACAGGCGTTACATTAGGGCTTGGGGGCGGCCGCGGCACAACGAAAAATCCTGCCGCTAGCAGCGGGTCGGACTTTGACAACACGCTGCTTAACCAAAATGGCTCTGCCATTTTGGAACTGACTGGCAGCAGCGGACTTTTTTTCGGGTTTTCGCCCGGGCGCTGATCAAAAAGGAGCCCATGGACGAAGCCCGACGGGCTCTCATCTAAACCGTAGGCACCCCTCGACCCTACTTTACTTCAATTTTTCCAGCGCGGTTTGCGCGCGGGCTTTTTCCTCAATGTCGTATTTTTCGCGCAAGGGCAGCCGGAGGGCTTGCTTGAACTCGGCGCGGGCGAGGCCGGGCTGCTGGTCCGCGAGATAGGCGAAGCCGAGTTCGACATGGTGGGCCGGGATTTCCGGCGCAAGCACGACCGCGCGGCGCAGCAGGCGCACCGCCTCGGCCGTCGAGGCGGACGGCAGGCCGCCATAGACCAGTTTCGCGAAAAACCGTTCGGTCGCGCCGAGGCCGGCGACTTCATAATTCCAACGCCCGAGCACGTGATAGGCCCAGTCGTAATTCGGGTCCAGCGCGAGGGCGCGCCCGGCGTAGTCCTCGACCAGGCGCGAGTAGGCGATCTCGGTGCGTGGGCTGCTGTAGAAGCTGAGTTTCCCGTAGCTGACGGCGAGGGAAGTGAGGTTGACGGCACTCTTGGGCTCCAACGCGACCGCTCGCTGCGCATAGGCAACGGCCTTTTCCGCCCGGCGTTTTTTTTCGGCGGGGTCGGCCGTGTCGCTGATGGAGTCGGAATATTGCCGGGAAATTTTCTCGAGGATGAAAGGGTCGTTGGGCCGCGCGGCGTCGGCCTTGAGGAAAAGGCCCAGCGCAGCCTGCGTGTCAAAGTGCGCTTCAGCGGCGAGGGCCTGCGGCACGAGCGTATCTCCGGTGCCGGCGGCCAGGGCCAGAGGCCAGGCGAAGAGCAGGCAGGTGAGCTGGAGGCACAATTTCATCATGTAACCATGGCACGGCACAAAGACGCCCGGCCGGGCTGGCGCCGGTTATGAGCCGGCGGCCTTTTTGGCCTTTTGCTCGCGGTGAATCCGGTCGATCGCGCGCATGACCGGCAGCAGCGGATAATAACAGAGCACGATAAAGAGCGGGGTGAGCAGCGCCCAGGCGGCGATGGCATGCATGGCCGTGGGGGCGAATTGGCGGAAAAACTCCGCCAGATTGCTGTCGAACGCCGTCAGGTTGGTCCAAAATCCGAGCGAATGTTTCCAGGCGAGCAGCCGGTACATCTCCTTGATGAAATGGGGCTGGTGCGGCACGCCAAAAAGAAATTCGCCGAAGCGCACACACAGCAGGATGGCCGGCACATGCACGGGCCAGAGCGCCTGGTTGAGCAGCTGGATGATGGGCTGATTGAGGCGCAAGATGATCGCGACGAGGAAACAGAGCAGCGTGGTCGTGCCAAAGATGGGAAAGAGCGCGCAGGCGCTGCCGATGGCGACCGTCATGGCGATTTTTTCCGGGGTAATGCCTTGCGTCAGCTGGGCCACGACCGGGTCGGCGATGCGGCGCTGCCAGAGGGTCCGCTTCGACAGAACCGCGGCGGGCAGGATGGCGACCTTGGTTTGGGATGGGGGCATGGTGGAAGAATTACCAATCAAGCACATTACCGGACGGCGGCACATCTTCAAGCTTTGCCGCTGAGCACCAGCTTAGCATGGAAACACCGGCCCGCGGTAAATAAATTCGCAACCCGCGCAACTCCTTAGTTTTTTCGCCGCCACCCGGCGAAAAATCGGTACAGCCGCGACTCCGGCACGAGCGTCACGATATAGGCCGACACCAGCACATTCAGCCCGCCCATCACGCCGAGAACCTGCAGGCCGCTGAATTTAAGTTTAATCAGCACGCCGGCCCCAATGGATGCCGCCACCATGAAAAGCGCGTTCATGATATTATTCGCCGCGATATTGCGGGCGCGGTGCGCCGGCTCCGACCACGCCGTCATGATGGCATAGAGCGGCACGCTGAAAAGCCCGCCGCACACCGCCAGTCCGGCCAGGTCTGTGCAGATTCGCAGCCCAAGCGGCGAGGTCAGCGCAATCACGCCCGGGCCGATGCGGCTGCTCGCCCACCAAAAATCGAAGGTGAAAAGTGACAGCCCCAACCCGGCCGCCGGCGCGTAGCGCGCGGTGATGGCGCCACGCAACAGGACGTTGCACAGCACCGAGCCGAGGCCAATGCCCACCGCGAACAGCGTCAGGATCACGGATGCACGGTGGGGATCGTCCGAATGCAGCACGTCTTTGACATACGGTGGCAGAAGATTGAGCCAGATCACGCCCACCGCCCAGAACCAGGAGATGCCCAGGATCGCCCGGAAGACCCCGCGCTGGGTGCGCGCGTACGCGATCAGCCGCCAGGTCTCGCGGAAAATATTCCAATCGATCTTGAACGCCGCCGCCGACGGTGGCGCTGGCAGCACGAAAAAACTGACCGCCCAGCCTGCGCCCGCGATGCCGATCAGCACCCACGGCAAGGTCGCGCTCACTCCCGTCGCGCCGTTCACCTTGGCCACGAAAAGAAGGCTGAGCAACGTTCCGAGCAAAATTGCCACGAAGGTGGCCATCTCGATCACGCCCGTCCCGCTCATCAATTCCTCCTCCTGCAAATGATCCGGCAGGATGCCGTATTTGAGCGGCCCGAAGAAGGTTGCCTGTACGCCGGCCGCGAAAATCACGGCGAACAACACCCACGGCTGCTCCCACGCAAAGCCCGCGCCCGCCGCCGCCATGATGATCACCTCCCACAATTTCGTCAGCCGGATCAGCCGCGCCTTGTCGAGTTTGTCCGCCAGCTGGCCGGCGAAGGCCGAAAAAAGCAGGTAGGGGAAAATGAACAGCCCGGTGATCACCGTCGTGGCGAGGTCCGCGTTCCAGCCCATTTTCTCCGCGAGCTTGAAGGTCGCCAGCAGGATGAAGGCGTTCTTGAAGACATTGTCGTTGAACGCGCCCAGGAATTGCACCGTGAACAGCGGGAGAAACCGGCGCGACCGCAGCAGCTTCAACGACGTCATATGGCGTGTCACGCTGGCTGAAACTTACCTTGCGGCAAGCCCGCTCATGCAGAGTTTGGGCTTGCCGCATATCCTGCCGGGGCAGGATTCTGCTGCGAGCCTTGATAAAAATTCAGTCTTTCAGCCTTTTTCCCATAAAATGACCCGCGCCGTGCCGCCTGCCGCCTCATCGCTGGCGATTGAATTTGGCGCCGCTTCCGCCGGTGCGGCGCCTGAACCCGTGGGCTCCGGCCTGCGCCTGCCGGTTCCGTTGCTCGCCGGTGAGGCCGTCGAGAGAATTTTTGATGAGGTGCATCCGTCCGGGGAGACCGACGGGTTCAGGCTTTTCCGCCGCGGCGGACTGCTCCTGGGTTGTGCGCTCGAGCCCGCCCGGCCTGACCTCGTTGCGCAGTCGCAGTCGCTTTACCAGCGACTGATCGCCCTCTCGCGCGGGCGACACCTGTACCGAATCTGGAACTACGTCCCGCGCATCAACGCGCACGTGGCCGGCCTCGAGAATTACCATGCTTTCTGCCGCGGCCGCTCGCTGGCCTTTGAGGAAGCGCTCGGCCCGGCGTTCACGCGGGCGCTGCCGGCCGCCTCGGCGGTGGGCGGGGACGACCATCACCTCGCGGTGATTTTTGCCGCCGGTTCCGCCGCGCCGCGCCACATTGAGAACCCCGAGCAAACGCCCGCCTATGAGTATCCGGAGGAGCACGGCCCGCGCCCGCCCAGCTTCGCCCGCGCGACCGTCGTGGAGGAGGACGGCCGCCGCTACGCTTTTATCTCGGGCACGTCGGCCGTCAAGGGCCACGCCACGGTCGCGCCCGGCGCCTGGGACGAGCAGCTCGCCTGCACGCTCGACAACCTGCGCCTCATTTCGCAGGCGATCGGCCTCGGCGACGCCTTCGGCGCGGGAAAAAACCTTGCGCGCCATTTCAAGGTCTACCTCCGGCGGGTCGGGGACCTCGCGGCGGTGCGCACCGCGCTGGAAGCCGCCCTGCTGCGACCCGGCGACCGGGTGACCTACCTGCGCGCCGATATCTGCCGCGCCGCGCTCAACCTCGAAATCGAGGTGGCACTCGTGGGCTGAGCTCACGGCTGAAGCCGTGAAAAATCCCAAAATTCCAGACGCCAAACTCCAAAGAAATCTCAAACCGCGACTCGCGGTGAAGCTTTCATTTTAGATTTTTTTGGCGTCTGGAGTTTGGCGTTTGTGATTTGCCGAGTCATCGCGCGAGGAGGCTTAGCAGCGCGCGCGTGTCCGTCTTGCCCCGCGCCGTGAGGGGAAAGGCCGGGAGCACGATGAGGCGGCGCGGAATTTTCCACGCGGCCAGCTGCGCGCACAGGGCGGCCCGCACGGCGTGGGCCGGCAGGTCCGTGGCCAGCGCGGCGGCCAGTTCATCGGGCCGCGTCGGATGCGGCGCCGCCAGGGCGTCGCGCACGCCCGGCACGCGCCGCAGCGCCGTTTCGAGCTCGGTGAGGTCGAGCCGGCGGCCGGCGATCTTCACCATGCGGCCGGCGCGGCCCAGCAGCACGAGCTCGCCGTGCGCGTTGAGCTCCGCGTGGTCGGCCGGGGAAAATTTCCCGCGACCACCCACGGCCGTGCTTGCGACCGCAAAACGGCGCCCGCGGCCAAAGCGCAGCCGCACCCCGGCCAGCGGCCGGCCCACGCTGCGGCCTTCGCGGGTGGCCTCGCCGTCGCGGTCGAAGGTGATGCCGCCGGTTTCGCTCGTGCCGTAGAAAGCCTGCGGGCTGCGGCCGGTCCTGGCAAAAAACGCCCGGGCCGTTTCCGCCGGCAGCGGCGCCCCGGCGGAGATGACCAATCGCAGGCTGCGCCACGCATCGATGGCGATGTCGCTGGCGGCCAGCGCGCGCAGCAGTGCCGGCACGGCGGGAAAAACCGTGGGCCGCCAGCGCGCGCAATCGGCGGTGAGCGCGTGCGGCATCGGCGCGGACGCACAGACGAGCGGCGTGCCTTGGGCCAGCAGCGGCACGACCAGGTTGCCGAGGCCGTAGCTGTGGCCGAGGGGAATGACGGCGAGGTTCAAATCGCCGGGGCCGATGCCCATGGTGCGGCAGACTTGGCGGCCGTCGGCGAGGATTTGCGCGTGGGTGAAGGGCAGCGCGCGTGGCGCGCCGGTGCTGCCGCTGGTGACCTTGAGCAGGCCGATGTCGTGGCGGCGCGGCCGGCGCGGCGCGGAAATTTTTTCGAGCCGGCCGTCGGACCACAGCCAGGTCGCGCCGACGGCGCGGGCCAGCTCGCGCTGCGCGGACGGCGGCTCGGTGGCGTCAATGGCCGCGGGCACGGCGCCGGCTTGCAGCAAGCCGAGAAACAGCTCGAACCACGCGGCACCGTTGGGCAGGGCAAAGACGACGCGCTGGCCGGCAAGCGGTTCGGCCCGGGCGGCGCGCCAGGCTTCAGCCCGGGCGGCGAGTTCCGCGCGTGAGAAAACTTTTTCCCCGACCGCCTCGATCACGGCGGTGGCGTGCGGCGCGGCGTACACGAGGCGTTCCCATGAACTAAGGAGTGTCGTCGGCATGGCGGGGCCGCGTGAGCGGTTCGAGTTCGATGACAACGAGCGCGGTGAGGACGATGAGCGCGACGGTCAGGCCGAGCGCGGACACCACGGGGATGCGGCTGAAGGCGAGCACGCCGAACGAGGCGAGGGCGCTGGCCGCGGAGAGGCGGATGGATGGCGGCGGCGTGCCACGTTGCGCGTCGGCGGAAAAGATCGCGTAGTTGTGCGCGATGCAAACGCCGAGGAACGCGCCGAGGAGGTGGAAGAGATTGAGCGTCTGCCCGCACAAGCCGAGCGCCCCGAGCACAAAAAAACACGAGCCGGCCGGGATGAGCGCGATGCGCAGGCCGCGCCGCCAGCCGTAGGTCGCGAACACCCCGGTGATGACGAGCGCGAGGCCGGCCAGGCTGAGGTGCAGCGCCGAGCTGCGGTAGCGCGTGAAAAGGTGGTTGAACGACTGGAGCTGGTTGAGGCTCGTGGTGGCGAGGGCGGCGGGTGGCTCGGGGCCGGTGTCGGCATGGCGGGCGATGGTGAGAAACCAACTGGTGTGCCCGTCGGTGTGCATGAGCAGGCTGAGCGGGCCGGTCAGCGGCGCGCTCAACGCGGTGGCGAGCGCGTCATAGCCGGGCCGCGGCTGCGCGCAAAAATTTTCCCAGGTGGAAAAAAACGGCGCGAATTGCGCGGGATCGTAGCCGGCCCGGGAGAGCGCCGCGCTCAAATCGGCGGGGAAGTTTTTCAATTCGCCCAGGCGCGCGGGCAGTTCGTTCCAGTCGCCGGCCGGCGGCAGGGCGAGCCCGAGGCTGGCGGCGGCTGCGCCGGGAAAGTTCTTTTCGTGCCAGGCAAAAAAGTTTTCCAGCGCGTCGCGCGCCTCCGCGGTCGTGGCTCCCTGGGTGAGATAGACGGTGCTGTCGTCCGACTCACCGAAGAGGGTGCGCACCTCGCTGTCGTTTTGCGCGAGCGCGGGCGCGGAGATCTCGAGCTCGCGGATGTCGTCGCGCCAGTGCAGGAGCCATGGGCCGGTGAGGGCAACGGCAAACGCCGCGAGCAGGAGGAATTTTGGCCACTTCGCGCCGCGCGGGCGCAACGCGCGCAGCCCATGCGCCTCGAGGTGCGGGCCGTCATATTGCGCGAAGTAGAGCAGCGAGGCGGCGAGCGCGCTCACGAGGCCGGCGCCGACGAAGACGCCGAGCTGGCGGATGAGCGGCAGGTCGGAGGAGAGCAGCATGGCGAAGCCGGCGACGGTGGTGAAACAGCTGGAGAGCAGCGGGCGGAGCAGGCGGCGGAGTTTGTCCGTGTAAGGTTCGCCGGGTTGCAGGGGCGGCTGCATGTAGATATAGAATCCATAGTCGATGGCGATGCCGGTGAGGAGCGAGCCGACGACGAAAACGAGGATGTGCAGGCGCGCGAAGGCGAGCGTGGTGGCGCACCACGCGCCGAGCATGGCGAGGAGCACGACGGGCAAAAGGTTGAACAGGCGCCAGGCGCGGCGGACAAGCAGCGCGGCGACAGTCAGCACGGCGGCGAGCGAGAGAAGGTTGAGCGTGGAGATTTCCCTCTCGATTTTCTTCTTACTGTCGGCGGCGAAGCGGTTGATGCCCGTCCAGGCGAGCGTGGCCGCGGGCTCCTGCCTGCGCACGGCGGCGAGGGCGGCATCAAGCGCGGTGAAGACGGGGGTTTGGCCGGCGTCGCTGAACGGCGAGGCGCGGATTTCGACCCAGACGAGGGCGGTGCCGGGCGCGGCCGGGCCGGACGCGGCGAGGAATTTGATTTTTGCAATGAATCCCGGCACGAGCAGGAGCGGGTCGGACGGCAGCAAATCCTGGAACGCGGCGCTTTCCGGCCGGGCGAGGAACGGGTCGAGCGAGGACGCGACGCGGTCGGCGAGCCAGGGCGAAAATTCCGCGGGCGGCCGGCCGGAGTCGGCAAACGCGCGATGCTGCGCGGCCAGCCAGGAGGGGAGCAAAAGCGGGAGGCGTTGCTCGAACAGCGCGCTCGCGAGGGCGTTGCGCATCGCGGGGTCGGAGAGGGCGACGGCATCGGCGATGGCGGGAAATTTCTTCAGCTCGGCGACAAAGGTGCGCGCGGCCGCGGCCGGGTCGTCCGTGCCGCGCACGGCGCAGAGCACGATGCGAGCGGAGCGTTCGCCCGCGAGTGAGCGCACGAGGGCGAGTTCGGGTGCGCGTTCGGCGGAGGGGATGAGGTCGAGCACATCGGTGGAGATTTTTTTTGCGTAATCGAGATGGGCGAGCCAGAGAAGGCCGAGCGCGGCGGCGGCCAGCAGCGCGGCGCGGGCGGAAAATTTTTGGCGAGAGGGGGTCATTTAGAGCGGTTTAAGAAATACTGTAGCCGTTTTCGAAGCCCCATGTCATTCTGAGCGTAGCGAAGAATCCAGGGAGATTACGCTGCGAGCGTTGACGGTGTCCAAGTGGATTCTTCACTTCGTTCAGAATGACAACCAAGATACATTTCGGCTACAGTCTTAATTAAACCGCTCTAGGTTGCGGCGGAATTTTTCGCGGCGCGGCGGGCGCGGCGGATGGCGGGCCAGCGCACCAACAGTTGCGCGAGCAAGCGGACGTGAAGCCAGACCATTTTGGCATTGTCGCGGACGTAACGGAAGTGCGAGACACCTCCCTCGTCGCGCGTGAGATAACGGCAGGGCGCGGGGAGATTGATGACGGGCACGCCGGCCCAGATGAGGCGCACGGCGATCTCCGGGTCAAAATCGTAGCCGCGGGCCGCCGAAGTGGCGAGCAGGGCGCGGGCGAGCGACGCGGCGGGATAAACGCGAAAGCCGAAGAGCGGATCGGCGATGACGGGGCCGAGCGTTTCCAGGCGCACCAGGGCAACGCTGAGTTTGCGGCCATGGAGGCGCGCCGCGGGCGCGTCGGGACCGAACACGGGCGCGCCGGCGATAAGGGCGCCGGGATTTTTTTGCGAAGCCTGCATAAACGGCTCGATATGACTGGCCGGATGCTGGCCGTCAGCGTCCATCGTCAGCACATGGGTGAAGCCGGCGGCGAGCGCGGCGACGACGCCGGTGAAGATGGCGTTGCCTTTGCCGCCGTTTTTTTCACGCGAGAGAACCTGGAGGCGCGGCTCGCGCTGGGCCAGTTCACGCACCGGCACATCGCTGCCATCGGTGCTGCCATCGATGACGACCCACACGGGCTGCCCGTGCGCGAGCGCTTCCTGCACCGTCACCAGCAGGCGCGGACCGGGGTTGAAACTCGGAATTAGGATGAGGTGTGTGCCCGGGGGCGTCATGGCAGATGAGTCTTGGCACTGAAGCAGTTGCCCACTGATGGCAAATCCAACGCCTCAGGAAAAAGAACCTATTTATATGTATGTTGTTGGGCTGATGGTTGATATACTTAAGAAAAACTCCCCATTTTAGGCATATTTAAAAATTTAACAGAAAACCTATTCTAATCATGCAATGGTGGAGAAGAAATGTGCATATTTCTGTGGATCAGAGCTAAACGCATGTAAAATCTGGTTCGGCTGCTGCTTTGTACTTTATGACTAGCCGGTTGTATGGTGTTATGGCCACATAGTTTCAATAACACCCCCGTTTTCATAAGTGCAACGCCAGTAACCAGCTACTACAATGAACAATCCTCACGAACGCTACCTGACCGAATTGAAAACGTTTTTTTCCGACTCTCATGTGTGTCGTGACTGCTTCAGGTTGTTAGTGCATTTTTCGATCCGTCTCGCGGCGGTGGGCCATGCGGCGCAAATCTTGAACATGGTCGAGCAGTCACCGGAAGCGGGATTGTTTACGCCGTTGGCCGGTGGCTTGCGGCTCTATCTGGGCCAGCCCGAGGGCACGGTCGGTCATGCGACCAATCTGGCGCGCGAAGTCGTCGTCCAAATTCGCGAGGCGACCACCGAGTTTTCTTACGACCAAATGACGGCTCCGGCGGCGTGACGGGCGGCCATTTTGAACATTCAACGTTCAACATTGAACATCCAACGCCCAAGGATGAGGGGGACGGAATATTTCCAATCAGTCGTTGGATGTTGAATGTTGAACGTTGGATGTTGAACGTTCACAGAGCGCGGCCCGGAGCCGGCGTTCGACTTCGGCAGTCAGTTCCGCGGCGTGCTGGTCGGGCGACGGTTGCAGGCGGTCGCCCAATGCGATTTCGACGCGGAGGGGAAATTGCGGTACGTGCCACCAGGGGCGGTCCTTGGGGCAAAGATCGCGCGGTGTTCGAATGATGATCAGCTGCACCGGCGCGCGTGCGCGCGCGGCGATGAGGGCGAACCCGGGTTTGAGTGGATTCAGGGTGACGTTGGCGGCGGTGCGCGTGCCTTCGGGAAAAATCAGGAGCGAGCGGCCGGCGATGACCGCCTCCGTGGCGTCGTGGATGAGGTCGATGCCAGTGTTGCCCGCGACATAGCCGGCCATGCGCGCGGCGGGCCCAAGGGCGGGATTGCGCAGGAGGGCGGGTTTGAAAATGCAAACCGTGTCGGGCAGGCGCGCGAGGAGAAAGGTGGCGTCAACGAGGCTGGGATGGTTGGCCACATAAACAACGCCGGTGGGCAGCGGCGCGTCAAAGCCGCGCCAATCAAAGCGAAAACCGCGGGCGGCGTGCAGCCATTTCATCCATGAAGCAAAAAGCCAGCGGATGATGCGGCGCACGCCGGGGCCGAAGCGGGCGCGGCGCGGGAACAGGAGGAGCAGTGCGCACAGGAAATTGAGCGCCAGGCCGACCACGCCAAAGATCAGCCATGATAAAAAGTAGGCGAAGATGAAGTAGGCGCGCGCAAAAAGCCTCATGCGGGTGGAAGGCCTGCCAGCCTGCCAGGGTCCCGGGCTGGCGCAACGGGATTCAGCGGCGTGAAGTTGAACCAGGGAAACGGATCCGCGCGCAGGAGGGTTTCCAGCTGGGAAAGGAAAGCCTGGAAATGCGCGCGGGCGCGGGCGAGTTCGGCGGACTTGGGCGCGCCCGGCCCGGGGGTGAAGAGCGGAGCGGCGTGGAGGACGGACTGGCCGGGGCCGTTGGCCACGCCGACGGAGAGCACCACGGGCAGGCCGAAGATGAGCGCGAGGTGATAAATCGTGAAAGGAAAGACGCGCGGCGCACCGAGGAAATCGAAGACCTCGGTCTTGGCGCTGAACTCGAGGCGGTCGCATTTCATGGCGATCGAACCGCCGGTGGCGACGGCATCCTTGAGCGCGAAGAGCAGGTTGTCGGCCTCGTTCACCCAGATGAAAGTGACCCAGTCTCCGAACAGGGCGCCGAGGCTTTCGGTGTCGTGCGAGTTGCCCACGTGCTGGCGGATCATGAAGATGCGGCGATGCTCGTGGCCGCCGAGGAGAAAGCCGACGAGATCGGAGTGTCCGAGATGAAACGTGCCGAGCAGCGCCGGCCGGTTTGCCGCCAGCCAGGCCCGGATATTATCGGGCGTGTCGGGCGCAAGGACGCAGCGGTGCGGTCGCCCGGCGGCGACGCGAAGCTTGAGCATGAGGAATTCCTCGAAGGAAAAAAAATGCCGCCACACTTCGCGCCAGGTTGGCGGGCGCCCGAGGACGATCGAGAGATAGGCGCGCGAGTGGTTTCGCTGCCCGGGCATGGCGGCGACGGCGATCCAGGTGCCGAGCGCGCGAATGGGGCGGAAAATTTTCTCCGGGAGCACGCGGTCGCAGGCGCACAGGAAGCGGTAGCCCCAGCGCGGGCCGGGATTGCTGGGGGCGGTGGGCGGCGGGTTGCTCATGGCCAGACCACCTGCCACGTGAGGGTGAGGCGCAGGCCGGCGGCAACGGCGGCATCAATCGCCTGCCGGGCGTGCAGGGCGTCGAAGAAAGCAGGCAGCAGGAATTTTTCCGGGACGGCATCGGCCGAGGCCACCAGGGAAATCTTTCCGAGCGCGCCGGCGGGTTCGGGCGTGAGCAGGAGCGCAAAGGCAAACGTGCGATCGCTGGCCGCCCGTTGTTCGCGCAGCCAGGTGCCGCGCTCCTCGCCGCCACACAGGATGGTGCGCGGGGCGGGCGCGAGCAGCGCGGTTTGCACGGCATGGACGACGAGTTGCGCCCGGCCGGCGTGCGGAAAAAAATGCCGCACGGGCTGCTGGCGGCCGATGAAAGCCTGCTGCACGGAACCGGGATGAATCGAAGTTTGGAAAAGCGTGGGGCTGGGCGTGGGGAAACTTTCGAGGTAGGATTCGAGCGCGCGGCTTTCGGCGTAGCAGGAGGCATAGACGAGCGTGTCGTCCTCGCCGGGCGCGAGGCCCGCGAGGGCGGTGGCAATGAGCAGGCCGGGCTGGGTCATGCGCCGCGTGGCGCCGCGGGGAAAGCTTTCCTTCAAGCGCTCGCGCGTGGCCGCGGGCTCCTCGAAGCCCGGGTCTTCCGTGTGGATGGCGTGGATGAAGCGGCTAAGCATGACTGAGAAGCAGCGCGGCATGCGCGCCGCCGAAGGCATTGCTGGCGCAGAGCACGGTATCGAAGCTGCGGTTGTCGAAATTTTCCAGGGCGACGGCCGCGGTGAACGCGGGTGGGGCGCTGCCGATGGTGCCGGGTGTGCGGCCGGCGCGCAGCGCGGCGGCGGCGAGCGCGAGTTCGACCAGGCCGCAACTGCCCAGCGTGTGGCCGAGGCTGCCTTTCCACGAGACGAGCGGTGCGCCGGGGAACGCTCGCGCGAGCGCGGTGGCCTCGAGGCGACCGGCCTCGAGCGTGCCGGTGCCGTGGCCTTTCAGCCAGGGGCGGCGGTGCGCGGCCGCGGCGGCGAGCGGCGCGAGGCACGCGTCAAAACCGGCGCCGTCGGGCTGGTTGGCGGTGAAGTGGTGCATCTCGTTGTGCAGCGACTGGGCCAGCACCGCAAAATCACCGCGCTCGCGCGTGAGCACGGCAAAGGCCGCGCCGTCGCCCAGGCCGATGGAACCCGTGTCGCGATTTTGGTAAGGCGCGGGAAAATCGGCGTGGAGAATCTTGAGCGCATGAAATCCGCCGGTGACGAATGGGCTCAGGAAATCGAAGGAAAACACGAGCGCTTCGTCTGCGAGGCCGGCGTGCAGCGTGCGCGTGGCGAGGAGCAGGCCGAGGTGCGCGGAGACGCAGGCGTGCGAGAGCAGCGCGACATTTGCGCCCCAGCCGAGCTGGGTTTGGAGCAGCCCGACGGTGGCGGAAGGCGTGGCAAAGGCGAGGTGGGCGGGGTCGCGCGTGTGGCGGAAGGCGTGGAGGCTGCCGACGCCGAAATTGCTGCTCGTGACGAAGACGGGACGGCGCGGCGAGCCCCAGCCGTTGCCGGGAATTTTTTCCGCGAGCGACCCGAGGAGCCGGAGCCAGGCGGGCGGCGCCGTTTCATTGAGGGTGTGGCCGGGGCACAGCGCGAGGGGCACCGCGTCGCCGCCCTCGGCCCCGAGGACGGGCGTGGGGCGCAGCGCGCATTCGCCGCGGAGCAACGCGGCGAGGGTGGCATTGGTGTCGCCGAAAGGCGTGAGGCAGCCGGAGGCGGCCACGCGGATGGAAGTATTTTCAGCGGGAAAACTCACGGCGAGTAACAATCCGGAATTTATTTAACCGCGAATGGACGCGAATAAACGCGAATCCGGATTGCTTGGCAAAAGATGATTAAGAAAACGCAGCATTTTATAGAGGATCAGTCCGCCTGTCTTCCCGCCCATTGTTTCCTTCCCGGTCCTTTGTCGCATTGGCGCAGGAGGATATAAGTACATGAAAAGATCGTACGCCATTCGCGTGAATTTGCGTCCATTCGCGGTTAAAAAGGAATCACGTCGGCAGCCGACTCGGGTCGGCGTGGGCGCGGATGAAGGCGGCGAGCTTGACGATACTGGCGAGCGCGGTGCGGGACTGCTCGCTGTTGTTGATTTTGATGCCGAATTCCCTTTCGAGCGTCACGACGAGCTCGAGGGCGTCGATGGAATCCAGGTTGAGGCCGGCGCCGATGAGGGGCTCATCGTCGGGAATGTCCTCGGGGCGGACGTCGTCGAGTTTGAGCGTGTCGACGATCAGGACTTTGAGACGGGTGGTGAGCGGGTCGGCCATGCGAGGTGTGGTGGTGAGGATGGGACGGCGCGGTGCGGACGGGGTGCAAATCAGCGGCGTGGGAAGATCGGATCGATGGCTGCCTGGACCATGCCGGCGGGGGATTTCCCGCCCATGGCTGGATGATCATAGTGATCAGTGACGAGAATTTGCCCGGTGCTGGCGTCGCGCGCCTGGATTTCGAGATCGATCATGTAGAGGGTAAAATCCCAATTCCAGTCATCGACGTAAGTGATGATAACCTCGGTGTCCGGGGGAGTCATCGTCAGCGGGCCGCTGGAGGCATCGTAGCCGAGGCGCGAGAGTTCCTGCACGATGAGCTGGTCAACGCCGCGGCCGTCGGCGAGCCGGTGCTCGACATAGATTTTCTTGAAATGAGAGAGGCTCGTGCTCGTCTGTTTCTGGATGGACAGGGTCGAGCAGGCTGCGAACAGCAGCGTGAGGACGAGCAACGGAAAAATTTTCTTCATCTGGAGGGAAAGTGTTTTTGAAACCGCTAATGGACGCTAATGGACGCTAATAAGGCAAAAAGCATTTAGAGGTATGTTTTTAACCACTGATGAACACTGATTGTCACTGATCACTGATTTCTCCATCCGGGTTAATCTGTGCTATCTGAGGCAACAGTTTCTCTCTTTGCGACCTTGGTGTGAAAAGATTCATCAGTGACAATCAGTGTTCATCAGTGGTTAAAACGCTAGATAGTTCTTCGCGAACTTCCTGTCCTTCGTAGCCTTGGCGAAGAAGGATGCGATCTTCTGTAAAAAAGGCCTCAGCGCGGCCAGCGGCGCAGGATATGGCAGACGTTGCTGCCGCCGAAGCCGCTGCTGTTGTTAAGGGCGATGGCGGGGCCGGTGTCGAGCGTGGCGCGGGGCAGGTCGAGTCCGTCACAGGCGGGATCCGGAGTGATGAGATGCGGGTTGCCCGGGATGAAGCCGTCGGCTAGGGCGAGGGCGCAGAAGGCGGCTTCCATGGCGCCCGACATGCTGAGGGGATGGCCGGTGAGGGCCTTGGTGGCGCTGATGCGCGGCCGGGCGCCGGCCTCGGTGAAGATCGCGCGCAGGGCGAGGGCTTCGGCGCGGTCGCCGACGGTCGTGGAGGTGGCGTGGGCGCTGACGTAGTCGATGTCCGCGGGTGCGAGGTCGGTGGCCGCGAGCGCGCGGCGCATCGCTTCGCGCAGGCCGGCGCCTTGGGGATGCGAGGAGGCAATGCTGTGACCGTCGGCGGCCTGGCCCCAGCCGGCGACTTCGGCGTAGGCGCGCGCGCCGCGGCGCGAGGCGAGTTTGGCATTTTCGAGCACGAGCGCGACGGCGCCACCGGCGCCCACAAAACCGTCGCGTTTTCGGTCGAAGGGCCGCGAGGCGGTGGCCGGGTCGGGGTTGGTCGAGAGAACGCGCATCGCGGCGAACGGCATCAGGGTCTCGGCGTTGAGCTCCTCGGCGCCGACCACGAGCATGCGCTGCTGGCGGCCGAGCCGGATCTCGTCAAGCGCCCAGCCGAGCGCATGGCTGGCGGAGGCGCAGGCCGAGGCGAAGCCGCAGACGGCGCCGGTGATTTTGTAGTGCGCGGCGAGGTTGAAATTGAGCGTGCCGGCGATGGAGGAGACGACGCCCATCGGGTGGCCGCGCTCGAAATGGCAGGCGTGCATTTGTGCGATGTGATGATGGAGCAACATCGCAGAGCCGGCGGAGGCGCAGAAAAGCCCGGTGGTCCCGTCGGTGAGATCGTCCGGGGTGAGGCCGGCATCGGCCAGCGCCTGTTCGATCGCGCAGAGCGCATAGACGCCGTGCGGCGCGAGGCCGCGCAGGGTTTCCCGCGGGATGTCGTAGCGCGCGGGCCAGGTCCATTCGCGGCAGTTGGGCGAGTCCACGGAAAAATCGCGCACCGGCGCGGACACCTTGACCGCGAGCTTGGGATTGCCGCCAAACTCGACGGGGGCGAAGCCGTGGCGGCCGGCGCGAAGGCTGGCCGTGACGGTCGCGCGGTCATGGCCGATGGGCGTGATGAAGCCAAGACCGGTGACGAGGGTGGCGGGTGGAGCGGGCATTTTACACAAGAGCGTGAAGAATGACCCGGACTTTTAACCACTGATGGGCACTGATTGTCACTGATGAGTTTTTTCACACCAAGGTCGCAAAGAACGCCAAGGTGGGTTGGGGAGGAGCCGCCTTGCTTTGCGGCCTTTGCGATCTTCTGTAGAATGCATTTTGATTGCTGCTGATCCAATCCGTGCTGATCCGCGATATCCGCGGGGAAATCAGTGGTTAAAACGGTACGCCGGTCTTTTTCCCTACGCGGGCCGCGCGGCGGTGAATTTGTGCAACACAAAGGCGCGCAGCTGGCCGACGGTGCCCACCTGCTGGATTTCGGCGTTGGAAATTTTTATCGAAAAAAGATCCTCCATGAAAAACACGATCTCGGCGATGGCGAGGGAATCGAAGCCGAGGTCCTCGATGAGGCGGGCGTTATCCGGCAGCGGGCCGGTGGCCACGGGATTTTTCCTGGGCAAAAAGTCGCGGATGACCGCAAAGAGCACGGTATCGAGCGCACTGACGTCCCCCGCGGCGAGGAAGTGCGCGAAAGCGTCGCGCACCTCCGCGGGAAAGCGGGCCAGGGGAGCGTGGGCGGAAGTCGTGGGCGAAATAGGCATGCGGAGAACGCAAGCGGAGTCGTGGGGCCGACTCAAGGTTGCGTTAGGGAGGTTTTCCAAATTTGAAAGCACTCCCCTAGTGACACCGGGCGGAAACCGTTTGTTTCACCGGGCGGGCGGGGAGGACTCCGCCCCCAGGTCGCCCACGGCGGCCATGCCGTTGAAATCAATGAGCGGGACGAGCCGGAGGACTTTTTGCAGGCGGCAGATCAGCAGGAAGAGCTTGAACCGCCACCAGATGGGCCAGGTGAGGTCGGCGTGGCCGGCGACGATGGAGGTGATGGCGAGATCGATGCGGAACAGCGCACGCTGGCAAAGGAAAACGCTGAAGGCATCGTTGTCGTAGAACACGGCGATGAGTTTCTGGAAAACGCCCGCGTGTTTTTTCACGGCCCGCGTGTAATCGCGGCACTCGCGCGGCGTGAGCGGGCGTTGTTCGCGGTGCGCACGCGCGACGAGTCCGGCGGCGAGTTGCGCGGAATGCAGCGCCATGTAAACGCCGGAGGAAAAAATCGGGTCGAAAAACCCGCCGGCGTCCCCGGCCATGATCATGCGCCCGGAGGCGAGCGTGCGGTGGAAATAGCTGTAATCGCTCGTGACGCGGAAATCCATGACCGGCTCGGCGCCGGCCATGAGTTCGCGCAGCTTGGGCGAGCAAGCCACGGCGCGCGCAAAAAGTTCGGCGGGGGCGAGGCCGGCGCGGCGCATGGAGTCGACGGTGGTGACGAGGCCGACGGACGTGCGGCCTTCGGCCAGCGGGATGATCCAGAACCAGCCGTCCCCGAGGCGCACCGCGGTGGTGTGGCCGGCGGCGCGACCGGGTGCGCGGGCCATGCCATGAAAGTGATTGTAGATGGCGATGCGCTTGGGGAACGGCGACGGGTCGATCGCGCGCTTGGCTTCGCACGGGAAAAATTTGTCGCGGCCGCTCGCGTCGATCACCCAGCGCGTGGTGACGGTTTGTTCGCCGCCGGCGGTTTGCAGCGTGGCGGTGTGCCCGCCCTCGCCCGGGACGAGGGCGCGCACGGTGGCCGGCATCCGCACTTCGGCGCCGAGCGCGCGCGCGTGGTCGAGCAGGATCAGGTCGAACTTGGAGCGTTCGACTTGGAAGGTCCGCTCGGGGCCCGGGATGATGCCCTCGGCAAAAATGATTTCCTTCCCGGCGGCGCCGTTGGCCAGGAAAAAGCACGCGCCAAATTTATGCACGAAGCCCGCGGCCTCAAGGAGCGGCCAGACGCCGAGCTCCTGGAAAATCCGGTTGCCGTGGGGCAGGAGCGATTCGCCGATGTGAAAACGCGGGAAGGTTTCCTTTTCCACCACGCACACGCCCAACCCCTGCTGGCGCAGGAAAATCGCCGCGGCGCTGCCGGCCGGGCCACCGCCGATGACGAGCACGTCATAGTCCGCTTTGAGCATGGAGAAACAGAATGGGCAGGTTTTCCGGGAATTGGAAAGCGCGGATAAATCTGCGAATGGCGAATGGCGAACCTCAGGGCTTTGCGTGCGATTGTTGGCCGATTTGCAACAGGTCGACGGCGAAAAAAACGTAAAATTTCTGGCGGACCTCGCTCGCGCTCAGAGGAGATTTTTGTCCAAATGGGGCCACGCCGGCCGGCAACCCACACATGATATTGCCTTTAGCGGTAAAAATCGTAGACTCGCAAAGAGGCTTCAATAATTTTTGGTGAATCACTAATTTTTGATGAATGAGTGGCTCAAACAGCTAAGCGACGTATCCGGTGACTATGATTACGCGTGGTTTATTGCGATTTTGGCTTGGTGTGCAGTGGCCGCTGGAGCATGGGGGCGGGGCGAGCGCCGCGAAAGCTGGCTCATCTGGCTGGCCGGATCGAATATGGTCGGAGCGGCCATGGAGTTGGCGCTTTATGCCAAATATTTTCGTGGGCCTTATTATGGGTGGGATTTGGCGCTCGGCCTGAGTCAGGCTGTTGGCATCGCAGCCTTGTGGTGGCCGCTGGCGGGACAGGTTGTGCCGGTGCGCCCGTACCTGTGGCGCGCGCTGACTTTAACCGTGGGCATTTATCTTGGCGTGACCCGGTTTGATTCGCCGGTGTATGGCGGATTGTCCCTCGCCCTGGCTTCAGCCGGCGGCGCCTGGGCCGTCATCCGCTCGGTTGCGGCCGTGCGCGTGCTGGGCCGCTTGTCGCCGCGCGAGCTGCGCTGGATGAGGCTGGGGCTTCTCGCGGTGGCCGTGCTGCCGGTCGTGTCCACGTTTGGCCCGCTCGCCTACGCGATGAACCTGGGCCGGCGCTTTACGGATCTCTCGCCGTTCGAACTGATCTCCGCGGTTGCGAATATCGCCGCCGCCGTGTTGCTCGGCAGCTCATTGTGGGCGCAACGGCTGCGCGCGGTGGGCGCCAAATCGGAATCCGCCGCGCAGCGCTGGAACGCCGACCTGCGGCTTGGGTTCACGATTCTCACCGTTTGGCTGGTATTCGGCCTGGCCCTGGCGATCGTGAACGGACGGCAGGCGCGCGCCGCCTTTGAGGAAAGCCTGTTGCTGCGCGCGCGGACCGCCGCGGCCTTGCTTGATCGGACCACCTTGCGCCTGGCGTTCGGGCCGGACTTCCAACTGGGCGAAACGCGCACGGTGCGCCTCAGCAATGGGCTTGAAGGGCAACAGGTGTATGTGCCATGGACGGAGGCCGCGCCCTTTTCCGCGCTTCGTTCGCAGCTCCGTCAACTGGCCCAGGCGAACCAAGGAGATTCTGGCAGCGATTTTTACATCGTGCTTAATGTGATTCGGGACGGCCAGGTGATTCGCGTCGCCAAGTCGAACGAACCCGAAGGACACCCATGGAAAAATATTGATCATGATCCGGCTCTCGCCGACGAAGCTCGCCTGGCCAAAGGCGGGGCGTTTTTGGAAGGGCCGATCGCCGACGAGTGGACGGCGCGATTCAACGCCAATGCGGCCGTGATGGATACGGCCACCAACCGGCCGTTTGGCTGGCTGACAATGATAATTGAAGCCACCGCATGGGCCACGACTTTTGCCATGGCGCGCTTGCAGGCCATGTTTGTCACTGCGATCGGCGTGGCGCTATGGGTGGTAGTGGTGATCTATCGGCTGCGGCGTTCCGAACGCGAACTGGCGCTACAACAAGCCGAGCAATCCGCGGCGGCTGATCGCGCCAAGAGCCAGTTTCTCGCCCAGGTGAGCCACGAGCTGCGCGCCCCGCTGCAGGGCATTTATGGCTACACCGACTTGATTGAGATGACTCCCCTCGACGTGCACCAGCAGGATTTGCTGTCGAGCCTGCGCGGCCAAAGCACCCTGATGCTGCGGCTGGTGAATGACCTGGTGGATTTGGGCGCGTTGCAGGCGGGCGCGTTCCGCCTGAATCCGGAGGAAGTGGAGATCCATGCGCTGGTGGCGGAGTGCCTGGACTCCGTGCGGACGAGGGCCGAGGCCAAGAACTTGGAAATTTCCTGCCAATTGCATCCCGGTGTGCCGGGGCAGGCGCGCACCGATGGGGCTCGCCTGCGGCAGGTGCTGCTCAACCTGCTGGGCAATGCGGTGAAATACACCCGCGAAGGCAGCATCAAACTGAGGGTGCAGCGCTGCGATCCGGTTGACTTGGGCATGCCCGTGCCGGAATGGGCCCGGATTGGCGTGTGGGTGGAGTTTGCGGTCATCGACACGGGCCCGGGCATCGCTCCGGAGGACCAGCAACGGATTTTTGAGCCCTTCATCCGGCTGGAGCGAGATCTCGCCGAGCAAGGCGCGGGGCTGGGCCTCGCGCTTACCGGGCGCTTGTGCCGTGCCTTGGGCGGCAACGTTCACGTGGAAAGCGATGGCGAGCACGGGTCGAGCTTCATTGCGCGACTGCCGTTGGGTGTGCCGGGTGAGCCTGCGACCGGCGAAAAGCGGGTCACGGACCCCGCCAAGGCCTCCTGGCCGGGCCTGCGCGTCCTCGTGGCCGACGACAACACCCTCATGCGCGAATTGATGGGCACATTCCTTCGCTCGCGCGGGGCGCGGGTGACCGAGGTGTGCGATGGCCTGAGCGCAGTGGAGGAATGCCGCGAACGGATGTTCGATGTCGTGCTGCTCGATATTTCCATGCCCTGGCTCGACGGCCATGCTGCGATCCAGCGGCTGCGCGCGGCCGGCGGTGCGCGGGGCCAGCCGTGGGTGATCGGACTGAGCGCTCATGCCGGGCCGGAGGAGGAAGCGCGCGCCCTGGCCGAGGGCATGAACTGCTTTTTGGTCAAACCCATGTCCTTGGTCGCGTTGGTGGAAGCGATGTTCGCCGCGCCGGCGGCACAGCGCGTATGGCGCACCATGGGGGCGGAGACTGAGGAGACCGCCGCGCCGCTGCGCGAGCGGCTGCTTGATATTTATGCGCGCGAGACGCCGCGGGTCGTGGACAAATTGCGCAGTGCGGCGCAGGCGCACGACTGGCCGGCGCTGCGCTCGCTCGCCCACTACCTCCAAAACAGCGCCGACGCCTTGGGCGCAGGGCGGTTGCAACGCTGCTGCCACGATTTGGAGTCCGCGGCCAAGGCTGCTGCAGCTGACGATTCGGTCGGCCCGTTGTTGACGGCGGTGGAATTGGCGGCAAACGAACCGCTCTTTTTAAGGCGGAAGCCGCCGCCGGTGCAGGTCGTGACCCGGGGGCGTGTCGGGCAACTGGTGCATGCTTGATCAGAAAAGTATCAAGTATCAGGTCTCAAGTATCAGGATTAGGAGTTAGGAATTGGAAATCCGGTGCTGAATTTGGAACTTGGTACCTGATACTTGTTACTTCGGCTTGGGGCGTTCACGGCGAATCCACCCAGCCGTGCTTGATGGCGTAGCGCACGAGGCCGGAGGTTTCGTGAATGTGGAGTTTTTCCTTTAGCGCCGTGAGGTGATTGGCGATGGTCTTGGTGCTTACATGCAGGCGTTCGGCGGTCTCCTTGGTGCCGAAGCCGTTGGCCACGGAAATGAGGATTTCGCGCTCGCGCGGCGTCAGCGAGTCATTGGCCGGAGTGATCCTGCCGCCCAACCCAGGGAGCAAATACTTGCTGCTTTCCGGGCAATAAAATTTACGGCCGGCGAGAACGTGGGTGAGGGCTTCGCGCAAGGTTTCCAGCGAGGCGCTTTTCAAGACAAATCCCTGCACCCCGGCGGCGTTGGCCTCCTGCACCAGGCTCTCCTCGTCGTTCGAGGTGAGCATGATGAAACGCATTTCTTTCAGGTGCTGCTTGACCTGCTTCACCAGCAGGATGCCCGAGCCGTCCGGCAGCATCCAGTCGACGATGGCGAGGTCGGGCTTGAGCTCGAGGCAGGCGGTGATGCCGCCGGATACCGTGCCGACGGCGGCGACAATCTGCAGATCCGGCTCGGTGCGCACGGCATCGCTGAGCAGCTGGCGGATCATGGTGTGATCCTCGACGATGATGATGCGGACGGGATTCATGGCGCGAGTTTATGCTAGGCGGCGACGGCCTCGGGCGCAGGCAACGTTTTTAATACTTTTTTTAAAAGCGTGCCCAAGCAAAACACGAGGGAAACCGAGCGGCGAGCAGTTTTCAGGGAAAACTTCCCGGTTGCCGTTGCGATGCCCTCATAGTTGGCCTGCTAAAAGGGTGATATCCTGATCCAGATTTATTAAATAAACATGAAAACCACACGCCTAATTCTCGCTCTCGCCGCCGTACTTTCCCTCGGCCTCGCTGTTTTTGCCAATGTCCGCGCCAATAATTACGCGGCATCCACGGTCAAAGCCTCGTATCAAACAACGAACGTCGCTTCGGCATCCTCCCCGGTTGATCATCGCAGTTGCATTGGGAAAGACAGCTAAACAACCAAACCGACGCCCTCATATTTGACCCGATGGAAGGGTGATATGCTAAGGCACAGTCACTAAATAAACATGAAAACCACACGCCTGATTCTCGTTTTCGCCGCCGTACTTTCCCTCGGCCTCGCTGTTTTTGCCAATGTCCGCGCCAATAATTACGCGGCATCGACGGTCAAAGCCTCGTATCAAACAACGAACGTCGCTTCGGCATCCTCCCCGGTTGATCATCGCAGTTGCATTGGGAAAGACAGCTAAACAACCAAACCGAGCGCTATATATAGGCTCACTTTCAGCTCGCCCGGCTTTTGTGCCGGGCGAGCTTTTTTATTCGTCCACGAATCCGTTGCAGTCATAGGACCAGATGAGTCGCCAAAGATCAGGGCCGTCACCGCAAAAGGCATCCAAAAGTTTTTTGTATTTTGGGTCTTTGGTTTTGGCATAGGCTTGGGCCAGCAAAGGCAGCAGGCGCTTCCGCTCCGTCGGTACGACTTCATTTTGCGGCCAGGGAATGTCGGGATCGGCGTAAGGAGCCAGATAATCGAGGGCGGCCTGCAACCCGCCGCCGTCCTTGGTGGTGATTTTCCAGCAATCCACGCCCAAATAGTCTCCCAAGATCGCGAGGCGAAACAACGCTTCGAGGTTGAACAAACTGTAGTTCAGCGAATTGGTTCGCACCAGCTCGCGCTCCTGCTCCCCCTTGCTTTTGACCTGCATTTCCAACAGACGCGGCATTTCCTGCTGTAAAAGCGTGCGGGCATAGTCCGCTTTGCCCAGCACGAGCGAAAACTGGACCAGCTGGACGTCGCGCCAGGACATGTGGTTGTTTTCCATCGACGTTTCGTCGATGGAGAGTTTGATGTGGGTCAGCCAGTCATAATACTGCTCAAGCCAGTGCCGGAAGGCGCTTCGATCGCTCTGGGTCCAGGCTTTGGAGGATTCAATCAGTGCGACGATGTCGCTAATCCTGGTGAGATTGCGCATTTCGATCACGCCTTCGCCGCGGCCGTCGATCACCCCGGGAATCGCCTGTCCGTAATTGGCGCTGGGATTCATGGCCGTCGCGGGATTTAAAAACCATACGCGAATCAGTTGGGCCGCTTTTTCGGCATAAGCCTCCCGGCCGGTAAGATAATAGGTGTAGGCCAGGATTTCCGAATTGGCACACATGTGCACGAAGGGAGTGGAATCCGTGCCGATCTTACTCTTGGGATAAACATATCCGTCGCGTTTGATGTAGGGCAATCCGCCGGGCTTTTGCGGATCCGGCCACCAGTAAGGCCCATAGCTGAAAAAATCGTGCTTGTTGCCACTCGCCGCGACCAAGGGCTTGTCCATGACCGATAGGGGCTTGGCCGAAAGCGCTGCATTGGCGTATTTGAGCAATACCAAATAGGGGGTTATGGGCGAGAGATCGTGTTGCGCAATCTGCTGCTTGGCCCTGACGAGATTTCCAGCGGGAAAAACGTAGATCTGCGGCAAGGGAGCTTCGCCAGCGGCTGCGGCCACCCACCAACCCATGAGCCCCAAAACCGCACCCATCGCCACGCGTCGACACGTCATATTGCTGTGCTGACAGTGCTGGTTTCGCCTGGGAATTCAAGGATGACATTTGCCGCAGGGAAATAAATTTACCGATCTGGACTCGGAAACCATGAAGCCACGAAGATTTTCCCTGGCTTCCTGGTTTCTGGATTCAAATGAGATTTGTTTAATCACGGATGTACACTGATTGCCTGCCCTTCGAAGGGCGAAGGAGCGATCACTGATCCCATCCGTGTCTATCCGTGGAATCCGCGGCAAGAAAGGATCGAGATCGAATTGTTTTCATCAGTGCCCATAAGTGTTGATCAGTGGTTCACGATCCGGGTGATTTAATGCAGAACCCGCGCTTTAATCACGCTCAATGCTGGGCGGCCAGTTCGGCTTTTGCCTCGGCGAGATCTTGCTGAAAGGCCGGGTTCGCCAGGAGCTCACGCACAATGGCCTGGCCCAGCACGCGACCGGCATAAATATCGGTGGGAAAGTGCACGCCGCCCTCCACGCGACGCCAGCCGATGTCGCGGCTGGTGGCGAGCAGGGCCTCGCGTTTGTCCGGAAACATCTCCGCCAGCAGCAGGGCAAAAACCGTGGCGCGCGTGGAATGGCCGCTGGGGTAGCTGTAGTCGGTGACTTTCTCGTGTTCGATTGCGTTGGGAAAGCGCGCGGGATCGACGTGGTAGGGACGGATCCGCTGCCAGTGTTTTTTTCCGCGGCTGGTCACGGCCTTGGTCTCGGCCTCGACTTCCTTGAAGAGCGCCTCGGTTTTGGGAAACTTGCCCGGCGCGAACCACGGGCCGATTGCGGGCGCGAAGTGAAAGATGGTGAGGTTGATTTCGTCGATGCCGCGGGCGCGCTCGGCGGGAGCGGCTGTGTGGTAAGCCTGGAAAGTGGTTTCAAGATCGGCCGCGTCCTCGGGCGAGCCCGCCACCGGCGGCGGGGCCAGCAACACGAGCGCGTCGGGCTGCCCCTTGGCCAGGTATTTTAATGGCGTTTCGCCGGCGCGCAGGGATGTCGCGAAGAAGCCAAGCAACGGGAGGGCGAGAAAAAGCAGGCGGGTTTTCATCATGGCGGGGGGAAAATAAAGGGACGCTAGGGCTTGGTCTCGGCGGCAACCTCGGCGCGAGCCGCGGCGAGGTCGGCTTGGAAGGCGGGGCTGCGCAGGAAATCCCGGGCGAGTGCCTGGCCGAGCACGCGGCCGGCGTAGATGTCGAGCGGCGTATGCACGCCGATCTCGACGCGCACCCAGCCGATGTCGCGGCCTTTCGCAAGAATGGCCTCGCGCCGTCCCGGGAAAATTTCAGCCAGGAGCAGCGCAAACACCGTGCCGCGCGTCGAGTGGCCGCTCGGGTAGCCGGGGCTTTTTTCAGGATCGCCGGGCTCGGCGAATCGTGCGGGATCGGCCACAAACGGCCGCGGGCGCTTCCACGTATTCTTGGCGTGGTTGACGATTTTTTTGGTCTCAGCTTCGACTTCCGCAAAGAGCGCCTCGGTTTTCGGAAGCTTTCCCGGTTGAAAAAAGGGTCCGATGACGGAAGTGAAGGCAAAGATCGTGACCGTGTGTTCGCTCTGGCCGGTCGCAATCTCTTCCGGCGTGCGGGCCGTATAAATGCGCAGCGTGCTTTCCCGGTCGGCGACATCTTCCGCCGTGCCCAAGGGTGGCGGCGGCGGCAGCAGCGCAAGCGGATCGAAGCCGTGCAAATAAGGGCCGGCGGCACGCAGGGGCGCGGCCGCCGACAACAGGCAGAGCACTCCCGCGAAGACGGGAACGATTGTCCGGGTGAATTTCATTGTTAAGGAGTTTCCGCTCGGCACTGACCCGAAACGGGGAAAAAATTGTCGCAGGGCGTCAGGACGCTATAAGCTGTTAAGTTGATTGGGCAAAGGTTGAAGAAGGATGGGTGAGGTTATAGCCCCTCAATCTGTCGGTGCTTTGTGGCAAAGCGGCGACGTCATGGTGACAAGATGGTGCCAAATGGTAAAAAATGTGTGCCCATGGAAAAACCAGCGTCGCAAATAATCCGAGGTAAATCGGCCAAGCATGTGATCGGTGCCCTCTGGTTTTTCGCAACGCAAGGATGCTTGTCCCTTTAAATTTTCTTGTCTTGTCCGCGTCAATGGCTCCATCGGGTTGTTTACTAATTTGTAACATTCCCGCCACGTGAAAGTCACTTAAGCTGCCTAGCGTCAACGGCATGACTCTGACACCATTCCGTAGCCGTTGTTTGTTGCAACTCGCCGTGGTCTTTCTGGCCATCGGCTCTTCTGCCCTCTGGGCCGACACTTCCTCCACCAGTGACGACACTTCTTCCGCTGGCGACAAGGTCGTGCGCTTGAATGAATTCGATGTGGTGGGACAAAAGACTTCCGCGCAGACCCAAGCCATCACCGAAGGCAAGCTCGATACGGTCCAGCCCCAGTCGACGATCAGCGCCCAAACGATCGCCGACAACTTTGCCCCCTCGGCCGACTACGCGACCATCGCCAACATCGCCCCGAGCATGGCCAACGTCGAGACCGAGGGTCCGGGCCTGAGCGAATCGAAGATGCTTTCCATGCGTGGGTTTCAAGACGGCCAGTACAACGTGACCTACGACGGCATACCCTTCGGAGACGTGAATGGAGCGACCCATCACACGACGAGTTACTTTCCCGCCAAGGTCCTGGGTGGCGAAGTCATCGATCGCGGACCGGGAACGGCCGCCACCATCGGTGAAAACACCTTCGGCGGCACGGTCGGGCTACTGTCAAAGGATCCGCGCCCCGATCGCGCCACGGTGCTCACTCTCTCCGACGGAAGCTGGAATACCTTCCTCGGAAACTTGGAGATAAACAGCGGCATCATGCCCAGCCTCAACGGCGCCTCGATCGTGGGCACCTACCAATATTTGAGCAGCGATGGGTATCGGACCTTTTCCTACCTGCAGCGAAATACCTGGTACCTCAAGTACCTCCAACCGATCGGCCAGAACACGACCCTTACGGTCGTGGCCAACTACAATAATATCAAGTTCAACAACCCGGGCACCGTTACGCAGGGGCAGATCAACGCTTACGGGCGGAATTATGGGTTGGACAATAATCCTTTCGATCCGAACAACAACTACTACCCGTATAATTACCAGCAGAAGCAGGCGGACTTCGAATACATCGGCTTGGACTCGAAACCGGTCGACGATATCCACGTCCAGAACAAGGCCTACACGTACTATTACAATAACGACAGCCACGAGAATTCGACTGATCCCGTGGTTGGCAGCGCCGGCCCAACAAAATTTCCGGGAACGAATGCGGCTTATACCGGGCCGAACTACGTCAACACGGCCGGCAACACCCTTCCCGGCACGGGAGAGGGACCCGGGCTCATCAACAACGATGACCCCGGCGGCCGAATCAAGGTCAACGCTTACCGGGTGTGGGGCGATACCCTGGCCGTGTCACATGGCGAAGGCACATGGCTGGAGGAGAAGGCCGGCATCTGGGCCGAGTACGTCCGCGCCGTTCGCTATGCCTACGATCTCGATTACGCCCCCGCTTACCTCGCGGCCAATCCCCAGGATGGCTACAAATTCGGGGCCTTCGACCCCACGAGCGGGGTGAAGAACAACGTTTTCAAGCCCGGCTACCAGTGGTTCATGCATCTCTATAACAAGACGTTCAATCCCTACATCGATGCGATTTGGACGCCCATGCCCAAACTTACGATCGAAGCCGGCGTGAAATTCACGAACTACACGATCGATCTCGAAGCCCCGGTCAATCAGGGCCCGGAAACTCCCGATTTCCAAAACTATACCTATTCGAACATCGAGCCGTCTGCATCCGCCAATTACAAATTTACGCCCAATTGGTCGGCCTATTTGCAAGTGGCGGAGGGCACGGCCTATCCCATCGTGACCGACGAGGAGGACATCCCGAATGATCCGAAGGATCCAGCCGGAACAAGTTACAACCCGGCGAACCTGAAGGAAGAGTACACGATCAACTACCAGGTCGGCACCGTCTTCAAGACCGACCGGTTCAATGCCGACGCCGATGTTTATGTGATCGATATCGACAACCTCGTGTCATCGGTGACCGATCCCAACGATTCCACGAACACGATCAATTTTCAGTCCAAGGGCGCCTGGATGAGCGGCGTGGAGGCCGAGGCGACCTACTACTTGGGCGAGGGATTGAGCGTCTACGCGAACGGTTCGCTTAATCGCGCGACGTACAAGACCGACTCCGGGGTTCCGTCATTCAATGTCGCCTCCCTGGGCGCCTTCGGAGCCAACGGCGTGCCGAATTCAACGGGCGCGATTGGCGCGGTCTTCAATCATTCCGGCTGGTTTGCTTCGGTCACCGACAAATATATCGGCCCGTTTGTAGTTTATTCCAGTGCGTTGATCAACCCGGACCTCGGACTCAACGGGCAGACCGCGACGGGACAACCGGGAGGGCCGATCGTCCCGGTCTTGTCCTCCGAACAGGGTGGATTCTCGCTGGTGGATGCGGCCATCGGTTACGCCTACAAGATGCCCCACGCGAGTCACATTCACTCGCTCAAGTTCAAGCTTGAGGTGGACAATGTACTCGACCGCAAGGTCCAGGTCCTGAGCGCGGTCGCGGCGCAAACGGCCAGCATAACCAGCGGAAATTCCTACAACGTGCTGCCGACACGCAACTGGTTCCTCACGGTTTCGACCGAATTCTAATCCGGTTCATTTCTCTTTCTGGTGCGTCGAGCATGCGAGCGCCCCCGCTTTTGCGGGGGCGCTTTTTTTGCGCTTAGAGCGGTTTGAAAATCAGTGCAGCCACGAAGGATCACAAAGAACACAGATAATAACCTTTCTTTGAGCTCTATGTGCCCTTTCGTGGCAAAAAATCTGGCTGACCGCTTACCAAGCGTACGAGCGGAGGGAGCGACATCTTCGCCGTGGTCCAGGTGATATTTTAGAAAAAATTAACAGCGCGTCGCGCTCTGCTGGCCAGCAGGGCGCGCGGCACCGTAAACAAGGGGTAAATTCTCGGACAAACATCTGTTCTCCGTCGCTGAGCGCGATTTGTGCAGTCACATTCATGACCAACACAGGCCATCCTATTTCAAAATAATATCGCCATGAATCTCGTCAAAAAACTTCTCATCGCGCACGGTGACCAGCGGGTCCGGCGCCGGCTCGTGATGTTTCTCGCCGATGCCGGCTACGACCTGCGCGCCTTTAGCACGGTTGACGCCGCCCTCGAATCCGCGCGCAACGAATGGTTCGACCTCGCCCTGGTGGACTACGAACTCTCCGGCGCACGGGATTTTTCCTCCATCGAGTCCTTGAAGAAAATCCAGCCCACGGTCCCGGTTATCCTCTGCGTGCAGAAGCTCGAGCTGCCGGTCATCGTCAAAGGCATCCGCGTGGGTGTGACCGATGTGCTGGCGCGCGACAACCTCGCCTCCGTCGTGCGCCGCGCCGCCGCCCTGCTTAATCCCGATGTGCCGGAGCCGGTCGAGCATGACCTGGTCACGGCGGACGAGATGGCCGAAGTCGAGGCGGTGCTCGACCGCATCACCGGCCGTGGCGCCGTGCAGAGCGCCGAAGCCGGCGACCAGGATGATGGCGATCTTCCCTCCGAACTCCTGCGCGGAGCCAAGGAACGCGCGATGCTCGAATCAAAGAATGCGCGCCTCGAAATCGAGAAGACCGCGCTCGAAACCGAATTGCGGACCTTGCTCTCACAAATCGACGATAGCAGCCACCTCGAGGCCGATTTTGCCGACCTGGGCAGCCAGCGCGAAATTGCCGCCGCCGCCCAGGCCGCCATCGATGAAAAGGCCCGCAAGCTGGCCGAGATTCGCGGCGAAATCGCGCGCGAGCGCCTCGCCCTGGAGGAACAGCGCATCCAGGCCGCCGCCACGGACCAACCCGCCGGCGCGCCGGACCAGGAGCGCGCCGAGCTCGCGGCCTGGCGCGCGCGCCTCGAGCAGGAGGACGACCGCATTCGCGAGGAAGCCTCCCGTCTCCAGCACGAAGCCAACAAGATTGCGCAGGAGCGCCGCCGCTGGCACGACGACCTCGACCAGCTCCGCGAGCAGGAAGCCAACCTGCACGACTACGAAGCCCGGCTTCGCCAGGTGCAGGCCCAACTCGAATCCGACCGCGTGCTCTGGTTCAGCGCGCGCCACACGGCCTCGCGCTCGCCCTTCGCCGAGGACCCTTCACTCAAGGACGCCTGGCAAAAAATCCAGCGCGCCACCGAACTGCTCGAAGCCGAACGTTCGAATTTCTGCGACGAAAAACTCGCGTTTGCCGAATACGAGGCGCAGGTGAAACGCCGCGAGGAAAAAATCAATGAGACCGCGATAAAGAACGAGGAACTCAACCAGCTCCAGCCGGCGCTGCCGTCTTCGCCGGTTCCGCCGGATGTCTCGATGGGCGCAGCCACCCTCTCCGCCGTAAAAACGCTCAGTCGATCGCCCTTCGAGATGGCCAAATCCGTCTTCAGCGGGAAGAAAAACGGGGAGTGAGCGATGGCGTATTTTGAGGTAGGGCGCGACCGCCGGGCGCGCCGCGGCTCGGCCGGAGTTTTTGCCACGAAGGATCACAAAGGTCACAGGGTAGTCGCACGATCCATCCAATATACTTTCTTTGCGCTCCTTGTGATCTTTTTTGGCAAAAATGCTATATTGCCGACGATGGTGGGGGCCAGGCTTTCGATTTAAAGCGTTTGAGATAACGAGAACGATTAGGAGAACGAGAACGATTGGCTTGGCCTCTCAATCCCCCCGCCCCGCGATTACTGCAGCGCGGCGAGCCGGGTGGCGGCTTCTTCCCACGCGGTCGTGGCGGCGGCGAGCTGGTCGACGATGGCGCTGAGCTCGCGGTTCAGGTGCTGGGCCTGCCCGGGTTGCGTGTAGGTCTCCGGCGCCTCGAGCGCGGAGGTGAGTTCGTTCTGCCTGGCCTCGAGCGTGGCAACCTGCTCCTCGAGCTTGCCGACCTCGATCCGGAGTTTTTTTAAATCGGCGGGGTTGGCCTTCTTTGCGGCGGGGGCGCTGGCGGCCGGCTTCGGCGCGGCCTCGGGTTTTTGCCCGGCCTGCTTGGGCCGGGCGTCGGTGAAACCGGCGGTGAGGGCGGCGCGGGCGTTGGACGCCTTTGATTTATCCAGGTAGTAATCGTAGTCGCCGGCGTAGGGCGTGAGGCGGCCGGAGTGGACGTGCAGGACGTTTTGCGCGAGCGCGCGGATGAAGTACACGTCGTGGCTGATGAAGATGAACGTGCCCGGGTATTGCTTGAGCGCGTGGACGAGCGCGTCGATCGACGAGATGTCGAGGTGGGTCGTGGGCTCGTCCATCAACAGCAGATTGGGCGGGTCGACGAGCAGGCGGGCGAGGGCGAGGCGGGATTTTTCACCGCCGCTGAGCACGGAAACCTTTTTGAAGACGTCGTCCTTGCGAAAAAGGAAGGCGCCGAGGATCGTGCGCGCCTGCTGCTCGGTCAGGTCGTTTTGCGCGGTGCGCAGCTCCATCACGTTTTCGAACACGGTGAGGTCGGTGCGGAGGGTGTCGGCGCGGTTTTGGGCGAAGTAGCCGGACACGACGTTGCTGCCGAGTTCGCAGGTGCCGCCCTGGATCGGGATGATGCCGCCGAGGATCTTGAGCAGGGTGGATTTGCCCGCGCCGTTGGGGCCGACGAGCACGATGCGCTGGCCGCGCTCGGCCTCGAAGTTGAGGTCGCGATAAACGACGTGGTCGCCGTAGGCCTGCTGCACGTGCTTGAGGGTGATGACGCGCAGGCCGGAGCGCGGTGGCTGGGGAAAGCGGAAATTGATGCGCTTCAGTTCGTCGTGGGGCTCTTCGACCGCGACCTCCTGCAGGCGCTCGATTTGCTTTTCCTTCGATTTGGCGCGCGAGGCCATCGAGGCCTTCGCCCCGAAGCGATCGACGAATTTCTGGAGGTGCGCGATTTCGCGCTGCTGGTTCTTGAACTGCGCGGCCTGCTGGTCCTTGCGGGCCTCCTTCTCGGCGAGGTAGTCGTCGTAATTGCCGGTGTAGCGGTTGAGCGTGCCGGACCGCAGCTCGAGGATGCCGGTGCAGAGCATGTTCAGGAAGGCGCGGTCGTGCGAGATGACGAGGAGGCCGCCGGGATAGCGCGTGAGGTAATCCTGGAACCAGAGCAGCGCCTCGAGATCGAGATGGTTGGTCGGCTCGTCGAGCAGCAGGAGCGCGGGCTCGCTCACGAGCAGGCGGGCGAGGTGCGCGCGCATGACCCAGCCGCCCGAAAATGATTTGGCGGGGCGGTCGCCGTCGGCTTCGCGAAAGCCGAGCCCGGCCATGATTTTTTTCGCCCGCGGCTCGAGCGTCCAGTCGATGTCGTAATCATCGTCGTTCTCGGGCATGAGCTTCTTGCCGCTGGTGACGATCTGCAGGATGGTCTCATCGCCGACGGGGGCGCTTTCCTGCGGCAGGTAGCCGAAGTCCGCGCCGCGTTCCCACTCGATCGTGCCCTCATCGGGCGCCTCTTCACCGAGGATCAGGTTGAACAGCGTTGTTTTGCCGGCGCCATTGGGGCCGACGAGGCCGTAGCGGTCGGTGCGCGCGACAAAGATCGACACCTCGGAAAAGAGTTCGCGGGTGCCGTAGGACTTCGAGACGTCGGCGATGGTCAACATTGGAACCCGCAAGCCAACTACCTGGCCGGGCGTTCGTCAATGGCGAGTGTTGAGGAGTTATTGCTACCAGAGATCATAAGGAACGCAAAGAAAGCCTATTGGATAGAGAGTGTGACGGCCTTGGACCCTCTTCGTGGCAGAAATCCGAGTCTGGCCATGATGGGCGGTTTTTTGTGGCGAACTGGCGCAGCCCTGTTTTCCTTGTCGCGCCTTATGAAAGCCAAGCGCGCCAAAATCCGCCCTGAAGATGTAAACGCCGCCCTCGCCAAGAAGAAGGGACCCGTTTCCAAATTCATCGCGCGCCATTACCGGCACTTCAATGCCGCCGCTTTGATGGACGCCGCGAAGGGCTACGAAACTCATCTCCAGAAAGGCGGCAAGATGTTGGTGACCATGGCCGGGGCGATGTCCACCGCCGAACTCGGCCTCTCGCTGGCCGAGATGATCCGCCGCGGCAAAGTCCATGCCATCGTCTGCACCGGGGCCAACCTTGAGGAAGACATCTTTAACCTCGTGGCGCACGATTACTACGAGCGCGTGCCGGGCTATCGCGACCTCACCCCGGCCGACGAGCAGGCGTTGCTCGACCGCCACATGAACCGCGTGACCGACACCTGCATTCCCGAGGCGGAGGCCATGCGCCGCATCGAAAAGGCCGTGCTTGAGGAGTGGGTCGCCGCCGACCGAAAGGGCGAACGCTATTTTCCGCACGAGTTCATGTATAAGATACTTCGCGGCGGGAAGCTGAAGAAGGCTTATCAGATCGACCCAAAAAACTCGTGGCTGCTCGCCGCGTGCGAAAAAAACCTGCCGATCACCGTTCCCGGCTGGGAGGACTCCACGCTCGGCAATATGTATGCCGCTGCCGTCATCCGCGGCGAGGTGAAGAAAGTCCACACCGTGCGCACCGGCATCGAATACATGACCACGCTGGCGGACTGGTACGTGAAGACGGCGAAGCCGCTGCGCGGCGGTACCGGCTCGGTCGGCTTTTTCCAGCTCGGCGGTGGCATCGCCGGCGATTTCCCCATTTGTGTCGTGCCCATGCTGCAGCAGGATTTGCAGCGTCCGGATATCCCGCTCTGGGGTTATTTCTGCCAGATCAGCGACTCGACCACGAGCTATGGCAGCTACTCCGGCGCGGTGCCCAACGAAAAAATCACCTGGGGAAAACTCGGCGTGAACACGCCGAGTTTCATCATCGAAAGCGACGCCACCATTGTCGTCCCGCTCATCTTCGCCTGGCTGCTGGGAGAATAAGCAAGAAGGGAGAATTTAGAATGCAGAATTCTCAATTCTATATTCTGAGTTCTGAATTTTCTTCCCATGCCAAACTCCCTCGCGCGCGAGAAGTCGCCTTACCTTCGCCAGCATGCGGACAATCCGGTCGATTGGTTTCCCTGGGGTGAGGCGGCCTTCGCCAAGGCTCGGGCCGAGCAGAAGCCGATTTTTCTCAGCATCGGTTATTCGACCTGCCACTGGTGCCATGTGATGGCGCACGAATCGTTTGAGGACGCCGGCCTGGCCGCATTGCTCAACAAAAACTTTGTTTCCATCAAGGTGGATCGCGAGGAGCGGCCCGATGTCGATCGCGTTTACATGGCCTATGTTCAGGCGCTCACCGGCCATGGCGGCTGGCCGCTCAGCGCGTGGCTTACGCCGGAGCTCAAGCCATTTTATGGCGGCACCTATTTCCCGCCGGAAGACCGCTATGGGCGGCCGGGCTTTGCGAACGTGCTGCGCGCCCTGGCGCGCGGCTGGGCCGAGGAGCGCGAAAAACTCGTCGCCGAAGGCGCGCGCGCCGTGGAAACTTTGCGGGCGAAAGCCGATCGGGCCCATTCGACGGGTTCGGGGCAGGCGGATTCGACCCACTCGACAAGCTCGGGGCCAGCAAGCTCACCGCAAGCGGGCGAAGCTTTCGAGGGCGCGTTCCGTTATTTGGAAGAATCCTTCGACGAGGAGCATGGCGGCTTTGGCCATGCGCCGAAGTTCCCCCGCGGGAGCGTGCTGAATTTTCTCTTTCGCTGTGCCGCGTTGCAAGGTGCCAGCTCCGACGTCGGCCGCGCGGCCGTGCGCATGGCGGCAGCCACCTTGCAGGCCATGGCCCGGGGCGGCCTACACGACCACGTGGGCGGCGGCTACCATCGCTACTCGGTCGATGCGCGCTGGCTGGTGCCGCATTTCGAAAAAATGCTCTACGACCAGGCGCAGATCGCGGTGAACTTTATCGAGGCTTATCAGGCCACCGGCGACCCTCGCCACGCCTGGGCTGCGCGCGATATTTTTGATTATGCACTCCGCGACCTCGCGCATCCGGATGGAGGATTTTTCTCGGCCGAGGATGCGGACAGCGCGGTGGACGCGGGCGGAACGGAACAGGCGGAAGGCGCGTTTTACCTCTGGTCCGCGGACGAGCTGCGCACCGTGCTTGGTGGTGATTTCAAACTGGCCGCCGAACATTTCGGCGTGCAGGAAGAGGGCAACGTGCCGCCGGGGGACGATCCGCACGGCGAGTTTTCCGGCAAAAATATTCTCGCCCAGCGGCAGCCGCTCGCCGCCACGGCGCGCGCGCTCGGCCTCACGCCCGAGGAAGCCAATGAAAAACTCATTGCGGTGCTCGCGCGGTTGCGCACCGCCCGCACGAGCCGCCCGCGCCCGCACCTTGACGACAAGGTTCTCACGGCGTGGAACGGACTGATGATTTCCGCGCTGGCGCGGGGCGCCCAGGTTTTTAATTCCCTGTGGCGAGAGTACGCGGAGAGATTACTCCAGGCCGCGGTGCGCGCGGCGGAATTCTTGCGCCGGGAACTTTTCGATGAAAAAAGCGGGGTGATCTTTCGCGCGTGGCGGGAGGGCCGCGGCGCGACCGGGGGGTTCGCCGAAGATTACGCTTTTCTCGTACAGGGCCTGCTCGATCTTTATGAGGCCTCGTTCGACGTCCGCTGGCTGCAATGGGCCGAGCCATTGCAGGAAAAAATGGATGAACTCTTTTTCGATCCGGAGCGCGGCGGCTACTTTAATTCGCGGGCGGATGACGTGAATCTCGTGCTGCGGTTGCGGGAGGATTACGACGGCGCGGAACCAGCGCCAAGCAGCGTGGCCGCGCTGAATCTGCTGCGGCTCGCCGCGATGCTGCACCGCGATGATTTCCGCGGGCGCGGGTTGCGCACAATCGAAGCCTTTCGCGCGCAATGGCTGGGCGCGCCGTATGCGCTGCCGCAGATGCTTTGTGCGTTGGAGCCCGCGCTCCAGCCGCCGCCGCAGGTCGTGCTCGCGGGCGACCCGCGCGCCGCCGATTTTCTCGCGCTGGCCGCCGTTTTGCACGAGCGGCCCGGCCCGCGCCGGGTGCTGCTTGGCGCCAGCCCATTCGACGCGCTCAGGGCAGGCAACGGCGATGCAGGGCAAACCTGGCTGGCGGCGCGGTTGCCGGAGCTCGCCGCGATGCGGCCGGCCGATGGACGGGCCACGGCCTACGTTTGCGAGAATTTTACCTGCCGGCAGCCGGTCAGCGATGCTGCGGCCTTGCGTGTTTTGCTGGGTTGAGTTTCACTTTTGGTCAGTGGGCGAAACCGCCATTCCAGCATGAGCGCGTCGTTTTCACGGAAGACCTTAGATCGATTTTGCCAATACGTTCCAAGCTTGGCGCGTTTGGTGCATGGTCGTGCGGCGACCGCCCCTCGCGGCCATTGAACCATGCCTGTTGCTGCGACTATTCGTGTGTTGTTGGTGGATGACGATGAACGCGACTATCTCATCACGCGCGGGCATCTCACGGAAATTACCGGGCCGGCCCAGTCGACCCATTCGGCAGGCTCAGGGCAAGCGGGCTCGGGGCAGGCCTACGTGATTGACTGGGCGCGCAACGGCGACGAGGGCCTTCAGCGAATCGCTGAAAACCGGCACGATGTCGTCCTGCTGGATCAGCAACTTGGCCGCATGTCCGGTCTCGATGTGCTCAAGCAGGCGCTGGCCCACGGCAGTCGCGCGGCATTTATTTTTCTCACGAACCGGACCGACCCTGTTTTCCATGAACTCGTGTTGCGCGCAGGCGCGGCCGACCATCTCGCCAAAAGCCAGGCCAATGCCCCGTTGCTGGATCGCGCCATCTGTTATGCCCTGGAGCGCCGGCGCATGGAAGACGCCCACCGCGAGAGCGAGGAACGTTTTCGCCTCATGGCCAACGCCGTGCCCGCGCTGCTCTATGTGACGGATGCCGAAGGCCGCGGCACTTTTGTCAACCAGAGCTGGCTCGACTTCCGCGGCTCCAGCCTGGCGGAGGAGTGCGGCCATGGCTGGCTCGAAAGCCTGCACCCCGAGGATCGCGAACGCGCCCAAGCCTACTTTGCCAACACCCTTCATCAACGCAGCAAGCAACAGATCGAATATCGCTTTCGCCGCAGCGACGGGGAATACCGCTGGATGCTCGACCTCGGCGTGCCGCGCTATCTGCCCGACGGAACCTTTGCCGGTTACGTTGGCACGCTGACCGATATCACCGAACGCAAGCGCGATGAGGAGAACCCGGCCGGCACTCGCGATGAAGCCGGGCCCAGTTTGCGCCTCAAGGCACAATTTCTTGCCAACATGGGCCACGAAATCCGCACGCCCATGAATGGCATTATCGGCATGTCCGGGCTCCTGCTCGACACCACGCTCACCCCCGAGCAGCGCGAGTTGGCTGAGATCCTCCAGAAAAGCGCCGACTCACTCTTAGGCGTCGTCAACGACATCCTCGATCTCTCCAAAATCGAGGCGGGCAACCTGCAGATCGAGGAGGTGGAATTTGATTTGCACCCGCTCGTCGAGGACACGCTCGCGCTTTTCAGCGAACGCGCGGAAGACAAAGGCCTCGAACTGGTGTGTGAATTTTTGCCGGGCTTCACCACCTTGCTGCGCGGCGACCCCGGCTGTATCCGCCAGGTGCTGGGCAATCTTGTTGGCAATGCCATAAAATTCACCGAGCAAGGCGAAGTTGTCGTGCGCGTCAGCTGCCTTGAAAAATCCGGCGCGGCCCTGGCCTTCCGGATCGAAGTGCGCGATACCGGCATTGGCATCACGCCCGAGGCCCAACGGCAGCTTTTTCAGCCTTTTATGCAGGCGGACAGTGCCACCACGCGGCATTATGGAGGCACTGGCCTGGGCCTGGCCATTGCGCGCCAGTTGATCGAGCTCATGGGCGGACACATGGGCGTGGAAAGCGAGCCCGGTCGCGGTTCAACCTTCTGGTGCGAATTTTCGCTGCCCAAATTTTCTGCCGACCTGCCGGCGGCGCCCGCGGCCATCCCGCCCGGTGCGACCGTGCTGGTGGTGGACGACAACGCCACCAGCCGCCAAGTTATCGCCGCGCAGCTCATGCAAATGGGGATTTCCACCGAGACGGCGGCGGACGCAGCGGGAGCCCTGGTTCGTTTGCAGGCCTGCAACGAGGCGGGCCAGCCATTTCAGGTGGTGCTGATCGACCGCCGGATGCCCGGGGAGGACGGCCTCGCCGTGGCGAAAAAAATCCGCACCGATGCCACCCTGTGCAACACCAAGCTCGTCATGCTCACCTCCGCCAGCCACCTCAGCGAGGCGAAGCATCTCCGGTCCCTCGACATTGACACCTTTCTGGTCAAACCGGTGCGACACGCCCAGCTTCGGCAAAATCTCAGCCGTCTGCTCGCCGCCCGCCCCGCGGCTGGCGCGGTTTCCCGCCCGCCGGCCAAACGGGTCGCCGCCCTGCGGGCGCTCGTCGTCGAGGACAATTTCGTCAACCAAAAGGTTGCCCAGCGCCAGCTGGAGAAACTCGGCCACAAAGTCGAAGTGGCCAACAACGGCGCCCGGGCCCTTGAGATGCTCGCTCTCCAAAAATACGACGTGGTCATCATGGACTGCCAGATGCCGGTTCTCGATGGCTATGAAGCCACGCGCCAGATCCGCGCCGGCCAGGTGCCCAACCTGGACCGCCGCATCCCCATCATCGCCCTCACCGCGTATGCCATGGAAAGCGACCGGCAGAAGTGTCTCGCCGCGGGGATGGATGAATTTGTCAGCAAGCCCATCCGTTATGAAGAAATGAAAGCCGCCATCGAGCGGGTGCTGGCTTCGTCGGCGCGCGCCGCCCCATCCCCGGCCGGCGCGCCTCCTTCCGCCAAGCCGGTGGTGCTGGATCTCGTGCAGTTTGATCACCTCAAGGACTTGCAGGACGACGAGCATCCCAGGTTCCTTGCCAATCTCATCGACCTTTTCCTGCAGGAAACCCCGAAGCGGTTTAGCGACCTCGCCGCCAGCCTGGCGGCGGGTGATGCCCGGGCGGCCCGGCAGCTCGCCCACACGGTCAAAGGCGCCTGCGACAACTTTGGGGGCCGCGCCCTGCAAGCCGTTTGCCATGAAATCGAGGCATGCATCGGTGGCGGCAATTTGAAAGGCGCGTCCGCCCTCGTCGGAAAGCTGGAGCCCGAGCTTGCTAGCCTCGCAAAAGAACTTAACCTGCAGAAAGAAAGGTTCGGCTCTCCTTGAATATCCTTGCCGTTGAAGACGATATCCTCGCCCGCAAAATCATATGCCGGTCATTGCGTCGGCTGGGCCATGAGGTGATTGAAGCGGCCGATGGCGAGGAAGCCTGGACCCTGCTCCAGGCCGGCGATATCCGCGTCGTGGTCTGCGATTGGATGATGCCGCGCCTCGACGGCCTCGAACTCTGCCGCCGCATCCGGGCGAAAATAGGGGCCGAATACGTTTATTTCATCCTGCTCACCGGCAACAGCGCCAGCGACGACAACCAGCGGGCGGCGGCCGAGGCCGGCGTGGACGATTTTCTCACCAAGCCGCTCGATCCGCAGGAAATGTGGATGCGCCTGCGCGTGGCCGAACGCATTCTTCGCTACGCCACGCAGGTCAGCCAGCTTGAGACCTTCCTGCCGATCTGCTCCTACTGCAAAAAAATCCGCGACGACAAAAATTACTGGCAGCAGATTGAGTCCTACATCAACAAGCGCACCGGCACCGATTTCAGCCACTCCGTCTGCCCCGACTGTTACCAGAAGGTCATTTTGCCCGAGCTGGAAAAACTCCGTGCCTCGGCCCCCGCGCCCCATGCCGAGCGAACGCGTTGACCCGTCTTCGCCAACCTGGATCGGGCACGCTTTCTCGTGCGATCGGCCGGCCCTCTGGGCCAACGGAGGCATCCTCGGATGAAAACGGGTGATACGTCCGGGCTAGAGCTTCGACGGGTAAACCTCGAGGAGCGCCTCGCCTGGCTCGAGCGCCACGTCACGGAGCAGGACAAGGCCATGCTGGCCCTGAACGAGGAGCTCGCGCGCCTGCGCGGCGAGCTGAAAAAACTTCGCGAACGCCCCGCGGCCGGCTCCGAAAACAGCGAGCCGCCCGATTCAAACGATCGCCCGCCGCATTATTGAGCGGGTTGAATCTTAATCTTTCAGAGGAGGCACGTCAGATTTCCCTGTCATTCCGAGCCGTGCGAGGAATCTCCCATACCATATTAACCACTAGTGCACACTAATTGGCGCTAATACTTCAAAGCAGGCAGAAGACCGACTTAACCACTGATGTACACTTATCGTCACTGATAATATGAACTTAGGTTCGAATTCATTTTTATCTGGTTCTTCCGGATCAGTGATCATCAGTGATCATCAGTGTGCATCAGTGGTTAAAATGCCCTAAATTGAAATCGAAAAGCACAGCAGAGATTCCTCGCACGGCTCGGAATGACAATTTCACCCGTCATGGGTCTGTCTAAACCGAAAACACTCTAATCTTTCAGAGGACGTGTGCCAGATATCGGCGACTGTCCCGGCATCTGAATTTGGGAGATTTGAAATTCTAGCGGGCGACGGGCACTGACTTCGATTTCATCACCGGAAGTTTTCCACTGCCCGCCAGGCGTCAAAATTGTCACATACTTGCCTCTGTTTGCATCCAAAAACTTGTATGTTCTTTCTTCATTTCTATCTTCGCGCGGAAACTCGAATACAACTTTTCGTCCACAGAGGTTTAATGGCTTTGTTATGTCAATCCCGATGGGATCATATGCAACTCCGCCATGAGTGGTGTCCGCAAAGACGGTTAACCGTACGATGTTATCATTTTCATCTTCAATTTTGCCTTCGATACGTTCGATTGGGTAACCGCTATTCGCATTGTAGTGATAGGTTACATGCGTAAATGCATTGGTTGAGCAACCACTGCAGGCAACAACCATAAAACATACCAGGAACGAGCGCATGGGTAGTGAGAAACGGTGTTGTTTGCCCTGCCTCAAACACTAAACTATTGCCATCACGGTGGCAGTTGAAAGTGGCCCGCGACGATGCCGGGGACGGTGATGTCTTCGTCTATCTCTTCCCAGCGAAGTGAGTGGCCGTCGAGCTCGAGACGGACTTTTTTTAATTGTGCATCCGTGGCCTGGTGCAAAAGCCGAAATCGGTCTGCGGGAAAGCCAATGATGCGGCCATCGGTAAGCTCGACAAAAATGGTGCGCTTCTCGGTCCACGCCCGCAGCGCAACGGGTTCGACTTCGCTGATGGCGGTCTTATCGGTGGCCGTGGAACTCATGATAACTGAACCGGGTGAGCCTGGCTATTTCAACAAGCCAAGTTCCTTGGCTGCTTCCTGAAACAGACGTCCTTTGCGGTTGCGTGGGTCGGCTTTGGCCAGTCGCAGCGCTTTCAAGTCTTGATAGTTTTCCAGCTCCTTACGCATGGCGATGAATTCCTTATAAGGAATCATTGCGAATTTTTTTCGACCTGGCTTTTCGATGATCTGCGTATTCATGGTCTTCTAGCGGTAAGCCTCGCGGCGATTCATAATGCGATAAATCACAATCTTGTCGCCTTCAATTTCAAACAGAATCCGCCAGTCGCCGACACGCAAACGATACTCAGGAGTAAAGTTGGTTAACTTCTTGATATCGCCAGTCAACCCATGGGAAAGCGCCATGATTTTTGTCGTGATGCGAAGAGCATCGCTGCGTGGGATGGTCTTCAAATCGCGCTCTGCTTTGGGACGAATCTCGATCGCGTAGCGCATTCAATGAAGGGAACTTGCGGTTAGAACGCCGCCGTCACTTCCGCCTGCTGGCCGGGGTCGAGCGTGAACTTGCCGAGGGAAGCGCACACAAGCTCGTCGTTTTTATAGAGCTTGGCGTGGACGGGCTTGGTGGCGTCGGCGGTCTCCCAGCGCCATTTACCGATGGAGACAAACTGCAGCGGCACGCCTTCGTCCCAACTCAGGCCGGGGCCATCGCCGCGGAGAAAAAGTTTATTGCCGATGCCGATGTAGGCGGTGACGAGCAAGCGCGTGGCGCCGTCGGCCGAGACCGCCGTGGTGGGTGCGGATTCGACCCGTTCGACAAGCTCAGGGCGGGCAGGCTCACCGCTGGCGGATTCTTCGGGTGAGGTTTGGGAAAATTCATCGCCGGCCGTGGATGAAGCCGGGGCGGGGGATGTGTCCGCGCTTTTTGCGGAGGCATCAAAGTCGAGCGAAGGTTCCGTGTCTTCGCCCTTCGACTTTTTTGGTGCGCGCTTGCGTGGAGTCTTCGTCTCTTCCGCGGGAGTCTCGATGACGGTGGTGGCAACGCTGGCAGGTTTTTCTTCGACGGCCTGTTCGACGGATTCGACCAGTTCGACAGATGCGACAGGCTCACCGCGAGCAGGCTCAGGGCGGGCGGGTTCGACTGGCGGAGCTTCCGGCTCTTTGCGTGCGGGCGTGCGTTTGCGTGGGGCCTTTGGCTCTTCCGCGGGAGTCTCAATGACAATGGGTTCAATGCTCGCCGGTTTTTCTGCGACGGCCTGTTCGACGGATTCGATCCGTTCGACAGGCTCAGGGCGGGCGGAAAACTTCTCGGCGAGGGCGGAGAGCGCGGCCATCTTGGCGTCGAGCTGCTTGAAAATCTGCGCCGCTTTTGCATCCAGCTTGTCCCCGGCCGCGGAAAGGTTTTTTTGCGCGGCGGCCTCGAATTTGGCGAGTTCGGTCACGGCCTGGCGGATGTGATCGGCGGTGGTGGCGAGGCGTTCGCTTTCGGCCTGCTCGGACGCGGAAGACTCTTTCTTGGCGGCCGACACTTCCGCGAGGCGTTGCTTGATCTCACCCATTTTTTCCTGGAGGCGGGTGGGGAGTTGCTCGGCGAGCTTGAGGTTCTTGGCGGCGGTCTCGGCGATGCCGGGCAGGCTCTGGGCGGCGATGCTGATTTGCTCGGCGGACGAAGTGATGGTGTGGGCGAGGGCCTCGAGCCCGCGCTGGCGTTCGTCGAGGGCCTCATTCCGTTTGCTTTCGTAGTCGGCGATGAAAGGCCAGGTGCCGAGCACGGCGCCGAGAGCGACGCAGGCGACGATCAGGATAAGCGGTTTGCCGGCGAAAGGATTGTGGCTGTAGAAGCCGATGGCCAGGGCGAGGCCGAGGAGCAAGGCATCGCCGGCAAGAAAAGGCCACTTGGGCATCCGCGGAGAGTCGGCTGGGAGCAAGGACATGGGGCGCGCTGGCGTTGCAGGCTTTTTTGCGGCGTGCCGCGATTTTCTCAAGGCGAAAGGTGACATTCCATGATCTAAAATAGAGTTGTCTGTGATCTGGCCTCCATTAAGCTAAACAGACAGAGGATGAACTTCTCTCATTACATGCGGATTGAGCGGAAGGAACGTGGCGGCTCGCGCCACTATGTGGTGCACGTCGGCGAACCAAAGTTCACCATGGAGCTCGAGCTGGACGGGGAGGCGCCGGACAAAATTGGCCGAGGGATCATCCGGCGGGTATCGCTGCCCAACTCATGGGCGGGCGATTACGGCCGGTGCGCGCAGGCGTTGTTCACGGCGCAGGAATTTTTCCGTCAGTCGTTCAGCGAGCCCACGCCAAAGCGGGAGCCGCGGCGCTTTCGCCGGTGAGGTTTTTTACCGCGGATTACCCTGCTTCGCTAAAGCTACTAAGGGCAGGCGCGGATGCTCGCGGATTCGGATCAAATTTTTAACCCCTTTGAAAACCGTTAATGCATTTCACAGAAGGCAACCAAGGTAACGAAGCGTTGTTGCGTTCCAGTCACCAAAAGCAAAAACAGTGATGCTTGGAAATTTGGCGTAAGATGACCTTAATCGCTTTGTTACCTCGGTTGCCTTCTGTAAAAATATTCATCCGCGTCAATCCGTGTCCATCCGCGGTTAAAAACCCGTTCAGTGGCCGCTGAATTTTGCGACGATGGCCGCGTGCAGGCGCGTCCATTCGGCGGGAGCGAGGTCGTCCTTGCGGCCGGGCGAAACCTGGCGGTGATCGGTCATGCGGTCGGGCGTCCAGCCATGGCGGGCCCAGCGTGTGGCCAGCCACTCGAGGGCGGAGGCGATCTGTGCTTCGCTGAGCGGCGCGGCGTTGGTGTCGCCCGCGAAGGCGAGGCCGAGCAGGAAGTCGTTGCAGCGCGTGCGCCCCAAAAATGATGAAGCGCCGGCGTGCCAGGCGATTTGCCCGTCGGGCACGAGCGTGCAGCGCGTGCCGTCAAGGTCGATGAGCGCATGGTAGCTGACCTTGTTCGCCGGATCGAGCAGGCGGGTGAGCGCATCGGCGAAGGGCGCGACGCTGTGGTGGAACAGCACGCCTGCGCATTCGTGCGGTGGAGCGGGGTCGCGGTTGGGCGAAAGGCGGGTGAGTTCGGGGAAGGGCATGCGGATAGTTGAAAGTTGAGAGCTGAAAGTTGAAGGCGAGGAGCAGAAGGCGGATGGGTTGCTGGATTGTTATTCTTTCAACTTTCAACCTTCAGCTTTCAACTGCGCGGCGGAACGCCGCGCTAAAGTTTTCTCCACGCCAGTGCGCAGATCCAGCCGAGGACACTGATGCGAATGGAACCTTCGAAGGTGAGGATGACGAGCACCCACTTGATGCTGCAATTGCGGCGCAGCGCGAAGCCGATGAGGGTGACCGCAATGAGCGCGGCCGCGTAGGCGCGGCCGAAAGGCGGCAAAAGCATCGCGAGCATCCACAGCCAGTAGAAGATGAGGCCTGCGCTCCAAAAGAACGCGGTGATTTCGCTCAGGCCGAGCGTGCGAGGATCAGCGCCGCGGGCGATTTGTTTGATGCCGAGATAACGTTCGCTGATGACCAGCTGCCAGAGCTCAAAGATGAGGAAGAGCGGTGCGAGCATCACAAGCAGCAGCATCGCGTCATTTTGGCTGAAAGGTGGCGTGCGCCAAGGCTGAATGATAATTTTTCCCCGCGGATTACGCGGATGATTGCGGATATGGGCAGGCGGTGGAAAACTCTGCTGGGCCGTGTGCTGCGTTAGCCGCGCAGTTTTCCAGCAGCCTATCAGTGCTTAATCGTGGTCAAAATGCCGGGATCGAAATCCGCGATCATCCGCGAAATCCGCGGGAAAGAGGATTTATTCGAATGGGCTTTGTGCTCTTCGGCCTGCAGAAACGCGTTGCGAACCGTGGCTTAAACGCTACCATGTCGCTCCGACATGAATCTCACTGTCGGCTGCACGCTCGGCTACCAGATCCTTTCGCCAGCGGCTCACTTCACGTTCAACATTCTCGTCAATACTGACGCCCAGCAGCGCCTTCTCAGCGAAAGCGTGGTCTGCATGCCCGAGATTCACTCCGAGCGGGTGGCCTCGTCGAAAGGCAACCGCGTGCTGCGGGCCGATGCGGCCGCGGGATTGTTTGAGTTGCACTATAGCGCCACCGTCGAGGTCACGCGCCCGCCGCCGCCCGTCGAGGTCAGGCACGACCATCCTGGACGCCTGCCGCTCTCCATCCTCACCTACATGTTGCCGAGCCGCTATTGCGAGAGCGACCGTTTCACGCAGATCGCCTTTGAGCTCTTTGGGAAAATTGACAACCGCGCCGAGCAGGTCCGCGAAATCTGCCGCTGGGTGGACGACAATCTTGAATATAAACCCGGCGCAACCGACTCGCGCACCTCGGCCTGGGATGTGTGGACGCTGCGGAAAGGCGTTTGCCGCGACTACACGCATCTCGCCATCGCTTTCTGCCGCGCGCTCAACATCCCGGCGCGTTATGTCGGCAATTACGCGGCCGGACTCGAGCCGATGGATTTCCATGCGGGGCTGGAGGCCTATCTCGGCGGTGCATGGCATCTGTTTGACCCGAGCGACCAGATCCCGCCCGAGAATACTGTCGTCATCGCCCGCGGTCGCGACGCGGCTAATGCTGCGCTCACGACCATCTTCGGCAAAGTCGCGGTCACGCAGGTCAAGGTGTCGTGTGCGCTCGTGCCGGCCGCGGTGCCTGGCGTGCAGGTCGCCTGAAAAATACCGGCCTCTTATGCGAACCTTCGATTCCCTCAGTGAAAAGGAAGTCCTGGCGCTGGCCATTTCGCTCGAAGAGGAGGACGGGCGCATTTATGCGGATTTTGCCGACGGCCTGAGGGAAGGCTATCCCGAGCAGGCCAAAAAATTCGAGGCCCTGCGCGCCGACGAAGATGGCCACCGCCACCGCCTGCTCACGCTTTATGGCGAGCGATTTGGCGGCCACATCCCTCTGCTCCGCCGCCAGGACATGAAAGGCTTCGTCAGCCGCCGCCCGGTCTGGCTCACGCGCCCGCTCGGCTTGAATGCCGTGCGTAAACAGGCCGCGCTGATGGAGCTGGAGACGCGACGGTATTATGAACTGGCCGCGCGCCGAACGACCGACACGGGCATCCGCCAGCTGCTGGGCGACCTGGCCGAGGAAGAGCGCAAGCACCAGGACACCGCCGAGAGTATTGCCTCCGCTGAACTCAGCGAAACCGAGCAGACCACGGCCCAACGGCTTTTCGTGCTGCAAGTCGTCCAACCCGGCCTGGCGGGCCTGATGGATGGCTCGGTCTCCACGCTCGCGCCGCTTTTTGCCGCGGCTTTTGCCACCAACAACAGCCATGAGACATTTGCCGTCGGCCTCGCGGCCAGTGTCGGCGCGGGCATCAGCATGGGTTTTGCCGAAGCCTTGTCCGACGACGGCAGCCTCACCGGTCGCGGCCGTCCGTATATCCGCGGCATCGTGTGCGGGCTGATGACCGCGTTGGGCGGCCTGGGCCACACACTGCCTTACTTGCTGTCGAACATGCACACGGCGACGACCATCGCCATCGGCGTCGTGATGGTGGAACTCGGCGTCATCGCGTGGGTGCGCAAATATTTCATGGATACGCCGCTGCTCACGGCGATTTTCCAGATCGTGGTCGGCGGCCTGCTGGTCTTCCTGGCCGGCATCCTCATCGGCAGCTCGTGAGCTACGCGATAAAGCTGCAAGCAGAACAGGGTCTAAAATCGGCGGAGGCCCCGGTCGGCTAAAAAACCAGCAGCGCGGTGCCGAGCAACGAGGACATGGCGAATGCCGCAGAAATCCAAATCACATTTTTTTTGCCTGAACTGCTGGTTTTAAAACATTCACCCATTAGGTATCCGGTAAACCAGAACAGGAAAGGGAACTTCACATAAAGGTAACGGAAATCGAGATAAACCATGCTGTGCGCAAACCAAAGGCAGATGAACAAGGAAGCCAGGATCGTGACGGTCGGGTCGCGCCGCCAGAGCCCCAGCACAAGCCCCAGCGCGCCACATACGTGCAAGAGCGCGCTTGATACAATCAGGAAACCGATCGCCCAGGCTGGTTGAATTACATATATATTGCGATCTTGAAGGGAAACAAATGCCCGGATTATCATGCGTGAATCCCCCGACCAAAAGAAAAGGGCATTGTGTGCAAGGTTAGATAAATAGACACTTGCCCGGGTGTGAATAAGCTCTCGTATCCGAGCGGCGAAGACATCTTCAACAACGAGCGGATGGCTTGTGAGATAGTTTATATCAAAAGCGGCAGCTCCGACTTGTTTTTCCAGTAATGGCCGCCCGCAATTGATCCACAGATATGTCCAAGGGAAAGAGTTCGAGTCTTGCTTGATGGGTTTTTCCAGCATCGGCCAGAGCGCAGCCATGGTTTGTGCATTCACCGGCATGAATCGGCCGGTTCGAGCATAGTTACTCCATGTTCTCGGGGCAATGGTTGCAATCATGGCAAAAGAAAAGGCCGCCCAGGCCAGCCACACACCGTGAGATCTCGTCCTCCAGGCCAGCAGGCCCAGGGCCAGCGCCAAAAAGGCGGGCTCGATGAGCGTCATGGGCCTGATCAACGTCAATGTTCCGCAGGTGATGCCGGCAAGGATGGCCCGTCGCGGGTGGACGGGATTATTCGCAAAGGTCCAGACGAGCAGCAGGCCTGTAAGTACAGACATCCCGAGGTGAAGGATGTCGTAGTGTATATATCCGACCATTGCCACAACCAGGGGATTGCATCCAAAAGCCAGTGCCATCAGCCATGCGGGCAATGCGGCCAGCCAGCGGCATACTGTAATGTACCACGCCACGGTGGCCAAACCCAACACAACACCCTGGCCAATATAAACAGGCGCAAGACGGTCAAGGTTGATCCCCCCGCTCACGACATTGATAAAGTGGAGGAAAGCGACATACCCAGGTGGGCGAAGGAGTGATGAAGGCACGTCGGAAGATTGCCGCGCAAGATCCAGATACTCCTCTGCCATCAACTGGGTCTTGAGTGGCCTATAAAGCAGGGAGATGAGGACAGACAAAAATAGCGGGAAAAGAAAACAGGAAAGCAATCTCAGCCAGTTGCCGGCCTCCTCCTCCTCATTGGGGGATGGCTGCCCTTTTGATATCTCCATTGGCGATATTCTCCACTTCAGGAAATTTGACAAGCTTAACAGGCGGTTGAAATAAAAAGCGCGGACCGGGGGAAGTCCGCGTTTTGGGGTTATGGTTTGGCTGGCAAATCAGGCCTTGGCGTCCTTTTCCTCGGGGATGCGCATGGCGTAGAATGAGCGATAGACGAAGACCAGCGCGACGGCGAAGAAGAACACGCCGATGCCGGTCTTCAGGCCCTGGTTGGTCATGGTGACCGCGATTTCAACGGCGAGCAGGCCGAAGAGGGTGGTGAACTTGATGACCGGATTCATCGCGACGGAAGAGGTGTCCTTGAACGGATCGCCCACGGTGTCGCCCACGACGGTGGCGGCATGAAGCTCGGTGCCTTTCTGGCGGAGCTCAACTTCGACAATCTTCTTGGCGTTGTCCCAGGCGCCGCCGGCGTTGGCCATGAAGATGGCCTGGAAGAGGCCGAAGAACGCGATGCCGATGAGATAGCCGATGAAAAAGTATGGATTGAAGAACGGCAGGGCCAGCGCGAAGCAGAACACGACGATGAAGATATTCCACATGCCCTTTTGCGCGTAGACGGTGCAAATACGGACGACTTCCTTCGAGTCTTTCTCGGAGGCGGTGGTGGCATCGAGATTCATGTTTTCCTTGATATAGACGACCGCGCGGTAGGCGCCGGTGACGACCGCCTGGCAGGAAGCGCCGGTAAACCAGTAGATGACCGAGCCGCCCATGATCAGGCCGAGGATGATCTCGGGCTGCACGATGCTCAAGGCGCTCACGACCTCCTTGAACGGACCGGCGAGGCCCGAGGCGACCTGGGCGTCATAGAGACCCTGCAGCAGCATGATGATGCCGAAGACCATGGTGGTGGCCCCCACGACCGCGGTGCCGATGAGCACGGGTTTGGCCGTGGCCTTGAAGGTGTTGCCCGCGCCGTCGCCCTTCTCGAGCTGGTACTTGGCGTTTTCAAAGTCCGGCTTGAAACCGAATTCTTTCTCGATTTCCGCGGCGATGCCCGGCCGGCCCTCGATCTGGGAGAGCTCGTAAACGGACTGGGCGTTGTCGGTGACGGGGCCGTAGCTGTCGACCGCGATGGTGACCGGGCCCATGCCGAGGAAGCCGAACGCCACGAGGCCAAAGCCAAAGATCGGCGCGGCGAACAGGAACTTTGCGGGCATCAACGCGAGCAGCGCGGGATTCTGGGAGAAATAGTACGAGGTGGCCATCAACAGCATGATGACGAGGCCCATCCAGAACGCGGAGAAATTGCCGGCGACCAGGCCCGAGAGAATGTTGAGGGAGGCGCCGCCGTGCTTGGAGCAGTTGGTGACTTCCTTCACGTGGCGGGAATTGGTGCTGACGAATACTTTTGTGAACTCCGGAATCACGGCGCCCGCGATGGTGCCGCAACTGATGATCACCGAAAGCACCCACCAGAGGTCCGGGAGGATCAGGGTTTGATGAGCGAGGAGAAAATATGAGGCGATAAACGTGATCGCGATCGAAACGGCGGAGGTGATCCACACGAGGTGCGTAAGCGGGGCCTCGAAATCGAAGTCCTTCTTGTTGCCGTAGATCGCCTGGCTGATCGCCTGGTTAATAAAGTAGGAACCCAGCGAGGTGACGATCATCAGCGCGCGCATCGTGAAGAGCCAGATGATGAGCACGGCGCAAAGGTCCGGGCTTTTGGCAAGTGCGAGGGCGAGGAAGGAAATCAGGGCCACACCGGTCACACCGTAAGTTTCGAAACCGTCAGCTGTCGGTCCGACGGAGTCGCCGGCGTTGTCACCCGTGCAGTCGGCGATGACGCCGGGGTTCTTGGGATCGTCCTCGGGCAGCTTGAAGACGATCTTCATGAGATCGGAGCCGATGTCGGCGATCTTGGTGAAGATACCGCCGCAGATGCGGAGCACGGAGGCGCCGAGCGATTCACCGATGGCGAAGCCGATGAAGCACGGGCCGACGAGCGAGCGCGGCAGGAAAATCAGGATGCAAATCATGAAGAACAGTTCCACGCAGACGAGCAGCAGGCCGACGCTCATGCCGGAGCGCAGGGGAATGCCGAGGGTCGCAAACGGGTTGCCCTTCAGCGCGGAAAACGCCGTGCGTGAATTGGAGACGGTGTTGATGCGGATGCCGAACCACGCCACGCCATAGGAACCGAGAATACCGAGAACCGAGGCGAGCAGGACGACCACCACATGGCTGAGGGAATTGCCTTCCAAAACCTTGAAGTAATAAAAAATACAGGCGGCGATCAGCACCCAGAGGATGGCGAGAAACTTTCCCTGGGTAAAAAGGTAGGTCTTGCAGGTTTCCCAGATCGTGTTGGAGACGTTGCCCATCGAGGAATGAACCGGCAGGGCTTTCGTCTGCTTGTATTGAAGAAGGCCAAAGACCGCGCCGATGAAGCACACGACGATGCCAAGATACATCAGCGTGACGCCGCTCAGGCCGTGGAGGCTATCGAACCTGACCTGGGTCAGATCAGGAATCTTTATATCAGCCTCGCTCGCATGTAGCGAGGGGGCGAGAAATGTGGCCAGCGCAATCGCTGCACCGTGGATTCGGAGTTTATTTATGGTCATGGGAAGGGGGTGAATCGACTTGGTCGTAAAACGACCTTGGATGAGAATTTATCAGGCAGACGGTTCCTAGCCTACACACCAGTTGCTGATGGCTACGCATCCATTGACAAAGAAAGCTTGATGACTCTGTCACACCAGCAGGCACGCGCGAGTAAAAATTTGGCCTGACAGGCGGTTGCACCTGAAAGGAAAAAACGGCCATGGTTCAGTTTATGGCGATGGGCGGAGGTGGATGCCATGGCGTTCTGCCAGGATCCGACTCGCCCGGGCCGCTTCTTCGGCCAGCCGCGCGTCATCCCAGCCGAGGGTGGCGGCAGCCAGCACAGCCAGCCCGTTGAATTTTTTCTCATCCAGGAATCCGTAGAGTGCGAGCGGCGTGCGCCGCAGCAACAGGTCGTCGAAATGCAAGACCGCCTCGGTGGCCATGATTTTGCCCAGCGCGGCGTCGTTTAAATAGTCGGGCTCCGGCTCGCGTCCGCCGATGGCAAGGTCGCGCGAATCGGCGCAGCGCGTACGGCCGAGCTGAGCGAGGATTCTGTCCGTTACCTGCTCGGCAAAGGCGCGAAACGTGGTCCACTTGCCGCCGACCAGCGCGTAAACCGGCCAGGGCCGGCCATCCTTTGGCGGCAGGATTTCGCAATGGTGGTCGCGGCTGATGGCGCCGGTGTAGCCGTCGGGCGTGCGCGGCAGCGGGCGCACGCCGCAGAAGTGCGACACGATATGCTCGCGGCCGACGCGTAGCGCGGGAAAGACGTGGGTGATGGAATCGAGGATGTAGTCGATCTCGCGTTCGTCGCACACGGCCGCCCCGGGTTCGTCGATGCGCAAGTCGGTCGTGCCGACGAGCACCTTGCCGTGGATCGGGAAAAACAGGCAGATGCGGCCGTCCTCGTTTTCGAAAAAAATCTCCTCGCCCTGCGTGGCGGCAAAAAGCTCCGCATGGTCGAGCACGAGGTGCGAACCTTTGGTGCCGCCGATGAAGGCGGTTTTTTCGCCGAGCGCGCCGTCGGTGAAATCGATCCACGCGCCGGTGGCGTTGACCACGGCGCGCGGCCGCACGCGCAGTTCCGCGCCGCTCACGGCTTCCTGCAGGATGACCTCGCCGCCTTCGGCCCGCACGGCGCGGCAGTAATTGATCGCGCCGGCGCCGGGATGCAGGGCGCAGGCATCGTCGATCAGCTCCAGGCAGAGCCGCTCGGGCAACGAAACCCACGCGTCGTAGTAAGTTGCGGTGCAGACGATGCCGGGGTGTAATTGCGGGCGTTTGCGCAATGCGGCGGCGCGGGAGGAAAATTTATGCCGCGGCAGCACGCGGTCGCGGCCGGCGAAGATATCATAGAGGGTGAGGCCGATCTTGATGAGTGCGGCGCCGCGCTTGGAGGGTTTTTCGTGGCCGGCCAGAAACTTTCTGGCGGCGCCGACAAAACCCGACCAGCGGGAAAAAATCGGAATCGTCGTCGGCAGCGGTTTGACGGCGTGGGCCGCATGCTTGAGCAGGCGGTTGCGCTCGTGCAGTGCCTCGCGCACGAGCCGGAACTCGCCGTTCTCGAGGTAGCGCAGCCCGCCATGGATCATGCGCGACGAGGCCGAGGTGGCGCCGGCGGCGAAGTCGGCCTGGTCCACGAGCAGCGCGTCGATGCCGTTGAGCGCGAGTTCGCGCAGGAGGCCGGCGCCATTGATGCCGCCGCCGAGGATGAGCACGTCGGTCGCGAAAGGTTGCGCGGCGCGCAGGCGGGCAAGGGTGGCGGCGCGGTCGAGGTGCATCGAAGGCTTATTTTGATTTAGGTTGTGAGCCCTGCGCAATCCGCGTTTTCTGCCCGCAGATCAATGATCCGGCCCTATAATTCGAGTATGCGTCACACGCAGCCCCTATAGCGGCTGCACATACATGGAGCCAAGTGAGTCAATATCCCCCCGACGTCATGTGGCTGGCTGGCTGGCCAGCGATGGTGGCATCGCGCTGATTCTCGCCCTGGCCTTCCCGGCTGTGCTGCTTGGCATGATGCCACCGATCACACAAGGGTGCGATTATCAGATGATCCATCAATTCTATAAATTTTACTTGCGCGCCTCGATCCATGCAGGCGAGTTGCCGCTCTGGAATCCCTACGTGGCCCTCGGCCGGCCATTTCTAGCCGATCCTGAGGCCGCCGTATTTTATCCGCCGAACTGGGGGTTTATTGTACTGCCTGAAACGCCGGCCTTGTTTTTGTTCCTGGCCTTTCATTTTTGGCTGGCAGGTTTTTTCTTTCTCAAATTGGCCCGGCAATGGGCTGCTCCCCGCGAGGTGGCGGGCGGACTGGCTTTTGCCTACTGTTTGTCGGGCCCCTTCATGGGGCGGTTGTTGGCCGGCCAGCTCGGATATTTTTGCGGCCTGGCCTACTGGCCCCTGGTTTTTTATTTGGTTGAACGATTGCGGGAAAAGAGATCCTGGCGCGATTGGACGAGGCTGGTGTTGGTGGTAACCGGCAGTTTTCTTAGTGGTAGTCCACCATGCTTCTGGCTCACGACCCTGGCGGTGGGGCTTTATGTGATCGGCGTGCATCTCGGATGGCCATGGCGGGAAAATGCGCGTCGCGGATTGTGGTGTTTGGTTGTGCTGGTCAGCGCCTATGGCTTTGCCCTGTTGCTCTGCGCGGTGCAATTGCTCCCGACCATCGACCTTATGATGGAAGGCAATCGCGCGGACTCCAGCGTTCAATTTTCTGCATCGTACCCGATAGACTGTAGATGGCTTACCTCTCTTTATATCGACCAGCCTTTTGGCTTCTGGCCGGCCATTGGGTGGGAATCGAATTTATATATCGGATTGATTTGCACGGTGGGTGGTCTGCTTGGCCTTGGTCAGTGGCGCGATGCCCGTATTCGCGGATTATGCCTCATGGGCGTGGTCGGGTTTATACTCGCATTGGGCCAGGGGACGCCGCTTTTTGCCGTGCTGCTTCGGGTTCTTCCTGGAATGGGATCCTTCAGGTTGGCGGCGCGTTATGCGACCTTCCTGCCTTGGGCTCTGTTGCTGGCCGGTTTGATTGTCTGGACCAAGGGTGGATTCTCGCGTTTGAAAATCCTGTTCATATTGAGTGTGTTGTTCGCGGGTGCGGTTTACGTGGTATGGCATAGCCAGCGTTATGGGATAACCGGAGCGATCGCCGCAATTTTGCTGGCTGCATCCGCTTTGGTCGTCGGATGGGTTGAGCCGCAAACTTGGGCGCGGAGCAAGTCTGTGGCCAGCGGCGTGCTCATCGTCCTGCTTTGTGTAGATTCGCTCCTGGGCGCAAGGCAGGCTTGGGCGAGCTACAAATACCTTTTGGTGGGTAAGCATCTTGATGCGAAGGTTGCCGTCGTCCTGCACAGAGAAAACCTCTATCCTGCCAATGGCGTGCCACCACGGGTGTTTATCCCCAACTCCATTATTAGGGCAAACAGCGGAATGAAATACGGCTTTAGTAGTGTGGCCGGATTTGGCGCACTCACCTCGATGCGCGTTTGGGCATATCTATATCTTGGCACAGGTTATCGCATACCGTCATATCAGGTTGTTTACCTGTCGGATGACGCCTATCGCGCCGGCCCCTTCCCCTTTCCCGGCATGAACATCGCTGTGGGCGGAGTTTATGGCGCGTCAGAGCTTTTTTTAAACCTGCATCCCGGGGAGCGTGCTTATCTGGTCCATGCTTGGAAACAAGTGTCCGATTGGACCGTAGCCTTGCAACAAATGGTGCAGGATCATTCCGATCCAACTAAGATTGCCCTGCTGGAAGCTCCGGCCGAGGGGCCGTCGCCCATGGCAAGTGATGCCAGCCGCGATGAAGCGGTCATCGATGCATTCCACCGCAACTCGATTGAGCTGCACGTCCGCAGCTCCGCCCCGGCGCTCCTGGTCGTGGCCGAGGCCTGGTATCCCGGCTGGCGCGCGACCGTAAACGGCGTTCCAGCCGAGGTTTTGCCGGCCAATGTCTGGATGCGCGCGGTGCGCGTGCCGGCAGGCGAGAGCCGGATCGAGCTGCATTATGTCGAGCCGAGCCTGGCCCTTGGCGCGGTCATCAGCCTGTGCGCGCTGCTGGTGCTCGTGGCGATCGGCTGGCGCTTGCGCCGCATGCGTTCAGCGCAGGTTTGAGCTTCTCCGGCGTTACTTCTTTTCGCTTTTGGGACTGGATTTCTTTCCGCCACCGAAATTCAGCATGGCACCGGCGATGACGCCGATGGCAAAAATGCCAAAATAAATAAACGCGGCCGGTTCTGAGATGCCCTTGGCAAAGGCCATGGGAAACGAGAAATCGATCGATTTCGTGTTGTTCATGCCCACGTAGAGCAGGACAAACAGCATCGCGAGGAAAACAACAATCCGGAGGAAAACTTTGAAGCCCATGGCGATTATAGATGAAGCGAGCGTGACAGGGAAGCAAGGCGACGAGGCTATGCGCCCCGTCGTGGCCGATTGTTTGGCTGGTGAGCCCTGTTCGGTCAAATGGAAAGGGTAGGGGCGGACGACACATGGCGCTGGGCGAATGACGAATGATTCTTCCCGGTGGCTTGCACCGTGGATTGCAGCCGTCAAACTCGGAGCATGGTCAAAAAACTTCTCCACACCCGCCTGCGAGTGACCGATCTCGAGCGCACGGTGAAATTTTACCAGGACGCGCTCGGCCTCGAGCTGGCCCGCCGGCACATTTCGCCGCGCGGCGCCCAGCTCGCGTTCCTGCGCACGCCCAACAGTGACGAGGAAATTGAAATCTGCCAGATGCCGGCGGGAGCGCCGCCCGTGCAGGTGCAGCCCGATCTCATGCACCTCGCCTTTGCGGTGGACGATATTGAAAAATTTACGGAGGAGCTGAAGAAAAAAGGCTATGTGGTGAGCGATGGCCCGGCCAAGATCAACAGCGGTTCCATCATCGCCTTCGTCGACGCGCCGGATGGCTACGAGATCGAGCTCATCCAGAAGCCGAAGTGAAGGTGACCCATTAACGCGAAAATGCCCTAACGGCCGGCGTCGCCGCGCTCGCAGGCGAAAAGGTATTGCTGGGCGAGGCCCGCCAGCGGGCCGAAGTGGGTGCGGCCGAAGTGCGCCACTTGCGCGGGCTTCCAATTGGGCAAACCGTAGCGCGTGGCCAGGGTTTTTAGAATCCACACATCGACGGGGAAGGCCTCGAGCCGGCCCGCGCCGAAGAGCAGCACGCAGTCGGCGATTTTTTCGCCGACGCCCGGCAGTTCGCATAGCCCGGCCTTGGCCTCGGCATACGGCAGCGCGGCGGTTGCTTCGAGCCAGCCGGGGTGCGCGGCGAGAAAACCCGCGGTCTGATGGATGTAGCGCGCGCGGAAACCAAGCAGGCAGTGGCGCAATTCAGCTTCGGAAATTTCGGCGAGCTCGGGCCAGGTCGGAAGGCGGTGGGGTTGAGTCGAGAGCAGGGAGGCCGGAGTTGAGAGCGGGAGCAGCGGCGCGCCGTGGCGTTCGGCGAGCAGTGCGCTCATCTGTTTGATTTGCACGATTTGCTTCGTGGCGCTGCAGAGAAAGTGGAGCAGGGTTTCGCCCAACGGCTGGCGCAAAATGCGCAACCCGGGAAAAGCGGCCAGGCAGCGCGCGAGGTGTGCATCGCTGCGCCAGGGCAACGCATCGGCGAGCGCGGCCCAATCGCGGTCAGCCGAAAAATATTCGTGCAATGCCGGCCCGGTGTGCGCGGCGATGGTCCGCGGTGCGCGCCACGTTAGCCTGTCGTCGGCAAAACGGATCTCGGAGACGCAACCAGCCCACGCGCCGCGCCAGGCACCATCCGATTGCTGAAACCATCGGAACGCCTGTCCGCCGTCGAGGATTTCGGCGAGCGTGGTGGAGTTTGGTAGCGGCGTGATGGCGAGCGGCTGCCAGTCGGACCAAAGTGAAGGCATCTTGATACGCTGGCGGCACACGCATCAGTGCCAAGTATCAAGTAACGGGTGACAAGTACCAAGAGTATGTACGCCGTGAGCTCTTGTTACTTGTTACCTGCTACTTGATACTTTCCCAACCAACACCATTGGCTCGCCAAAAACGAGCCAATGTAACTGACTTCTCCATGGGTGAGCCACTTCTCAAGGCCGCGTTGCCAACTGGTCGCAGCCGCCACGCGCTGTTTTGTCTGACCTTGGTCGTCGGGATATTTGCGATTTGCCTGATTCGTTTATGCGGATTCGTGCAGGACAATGCCGTTAATCTGCTGTTTGATGACCAATGGGCTTTGTTGTCCCCGCTTTTTCAAGGGCAGGGGCCGTTGAGTTGTTTCTTTCTGCAGGATGGGCCGCAACGGCAGGGGCTCGGGGGTTTCATTTGTTGGTTTCTCTATTGGGCCACGGGCTGGAATGTGCGGGCCGAGGTTTGGGCTGAGGTGGTTGTGCTGGCCTTGGCCACGGCGGTCGCAATCGCCCTGGCGGCCCGGTTGCGCGGGCATCTGTCTTGGAGCGATGCGGCGTTTCCCTTGCTGCTGCTGAGCCTCGTTCATTGGGAAACGATGACCCTTGTCACCATGCTGGCGTATGGAATTTTGCCGTTGCTGCTGATTTTGCTGCTGGCCTGGGCCTGGACGGCCAAAAATTTTGTGACGAGGGTGGCCTGGGTTGGAATTTTGGGCGGGCTCTGCTTTTTCAGCAGCTACGGTTTGTGCGGCACCGTGGCCGCGATGGGCCTGGCCATCTTGCTTTGGCTGAGACCGGGTCAGGAACAAGCAAAAGCCGACCGACGCCAAGCCGGGCTGATCTTGCTCTGCCTGGGCGGAGCCGTGGCTGCTTTCGCGCATAGGTATCGCTGGGAGCCGGGTGTTTCGGGCTGGCGTTTTCCCGTGCCAAATTGGTGGGACTATCCGCGCTTCTGCGCCTTGATGTTCACGAGCCTCCTGGGCCTTCGCTCCATTTCCGTGGCCACGGTGGCCGTCGGAGCCGGGTTGCTCGGGCTTGTCCTGGCGGCTTTTGTCGGGGCGGCGGTGATGATTTGGCGACGGCAGGCGACCGCCCGGGCAAAGGTCGTGTGGATTCTGACCGGGACGACGCTTTTCTATGCCGCGCTTACGGCCATTGGGCGTTTGCCCACGAATATTCAGGCGGCTTTTCTCTGGAGGTATCTGACCCTGATGACCCCGGGTGTTTGCGGGCTCGCCCTGGCCGCAGAGGAATGGGCGATCACAAGGCCAAAAGCCGTACAACGTTGTATTTCGGTCGGTTGGATCGCACTCGCGGGGATGATCTGGGGCAATTTTTTGCCCGAGCAATATGGGGCCGCCGTCGCGCAGGGAAAAAAGATTTGGGTCGCCAGTTACTTGAGGACTCACGACCTGCGCGCGGCAAATAAGGAAACGAATTGCAGTATTTATTTTCCGGAGCCGGAGTCGCCGCTCATTGCCGGGCGGCTCCGCTGGCTGGAACAGCGGCACTTGCTATTCTTTCGGGACTTGGAACACAGCCATCCGGAAGCAAGCCCGCCGGTCTCCGGCCGGTGAGAACGGATTAAATTGTAACAATCCTAACGGTTTCGCGCGGGAGCGCGGGTAGGGCGGATTATCCTAATCCGCCGCTCTGACCCACGGCGCGTTAAGGATAACGCGCCCTGCCTTAATTCGATTAAGAGAATTCTTTAAACCGCCCTAGCACTTGTGGGCACCGGCGGTCGGGTAGGTGATGAAGACGGTCTGCACGGCGGCGTGGATTTCAGCGATCTTGCTTTGGATGTCGTCGAGATATTCGTGCAGGCCGGCGGTGATGATGGCGGGAATGTCGGCTTGCTCGAGTTCGGTGCGAAGATTCGCGATGAGGGTGGCGGCGCCATTCTCGGTGAGGTGCGGCGCCTCGGCGGTGAGCTGGGCGACCGAATGTTCGGCTTCGCGCACGGAATAATAGATGCTGCGCGGGAAGGCGTCATCGAGCATAAGGTAGTCCACGACGTGCTCGAGGTCGAGCTGGCCACGGTGGCTCTTGCGGAAGGCCTCGAAGCCGGAGCACGAGCGCAAGACGGAGGCCCATTGGATGAGATCGAGCGCGGAGCCGACCGCGTTGAGTGTGGGCAGAAGGGTGAAATATTTCACGTCAAGGATGCGTGAGACGTTGTCGGCGCGCTCGAGGTAGCGGCCGAGCTCGAAGAACCACCAGGCCTGGTTGCGCGGGAGCATGGACTCGGCTATGCCGTAGAAAAGTTGGATCTGCGTCTTGATCCGGGTGAGATACTCGAACGAGCCAATCTGGGCGTAGCGCGCGTAGTCGTCCTCGCGCAGCTTCAGGTAGAAGGTGTTGATCTGCTCCCACGCTTCGCTGGCGAGCTGGTCGCGGATGCAGCGGGCGTTCTCGCGCGCGAGGCTGATGCAGGAAAAAATCGAGCTGGGGTTGCGCTGGTCGAAGAGCATGAACTCGACGACGGTGCGATCGGAAATGTTTGTGCCGTAAAGCTTGCGAAACAGTTCGTCCCCGCCGGAGACGTAGACGAGGGATTCCCATGACTTGGGATCGTCGGCGGCCTGGCGCGCGTCGAGGTCAAGGACGAGCGCGGCGTTGACGTCCACGATGCGCGCGGTGTTTTCCGCGCGCTCAAGGTGGCGGGCGAGCCAGTAAACGAGGTTAGCGACGCGGCTGAGCATGGGAGGGGAGAATGACGAAATCCGAATGAGGAATGACGAGTGGAAAGCTCATGAAGCCGCGGTGCGTAGGTTCTGATCGGTGGTTCGAACGATGCGCGAAAAAATGAGATTAAGCTCCTTGGCTTCCTGCCAAAGCGTTCGGGCGACAGGTTTTTCAGCGGGAACCGCCTTGGCGATCATGCGGCACCAATATTTGGTTTCACGAGCCTCTTTACGACAAAGGGCAATCTTGTGACGAAAGTCTTTTTTGGACTCGGCATCGTCGGCCTCGCAGTAGTTGGCCCCGATGCTTGTCGCCGCTCGCACCAATTGGGAAATGACAGGTGCCGCGACAGGATAGATTGGAAGCCCCAGGCAAAATTCAATCACGGCCTCGCCGAGTACCGCCGTCCTTTCTTCAAGATCAAAACCGGTCTGTTTCATTCGGCATAATAGCAGCGTTTTTGGACCGGGGCATTCGTCATTCGCCATTCGTGATTCGGGTTTTCTCATACGATTAGCGTCTCCGGTTCGGTTTCGCTCACGGGCACGGCCTGGTCGTCCGCGGCGATCACCCAGGTGTCTTTCGAGCCGCCGCCTTGCGAGGAATTGACGACGAGCGAACCTTTGCGGAGCGCGACGCGCGTGAGGCCGCCGGGCATGATTTTCACGGTCTCGCCATTGAGGATGTAGGGGCGCAGGTCGATGTGGCGGCCTTCGATCGTGTCGGCGCACACGGCGGGGCAGCGCGAGAGGCCGAGGGTGGGTTGGGCGATGAAGTTGCGCGGGTGGGCGATGATTTTCTGGCGGAACTCCTCGATCTGGCTCAGGGCGGCGTGCGGGCCGACGAGCATGCCATAGCCGCCGGCTTCGTTGACGCTTTTGACGACCAGCTTCGGGAGGTTGTCCAAAATAAAGGAAAGGTCCTTCGCGTCGGATGACAGGTAGGTTTCCACGTTCGGCAGGATGGGCTCCTGGTCGAGGTAGAATTTGATCATGCGCGGCACATAGTGGTACATCGCCTTGTCGTCGGCGACGCCGGTGCCGATGGGGTTGCACAGGGCGACGTTGCCGGCGCGATAGGCGTGCACGAGGCCGGGCACGCCGAGCAGTGAGTCGGGGCGGAAGACGGTGGGGTCGAGGAAATCGTCATCGACGCGGCGGTAGATGACATGCACGGGCGCGAGGCCGTGGGTGCGGCGCATGTAAACGCGGTCGTTTTCGACGACGAGGTCGGAGCCCTCGACGATCTCGATGCCCATCTGGCGCGCCAGGAAGGCGTGCTCGAAATAGGCGGAGTTGTGGATGCCGGGCGTGAGCAATACAACGGTGGGCTCGGGCACATGTTCGGGCGCCAGGTGGAGCAGGAGCGAGAGGAGGTCGTTGGGGTAAAGCTCAACCGGCCGCACGCGGTAGTTGCGGATGAGGACGGGAAAAACGCGCTTCATGATCTGGCGGTTCTCCAGCACATAGCTGACGCCGCTGGGCGTACGCAGGTTGTCCTCGAGTACGCGATAGTCGCCATGCTCGTCGCGCACGAGGTCGGTGCCGTTGATGTGCACAAAAAGGCCGCGGGACACGGCGAGACCGACCATTTCGGGGCGAAAATGTTTTGACGTTTCCACCATCTGGCGCGGCACGATGTTCTCGGCCAGGATGCGCTGCGGGCCGTAGATGTCGGCGAGGAAGAGGTTGAGCGCGGTCATGCGCTGGGCGAGGCCGGCCTCGAGGCGCGCCCATTCGTGGGCCGGGATGATGCGCGGGATCAGGTCGAAGGGAAAAATTTTCTCCGTGCCGCGTTCATCGCTGTAAACGGTGAACGTCACTCCGCGGCTCAGGAAGGTCTGGTCGGCGCGTTGCTGGCGCTCGAGCAGTTCCGACATGGTTTCCATTTGCGCGAACCGGTCGAAGAGCCGCTGGTAATGCGGGCGCGGCCGGCCGGGCGCGGCAAACATCTCGTCATAAAAACCGTCGAGACCGTAATTTTGGAAGAGTTCAGGCATGGTCAGGCAAAATGACGAATAACGAATAGCGAATAACGAATGGCGGACGGCCACTGGCAAGACTTGCGACGGTCGCGGTTTCGTTCATTCGTCATTCGGAAATTCGTCATTGCGCCGCGGGAGCGGCGGCGGGTTTGCTCCAGAGGAAGCTTTGTGTGCTGGCGAGCTCGGCGCCACCGGGTGCGCGGACGACGATCTTCCACGCGACGGGGTGGGCGGCGGCGTCAGGCCAGTCGGCGCCGGTGAGGCCGCATTGGAAGACGTGCTGGCCCGCCGGCAGGTCGGCGGCAAAGGTGAGCGTGCGCGGGGTGGCCGACGCGGGCGTGATGACGCTCAGCTCCACGCTGGCGCCGGCGATGGCGTCGCCGGCGTTTTTCAGCCGCACCAGAAAATAAAACCCGTCGCGCTGGGCCGGTTGCGAGCGCAGCACGGTCTGCCCACCGGTGTTTTCCTGGCCGTCCAGGTATTCGGAAATGCGGTCGAAGGACTCGGCGGTGCGATAGCCGGGCCAGACGCGCACGAACGTCACATCCGCGGCGCGCGCGGAGGCGGCGCAGAAAAGGGCGACGACGAAGACGAGGGCGGGGAGGTGGTTGAGGAAGCGCATGCCGATGCGATACGGCATTTCCTAGCATGGGACAAGCCAGCTTCGCGTCCGCGGCTATTTTTCGAGATCCACGGACTGATAGCGGTGAAGGCCGAGCAGCGCAGGTTCCCAGCCTTTTACGTAAGGTTGGATGAGGTAGGTGCGAGTGCCGTAATAAACCGGCGCGATGGGGGCCTCGTCGAGGATGAGGGCCTCGGCTTTTTGCAGGAATGCGTCGCGTTGAACAGGGTCAGACGCGCGATCGGCCTCGCCGTTGAGGCGATCGTAATCGGGATTGGCCCAGCCGGTATCATTGTTGCCGCTGTCGCTTTTGAACAGGTAGAGGAAGGTACTCGGGTCGTCGTAATCGCCAATCCAGCGCGCAAAGCTGATCTGGAAGTTCAAGGCGTGTTCGTTGGCGATCCAGGTCTTTTGTTCAAGCGCGGCGATCTGCACATGAATGCCGAGTTCGCGCTTCCACATTTCCTGGATCGCCTCGACCACGGCGCGCCAGATGTTGTCGTTCTTGGTCTGGATTTCCAGGATGGGAAAATTTTCCCCACCGGGGTAGCCGGCGTCGGCGAGAAGTTTGCGCGCGGCGTCGAAATCGGTGGGGATGCTTGCCTCCGGCGTGTAGCCGGCGGTGTTGGGCGGCGTGAGCGCGTTCGCCGGCAGACAGCTTTTATGGAGAACGTCGCGGGCGATGGCGACGCGATCGATGGCGCGGGCCAGCGCCTGGCGGACGCGCGGGTCGTTGAGCGGCGGCTTGGTGACGTTGAAGCGCACAAATTCTGTTTCGATGAACGGGTCGATGCGCAGGAACTGCGGCGCCTCGTTGCGGTAGTGTTCGATGCGGTCGGGCAGCAGTTGGTAGGTGATGTGGACCTGGTCCGCCCGGAAGTTGCTTTCATCGGTGGCGATATTGTCGTTGGGGAAAAAAACGATCGAGTTGAGATGATTGTGCGCGGTGTCCCAGTAAAACGGGTTTTTGACCACGACGAGGCGCGAGTTGGGCGACCATTCCTGCAACATGAACGGGCCGTTGCCGACGAAGTTTCCCGGGCGCGTCCAAAGGGTGCCGCGTTGGTCCATCTTGCCGAATTTTTCAATGGTGGCGCGATGCACGGGGAACCATGACTGGTGCGCCGCGACGGCCGGCAGGAAGGGACAGGGATGTTCCAGCGTTACCTGCAGGGTGCGCGCGTCGAGCGCCTTCGCCCCGACTTGCGCGAAGTCGGAAATCTCGCCGCTGTTGAAGGCCTTGGCATTCTTGATGAAATAAAAAAGCATGTACGAATATTCGCTCGCGAGGCCGGGCGAAAGGATGCGGTGGAAGGAATAGACGAAATCATCCGCGGTGACGGGGTCGCCGTTCGACCATTTCGCATCGGCACGCAGGTGAAACGTGTAAACCAGCCCGTCGGGCGAGACCTCCCAGCGCTCGGCCACTCCGGGTACGGCCTGCGAGGTTTTTTCATCGATGCAGGTGAGGCCCTCGAAAAGCGCCATGAGGACGTTGTTGTCGGTGTAGAGAACGCAAATATTGGGATCGAGGTCCTGCGGCTCGGCGCCGTTGCTGAGCAGCAGGGTCTTGGTGCGGATGCCCTCTTCGGCGGGCGATTCGCGTTTGGCGCAGCCGGCGGCGAAAAAAACCGCCACGATGCCGGAAACGAGAAACAAATGGCGCAGGCTCATAGAGGCCAAGTATCAAGTAACAGGTGCCAAGTGACAAGATCGCGCTGGGCGCATATTCCTGATACTTGAAGCCTGATACCTGTTACTTGACACCCTTATTACTTATCGCCTGGCACCTGGCGCAGCAGGCCGCGCAGATGATCCTTCACGCCGCCATGCCATTCCTCGACGGTGACGCTGTACATCACCGTGTCCCGGATCGTGCCGTCGCGGCGCACTTGATAGCGGCGGATCACGCCGTCTTTTTTGGCGCCGAGCCGTTCGATCGCCGCCTGCGAGCGCGTGTTTAAATTGTCGGTGCGCCAGCCCACCACGGTGCAATCCAGTTTTTCAAAAGCGTGCTCCATTAGCAGCAGTTTACAGGCTGTATTCACATGGGTGCGTTGCCAGGTTTGCGCATAAAAGGTGTAGCCGATCTCGACGCGTCGCGTTGCCGGAACGATATCGTGATAGCTGGTCGCCCCGATGATGCGATTGCTGCCGAGTTCGCGCACGACAAAAGGCCGGCGAATACCTTGGGCGCACTCCGCCAGCGCGGTTTCAATGTAGGTACGGGTGTTTTCCGGTTCGGGAACCGTTGTAAAGTAGAGCTGCCAGAGCTGTCCGTCGGCCGTGGCCGCCTGCAGGGCCGTTTCGTGTTCGAGCTCCATCGGCTCGAGGCGGACGCCGTGGCCTTCAAGGGTTATGGGTGCGGTGAAGATCGACATGGGGGCGGCTAATTGGTGATTATCCAGGTGCTTTCTCAAGATTCAAATGAGCCCATTTTGAATCTTAAGAAAGTTTCTAATAAAACGCGGCCGAGCCCGTTTAACCCAGCGAACACCACACGTGAAACCCGCATCCGATCAACCGGAGGAATCACATGCACACGACACTCACTGGGTCGAAACCGCGGTTGCGCGCTATCAGGCGCCGCTTACGCGTTATGCCACCCGCCTGCTCGGCGACACCGAGCGGGCCCGCGACGTCGTGCAGGATTCGTTCGCGCGTTTGCTGGCCCAGCCACGCGACGCGGTGGACGGCCATGCGGTGGAATGGCTTTTCACGGTTTGCCGGCATCGCGCGCTCGACGTGCTGCGCAAGGAGGGTCGCATAATGCGCTTCGAGGAAGGTGCGGTGGAACGCGTGGCCGATGCTGCGCCGCTGCCCGGCCACGAGCTTGAGCGCGAGGAAACGCACACGGCGCTGCTGCGGCTGATCGGCCTTTTGCCGTCCAACCAGCAGGAGGTCGTCCGCCTGAAATTCCAAAACGGTTTCAGCTACAAGGAAATCAGCCGCATCACCCGGCTCTCGGTCACCAACGTGGGTTTCCTGATCCACACTGCGGTGGCGAGGCTGCGGCGCGAATGGGCGGCGCAAGCAGAATAACCAATGACTAATGACCAATAACCAATGACGAATTTGTCACGCCGCAGCCCCGAGCTAGCCGAGAGGGCGAAGGCGGATGACGAATGAGGAATGACGATGAAAGAACCCAAAGATTTTTATAGTGACCCACAGTTAACGGCCTACGCGCTCGGCGAGCTCGAGGGCGATGAACGCGCTGCGGTCGAGGCCATGCTGCAAACCGATGCGGCCGCGCGGGCTGCGGTCGATCAAATCCGCGCCACCGCCCGGCAGATCGAGGCGGCGCTGGCGGCCGAACCCGAACCAGAAATCATTTCGTTTCCACTGGAAGCGAAGCACGTCGCGTCCTACGCCACGGCGCGCAAGCTCGTGCAGTTTCCCTACTGGCTCGTGGGCGGACTGGCCGCGGCCTGCTTTGCGGTGGTGATGGTGTTGCACGAATCCCAGGTTGTGCGCGTGGAGCAGCAACGACAGGCAGCCATCGCGGCGAACAATGAGGTCGCAGACCAGAGTGCCCGGCGCGAGGCGGAGGCAAAGAAGGTGGCGGGAGCGGGATCGACGTCCTATGCCGAGGTGACGTTTCCGGTGGCGGCTATCCCGATGGGTAACGTTGAAACCCAAACAAAATCACCGGCTGCCGCGGCCGATAGTTCGGCCGTGCCTGGAACATCGATCGCATCGAATCAGCCGGCGGATGTGGAAACGGTCAAACTACAGGCTTTCGATGCCGCGCCGGTGCCAGCCCGGGGGTACGCCGTAGCGGAAACGACGGGCGGTTCCCGTGAAACCGCGGACATCGCCGGCGTGAACAACAGTGTGGCCTACGATTTCCCGTCCCGCGCCACGCCTGATGGGTTCAGCACCGAAGCCGCTGCCGACCCTACGGGCGACAATTTTGTTTCCGCCGTGGAAAATCCGCTTTCGACTTTCGCGCTCAACGTGGGCACGGCGAGCTATGCCTGCGTGCGGCAGTTCTTGCAGGCGGGCGCGAGGCCCCCGGCCGACGCGGTGCAGATCGAGGAGCTGGTGAATTATTTCCCCTACGCTTATGCGGCGCCGCGCGACCACGTGCCGCTGGCGGCCACGCTCGAGGTCGCGGCCGCGCCGTGGGCACCGGCGCACCGGCTGGTGCGCATCGGCCTCAAGGCGCGCGAAGCCGCGGCCGGTGGCACGTCCGAGACGGTGGCGAAGGACGTGAAGGTGCAGGTGGAGTTTAACCCGGCGAAGGTGCAATCGTATCGATTGATCGGATACGAAGGACGGACCTTGAAGAAAGAGGCTTTCAGCAAGGACACCCTCGCCGCCGGCGACCTGGAGGCGGGGCATGCGGTGACGGCGCTCTATGAGATCGTGCCGGTGGGAGTGGAGCCACCGCCGGGTGGCGAGGCGCTGAAACACGGCAAAGTTGAGAGCCAATCCGCCTTCGCCAAGGCTTCCTCCTCCGCTAAAGCTACGGCGGACAAGACGGCGGACAAGGAGTCGAGAGTCGAGGGGGCAGGCAGCAAGGAATTACTGACCGTGACGGTGCGCTATACGCCGATCGAGGGCGGGGCGGGGCGGCAGCTGGAGTTTCCGCTGACGGATCGCGGCGCGACTTTCGCGGAGGCGAGCATGGACTTCAAATTTGCCGCGGCCGTGGCGGGTTTTGGCCTGATCCTGCGCGATTCACCGCTCAAGGGCGACGCCACGCTGGCCGCAGTGGAGCAATGGGCCGGGCAGGGACTGGGCCCGGATGTGGGTGGTTATCGCGCGGAATTCATCGGGCTCGTGCACCAGGCGGAGAAATTGAAGGAGTGAACGCAGCCCAATGACGAATGACGAATTAAGAATGGACGTCTTCGAGGCGCCTTTCATTCGCCATTCCACATTCGGATTTCGTCATTCGCGGTGGTTACGCCACCGCGGCGGCCGGGGCGCGGGCGAGGCAGGCCGCGAGTTCGGCGGGGCGCACGGGCTTGCTGATGTAGTCGTCCATGCCCGCGGCAAGGCAGATCTCGCGGTCGCCCTGCATGGCGTTGGCGGTCATGGCGACGATGTGCAGCGGGGTGAATTTTTCGCCGCGGTCGCGCCGCTCGTTTTCACGCGTGCGCAACCGGCGGGTGGCTTCGTAGCCGTCGAGTTCCGGCATGTGGCAGTCCATGAAGATGACGTCGTAGTGCACGATTTCTGTGGCGGAGAGAACTTCGAGGCCGTTGGCGGCGACGTCGGCGCGATGGCCGAGGCGTTCGAGTTGGAGCAGGGCGACGCGCTGGTTGACGACGTTGTCCTCGGCCACGAGGAGGCGGAGTTTGCCGGAGGCAACGACGGGTGGCGTGCCGGGACGCCGGGCGTGCACCGGGGTGGGGGCCCGGTCGGCGAGGACGTTGACCAGCGCATCGTGAAGCTGGCTTTGCTTCACGGGTTTCATGAGGGTGAGGGCAATGCCGGCCTCGGCGAGCTCAGCGGGCGGAATGGTGCGGCCCATCGAGGAGAGGATGAGTATTTTTATGTCGGCGAGCGCAGGGTCGGCATGGATGTGGTGCGCCAGGGTAAGTCCGTCCATGTTTGGCATCTGCATGTCGAGCAGGGCGGCGTCGAAGGAAGCGCCGGCGGCGGCACGAAGTTTTTCCAGCGCTTCCTGGCCGGAAGAGGCGGAAGCGTGCTTGACGTGCCAGTTGGAGAGCTGGCGCTCAAAAATTTCGCGGTTGGTGGCGTTGTCATCCACGATGAGGACGCGGCTGCCGGCGATCTCGGCGCGCCGGTGGACGACCTTGGCGGTCTCGGGCTGGAGGGCGATTTGCGTGGTGAACCAGAAGGTGGAACCGTGGCCGGGGTTACTTTCAACGCCGATCTCGCCGTGCATGAGGTTGACCAGCTGCCGGCAGATGGCGAGGCCGAGGCCGGTGCCGCCGTATTTGCGCGTCGTGGAGCCGTCGGCCTGCATGAATGGCTGAAATAACTTTGCCTGCGCTTCCGGTGGGATGCCGATCCCGGTGTCGGTGATGGCGAAGCGCAGCGTGGCGACGCGGCCGGCCTCGGCCACCTTGGAGACACGCACGACGACTTCGCCCTTTTCGGTAAACTTGATGGCGTTGTTGACGAGGTTGAGCAGAATCTGGCGCAGGCGGCCGGGGTCGCCGCAGAGTTGGGTGGGGGCGTTTTCCTCGATGAGGTAAGCGAGTTCGAGGCCCTGGCCGTAGGCCTTTTCGGCGAGCAGTTCGAGGGTGCCTTCGACGGGGTCGTGCAGGTCGAAGTTGATGGTCTCGATCATGAGCTGGCCGGCCTCGATCTTGGAAAAATCGAGGATGTCATTGATGACGGTGAGCAAGGCCTCGCTGCTGGTGCGCACGGTGTCGGTGAAGCTGCGCTGGTCGGTGGTGAGGTCGGTGTCGAGGAGCAGGCCGGTCATGCCGATGATGGCATTGAGGGGCGTGCGGATCTCGTGCGACATGTTGGCGAGGAACTCGGATTTAAGGCGCACGGATTCCTGTGCGGCCGCGGCGGCATCGCGCAGGGCCTGGTCGGCTTTTTTCCGGTCGGAGATGTTGCTGGCCACGCCAAAGTAGCCGGTGATGTGGCCGCGCTTGTTGCGCAGGGCCGTGACGGAAAGCCAGACGGGAAAACGCGACCCGTCCCTGCGAACATAGCTCCACTCGCGCTCGTCCGCGGGACTGAGGCTGGCGCGGACTTTTTCCACGAACACATCGAAGCCGGGCTTGATTTTCAGGCCGAGCGCGGTGGAGAGCTCGCGGGCGTAGGCTTCGATTTCGGCGGGATCATGCAAACAGACGAGCGTTTTGAGGCCGATCAGTTCATCGGCGCGCCAGCCCAGCCAGCGTTCGGCCGTCGGGTTGAAGGAACGAATGATGCCGGCGGAATTGGTGGAGATGACGGCGACATTGGCATTTTGGAGGATGCCGGTCTGTAGGGCGGTTATTTCATGGAGGTGTGTCTCGGCGCGGCGATGAGCGGAGAAAAGCCAGCCGACAACCACGACCAACCCGAAGCTGATCGCGCTAATGACCAGCAAGCTGGTGCGCTGGCTGGTGGCCTCCAAATTATAAAGCGCGATGCACGTGCTCAAGAGAGCCAGTCCGACCACCAGGAAAAAAACGAAGGTGGAAACAGGAAGCTTCTTGGGAGTGGACATCAGGGAAAAGCAGGCGACACAGGGTTGAGTTTAAGCTTTCGCAGGGCAATGCAAGTTTTGGCCGGACGGTTCGCTTTAACCGGCAGCCAGATGGTCGAGCGCGAAGACGCGCACGGGGGCGGAGCGGCCTTTGACCGTGATTTCACCGAGGTCGCGGGTCGCGTAACGATCGTGGGCGGCGCGCAGCGTGGACTCGCTCACGAGCAGGTCGGCGCCAAGGTCGCGCGTGGCGGATTCGATGCGCTTGGCGAGGTTCACGCCGTCGCCGATGACGGTGTAATTAAGGCGCGCGGCGGTGCCGATGTTGCCCGCGATGACGTGGGCGGTGTTGAGGCCGATGCTGCAGGCGATGGCGGGCTGGCCGTTGGCGGCGAGCTCGAGGTTGAGCGCGGCGAGCGCCTGGCGCATGCCGAGCGCGGCGCGCAGCGCCTGGTCGGCGGCGTCGGGCAGCGGTTGGGGTGTGCCGAAGAGCGCCATGATTTCGTCGCCGACAAATTTGTCCACGATGCCGCCGCGCTTTTCTATTTCCGGCACCAGGCGTTCGAAGCAGCGATTGAGGAGGCGGAGTAACTGGTCGGGGGTGAGCCGCTCGGAAAGCGTGGTGAAGCCGCGCAAGTCGGCGAAAAGGATGGTGACCTCGCGCAGCACGCCGCCGAGCTCGCCGTGGTGGCGCATCTCGGCCGCGACTTGCGGGGACAGGCCTTTGTTCACGAGGTCGCGGTCGAGCTCGGCTTCGGCCAGGCGGTCGCTCATGCGGTTGAGCGCCGTGGCGAGTTGGCCGAGTTCATCGCCGCGGTCGAGTTGGATTTTGGTTTTGTAGTCGGGCCGAGCGATGACTTCGGTGTGCGCGGCGAGCCGGCGCACGGGCTCGCTGACGTCGCGAGCGACGCGAATGCCAAGGAGCGCGCCCACGGCGAGGAAAAGTAGTCCGATTTCCAGCAACTTTTTTTGCAATTCGCGCGTCGGCGCGAGCTTCTCGTCCAGGGAATAGGCGAGAACCATGGTGGTATGTGAGCCGTCAATGCCTTCAATCGCCGACTGCTGCGTGAAATAAGGCACGCCGAGGATTTCGCGTTGCCGGGTCATTTCGCTTTCCGGTGTTTGGTCGTGGCCGAACTGGACGAGCAACGCGGGCTTGGTCTCCGGGGGCAGGGTGGTGATGACGAAGTTATGGGGGCCGTTGATGAACGCGACATCGACCCGGCTGAGCTGTTTCAGATCCTGCGCGACCTTCTGGTCGATGCGGTTGGCGAGGCCGAACCAGTCGACGTGGTCCACGGAAATCGGCACCACGACGAGGGCATAGAGTTTGTCGCCGAAGTAGGCGTGGCCGCTGGCGTACTCTAGCCCATTGGCATCGGCTTGTTGGATGAGGGGTTGGTAGGGCGAAGGGGCGCCGGGTGGGATGCTGTTGCGCAGATCGACGAGGGTTTTGCCGTCGTCATCAACAAGTGCCATGGTGTTGGCGTGGCAGCGCACCACGGCGCTTTCCAAGGCGGAACGCAAAGTTTCGGGGTCAGTAGTTTTGAGAAACATCTGCCTAAATTCCCAAGCCGCCGATACAATCCGGGCATTTTGGCTGCGCGCCTGCAGTTCGTCGTCAAAACGGCGCTGGAAAATCTGTGCGGCATGATCGAAGTCGCCGCGAATTTCCTGCACCGCCTTGGCCTGACTGGTTTGACGTACGACGAGGATAAATACCCCAAGGCTCGCGCCGAGGCCGAGCAGGAGCACGCAGAGCAACTGGCTGCGAAAATGACGGAACCGCGGCATGGCTTCGAAGTGAGTCCTTAGTAAGGATTGTCCTCGTCGTTGTCAGGCGGGCGGGGGATGCGGTGGTCGGGCTTAGGACCAA
>Ga0210398_10000081_pt1 | contig 121954 bp, 109 predicted proteins | sample IncBWC4OmetaG_FD_161047 | JGI IMG/M metagenome (GOLD analysis project Ga0210398, IMG submission 161047) | Forest soil microbial communities from Barre Woods Harvard Forest LTER site, Petersham, Massachusetts, United States - Inc-BW-C-4-O | ecosystem: Environmental > Terrestrial > Soil >... | reverse complement strand
CCCGAGTGGGAGCAGATCGTCACCGCGGTCGCGCGGTACGCCGAGGAGACCGTGCGCGGGGATATGACGGAAGACCAGGCGCTCGAGGCGCTCGATCGCGACGTCGATCGGATGCTGGAGAAGCGCAGCTGGCTGGCGCGTGCACACTAGTCGCGCGGCCTATTGGTTCTTAGCGCCGGCTCTCCTGCTCATCGCGGCGTTTTTTGTTGTGCCGATTTTCGCCTCGTTGGCCTTGAGCGCGACGGATTTCGATATCTACGCGGTGGCTTCGCCGGCCAATACGCGATTTGTCGGGCTCGGCAATTACACCGAGCTATTACAGAACCCGCTCTTTTGGACCGCCGTCGGCAATACACTGTATTTCGTGGTCGTCGGCGGCCCACTGTCGGTCGCGGTCTCGCTGGGTGCCGCTCTCCTGGTCAATTCCAAACTCACGAGGGCCAAGGGGTTTTTTCGCGCGGTCTACTTCGTGCCGGTCGTGACCACCCTCGTCGCCGTCGCCGTCATCTGGCGGTATCTGTACGATCCGCGATTTGGGCTGCTCAACTACGGCCTTCACTTTCTGGGGATCGGGCCGATCGATTGGCTCGGCAATCCCCATTGGGCCATGCCGTCGATCATTCTCATGACCGTCTGGAAGAATTTCGGCTACAACATGCTGATCTTCGTCGCGGGCCTCCAGGCGATCTCGCAAGACCTCTATGATGCCGCACTGGTCGATGGCGCCAGTACTATCCAGCGGTTTCGTCACGTCACGCTCCCGATGCTGGGTCCGACATTCCTGTTCGTGTCGGTCACGACGATGATCGGCTACACGCAGCTCTTCTCCGAGCCGTATGTCATGACGCAGGGCGGACCCCTGCACGCGACGTACAGCATCGTCTTGTATATGTACGAGGAAGGGTTCCGGTGGTGGCACTTGGGGTACGCGGCATCGATCGCGTTCGTCCTGTTCGCCCTCGTGCTCGGCGGCACGCTCATCCAGCGACGACTCAGGCGATGAAACGAGTCGCGCTTCACGTCGCCCTGGTGCTCGGTGCAATCACGACGCTCGCGCCTCTTATCTGGATGGTCGCCGCCTCGTTCATGCCCGCCGGCCAGGCGACGACGTACCCGCCGCATTTCATCCCGCGGCCGGCGACGCTCGGGAACTATCGGATTCTCTTCACGCGCCTCGACGTCGCGCGGAATGTCATGAACAGCGTGATCGTCTCGTTCGCCGCGACGGGGCTCTCGACCATTATCAATGCGATGGCCGGATACGCCTTCGCGAAATTCCGGTTCCGCGGGCGGGACCCGTTGTTTCGGACGATGCTCGCGGGACTCGTGATCCCCGCGCAGGTCGGCATGCTGCCCCTCTTCGTGATCATGAAGCAGCTGCACCTCGTGAACAGCTACTGGGCGGTGATCATCCCGTCGATGTCCAGCATCTTTGGGATTTTTCTCGTCCGGCAGTACGCGCTGTCGATTCCCGATGAGCTGCTCGACGCCGCCCGCATCGACGGGGCGAGCGAGCTGGCGATCTTTGGACGCATTGTACTGCCGCTCCTGCGCCCGATTCTGGTCACGTTCGCCGTGTTCATGTTCATGAGCGTGTGGAACGACTTCATGTGGCCGCTCATCGTGCTGAGCGACGACGCGAAGTACACGCTGCCGGTGGCGTTGGCGAATCTCACCGGGGAGCATGTGCAGGATACGGAGCTCATGATGGCGGGTGCCGTCGTCACGCTCGCTCCCGTGCTCGCGGCTTTCCTGTTCCTGCAACGCTACTACATCGAAGGCATTACCATGGGCAGCGTGAAGGGATGATTGTTGCCCTCGCCCTGCTCGCCATTCTTCAACCGCCGCCGAAGATACTCGACGACTTCACGAGCATCGCGCCATGGACGGTGGCGCCGGCGGAGGGCGTCAGCATGCGATTGGCGCGCGACTCGGGCGCCATGCGCATCGACTTCGACTTTCATGGCCATGGCGGGTGGGCGATCGCCAGGCGGCGCCTCGCGATCGATCTGCCGGAGAATTACGCGTTCACGTTCTCCGTGAAAGGGCACTCGCCGCCGAATACGCTGCAGTTCAAGATGATCGACTCCACCGGCGCCAACGTCTGGTGGTGGGCGCATCCCGATATGGCCTTCACGCCGGAGTGGACGCCGGTCACGGTCCGGCGTCGGCGGGTGAGCTTCGCTTTCGGGCCGATCGGCGGCAGCGAGATGCGCGCGGGTGGACCGGTGATCCATCACGTTGCGGCGATCGAGATCGCTATCGCGGCGGGGTCGGTCTGACGCTGGTCGATCTGGATCAAAGCGCTGTCGATCACGCCGATCCCGCCATCTCAGCACACGAAGTTAGTCGACCCGAAGAGCTGGACCATCGATTTGCGTACGTACAGCGAGCTGGGCGGACTCGACATCACATGGGACACGACCGTTCATCGCCCCGTGCGCTATCGCGTCGAGCTGTCGGACGATGGCGATCAGTGGCGCGTCGTGCGTCGTGCCGCGCATGCGAGACTGGGGCACGGAGGACACGACTTCGTCGTGCTTCCTGATGCCATCGCCCGATTCGTGCGTGTGCGGCCGGAATCAGGTAGAGTCCGCGACCTGGACGACGAGCCACCGGCATTCGCGGACTCCACCGCTGGGCGATTTGCGCTCATCGCCCGCAACGCATCCAACGGTGCGTATCCACGATATCTCCACGGCGAGCAGCCGTACTGGACGGTGTTCGGCTCACGAAACGGCACGCACACCGGGCTGCTGGACACCGACGGCAACGCGGACTTCGGGGCCCGCACGCCGGGCATCGAGCCGTTTGTGATCGATCGGGGACGCGTCATCTCGTGGGCCGATGTGCATTCGCAAGCGTCCCTGGACAGTGGCGATCGGCCGATTCCATCGGTGACGTGGAGAGCGAACGACTGGTCGCTCACGGTCACCGGATATGGCGCGCACGACTCGCTAGGGCTTCGGTATCGGGTGACCAACACGAGCGCACACGCCATCGCACCGACGCTCGTGCTGGCGGTGCGACCGTTTCAGGTCGATCCGCCCTGGCAATCGTTGAATGTCGCTGGCGGGCCGACGCCGGTTCGCACGCTCGACCCGCTCACGCTACACCCGAGCGAGCGGCCGACCGCGGTGGGCGCATCGACGTTCGCCGATGGCGACATCACGGAGTACCTGTGGGGTGGCACCTTTCCTCGCCAGAGCCAAGTTCAAGACCCGGACGGATATGCATCCGGTGCGATGACATTCGCGCTGCATCTGGCTCCTGGCGAGTCGCATGATGTCTATCTGGGCACACGAAATAGTGACCAGTGGTCGAGCGACCTCGTGATCGACGGCCCGCCGCCGGTCGACGACCTGGCGCGGGCGATTCGGACGAGCATCGGGTACATCCTGATCGACCGCTTGAAGCCAGGCCCGCGATCCTACGATCGCACATGGATCCGGGACGGTACGCTCATGTCGGATGCCCTGCTCCGTGTCGGTGACACCGCGACCGTGCGAAAGTTCATCCAATATTTCGCGCCGTATCAGTATGCGTCGGGTCGCATCCCGTGTTGCGTGGACGCGCACGGGGCCGACCCGGTGCCCGAGCTCGACTCGGACGGCGAGTTCATCGCGCTCGTCTCCGAGTATACGCGCTATACCGGTGACTCGGCGCTGCTGCGCTCCGAATGGCCGCATGTCCTTGCGGCCGTGGCCGATATGGACTCGCTCCGGCATCACGACACCCTCGGCCTCATCCCACCCTCCATCAGTCACGAGGGCTACTCGGCCAACCCCGAGCACTCGGTTTGGGATGATTGCTGGGCGATCAAGGGCTACACCGACGCCGGCTATCTGGCACAGCGGGACACGCTGTCGGCGCACTTGAACGCCGCGATTGCGCGATCGGGCGCATTCGTCCCGGGGGCGGTCGATATCGACGACTACGATCCGACATCAACGGCGATCGGATTGTCCCCCACCGAGTGCGGCCTGCCCGGCGCGCAGCTTCGGCGGACGTTTGTCATGTACGACAGTCTGCTCGCGCTGCGGATCGCGGGGCGGATTCCGGCGTACACGCCGTACGAGTTCCGTAATGCCGGCGCGCTCTTACGGCTCGGAGATCGCGAGCATGCGTGGCCGGTGATCGCGGCTGGCGTATCCGATCTGCACCCGGCCGCGTGGTATGCGTGGCCAGAGGTGGTCTTTCGGGATACCGCCGCACCGAACGTCATCGGGGATCGGCCGCACGGGTGGGTGGCGGCCGAATTCGTGCGAGCCGTGCTCGATCTGTTCGCGTACGAGTCGAATCACGATTCCACGTTGGTGCTCGGGGCCGGCGTCCAGCGCGCGTGGCTGACTCCCGGTGTGCGCATCGCCGGCCTCCATACGCCATTTGGCTTGCTGTCATTCCACGAATGGGATGATCACGGCACGCTGCGCGTGCACGTGGACTCCGGTCTTTCGCCGCCGCCGGGCGGCATCGTCATTCGCTCACCCGTGGGCGCTGGCGACGATCGGATCGTCGTGCGGGCATTGCCAGCTGACGTCGAGTTTCATGGCCATTGAGATTGTCCGAGCGGACATCACGACGCTCAACGTCGACGCGATCGTCAATGCGGCGAATGCGGCGTTGGCCGGTGGCGGAGGCGTCGATGGCGCTATCCATCGGGCGGCGGGACCAGAGCTCCTTGCCGCGTGCCGGGGGCACGGCCGTTGCCCCCCGGGCGGCGCGGTGATCACGCCGGGGTTTCGGCTACGGGCGCGATATGTGATTCATGCGGTCGGGCCCGCCGATAGTGACGCGCAGGTGCTCGAACGGACGTACGAGAGCGTGTTTCGAGTCGCGGCCGACACTCGCGACCCCCACATCGAGACCATCGCCTTCCCAGCGATATCGACAGGAGCGTACGGCTTTCCAAAGCGCGAGGCGGCTCGGATCGCGCTCGGCGTCATGCGACGTCACGAGGCGCGATTCGACCGGATCATCGCGGCGTTGTTCGACGACGAGTCTGTCGATATCTACCGGCGATTAGAGCCCTAGCGCCTCGGCCTCACGCTTCATCGCCTCAATGACAAACTGAATATGCTCGTCGAGATCGACGCCGAGCTCCGTGGCACCCTGCACGACATCTTCGCGACTCACGCCGCGCGCGAAGGCTTTGTCCTTCATCTTCTTGCGCACGGATGACGCTTCGACGTCCGCGACCTTCTTCGAGGGCTTGACGAGCGCCGTCGCGGTGATGAGCCCCGTGAGCTCATCGACGGCGAACAACGTGCGCGCCATGCGGGAGCTGCGGGCGACGCCGGTGTATTGCGCGTGGCCGAGGATGGCCTCGAGGACGTCGTCGGGACATCCACGCTCGCGGAGGATGCGGACGCCCTCGGAGGGGTGTCCCTCGGTCGGCGAGTGCTCGGCGTTCGGAAAGCGCTCGTAGTCGAAATCGTGGAGCAGTCCCGCGAGCCCCCAGCGCGCCTGGTCTTCGTCCCACCGCTCGGCGTACGCCCGCATGGCGGCTTCGACCGACAGCATGTGCTTGCGGAGCGATTCGCTGGCCGTGTACTCCTGCACGAGCGCGAGTGCTTCGTCACGCGTCATGACAGCACCTTTCTCAACGTTGCGACGGCGGTCTCCAATTCCTCCTCCGTGTTGTAGTAATGTGGCGAGAGCCGGAGCAGCGGCTCGCCTCTGGCATCGTTCGCGCCTTCCTGTGGCTCCGAAGTCCACACGTTCACGCCACGCGCCCGCATCTTGAGCTTGACCATCTCGGGATCATGCCCCGATACCGCCGCGGTCACGATTGCGGCCCGATGGCGGCCGAGATCCGTCACGCGGACGCCGGGCACATCGGCGAGCAGTGTTCTCAATCGCGCCGCCAATTCTGCCGGGCGCGTGAATGTGACGTCCCCCACTTCGCGGGAGTATCGTACCGCCGCTCCCATACCAAGGACGAGCGCATACGCGAATTCCCAATTCTCGAATCGCCGGCCACCAGAGGCGAGCGCATACGTATCCGGGCTCGTCCAATCGGCGCCGCGCATGTCGACGTAGAGAGGGTAGGCCCCACGCCCCGCGATCTTGTTCGCGACGTAGAGGAATCCGACCCCGCGAGGCCCGCGCAGAAACTTGCGCGCCGCCGCGGCGAGAAAGTCGCATTTGAGTCGCCCGACGTCGATCGGGATCTGGCCGACGCTCTGACAGGCGTCGATGATGTACGGGATCTCGAGCTCTTCGGCGATCGCCCCGACGGCTTCGACGTTTTGGATCAGTCCCGAGTTCGTCGGGACCCAGGTGATGGCGATCACACGACACCGTCCGTCCCGGGCGAGGGCGCGCACGCTGTCCGGATCGACGCCGCCATCCGGCAGGTCCGCCGCCCGGCGGATCTCGACGCCGAGTCGGCGGGCGAGGGACAAGTACATGAGCTGGTTCGACGGATAGTCGGCCCGGCTCGTGATAATGGCGTCTCCGGATCGGAGGTCGAACGCGGAGAGCGCCTGCGCGAACGCCACCGTCGCGTTTTCCACCACGGCGATCTCGCCGGCCGACGCCCCTATGTAGCGCGCCAGATCCGCGTAGACCCCTCGAATCTCGGTCTCGGCGGCTTCGTGGGCCTCGTATCCACCGATCTCGGACTCCAAGTGGATATGGCGCTGAATCGCATCGGAGACCGCGGTGGGCATGAGCGCGGCGCCGGCGTTGTTCAGGTGAATCCGTTTCTTACACCCAGGCGTGTCCGACCGCCACGTTTCAAGTGATGACATCACGCGTCAGAATAATAGGAGGAGTGGCTTATGGCATCGCTGACGCCAGCCGAGCAGTGGATTCTGAGGAGCGTACCGCTCACCGACTGGACGACACCGAGCCAGGCGGCGCCGAATCTGTCAAAGCTCGCCGACGTGGACCGGATGGCGGAATGGGCGTACCTGTATTTGGAGACGTTGGCCCGCAAGGGCTACGTCGAGTCGCGCGCCACTCCCGACGGCACGCCCCAGTATCGTCGCATCAATAAATAACAAATAGTCAGCGCGCGTCAGCGGGCGGTGCAAATCGCGCGTCCGGAAGCGACGGGTTCGCGACGACTGACGTGATGACGAGAACGACGGGCGCCGCCGTGACCGTTGCATCGCGCTCGGTGGTCTCGAATCGGGACCCGAGCTTCACGCCGGCGGCTTCGATGTACGACCGGTACATGGTCTGCCACGGACCGCCCTGCCACTTGACCGGAAGCCACGTCTCGTGGTCGATGAAATACGCGTACACGGTACTGTCCTTGAGCGTCACCTGAACCTTGTACGCGTCGCGTCCTTCGACCGACTCGGTGCCGAGCAACGCGACCCGGTTCCCCTTCGCGGCGTAATCGACGAGGCCACCCATGAGGTCCGCCTCGTGCGAGATGTTCTTTTGCTCGGCCGGCGTCATGAGGTTTGCCGTCTTCGCGCCCGGCGCCTTCTGCCAGCCGGTCCGACCATCGTACGCTCGCAGCAGCGTCTTCCCTCCTGCCGTGATTTCCATGCGCATCGCATCCGGCAGCCTGTTCTCGATCACGAGGCGCGACGTGTCCTTGCCGTTGATCAAGAGCCCGATTTGCTTGACTGTCCGCAACGCGTGAATGCGATCCATCCCTCCGCGAGCGGCGACATCATGCGCTATCACCGACTCGACGGTTTCGACCGTCTGACCACTCGTGATCCAGGCGGTCCACCAGATATCCCGTAGCATCCTGGCGCCGGCGACGAGTCGCTCGGCGGCAAACTGTTTGTCATCGGCGTCGGTCGTCGCCGAGTCGAACGACGCGTGCTTCTCGAGATCGTAGAGTCGGGGGACTAATGCATTCGACTCATGCAGGTACGCGAGAATCGCCGGACGCAGCGAGGGGAACACGCGCGGGCTCTCGTCGACGTGCAGGTCGCCGGGCGCGAAGTGGGTCTGGACAAAGATCGATTCGAACCGCGCGTGAAATCCGCGCGCCGCGGTATATCCGTTGGGGTTGTCGCCGATCCAGCCGTCGAAATGGATCGTCGTGTGGTGCGGGTTCGAGCCATCCGCGACGTAGTGGCCCAGGATGCCGGCATCATTGATGATCCGCGCTTCGATCCAACTCTTCGTGCGCGCATCGGTCGCCGCGCGCCACAGGCGGAATTCTTCGCGCAGACGTTGCGAGAGCTCCAGAATGCGAAACGGCAACAGGCCCGCGCCGGCGGCGTCGACGCCATGGGCGCGGAGCGTGTCGAGGTACGCAAAGCGATCCCGCGCGTCGAACGCGCCGGCCGGGACGCGTTCCATATCTATGTAGTGATCCGGCGCGAACGCATTGTCCTCCGCCGGATCCAGTGAACGCTCGGCTCGACTCCTCCAGCGGTCCGGCTCCGGGTTGAGATACGAGAGCTGATCTGCCGCCGAGCGGAAGAAAGCCGGCATATCGGCCGGGAGCGCTGCGGCTGCGGCGGCGCCGATCAGACGGTGGCCGACCTCGCCCCAGTGGCCGAGGAGCGCGATGAGGAGCACGGACAATTTCATGGGCGGTAATGTCGCAAGGCGACCAGAAGCTCGGAAGCCTGGTGGTCGGCAACCCTGACCTGGACGCGTTCTCTATTCTCGCCCTGCCACTCGCGGCCGAGTGTGATCGCGTGCTTTTCGCGGCACTCACAGGACCATGCGTGTAACGACTCGGTACCTAACGCGGGGACACGAAATGGGCCGGCAGTAAGGATGTGTGGGCAACGTTTTCTGCAGCCAAATCGCACCCAGATTGCTGTCTTTCCGGGCGAAATCCCCGTGCGCCCTCGAGCATCGAGCTCGGTCCATCGCACGCGAACTTGCTTGGAGCCAAACACAACGAGGCCGATTCGTGGACGTTGAATAGCACGCACTATTGCAGCGCCATATACCTCGGCCGCGCCCTTGTCATAGAGGGCATTGGCACATGCCGCCAGTGTCGCACCAGTTGTCATGATGTCGTCCGCGATGATTATCGAATGGTTCTTCACGCGGCCCTTTACGCAATAGGCATCCGCGCTCGCCGCCCTTCGGGCGGCCGCGCCCAATCGCGCTTGACGGAAGTCGCGAATCTTGCGGAGACACGGCAGCAAGCGAATTCCGCGGAGATCTCGAGAGGCCATAGTGCATAGGCGCGCTACGTGTGGGCGACGATCCTGATACGAGGGAACCGGAACGAGTACCGTGTCATTAGGTAGCCCATGAACGGCGGCTACTGTCGTGACGGCCGAGGCCAGCGCGCCAGCGAGGACCGGCCCGAGCGCATCACCGCCGGGGCGGCACTCTTTGAAGGCAACGATCGCCTCATATGCAGCGCGAAGGGACCGCCGGGGCGAGCCGCTGCGGCCGCGATAGCACGCGACGGTTCGGGGGATGTCACGTCCCCGAATGCATACGCCGCAAATGAGTCGCTGATCGATGATCGCCCATGTCAATTCGGTCAGATCGTCCGAGCAACACGCCCAGCACCGTCGTGCCGAGAGCAACTCGCCAAACGGCTGGTCCTCCATACAGATACGCTCGCACCGGGCAACCGAACCGCCGTCATCGCCACCTCACGAGCATGGTTCGTGCTCCCCGGGGCACCCGTGCATCTTTCGTTGATCTAGTCTCGAGAGTAGGAGAACTCATAGGTGTCAACGACCCTCACGCGTCCTCTGGCGGCTGAATTAGAGGCCGAGCTCCAGGATGCTCGTGCGCGAACGCTCCTGCTCATAAGTACCCTGAGCGACCGCGATCTCGAGGAGCAGCACGACGTGCTCATGAGCCCGATTATTTGGGATCTCGGGCATATCGCGAGCTTCGAGGAGCTGTGGCTCCTCAAACACCTCGACGGGCCGGTCGAGTTTGGCGAGATGCCAGGTGTGTACAATCCGTTCGAGCATCCGCGCCGCGAGCGCGGTGCGTTGCCGTTACCGCGGCGTGCAGAAGTGCTCGGGCACTTGGAGCGCGTGCGAGAGGAAGTGCTGCGGCGGCTGGAGACCGTGGACTTCGATTCATCGCCGCTGCTGCAGGAAGGCTACGTCTATCGCATGGTCGCGCAGCACGAGCATCAGCACAATGAGACGATGCTGCAGACGCTGCAGCTGAAATTGGGTGGGCCGTATCATCCCCCGCGGCGGCACGAGCTTCCCGCCGCGACCGAGATCAAGCAGGGCATGGTCCGCATTCCCGCCGGCGAGTACACGGTCGGTACCAATGATCGCAGCGCCGCGTACGACAACGAGCGCGCGCTCCACCGCTTGACGCTGAAGGCGTTTCGCATCGACCGCACGCCAGTGACAAACGGCGAGTATCTGGCGTTCATTGCTGACGGCGGATACACGAGGCCCGAGCTCTGGTCACCCGCGGGACTCCAGTGGCTGGATCAGTCTCGCGCGGTGGCGCCGCTCTATTGGTCGCTCTCGGACACTGGGTGGTACTCGCGGTCGATGGATCGCGCCGAGCCGGTTGACCCGACGCGACCCGTGTGTCACGTGTCGTATTACGAGGCCAAGGCATTTGCGCGGTGGGCTGGGAAACGATTGCCAACCGAGGCCGAGTGGGAGGTCGCCGCGACGTGGGACCCCGCGCGCGGCAGGGCATTGGCATTCCCCTGGGGGGACGAGCCTCTCACGCCGGCGTTGGCCAATGTCGACCAGCTCGGATTCGGCACCGCGCCTGTTGGTGCGTATCCGCGGAATATCTCCCCGATGGGATGTTATGGGATGATCGGTGACACCTGGGAGTGGACCTCGAGCGACTTCGAGCCGTATCCCGGTTACGAGACGTTCCCGTATCGTGAGTACTCCGAAGTGTTCTTCGGCGACGAGTACAAGGTGCTCCGTGGCGGATCGTGGGCGACGCGGCCCACGGTCGCGAGAACCACGTTCCGCAACTGGGACTACCCCGTGCGGCGGCAGATCTTCAGCGGATTCCGGTGCGCGACCAATGACTGAGACTCTGAATCGGACCGACTCCGGCGTCATCGCCGAGGTGTGGGAGAGCCTGCATCGCGAGCCCAAAGAGCTCTCGCCGAAGTATTTCTACGATCAGCGCGGCTCGGAGCTGTTCGAAGAGATCACGAGGCTGCCTGAGTATTATCTCACGCGCGCCGAGCGTGGACTCCTGCACGCCGTTGCGCCGACGCTCGTCGCGACGACGCTCGTGGAGCTTGGCGCCGGGAACGCCGAGAAGACGCGGATTCTGCTCGACGCGATGACCGGGCTCACGACCTATGTCCCCGTCGATGTGAGCGCGGCGTTTCTGGCGGAGACCGCTGAACAACTGCGCGCGGAGTATCCTCGTCTGCGCGTCAACCCGATCGTTGCCGACATTACACACAGTGCGCCGGCGGCGCCGGCGCGACCAGCGCTCTACGCATTCCTCGGAAGCACGATCGGGAATTTTGCCGATGACGAGGCGATCGCCCTGTTGTCGCGGATCCAGTCTCGCATGAAGCGCGGCGACCGGTTGCTCCTCGGCGCCGATCTCGTGAAGGATCACGCGACGCTCGATGCCGCGTACAACGATTCTCGCGGCGTGACCGCCGAGTTCAATCGCAACATCCTGTACGCCATCGGCCGCGAGCTCGGCGTCGACTTCCACCCGGAGCTGTTCGAGCACCTGGCGTTCTACAACGCCGAGGCCGGGCGGATCGAGATGCACCTCATGGCGACGCGCGATTTGTGTATCTCGTTTCCCGACGCGGGATCCGTCTACATCCGCCACGGCGAGTCCATTCGCACGGAGATCAGCAACAAGTATGATCGCCGGCGGCTGACCGCCATCCTCGGCGCCGCGGGACTCCGGGTCACGATGTGGAACGTCGACGAACGGCACGGCTATGCACTGGTCGTCGCTGAGTAGTCTCTTCGTTCCGAACACGAATCGGCTCATCGGGGCCGAGATCGAGTTCATCCCGGTGGATCCGGCGACGCGACGGCCGGTCCCGATCGCCCGCTCGTTGCGCGTCGCCCGGCACACCGCCATGCGTCTTGGCCTGGAAGAATTCGGGGGGCCGTATTGCATTCCGAACTTCTCGGCCGAGGACCAGGGCGCGATCACGTTCGAGCCCGGCGGCCAGATCGAATACAGCGCGCCGCCCTATCGGTCGGCGTCCGTGCTGGCGGCCAAGCTCCGCGAGGTCGAGACCATCATGCGCGAGGCCGCAGAGGTGGAGGACGTCGAGCTCGTGGCGCTCGGCATCGACCCCTGCAACGCGGTCGAGAGCACGACACTGCAAATCGGCGGGGCGCGTTACCCCAAGATGGACGCGTACTTCGGCACCATCGGGCCGTTCGGCGCGCGCATGATGCGGCAGACCGCATCGTTCCAGGTGAGCCTGGATACGAGCGAGAACCCCTCCGCCCTCTGGCGCCTCTTGAATGCGGCCGCCCCCGTGATCGTCAGCATGTTCGCCAACTCCGCGATCTACGAGGGACGGCCGACCGGGTACCGAAGCTACCGTGCGCACGTCTGGCGGATGCTCGATCCCAAGCGAACGGGCATCTTGCCGGGTGGGGACGACCCGGCGGCCGAGTATGAGGCGTTTGCGCTGGGCGCGCCCGCTATGATGCACCCGGACGATGATGGTATATATCGGCCGTTCGGCGAACTGCTGGCGGCTGGTCGGGTGAACGAGCACGATTGGGCAGTGCATCTGACGACCCTCTTCCCGGAGGTACGCGCGCGTGGGACCTTCGAGGTGCGGTCGGCTGACGCGGTCCCCGCGGAGCACTACATCGTGCCGCCCGCGCTGCTCGGCGGTCTCGCCTACGACCCCACGGCCCGCGCCGCGGCGCTCGACCTCCTCGGTGCCCCGGATCCCGATCGTCTCGCGCGCGCGAGTCGCGAGCACGCGACGCGCGACCTGCTCGACATCGCGCTCCAGGGTTGTCGTCGGCTCGGTCCCGAATTTCTGGATGCCGAGGACGTCGAGCGTGTGGAGGCGTTCCAGCCGGGGTAAGACATGACCGCGGCGCTTCGGATCGAGTGTCTCACGAAGCGCTGGTCGTCCACGATTACCGCGCTCGACAACGTGTCGCTCGACATCAAGTCGGGCGAATGCGTGGCGCTCATCGGCGAGAGCGGGTCCGGGAAGACCACGCTGCTCCGCACGATCAACCGGATGGTCGAGCCGGACTCCGGTGTCATCTGGTTCAACGATCGCCGGACCGCCGAACTGAACCCGGTCGAGTTACGGCGCCAAATGGGCTACGTGCCACAGGACGGCGGGCTGCTTCCCCACTGGCGCGTCCGCCGCAATGTCGGCCTGGTTCCCTGGCTCCTCGGCAAGAAGGATGGCGACATCGCCGATCGAGCGCTCACCCTCGTCGGCCTCGAGCCCGCGACGTTTGCGACGCGTTGGCCGAGTGCCTTGTCCGGAGGCCAGCGGCAGCGCGTGGCGATCGCGCGGGCACTCGCGGCGGATCCCACCGTGTTGTTGCTCGACGAGCCGTTTGGGGCGCTCGATGCCATCACGCGCGCCGAGTTGCAAGACGCCTTCCGGGATCTGCGCCGACGACTGGGCACGACCGCCATCCTGGTGACGCACGATCTGCGCGAGGCTATTGAGCTCGCGGATCGCATTGCCGTGCTGCATCAAGGGCGCGTTGAGCAGTACGCACCGCCCAGCGAGCTGCTCGCGACGCCGGCGACCGAGTATGTCTCGACGCTCCTCGATCGGGCACATGTTCGATGACGCGCTATCTCATCGTCGCGGCGCTCATCATTGGTGGGGCAAGGCCCATCATCGTGGGATCGAAACCCTTCGGCGAGTCGTACATCCTCGCCGAGATGTTCGCGCAACTCCTCGAGGCCCGCGGGTTCCAGGTCGAGCGACGACCGGGACTCGGCCAGACGTTGATCGCGTATCCGGCGTTGGTGAAGGGCGCGATCGACGTGTATCCCGAGTATACGGGTACGGGACTCCTGGCGATCTTGGGTGACAGCACGGCGAGTGGCGACCCGAGGGCGGTCTATGCCCGCGTGTCGACCGCGCTCGGCCGCCGGGACGGCGTGCGCTGGCTGCCGCCGCTCGGCTTCGAGAACACGTACGCGATCGCCGTACGACAATCGACCGCGGATTCGTTGCACCTGACGACCCTGAGTGATCTCGCCCGCGTGAGCTCGCGCTTGCGCGGCGGTCTTACCGCGGATTTTATCGGCCGGCCCGATGGGTTGCCCGCGCTCGGCCGCGTGTATGGCCTGCACCTCGCCGAGGTCAAGGCACTGTTGCCGGCGGTGAAGTATCAGGCGCTGGTTCAGGGCGCCGTTGATGTCATCGACGGGTACGAGACCGACGGGTCGATCGAGCGATATCGCGTGGTGGTGCTCACAGACGATCGGCACGCGTTTCCGCCGTATGAGGCCGTCGCGGTTGTTGGTCCGGCGTTGTTGCGGGACGAGCCACGCGCGGTGTTGGCGTTGAACGAATTGTCGGATCGTATCGGCGTCGCGCGTATGCGAGCGCTCAATCGGCAGTTGGAAGTCGAGGGCGTGCCCGTGTCCGTCATCGCCCACAGCACGCTCGTCTCGCTGCATCTGGTTGGCGACACGGCCGGGACATTCGGGCCGCAAGCGCGCCGCGCAACGTTGCTCGAGTACATCCGCGAAGAGCGCCTCGGTGCTCTGACTGTCCGTCACCTGGAGCTCGTGGCGGTGTCACTCGGTGCGGCGATCCTGTTCGCGATTCCGCTCGCGTTGGTGCTCACGGCTATTCCGACACGGGCCGAGACGGTGATTCGCGCGGTGGGAGTGTTGCAGACGGTCCCAGGGATCGCGCTCGTCGCGTTCATGATCCCGTTATTTGGGATCGGGGTGCTCCCGGCGCTCGTCGCGCTGTTTCTCTACTCGCTCTATCCGATCATCAGAAATACGTATACCGGGATCAGGGATGCTGACCCTGGCGCGGCCGACGCGGCGGAGGCGCTTGGCATGACGGGACGCCAGGTGCTGCTCTATGTGCGGCTGCCGCTCGCCGCGCCCGTGATCATGGCCGGGATCAGAACCGCGGCCGTGATCGATGTCGGTACGGCGACGCTGGCGGCGTTTATTGGCGCTGGAGGACTGGGCGACCCGATCGTGTCCGGGCTCGCGTTGTCCGACACGCGAATGATTCTGTCGGGCGCGATCCCGGCGGCGTTACTGGCGCTGGCGGTCGACGGCGCGCTGGCCGTGACCGAACGCCTGGTGACTACGGGCAGAGGACGTGGCCGTCGCTCAGATGCACGTCCGCGATGACCGTGTCGGCGCCCACACCGAGGTAGCACGTGGCCGAGTTGGCGACGGCCGTTGCGTTCCAGCCTTTGCCGGACGCTATGCCATCGCCACCGATCGCGACGTGCACATTGGGCGGCACGCGGTAGTCGATGCTGTCGGTGAGCGTCCCGTACTTGTGGTGCTTCGCGAAGTACGCGTCCTCGGCGTCGCGCAGGCGCTCCAGCGTTTGCCGAGCGTCGTAGGCGCCCTGTTGGCGGCCCGCGCGGGTGAACCAGGGAAACGCGATCGCGACGAGGAGGCAGATAATGGCGACGATCAACACAATTTCGATCGTCGTGACGCCGCCGCCTCGTCGCGTTCGCATCAGTTCACTGGCAGGATGACGGTGAACGCCGTGTCGCCCGGAGACGATCGGAGGGACACGGTCCCTTCGTGCCGCCGCACGACGATGCGGCGCACGATGTCGAGCCCGAGGCCCGTGCCTTGGCCGACTTCCTTCGTCGTGAAGAACGGCTCCCAGACGCGTTCCTGAAGGTCGTCGGGGATGCCCGTGCCATCGTCCATGATGTCGATGCGCACGTGGGTGTCACCCTCCCGACAGCCCATGAGCGTAATATGCCCGCCGACCTCGACCGCGTCGATCGCGTTCGACAGGAGGTTTGCCCATACCTGATTGATGTCGCTGACGTACACCGAGACTTTCGGCAGGTCGGCGAATTGGTGCGATATCGTGATGTGCTTCTCTTCGAGCCGGCTGGAGAACAGTCCCAGCGTCGCATCGATGCCCTTCCGGATATCGACGTACTCTTTCGCGCTGGGCCGGTCCATCTGCGTGTACGCTTTGACCGCGTTGACGAGATCGGACACGCGCACGGTGGATTGCGCGACCTCGCGCAGCAACGTGTCGGCCGAGACGGCGGCCGCCATCCAGCAGATGACGGGCTTGAGTTTCTCAGCCGGGATGCAGTCGCTCGCGGCCCGGAGCTCCTCGCACGTCATACCGGCGGCCACGAACGTCGCCGCGCTCACCCACGGATCCGGGATCCCCACATCCGCGAGCCTGGCGGTCATCGCTTCTTCGCGCTCGCTGCGCTCGATGGGATCGAGCACGGGTGGATGGCGGCTGGCGACCTCGATTCGCTCGTCGTTGAGACCTTTGAGTGAGGCCGCGTCGACGCCGGCCTCCACCATCTCGATCGTGAACCGGTGAATCGCGTCGATGCGGTCGCGCAGCTCGGTTGAGGCCTGGCGTGCCGCGGACACGGGGTTATTGAGCTCGTGGGCCATGCCGGCCGAGATGCGGCCGAGGAGGCGGAAGCGCTCGTACTCGTGGTCTTTGCGCTCGGTCTCGCGGACGCGATCGGTGAGGATCGCGACGAGGCGGGGCTCGAGCACCGGGATGCGCTTGAGCAGGTCGGGGAACAGTGTCGCCGGGAACACCGCGGCGCGCGTGTCCAGTATGGCCCGTCCGCTCCCCTGCATGGTCTTCATCCGAGAAAATGGGATGCGACCACTCGTATCCCCAGCGCGCGCGATGAAATTGGGCGCATCGGCTTCGCGGTCCGTGCGCCGGAACTCGAGCGCGCCCGAGATGATGAAGAACATGTGATCGGCCGGCATGCCGGGAGTGAACACGGTCTCACCCCTGACGGCCGTGCGTTCCGTCGAGTGCTCGGCGATCCACTCGCGATCCTCGTCCGACAGGTCGGCCAGGATGGTGATGATCTTGAGATCATCGGCGGTGATGGCACTAGTTGTATTCACGCGTCGACTTCCATGTTGTCGATGTAACACCACCCCCAATCTTCACCGCGCTCGAACGACTTCATGATGGGGTGGTGGGAGGAATGAAAATGCTTGGTGGCGTGCTTGTTCTTGGACGAATCGCAGCAACCCACGTGCCCGCAGGTCCGGCAGAGGCGTAGGTGGACCCAGGTATCGCCGGTCTCGAGGCACTCCTCGCAACCTTTCGGTGTGCGGGGCGCCACGTCCCGGATCTGATCGCGATGGGTGCACACGGTGGTCATGACTTCGCCTCGTCGCCGCCAAACGGGAGTCGAACGGTGAAGGTGGTGGCACCCGGTTCCGGCGAGACCGACACGGTGCCGTCGTGTCGCGTCACGATCCGCCGCACGATTTCTAGACCGAGGCCTGTCCCTTTGCCGACTTCCTTGGTCGTGAAGAACGCTTCGAACAGTCGGGGCAGCGCCGAGGGCGGAATCCCTGGGCCATCATCGATCACGTCGACTTGGGCGCATGCGCCGCTCCGTGACGTCCGTACGGTAATCGTGCCGCCGGGTTTCGCTCGGGATGTATCGCCGCCGATGGAGTCGATGGCGTTGTCGATCAGGTTCGTCCACACCTGGTGCAGCTCGGCGCCGAACGTCTTGATCTTGGGCAGTGTCCGGTCGTACTCGCGCTGCACATGGATGTTGGCCGCGCGGAGTTTGTAGCCGAGCATCGTGAGGGTGTTCTCGATCGCCATGTGAACGTCGGCGACTTTCGGGGTCACGCGGTCGGCGTGCGAGTAGCCCTTGACCGCGGCGACCAGCTCGGAGATGCGGCCGGTGCTCTGGCGAATCTCGCCGAACAGTTGCCGGAGTCGCGCGTTCGCCTCGGCCCATTCGAGCGCGGCTTGCAGCTCGCCCGGACTGACGCCCTCGGCCAGCTCGCTCAACCGTTTGGGCGAGAATCCCGCCTCGACGAGCGACGGGGAGCACTCCCAGGCGTCGTCGATGCCATGGTCAGAGAGCCAGTTCGCGAGCGCGTCTTCGCGGTCGCTGCGGGCGACGGGATCAAGGGCCGCGAGCTCTTCCTTGGTATCCGGTTGCAGTGCCGCGTCGTCGTCGAGCTCCTGGACCAAGTTGAGTCCCGCCTCGGTCCAGGTGCGCTGCACCAGACGGCGGCCCAGGTTCCGGTACGTGTCCATGATCTCTTCGGCCTGCGTGACGGCGCGGGTCGCGGCGGACGCAGGGTTATTGAGCTCGTGCGCGAGCCCGGCGGCGAGCGTGCCGAGTCCCGCCAGTTTTTCGCGCTCTTGGAGTAGGATCGTATAGCGTCGGACGCGATCGACCAGCGCCCGCATGACGGCCGCGGCGACCGTCGGGCACGACGCCATGAGCGAGCGGAACGTCGGCTCGGGGATGCGGACGAGCCGCGTGGGGACGATGGCGCGGACCTTTACCCAGGCCCGCTCGTGTGTCAGGACTGGGATCTCGCCAAAGAACGCGCCGGGTTCCTCGCGCGCGAGAATGTCTTCGTCCGCGAACCGTTTGATGACTTCGAGCTCACCCTCGGCGATGATCCAGACCGAGTCGATGGCGTCTTGCTCCTCGAACAGGACCTGATCTGCATCCAACCGTTGTTCCGTGGCCGTCGACAAGACGGCGTCGATCTCGACCTTGCTGCACGAGGCGAGCAAGGGCGACCGGCGGAGAACCGCTTCCGTGAGCACTGCTTCCGTGCTGGTTTCCATTATGCCTGCGCTAAATACTGGTGCGTGAACTGCACGGCGATCGATCCCTCGCCGACCGCCGATGCCACGCGCTTGATCGACTGGTGTCGCACGTCACCGGCGCAAAAGATGCCAGGGACGCTCGCTTCGAGTAAGAACGGATCGCGATCGAGCGGCCATCCGGGCGGGCGTTTGCCGTCTACGATGAGATCGGGACCCGTCATGATGAATCCATTCTTGTCGCGCATCACCGTGTCACCGAGGAAATCGGTGCGCGGCGCCGCGCCAATGAACACGAACAAAGAGTTGGTCTGACGCACTTGCCGTTGCTGGTCCGCGCACTCGACCGTGATGCACTCGAGGTGATCATTGCCGGTGACGGAGACGACCTGTGTACGCGGCTCCACCCGAATGTTCGGAGTGGCCGCGATTTGGTCTACCAGGTACTGGGACATGGTCGCGCCGAGTCCTCCGCCGCGCACGAGGATCGTCACCTGGCGCGCGAACTGGGCGAAGAACATGGCCGCTTGACCAGCCGAATTCCCGCCGCCCACGATGTATACGTCCTCATCGCGACAGTTGATCGCCTCGGCTGTGGAGGCGCCGTAGTACATCCCGGCTCCGGTCAACGCCTCGGCGCCCGGGATATCGAGCATCCGGTACGAAACGCCCGTGGCGACAACGACGACGCGCGCGCTGATCTCGCTGCCGTCGCCCAGTGTCAGGACGCGATACTGTCCCTCGATCCGGACTTGTTTGACTTCCTGCGGGTTGAGAATTTCGGCCCCGAATTTTCTGGCCTGTGCCACGCCGCGCCGGGTCAGATCTGCTCCCGAGAGCCCGGCGGGGAACCCCAGATAGTTCTCAATTCTGGAGCTCGTTCCAGCCTGGCCGCCGGGCGCCTCGCGTTCCACGATGATCGTTTTGAGGCCCTCGGACGCGCCGTAGACCGCGGCCGCCAGGCCCGCGGGGCCGGCGCCGACAACGGCGAGATCATAAAAGGGCTTCTCGGCGCGCGTCTTGAGGCCGACTTTCTCGGCGACCGCTGTGGGGTCCGGATCACCGAGCTGAACGCCGTCGGCGAAGAGCACGAGCGGCAGCTTGGGCCGTTCGCCGCCGGCAGCCTGGGCCGCGCGCTCGACGAGCGACGCGCCCTCGCTGGACGCGTCCAGGTCGATCCACTGGTAGGGGATCAGGTTGCGACCCAAGAACTCGCGCAACGCATGAGACTGCGGCGACCACCGGTGGCCGATGACGCGGATGCCGTCGAACGCCGGGCGGTTCGCGCCCTTCCAGTCCTCGAGCAGATCCGTCAGAAACGGATAGAGGTTCTGCTCGGGCGGGTCCCACGGCTTGATCAGGTAGTAGTCGATGCGGACGCTATTGATCGCCCTGATCGCCGCGTCGGTATCGGCGTAGGCGGTCAGCAGTACCCGCTTGGCCTTTGGGTAGATCTTGAGGGCCCGCTCCAGGAACTCAACGCCAGTCATGACCGGCATGCGCTGATCCACGAGCAGCAAGGCGACCTGATCACCGCGCAGCGTCAGCTTTTCGAGCGCGTCCAGGGCTGCTGGACCCGACTCGGCGCGCATAACGCGATAGTCGCCGCCGAACTTTCGACGGAGGTCACGCTCGACGGCCCGTGAGACTTCGGGGTCGTCGTCTACCGATAAGAGAATGGGTTTCGCCACAGTTTAAACCTAACCGTATAAGAGAAGGCGCCGGAAACGCTACGCGGTTCCCCCGGCGCCTGCTATTGCCCATTCGGATAGGATTTAGACTGCGTCCGATAGCGAAGTAAAGTTGAAATCGTGAGCCTTAACCGGCGGCATCACGATGTCGCCGCCGATCTCGGTCCCAGCGAGCCGAACCGCGGGGCCAATGGCCTCGGCGTTCGCCATGAGGAACAGCGGCGAGTCGTTGAACCGGAAGTTCTTGACTGCCTTTGAGATCTTGCCCTGCTCGATCAGGAACGTCCCGTCGCGGGTGAGCCCGGTGATCAACAAGACTCTGGGGTCAACCATTCGCAAATACCAGAATCGGGTGACGAGCACGCCGCGATCGGTGCCTTTGATCATGTCCTCGAGCGAGGTCGTCCCTCCAGCGAGCTTGAGCGGCGCGTTACCCCCGAACCCACCTCCGCCAAACGGGTTCCCGTTGAACGGCTTGCCTTGCTTTTGCGCCCAGAATCGAGTGTAGGCGAGGTCTTTCAACACGCCATTCTCGATCCACACCTGCCGCCCGAGCGGATAGCCGTCGTTGTCGAACGGCTGGGAGAGCAGCTGCGAGTCGGTGGGATCCGAGAACAGCGTAATGCTCTCGCCGGCCACTTTGTCGCCGATCTTGTTCCCACCGCCTTGCTTCGCGAACGGACTCCGGCCTTCGTCCGCGGTCCGCGCTTGCAGCCCGAACGCGGTCAGCTGGACCAGATCGCCGACGGCTTGTGGCTCGAGGATAACGGTATAGCGCCCTGGCTCGATAGCGACCGGGTTCCGGCTCGCGCGGGCTTTCTCGGCTGCGCGCGTCGCGATAGCGGCAAAATCGATCTTGCTCCAGTCGTCGTTGTCGGCACCAGCCCAGCCCGATCCCGTGCCGTCAGTGGTCCGCACGGTCAACGTGTAGTTCGCGGTCGTGTTGCGATGGTACGCCGCGAGACCCGACTTGTTGCCGTGGAGACGAGCGTGGGATCCGGTGTTGAGGAAACCCGCGGACGTAATGCCTTTGTCCTTGCGGGTCATCTCGAGCGCCGTCAACGCGGCTTTCGCGCGGTCGCCCGCGGTCAACGCCGACGTGTCATCGAAGTAGGCGCCCACCGGCGTGTACTGTTGCGCGCCGAGCGACGGCATGTTCTCCGGGTCGTCCGGCGCGAGCTTGGCGATGACCTCGGACTTGGAGACGGCGGCGGTGAGGCCTTCGTTCGTGAGATCGTTCGTCGTCACGACGGCGTGCTTGGGGCCGAAGTGGCTTTCGATCGCGACCGTCGTGTCGCTGATCTCGCCGGAGGTCGAGAGCTGGTTGGCCGCGAACCGGGTGTTGCCGGTGACGCTCGACGTGACGACGACGCTGATCGAGTCCGCCTTGGACGCCGCGATCGTCTTGTCGACGATCGACTGCATCTCATCGCGCGAGAGGACCGCAAACGAGTCGCTCACGATTTTCTCCCGGTGTTGATGACGTTGACTTGGGCGAACCGCGCGGGCACGCAACCATGACTCACCGCATTGGCCTGCGGTGGCTGTCCTTTTCCGTCCGTAAACGCGCCGCCTAACTCATAGCTGCGCTTGCCGCCGATCATGTTCATCGAGTTCCAGAAGTCCGGTGTGCGGAACTGGTAGGCGACATCCTTGAGCATTCCGTTGAGTTTGCCGCCCTTGATCTCGTAGAAGACCTGGCCGCTGAACTGGGCGTTGTAGCGTTGTTGGTCGATCGAGAATGAGCCGTCGCCCATGATCGCGATGCCGCGGTCGGTGGCGGCGATCAGATCGTCCCAGGTGTGATCTTTCTCGCCGGGGAGCAGCGAGACATTGGGCATGCGCTGGAACTGCACGTTCTGCCAGCCTTGCGCGTACGAGCACCCGTGTGAGCGTGTCGGGCGACCGGTCTTGTCGTACCACCATTTGAGCCAGTTGGCCTGCTCGCGGGTGGTCTGGTAGTCCGAGAATACTCCCTTCTTGATGATCATGAACGTGTCGGGCTTAACGCCCTCGTCGTCGTAACCGATCGTCGATAGCCCGCCCTGCTGCGACCGGTCGCCCTGAATGTTCATGAGGTCAGACCCGTACTTGAGCTGGCCGAGCACTTTCTCGGGCGGCGACACGAAGCTGGTGCCGGCGAAGTCGGCTTCGTAGCCGTCGGCTCGGTCGAGCTCGGTCGGGTGACCGATCGACTCGTGGATGGGCAGCCAGAGTGTCGAGGGGTGCAGCACGAGGTCATAGCGTCCGACTTCTACGGGCTTGGCCTTGAGCTTCTCGGCCGCTTCCTCTGCCCATTTTTGCGCGTGGCCGACCATGTCGGTCTCGAGGACGTACTCCCAGCCCTTGCCCATCGGCGCCGCGACGTTGCCGCGATTTTGGAAATCGGTGCGATCGCTCGAGATCGCGGTGATAGTCATCGTCGGACCGGTCCGCACGACCGTCTGCGTGATCACCGAGCCTTCGGTCGACGCGAAGTGCCGTTCTTCCTTCACGAATTGCAGGCCGCTGTTCACGAACTTCACGTCGCTGACTTTGAGCGCCTCGGCGTTCGCCTTGAGCAGGACGTCGACTTTCTGCTCGACGGGGATGTCGAAGGGGTCGGTCGCGAATCCGTTCGTCCAGGTGACATCGTTGTAGGCCGGCGTCGGCGCCAATTCGACGGGCTGGTCGCGCGCGACCCGAAGAGAACGCGCCGTGGCGACGGCCTTTTTGGCGGCTGCCGCGACGCCATCCTGCGTGAGGTCGTGCGTTGCCGCGAATCCCCACGTGCCGTCGACGAGCACGCGGACGCCGCAGCCGATCGTGTCGTTGTCGACGACGTTCAGGATCTGATGTTCGCGTGTGAAGACGAAATTCGTGCGCCAGCGGCCGACGCGGACATCGGCGTAGCCGGCTCCGGCCGTCTTGGCGGCGTTCAGTGCCGTCATGAGCAAGGCCTTCACTTCTGGCGGGTCATAAAAGACGCGGAGCGCGGCGTCTACGGCCCGCGAGGTCCGGCCGCCCGTTGCGGTGAGGGCGGCGAGTGCGGCACTCTGCTTGAGGAATGCTCGGCGGTCGGTCATCAGCTCTTTTCGATTAGGTTAAGCCTCGGTACGCGCGAGACACTCTTAACGTTGCCCCATGGCTACGATAGAAGAATTTGGAGCAATCGATGTTCGGGTCGGCACCGTCCTCGAAGCTGCGCCATTTCCGGACGCGCGCAAGCCATCGATCAAGATGGTCATCGACTTTGGGCCCGACGTCGGCGTTCGGCGGTCGAGCGCCCAGCTCACCGTCCACTACGAGCCGGCGACGCTCGTCGGCCGCCAAGTCGTGGCCGTTGTGAATTTTCCGCCCCGTCGCATCGCCGGATTCGCCAGTGAAGTACTCGTGCTCGGCGCGATGCCGAGCCCGACCGAGGTCGTGCTCTTGGCCGTCGATCAGCCGGTCGCGAACGGGACAAGAATCGGGTAGTGTACGGGGTGCATAGTGGTCGTTGGCGGCGGAGAGTGAGCCCGCTCGGGAACCTGGTCGGTGGCTCCGAGCGGTGGTATCCGTGGCGTGGCTACCGGGTGTCGTACACGGTCCGGGGAAACGGCCCGGCACTGCTCCTTGTCCACGGCATCTACGCCGCTGCCTCGTCCTACGAGTGGCGGCGCGTCGTCGACGCACTCGCCGCGCGGCACACGGTCTACACGATCGACCTGCTCGGCTTCGGCCGGTCCGATCGCCCCGCGGCGCGCTACTCGCCTGATCTCTACGTCGACCTGCTGAGCGACTTCCTCCGCGACGTCGCCGCGCCGTGCACCGTCATTGGCAATGCCCTCGGCGCCACGTACGCGATGGCTGTCGCGGCTCGACACCCCGAGCGCGTCGCCGCACTCGCGCTCATCCAGCCCACGGGTTACACGCGCTCAGCGCGCAACTCGGGGCGCTGGGGTGCCCTGCTCCGTTTGCCGATGGGGGCGGCGTACAGCCTTGTCACCTCGCGCGCCGCGCTCCGTCGCGATCTCACGCAGTCGTATGCCTATGCCACGCGCGTGAGCGACGAGACGATCGAGCATCTGCACCGGAGCGCGCACCAGCCCGGCGCCCACCGCGCGCCGTCGGCGTTCCTCGCGCGGCAGCTCTCGCTCGACGTGAAGCGCATCTGGCCGAGGCTCTCGCACCCCACGCTGCTGATCTGGGGCGCGCACCCGTACCTCACCGCCCTCGCCGACCTGCGCGCCTTCCGCGCCGCGCGTCCCGCGACCGACGCGGCCGTCATCGAGGCCGCCGGCGATCTGCCGCATGACGAGTGCCCTGACGACTTTATCGACGTCGTTACGGCGTTTTTAAACGGGGTTCGACAGGACTCGCTCGTTTTTCCGGGCTAGCCCTGTAGCAGATTCAAAAAGGTCTCGCTCGTGAACGGGATCGCGGCGACTTGGTGCTCATCTTCGTAGACGATGTAGCCTGGCTTATCCGTCCGGAACTCTTCGACCGCAATATCCTTGTGCTCCAGGAGCGCGACCAGCTCCCGCATGCGGCTCACATGCTCCGTGGCGCTCAGCTTGAGCCACGTGATGGCGCGCTCCGGTGCATTCGGGCGACTCGACCACGCGAGGCGACTCGGGCGCGCTAAGTTCTCGTCGAACCAGCGCGTGATTTCCTGGAACCACTCTTCCTCGTGCGGCTGGAGCGCACCGGCGCGTTTGAGCGCGTACAGAGCGGTGAACACGCCCTGTTGCTGGTCGGAGGACGTGTCGCGGTGAGCTACCGCGAACCGGATGAACGTCGCCACGCGATGAACGCCAGGAGGCCGGCCAGTATCAGGCTCAGCGTGCCGGCCGCGAACCAGATAAGCGCGGCGAGTCGGCTGCCAGTGAGCATCGCGGCTGTCAAGAAGCCCCACCAGCAATAGAATGTCGCCAGCAGCAGGAAAGCGGCGATAATGGCCAGCGGTTGGCGTCTCCGCACGCCGAACGTGAGGCAGAGTAGGAAAAGGAGGCCGCCGATGACGCCGACAATGGTGATCATGTCGGAATGCGCTGCTCGGTTGCCGGGTCGAAATAGTGCACGCGGGCGAGGTCGACAGCGAGGTCGATCTCGGTGCCGACCGCCGGCGTGACGTCGGGAGCGACGCGGGCCGTCAGGTCGCCATCAGCAGAGCGGACGTGAAGGAGGACTTCACTGCCGAGCGGTTCGATGAGCTCGACTCGGGTTCGTATGATGGCGGCACGCGCTGGCGCGCGGGCGCTGGGTAGCGGCACGAGATGCTCCGGTCGCACGCCGAGCGTCAGCCGGCGGCTGTCGAGGGAGGCCGGGGCGTCGAACGTAAGCGCGCCGGCCGGCGTGCGAAAAACACCGCGCTCGATCGTGCCGTCGATCATGTTCATGGCGGGGCTGCCGATGAACGTCGCCACGAAGCGATTCGCGGGCCGATCGTAGAGCGCGCGCGGTGCGTCGACTTGTTGCACCGCGCCGCGATTCATGACGGCGATGCGATCGCCGAGTGTCATCGCTTCGACCTGATCGTGCGTGACGTAGATCATGGTCGCGCCGAGCTCGCGATGCAAGCGCGCGATTTCGCGGCGCATCTCGAGGCGGAGTTTCGCGTCGAGATTCGAGAGGGGCTCGTCGAAGAGAAACACGCGCGGCTGTCGCACGATCGCGCGCCCGATGGCGACACGTTGGCGCTGTCCGCCTGAGAGCTCTTTCGGCGTGCGATCCAGCACGTCGGTGAGCCCGAGGACCTCGGCCGCTTGCGCGACGCGCGTGGCGATGTCGGATGGAGCGAGCTTCCGGAGCACGAGCGCGAAGGCCATATTCTCGCGCACGGTCATGTGCGGGTAGAGCGCGTAATTCTGAAACACCATCGCGATGTCGCGGTCTTTCGGCGCCACGTCATTCACGACCCGATCGTCGATGAGCAACCGCCCCCCGGTCACCGACTCGAGCCCGGCGATCATTCTCAGTGTCGTCGTCTTGCCGCACCCGGACGGCCCGACGAGCACGACGAACTCGCCGTCGTCGACGCGCAAGCTGACGTCGCGCACGACGACACTGGTCGGCGCGCTGTCATAGACTTTTCGCACGTCCTCCAGTGTCACGCTCGCCATGAGCGACGCCGACTAGTGTGACTTCGTATCGATCGAGACCTCGACCGAGAGCCCAGGCGACAGCGGGCGGCCGTTCCAGTGCGTCGAATCGAGCGCAATTTTCACCGGCACGCGCTGCACGATCTTCGTGAAGTTGCCGGTCGCGTTGTCGGGCGGGAGCAGCGCGAAGGTGGCGCCGGTCGCGTCCTGGATCGACTGCACCGTGCCGGTGAGCGGCTTCCCGTGGAATGCGTCGACGGACACCTCGGCGCGCTGACCGACCCGGATGTCGCGCAGCTGCGTCTCTTTCATGTTCGCGATCACCCAGGCGGTGTCGCTCTCGACGATGGCCATGACCTGCTGGCCCGCCTGCACGTACTGGCCGATCTCGACCGACTTCTTCGAGATGTACCCATTGACCGGCGCCGTCAGGATAGTGTAGGCGAGCTGGAGCCGCGCGTTCGCGAGCGCGGCCTGGAGACTCGACACGCGGAAGTCGGCGTTCGCTTCCTCGAACCCGGCGCCCGCCACGTTCGCGCCGCCGCTCGCGGCTTGCGCTTCGGCGGCGGCGAGTTGGGCGGCGGCGGCCTTGTCAGTGGCGATCGCCTGGTCCAGCTGCTGGTCCGAGACGATCTTCTTTGCCGCGAGATCGCGATACCGCGTAACGTCGCGCTCGGCGCGATCGAAGTTCGCTTGCGCGACGGCAATGTCCGCGGTCAGCGCGGCGTGTTGGGCCTGCGCGGACTTGATCGCCTGGGCGGCGGTGCCGGCCCGGCCCGATGCGTTGGCGCCCCGAAGGTTCGCCTGCGCCTGATCCAAGGCAACCGTATAGTCCCGCGGGTCGAGCACGACCAGCGTGTCACCGACCTTGATCGGCTGGTTGTCGGCCACGTACACGCGCTGGACGTAGCCGGCGACCTTGGGGATGACCGGCACGACGTGCCCCGCGAGCTGTGCGTCGTCGGTGGTCTCGTGCGTCTGGGCGTAGAGGAATTTCTTGACGCCCCAAATAAGTCCTATAATGACCAACACGATGATCACGCCACGCGTAACCAACGTGCGGATACCGCCCTTCGCCTCCGGGGCGCCGCTGGGAGTCGGAGGACTCGTCATCGCCAAGTTGTTCGCACGTGTAGATTATACAATATGAAACCCATCGCGATCTACCACGAGCACCCGGACTGGTTTCGCCCGCTCTTCACGGAGCTCGACCGGCGTCGCGTTCCCTATGTCCGCCTCGATGCCGCCGCGCATCGTTACAATCCGTCGGAGACCGAGGTTCCCTATAGCCTCGTGTTCAACCGCGCCTCGCCCTCGGCCTACCTTCGGGGGCACGGCCAGTCGACGTTCTATACGCTCCAGTGGCTGCGGCACTTGGCCCGCATCGGCGTCCCCGTCGTCAACGGGGCATCGGCTTATGCGATGGATACGTCCAAGGCCATACAGCTCGACGCTTTGGCGGCCCTCGGGCTGCCCTATCCCCGTACCGGCGTCGCCAACTCTGGCGCCACGGCGGTCGAGGCGGCCCAGGGGCTCCGGTACCCGATTCTGGTCAAGGCGAACGTGGGTGGGAGCGGGGCCGGGATCACGCGGTTCGACGACGAGGCCGGCCTGATTACGGCGGCCGAGCAGGGGTCGCTCGACTTTGGCGTGGACGGCGTGGCGCTCGTCCAGGAGCTCGCCCCACTCCGCAATGGCCATATCACCCGGCTCGAAACGCTCGGTGGGGAATTCTTGTACGCGATCAACGTGTTCCCGGCTGAGGACTCGTATAATCTGTGTCCGGCCGATGTGTGTCAGACCACGGACGGGAAGGCGTTGACGCGGTCGGCCTGCGCGCTCGATGCGCCGAAGAACGGCATGCGCGTGGAGAAGGCCGATCCGCCGGCCGAGATCATCCGGGCGGTCGAGAATATCGCGCGGCATGTCGACTTGGACGTCGGTGGCATCGAAGTGCTCGTTGATGATCGCGATGGCGAGTACTACTTCTACGATGTGAACGCGCTGTCGAATTTCGTGGCCGATGCGCGGAATGTGGTGGGCTTTGATCCGCACGAGCGGCTCGTCGACTATCTCCTCACTCGCCTCGACTGATGCGTTATGGCTATTGGATGCCCGTGTTCGGGGGCTGGCTGCGCAATGTCCCCGACGAACAGATGGCCGCCACGTGGGAGTACTCGCGCGACTTGGCGCGGCGCAGCGAGCAGATCGGCTACGATCTGACGTTGATCGCCGAGCTGTTTTTGAACGACATCAAGGGCATCTACGCGCCGGCGCTCGATGCGTGGTCGACGTCCGCCGCGCTCGCGGCCGTCACCGAGAAGCTCGAGCTCATGGTCGCGGTTCGGCCGACGTTTCACAATCCGGCGATTCTCGCCAAGCAGGCCGCGAACATCGATCGAATCGCCAACGGGCGATTGTCGCTCAATGTCGTCTCCAGCTGGTGGGCGGACGAGGCGCGGCGCTATGGCGTGCACTTCGAGCAGCACGACGATCGCTACGCGCGCACCGACGAGTGGCTGGCGGTCATTCAGGGCGCGTGGTGCAACGAGACGTTCACGCACAAAGGCAAGTACTACTCGGTCGACGAGACCGTGCTGGCGCCAAAGCCGGTCCGCCCTCCCGTGATTTACGCCGGCGGCGAGTCCGAGGCGGCGAAGACGCTCATCTCGTCACGGTGCGACGCCTACGTCATGCACGGCGACCCGCCGGAACGTATCGCGCCGAAGATCGCCGACATGCGCCAGCGTCGTGCCGCCACCGGCAAGGTGCCAATGACGTACGGTATGGCGGCCTACGCGATCGTGCGCGACACGGTGGAAGAGGCCGAACGAGAGAAGGCGCGCATCACGAACGTCTCGCCCGGCACGCCTGGGTACGGCAACTACCAGGACTGGCTCGCCAACACGAAGCTCGAGCAAGCGGTCAGTCTCGAGGACTACTCCGTCTCCAACCGCGGCTTGCGGGCTGAGCTTGTCGGCACGCCGGAGATCGTGGCCGAGCGGATCCGCGCGTTCGCGGCCGCCGGCGTTGATCTCCTGCTGCTCCAATCCAGCCCGCAGCGCGAAGAGATGGAGCGGTTCGCCGAGCAGGTGATGCCCCTGGTAGGGACGCCGAGCTAACGCTCGGCGCCCGACTATTTGAGGTCGGCGCTTCGCACCGACAGGTCTGTAGCTGAACACGGCTAGTCAGCCGCTTCTTTGTGAGTGAGAAAAGCCCCGTAGTGTCTTACGCGGGGCTTTTCTTCTCGGCGTCTAACGAGCGGCGACGCGGAGCGTCGACGACAGCGGCGGGATCGGCTCCATCGAGACATCGGCCAGTGCGGCGCCCGCTGATGTCGGGTGAATCCCCGACGCGTGATACGGCACGAAGCCAATCGCGCGGACATCGACCGCGTACGTGTGCGATGGCTCGAGATTCGCGATCACGAATCGGCCATTCATCAGTGTCAGCGTCTCGGTCGACGCGCCGGTCGTCTCATCGGTGACGCGCACGTGCGCGTGCTGAATGATGAGCCCTTCCAAGTCCATCACGCGGCCTTCGATCGGCGCCGTTTCGTTCGTGCGCGAGGCGTTCGTAAACGCGACCGCTCCCATGAGCGCCACCGCGAGGGCAGCGCCCGAATACCACTTCCGCATCTCATCTCCCTGTTGTCTTGGGGTTCCTGCTGTTCGTACGATGAGATGCCGCGCAGAGTGTCAGGGTTTGCACGCATCGAAGAGAAATATCTCAGTGCTCGCACCATCGCAGGACGACGCGACCGAGTACTACTCCACTCGAAGATGTGATGCGCATCGGTGCATACGCGGGGTTGAGTGAACCGAGGACGATGTCGAAACCATCCGTGGCGGTGACCTGTTTCACCACATAGCCATCGTCGTTGTTGCGCGCGACGATGACCGAACCCGCGGTTGTATCGTTATTGTCAAGGTCAATGAGCACGACATCATCGGAGTGGAGCAGCGGTGTCATGCTGTCGCCGCTCACGCGCATCGCGACGTAGCGTCGCGCCGGCAAGTCGTTCGGCACCGCCACCCATGCGTCCGTCACTTCGTCCCACAATTCGCGGCCAGCACCCGCGGCCACGCCGGCCTCGACGAGTGGCGCGGCGCCGGATGCGAGCGCTGGCGTCAACACCTGCGAGACGGGACCTACTATGAGTGCCGCATGTCGTGGCGCCGCGCCCGCGACGCGAACGAGTGGTGCGTCGAGCGTCGCGAGTCGCGCGCCGACGCGATCGAGGAATGGCGTGACGCCGGACTCGGTCTCACGCCGTGCATCGGCGGTCTGTCCGGCGCGACACGCGCGCGTGTACCAATCCCAGAATCGCCGTGAGCCCGATGCGGGAACGACACGCTTGCCGACGAGGTCGATCAGCGCGTCCGACGGATCGTGCTCGGGCTCGTGTGCGCTCCGCTCGAACAGCTCGCCCTGAGAGTCGCTCATAACAGTGAGAGCTTCAGGAAAGGCGCCAACGCGCGACGATCGTCGGCGCTCGACGCGCTCACGTGACGCTCGGCGACGGTACGCAGCCGTGCGCGGAGACGACTGACGCGCTTGCACAGTGCCGGATAGCTCACGCCGACCCAATCGGCGATTTGCTGCTGCGCGATGCCGTTCGCGAGCCACGTGGCCAACATGCGGTCGTCCTCGCTCATCGCCGCATCGAGCGCCGCGGCCAGGCGCGCGACGGCAGGCGCCGGCGTCGTCTGCCGCTCGACCTCGTGATCAGCGCCCGCGCTCGTTCGCTGGGCGTGCTCCGACGTGCAGGACGACTCGCCGATGCGATTGTCGTGACGATTGCGCGCACGCAACGCGTTGAGTACGCGGTTGCGCAGCATGCGAACCAGGTACCCGGCCACCGAGCCAGGGACCGGTGTCGTCGTCGAGACGAAGTGCACCGCCGCATCCGTCAACACATCCTCCACGATCGCCTCGCTATCGACCGCATCCGCGGTCAATCGCCGCGCGGCGACAACGAGCACCGGGCGGAACCGCCGGTAGAACTCGGCCAACGCGCCGCGGTCGTGGCATCGCATCGCGACGATAAGACCGCGGTCGGCCAACGCGGCCGCGTTTTCCGCCACGCCTCGCGGCCGCACTGCCTCCGCCCGCCAGCCGCGCACGTCGGCCCCCTCTTCGTGTAATGACACCACGCCCCGACTGCAGGCGGTCGTAGAGGGGATACGATATCCCGAACAAAAGCCGAAGTCAAGCTAGCGCGAGGTTGCGGCCGTATTGGCGAGGGGAGCAGCCCATGACGCGCTTAAAGGCCGTGCTGAAGGCGCTCTCGGATTCGTAACCGAGTGACGCGGCGACCAGCGAGATCGAGTCGCGGGAGGTTGTCAGACGGTCGCCAGCGCGAAGCATGCGCCATTGCGTGAGGTACTCCATGGGCGACGTCCCGACCATCGCCTTGAATTTCAGCGCGAACGTCGATCGCGACATGAAGGCGTGCTTCGCCAATTCCGCCAAGGTCCACGGGTGTCCGGGATCGTCGTGCATGGCGCCGATCGCCGCACCGATTTGCTTGTCGGCGAGAGCGAAGAGCCAGCCCACGCGCCCTTCGGTGACCTGGAGCCGCAACGCCAGCAACAGCATCAGGTGCGCGAGATGCTCGGCGACCAGAAACCCGCCGGGGCGAGGATCGCGCAGCTCGCGCATCATGCGCTCGACCGACCACCGCAGCGCTGCTTGGTCCCATTCGTTGCTGATGTGCACGATCGGCGGCAGCACGCCGAGGAGCATGCCCGCGTGATGGCCGCTCACGGCGAAACGGCTCCCGACGAGAAAGAATTCGCCACCGCCGTTGCACACGGCGACGCCACCGTGTCGGGCGGCCGAGAAGATCGCTTCGGCGTCCTCGGACGTTGCCGTTAGATCGCTCGCCAGGCGAAACGGCCGGCCGCTCGCCAGCAGGAAGCAGTCACCAGCCTCGAGGCGCACGGCATCCGGAACGCCGTCCACGGCGAGCCAGCACGAGCCGTTCACCACCGCGTAGCACTTGATGAAGCCCCCGTGCTCGGTGAACTGAACTGACCACTTTCCGCCCGCGTCGAAGCCCGCGGACAGATAGCTGCGCGGTTTGAGGAGCGAGAGTACGTCGGATAGCGGGTCCATAGGTCCTCGGGACGATCGCGAATATAATGCGGACTTTACAGCATGGATCGTCCTAGGACAACAGCTATTTCTCGTTCATGCGAATTTTTCTCACTGGAGCAACCGGATTCATTGGCTCGGCTATCCTGCCTGAGCTCATCAACGCCAGCCACCAAGTCGTCGGCCTGGCTCGCTCGGACGCGAGCGCAAAATCACTCGCTGCCGCCGGCGCCCAAGTCCATCGTGGCTCGATCGAGGACCTCGACAGCCTGCGGAGCGGCGCCTCCGCGGCGGATGGCGTGATTCACACCGCGTTCAACCACGACTTCTCCAAATGGGCCGAGAACTGCGAGAACGACCGGCTCGCCATCGAGGCGCTCGGCTCGGCGCTCGCCGGCTCCAACCGCCCACTGGTGGTCACGTCCGGCACCGGACTCGTGACGAGACCCGATGGTCGACCCGCCGCCGAGGACGATGCGCCAACGTCGACCGTGCCGCGGATCAAGTCAGAGGAGGCGGCAAACGCCATGGCCGCGCGTGGCGTTCACGTGTCGGTCGTGCGCTTGCCTCCATCAGTGCACGGCGACGGCGACCATGGGTTCGTGCCGACGCTCGTCCGCATTGCGCGCGAGAAGCGCGCCGCGGCGTATGTGGGTGAGGGCAGCAACCGATGGCCCGCGGTGCACCGGCTCGATGCGGCGCATCTCTATCGCCTCGTGCTGGAGAAAGGCGCGGCGGGGGCGCGATATCATGGCGTCGGCGAAGAGGGTATTCCCTTCCGCGATATCGCCACGGTGATCGGGCAGCGGCTCAACGTCCCGGTCGTCTCGAAGACTCCCGAGGAGGCCGCCGAGCATTTCGGTTGGTTCTCGCACTTCGCCGCGCTCGACGCCCCGGCGTCGAGCGAGAACACTCAGAAAGAGCTAGGATGGCAGCCGACGCACGTCGGGCTCATCGCCGATCTCCGGCGGGGGACGTACTTCGACTGACGTACACGGCGCGCGCCGAGTCGAGTTGGGCCAGTACATGGTCACGTTCGGCCGGCGCGTTCCAGCCCGTGAATGCGCGGACGCCCTCGGCCAGGCGGTCGATCCAGGCTACGAAATAGGCCGCGTCAGTCGGCGAGCGAACCGGTTGGTTGCCGACCGTCACGTAGATCGGGCTCGTCGTCGCGAACGGGTACATGTCCATGATTACGTCCGACGCGCTGTCGGCGTAGGCGCGTACCGTATACCAGCCGCTCGTTGTAACCGGGACGTTCCAGTCTGCCGTCGCTGTCGTGCGCTCGCCGGTCAACGTTGCGCTCGCGGCTACGCCGCTCGCGCCCACGAGCTCCAAGTGATCGACCGGGACGATCGATGACAACGTGGCGTGGACGTGGAGGGTCGTGGGGCCGGCGACGCGAATCTCATCGCCGATCGCATGACCATCGATCGTCAACGTCACCAACGGGCCGTTCGTCGCGAACGTGCGCCCGGCCCGCAGCGAGTCGAGCCACGCGCCGTGCCACAGGAACGTGCCCGTGTGCACGAACACGCGATTGAGGCCGACGGGTCCGCGCAACGACGCAAAGTTGGCCATGGCGTCGGTGCCCGCGCCCGCCGGAATACGAAATCCGCAGTTGAGCAGCTTGTACCAGACCTCGGCCGTCGACCGGTGATCGGCGAATCCGACGATCTCCATGTAGTCGACACCGCCGAGCGCGGCATCGACGGGGAGCTCGTCGGTCAACGGCTCCGCGTGATTGGCGGGGTTGGGAATCGTGTCGAACGGATGCACGTAGCCGACGAGCACCGCACGATCCTCGGCCCGCGCGATCGCGGCGACATCCGCGTTCGTCGGAACGAGGCTCGCGGCCGCCGTACCAGCGTAGCCCGCGTAGCCTGGGAGCACGAGATGCGTGCGGAGTCCGAGCAGCCCGGTGTGGCCCCAGTAGCTCGTGTGGTACTCCTGGCTGTGCACGATGAGCGTCTCGTTGTCGGACGCCGGATCCGCCTTGCCGCCCGGCGCGAAGTAGCTGACGTCCGGGATCCGTCCTTCTTTGTTCACGATCAAGCTCTCGATGACGTGCACATCCTCGGCCCGCGCCTGGTCGGCCAGATGCGACGGGGTGTTGCGATAGGTGCCGCCATAGTTCATGTGCACGTGGAGATCGCCGCTGTACCAGCCGAGTGGCGGCAGGTTCGCGAGGCGCGGCAGGCCGACGGTCACGCGCGTCGTATCGTTTGCGCGCACCAGTACGCGGCGCGTGATGGGCCGGTACTCGAGGCCGCGGCTCACCGTGACCGTCACGCTCTCGGCCGGCACGGTCACGTTGGATTCGCCGGGCGTGTCGAAGTAGCCGATCTCGAGTTTCCGGCGATGACGGTCGAACGCATCGTCCGCGTAGCGCCACGCGTCGTCGGGCGCGTAGGAGCGGTCGCCGTTGCCGATCACCGAGACGCGGGCCGTCATCCGATGTTGGCCGGTGGCATCGCGCACCGCGACGCGGAGGGTGCCGGCCGGATTCTTATAGTGGCGGTGCGCCGCGACGAGGATCGTGGTCGCGCCGCTCGGCACGTCGACGATCCGAAGCGACAGCGGGCCGCCCTCGTTCGCGATGAATGCGATCCGGCGGGCATCCGGCGACCAGCGCGGAGCGGTGGCGTCGAAGTCGCCGTAGGTGAGTTGGAACGGATTGGCGCCATCGGCCGGCATCAGCCACAGCTGGTTCCACTGACCGCCCAGGTAGGAGCTGTAGACGATGCGGCCGTCGCGCGACCAATCGGGTCGCGTCTTCCATGCCGTCTCTTCAGAGTGAATCTCGCGGCCGGCTCGCCAGATTCCGCCGGTGCCGTAGATGTGGCCGCGGTTCGAGATCCACAGCAGCTCCTTTCCGTCGGGCGACCACGCGGGCGAGAGGTAGTGGTCGTAGACGCTGTAGTAGTAGCGGGGCAGTCCGCTGTCGTGATCTTCCGTGATGCGGTGGACGCTGTCTCGTGTCCAGACGAAAATGTGAAAGCGTCCCTGGTATTGCGTGGAGACGAAGGCGATCTGCTTGCCGTCCGGCGACCAGCGCGGTTCGACGTTCACCGCGCCGTTCGAGGTCAGCGCTTTGACTTCGCCAGACGCGAGGTCCAAGACCTGGAGCTCTTCGGCGTCGCCCCGATACGACGTGTAGACCACCGTGCGGCCATCCGGCGACCAGTCCGGCTGGAAGTCATATCCCGGGCCCGCGGTCAGCTGCTCGGCATCCGTTGTGCCCAGCTTTTGCCGCCAGAGCGAGCCCTGCATCGAGTAGATCACACTCTGGCCATCCGGCGACCACGCGACCGCGCTCGGGCCGCTCGTGACCTGCGGCAGGTACATCTCGCGGTAGTAGTAGGCGTGCGGCAGCGTGATCTGGTTCAGCACGGGCTGCCGCTGCGCCCCGGCTACGCACGCGAAGAGCGTCAGCGCGGCAATCGAGTGTTTTGTGATCATGAGCGCCTGCCGCGTCGATAGAAGAGCCAGCCGACGAAGTAGAAGAATCCCACGCCGCCGAGGACCTTGGCTTCGAACCAGAGGGGGCTCTGGTCGGAAGGTGGGATCGCGGCGACGACGATCGCGAAGATAGTCACGAAGAGTCCCGCCCAGCCGGCGATGTAGCGGCCGATGCGACCGCCGGGGATCACGGTGGGGCCGGGGGTGTCGCCCTCGAAGAGCAGGCAACAGAATAGGTAGATGAAAGGGATGAAGTAGATCAGCACGTTCATATCGAGCACGATCTGATAGACCTGCTCGACCGACGATCCCTTGCCCAAGGTCACGAGCGGCAGCACGATCGTGGCGGCGATCGCTTGCACGAGGATCGCGACGTAGGGCGTGCCCCACCGCGGGTGGATGCGGCCGAATGCCGGCGGGAAATACTTGTCGAGCCCGATGACGAACGCCACGCGCGCCGGGCCAGCGAGCCACGCGCCGGCGCCGCCGATGTTGCCGATCGTAAAGACGGCGGCGGCCAGCGGCGCGAGCCACCAGTACTGGCCGGCCGCGCTCTCGATGGCTTGCAAGAAGCCCGACGTGATGCTGATGGAGTTGAGCGGCACGACCCACAGCACGCAGACGGTGCCGAGGATGTACAGGCCGGCGATCACGGGCGCCGAGAGATAGATCGCACACGGGAGGGCGCGCGCGGGCTCGTGGATCTCGTCGCCGAGCGACGCCGCGAGCTCGAGGCCCGAGAAGGCGAAGGCGATCGATGCCCAGAGGTTGACTTCGGACAGTGAGCCGAAGTTGGGCACGATCGAATGGAGCGTGATCGGGTTCGCGCTCGGATGCGTGAAGACCGCGTGGATCCCCACGGTGAGCAGGATCGCGCCGGCGAGAAAGGCGCCGATGCCGCCGATGTTCTGCAGCCACTTGCCGGTGCCGAGTCCGACAATGTTGAGCGCGGTCGCGAACCACAGCATCAGGGTGCAGGCCGGCATCACGTAGTACCAACTGCTCGCGAGGCCCGAGTCGCCCTTGCCGACGACGTACAGCGCGATCACGGCGGCTGCTGTCAGCAGGTTCGGGTAGTACAGGATGTTGACGACCCAGTAGCACCAGCCGCAGAAGAATCCGTGGCCTTCGCCGAAGCGGCGGCGGGTCCAGAAGTAGATCCCGCCCTCTTTCGGATAGCGCGCCGAGAGCTCGGCTACCGCGAGGCCTTGGGGAATGAAGAAGAGCACGGCCGCCAGGCCCCAGAGCACGAGTGACGACGGGCCCGACTTGGCCGAGGTGTTGAGCCAGCGGAGGCTCAGCACGGCTACGAGGTTGAACAGCACGAGGTCGCGCAACGACATCGTGCGACGGAGCACAGGAGCGGCCTCGCTTCGCTCGCCGCTCACCGTGACATCGGTGGTCGTCACTTTAGGAACAACTTATGAGGGTCCAATTTCTGGCGTAATAAGTCGATTTCCTCACCATGACATCGGGGGTCGTCACTTTAGGAACAACTTATGAGGGTCCAATTTCCGGCGTAATAAGTCGATTTCCTCACCATAACATCGGTGGTCGTCACTTGAGGAACAACTTGTGAGGGTCCAGTTTCCGACGTAGTAAGTCGATTTCATGGTGGGATGGCGGCGCGACGTCGCGAAGCGACGCGCGTACCCGTAACGGCCACGCGACGCCACGAGAAAACGACTCGGCAGTCACGCCGGGGTACAACGCGGCCAGCTCGAGTTCGCCCGACTCGGGGTCGGTCTCGAGAATGCCCATGTCAGTGATCACGATAACCGGCCCGGCGCCTGGTAACGATGGCGCCGAGCGGCGAGTGCCGTGATAGCGTTGACCGGGACTCGTGATGAAGTCGACTGCCGCGGGAAACGTGCGCGGCCCGAGCTTGGCGATGACGATCGTGCGACGAGCATGCGCCGCGATCTCGGCCGCGCCTCCCGACCCGGGCAGACGGATGGTCGGTGTGGCGTACTCGCCGATGACCGTTGTGTTGATGTTCCCCCACCGATCAATCTGCGCGGCGCCGAGAAAGCCAACCCCGATGCGGCCATTTTGTAGCATGTACTGAAAGACGTCGGCCATGCTCGCGACCATGAGGCAGCCGGTGACGAGCGCCGGGTCGCCGATCGAGACGGGCAGCCGCTCGGGCACCGCGCCGACCGCGCCCGATTCGTAGATGAGCACGAGATCGGGCGCATGCGTCGCGCGCGCGAGATTACAGGCCAGGTTCGGCAAGCCAATGCCGACGAAGACGACGTCGCCGTTGGCGAGCGCGCGAGCGGCCGTCACCGCCATGATCTCGTTCGGCGTGTACTCAGAACCCATAGTTCACGCCAGGCGCGATCCGTGACGTCGCGCGCAGCCGGTCTTGGAGACCCGCTTGCGCGGCCAGGTACGACGCGCGGTCGCGCACGCCGTAGACGAACTCGTCGAGATAGCGCGCCAACTGCGCGGCGTCGCGCGAGATCGCCTCCCAGTTGACGTAGAACGCGTTGTCGCGGTCGTAGTAGCCCTGGGCATATGACGGATGCGCGCCCCATGGCTCGACGACGACGGCGTCGACGATCATCCCCGGCACTACAGTTCTGTTCGGGTCAGCCCGCACCACAGACTCGTCGACGAGCTCCTCGACGACCACGATTACGTGGCGTGAGGCGAATGCGGCTTCTTTTTGTACGCCGACGAGTCCCCAGATCTGCGCATTGCCCTGGGCATCGGCACGCTGCGCGTGCACGATGGTCACATCCGGGTTGAGCGCCGGGACCGTGGCTAGGATCTCACCCGTGTATGGGCACGTGACAGTGCGAATATTGGGATTGACCTGCGGGAGATCTGTGCCTACGTAGTCTCGCAGGGGCCAGAACGGGAGACGCGCCGCACCGGCCGAGAAGCGCGCGACCATGCCGAAGTGGGAATATTCTTCGATGGCGAGCGACGGAGTTTTGCCTTCTACCGCGCGGCGAAAAGCGAACAGCGATCCCGCGCCCGGGTTCCCGGCCCATGAGAAGACCAGTTTTTTCGCGCACCCCGCGGCGATCATCTGGTCGTAGATGAGATCGGGCGTCAATCGGCAGAGCGTGAGATCGCGGCGGCCTTGGCGAATGATCTCGTGGCCTGCCGCGAAGCAGATGAGGTGCGTGAAACCCTCAATGACCACCGTGTCACCATCGTGCACGAACGCGGCAATCGCATCGTGCATCGACATCACCTTCGACTGCATCACTTTCGACTGGCCAGACACTCGTCGATCATCGCGAGACCGGTGTCGACGTCCTGCGCATCGATCACCAATGGCGGGGCGAGCCGCAACGTGCTCTTCCCGCAGCCGAGCAGCAGCAAGCCACGGGTAAACGCGTCGTTCACGAGATCGCGCACCGCGTGCGGATGCGGCTCCCGGGTTTTCCGGTCTTTCACGAACTCGACACCGATCATGAGCCCGAGCCCGCGGACATCGCCGATCACCTCGTGTCGCGTGGCCAGGTCCCGCACGCCGGCTAACAGGCGCTCACCCATGACGGCGGCGTTCGCGACCAGCTCGCGCTCGACGACATTGAGCGTGGCGAGCGCCGCCGCGCAGCACACCGGGTTGCCGCCGAACGTCGACCCATGCGACCCCGTGCCCCAGTGCATGATCGACTCTTTCGCGACAATGGCGCCGAGGGGCATGCCCGACGCCAGCCCCTTGGCCGTCAGCAAAATGTCCGGCTCGACCCCCGCGTGCTCGGCCGCGAACATCTTGCCCGTGCGGCCGATCCCCGACTGGATCTCGTCGAACACGAGCAGTATGCCGTGCTTGTCGCACAGCTCGCGCAGCCCCTTGAGATACCCCGGGGGCGGGACGACATATCCGCCCTCGCCCTGCACCGGCTCGACGAAGATCGCCGCGACATCGTGCGGGTCGAGATCGCGGTGGAACAGGTCGCTCTCGATCGACGACACGCAAAACAGCTCGCACGACGGAAACGTCTTGCTGAAATCACACCGATAGCAATACCCGAACGGGAGGTGGTACACCTCCGGAAGCAGCGGTGTGAATCCCGCGTGCTGTTTCGCCTTGCTCGACGTCAAGGACATCGCGCCGTAGGTACGACCGTGGAACGCGCCCTTGAACGAGATCAAGCCCGTGCGGCGCGTCGAATGGCGCGCGAGCTTGATCGCGCCTTCGACGGCCTCTGTCCCCGAATTCGTCAAGAACACGCGCTTCTTGCTGGTGCCCGGCGCTATCTTGGCCAGCCGTTCACATACCGCAGCCATCCCCTCGTAGTAGAAATCACTCCCACAGATATGCAAAAACTTCTCGGCCGCGGTCTTGATCGCCGAAATAACCTCAGGGTGGCCATAGCCTGTCGACGCGACGGCAATGCCGGCCATCAGGTCGAGATACTTGTTGCCGTCGACATCTTCGACCATGACGCCACGGCCGCCCGCAATCGCCAGCGGATACTCTTTGATGTATGACGTGGAGGCCCAGGCGCTATCGCGAGCGACAATGTCGCGCGCCTTGGGACCCGGCGGTGCCACAACGATGTGGGGATAATCGCGCTTCATTCATTCGTCTCGGCTATGACTGTTCGGCTTTGCTCCCGCATGAATTGCGCGACGTAGTACGGGCCACACCCGCCTTTGCCAGTGGAGCCGGAGCCCTTCCAACCACAGAACGCCTGAGCACCAGGCCACGCGCCCGTCGTCGCACCCGTGCGCTTGTTGGCGTAGCACACACCCGCTTCAACTTCGTCGAAGAAGCGTTCAACCTCGGACGCCGAGCGCGAAAAGATGCCCGCGGTCAGGCCGTACTCGGCTTTGTTCGTTTCCGCGATGGCCTCGGCGAGTCCCGAGACGACGCCAACCGCGAGGAACGGCACGAACAACTCTTCGAGAAAGAGCGTGCTCTCGACCGGCAGTCGAGCGACCGTTGGCGCCACGAAATGCCCGTGTGAAAATACACCCTCGCGCAGGCGCCCGCCGCCAGCGACGATCGTCCCTTCACGGGCCGCTTGCGCCACTGCTCGCTCGAACCGGGAGACCGCGCGCACGTTGATCACCGGACCGACGAACACATCGCGCTCGGTCGGATCGCCAAGGCGAAGTGCCGCGGTCTTCGCCAGGACCGCGCCGAGATACGCATCAGCGACCGATCGGTCGACGTACACGCGAGAGGTGGCGCTACACTTCTGGCCCGAGAGCCCGAACGCCGAGCGGACTGTCCCTTCGGCGGCCGCATCGATATCCGCCGAGGCGGTGACGATCGTCGCGTTCTTTCCACCGAGCTCCAAGAGCGCGGGCTTGATCCAGCGCTGCGACAGACTGGCATGGATACGGAGGCCCACGGCCTTCGATCCCGTGAATACGACGCCATCGATCCACGGATGCTGCCACAGCGCGTCACCGATGTCGTCGCGGTGACCCGTGAGGTAGTTGAACACCCCCGCGGGCACGCCTGCATCGCGATAGACCTCGTACAAGCCCAATCCCGTCCAGGGCGTGTCCTCGGCCGGCTTGTACACGACCGCGTTGCCGGCGACGAGTGCCGCGCCGGACATGCCGGCCGAGAGCGCGAGCGGGAAATTGAAGGGCGCGATGCAGGCGAACACCCCATAGGGGCGCAGGATGTCGGTGTTGCGCTCGATCGACGTCAGGCTCGCCATGCGGCGCACGAACCCATCGGCGTCTTCGACCTGGCTACAGTAATAGTCGATGAGATCGGCCGATTCTTCTGCATCGCCCATCGACTCGAAGCGACTCTTGCCGACCTCGATCGCCATCGTGGCGGCGAGCTCGAATTTTCGCTCGCGGATGAGCCCCGCGGCGCGGTGCATGACGGCGACGCGCTCCTGCCACGGCAATCTGGCCCAATCCCGTTGCGCGCGCCGCGCGGACGTGATGGCGGCGTCGACGTGCTCGCGCGTCGCTGACGCGAACGCGCCGAGCACAATGCGCGTGTCGATCGGTGACGTGTCGGAGAATGTCGGGCGGTCTGGCTGGATCGCCACGTCGTCGATGTACAGTGGGTAGGTGCGACCGATCTCGGATCGCACGTGCGCCAGAGCGTCGTCGAAACGCCGATGGAACGCATCGAGGTCGACGTTGGTCGACGTATACGTGATTTTCTGGGGCGCTACTGTAGTCGACATAATGCGGTGCGAAAGCGAGTGATGAGCTCGGCGATTTCTTCTTCCGTGATAATGAATGGCGGGGCCAGCATCGCGATATTCTCGTTTGGCCAGACGACCAGCCCGGCATCGAGCGCGGCTGCCGCAAAGCGCTCACCGAAGCGCGGCTCGTCGAATTCCACTCCCGCGAGGAGCCCTCGTCCCCGCACATCGGCGACGTGCGGCAGGTCCCGAAGTGCGCCGAGCGCCTCGTGGAACCGGGGGGCCATGCGTGACACGCGCGCGAGCAGATCGTGCTCGTCCAGATAGCGCAGCGTGGCGAGCCCTCCCGCGCAGAGCACCGGATGGTGCGAGAACGTCTGCGCGTGCTGAAACGCTCCGCTGCCGTCGCGGATCACATCGACGATCTCGCGCGAGACGGCGATGGCGGAGATGGGCGCGTATCCGCCGCCGAGTCCTTTGCCGAGCGTCATGATGTCGGGCGCGACACCGTACGGCTCGAGCGCTGACCAGGTCCCAGTGCGGCCGACGCCGGTGAGAACTTCGTCGGCGATGAACAGCACGTCATGCCGATCACAGATCTCGCGGATCTGGCGCCAATAATCAGGTGGTGGCACCGAAGCGCCCGTCGATGACCCGCCGACCGGCTCGGCGATGAACGCCGCGACGCTCTCGGCGCCCTCGCTCGTGATCACATCCTCGAGCGCCGAGGCGTTGGGTGTGGCGCGATACGGGTACGGTGCCGGCACTCGCGCGACCGGCACGAGCCAGTCGCTGTACAGTGTTTTGTAGTGCTCCCGCGCAGAGGCCGAGAGCGCGAGCAGCGTGTTGCCGTGGTAGCTCGGCGTTTGCGCCAAGATCTTGTGCTTGCCAGGACGCTCGCGCTCAACCCAGTACTGGCGTGCGAGCTTGAGCGCCGCTTCGACGGCTTCCGAGCCGCTGCCCAGGAAATACACGTAGTCGAGATGCGATCGGAGAGCGACTGCCTCCGCTAATTGCTCGACGGGGTCGTGCGTGAACATCGTGCCGTTCACGTATCCGACTCGTGCGGCTTGTGCGGCCATCGCCTCGCCAATCTCGGACACGCCGTGACCGATGTTCACGACGAACGCGCCACCCGAGCCGTCCAGGTAGTGACGACCCTCGGTGTCTTCCAGCCAGCAGCCTCGACCCCGAACTATATGAGGGTAAGTCCGGCGCAGTTTGCGATAGAAGACATGCGAGGCCACCTGCCCAACCTAGTGCAGGCGATTGTACTTGGCGAGCGCGGCACGGAGGCGATCGTGTGGCAGCGCCGGCACGCGCAACGAGTCCGCGCCAACCGTCGTCTCGGCCGCGACCATGGCGTTCACGATTGCCTCGTGCGTCGCTTCGACCGTGGCCTCGAACAGATGATCGATGCGCTCATTCGGGAGCATCGTCAGCGCGCGAAGGTTCTTCGGATCAGCCGCGTCAGGATTGGCCGTTGAAAACGCGATGTAGATGTCGCCGGACGAGTCGCCCCCGAGGCCGCCGGTGCGACCGATGCCGAGCGACACGCGTTTGGCGATGCGTTTCAACTGATGGGGGAGCAATGGGGCATCAGTGGCGACGACGACGATAATGGACCCCTGGTCGCCATCGCGAGCGACACCGGGCTTGTCGCACGTGCGGTATTCCTGGCGCGGGGGATACTGCCAGTGTCCCGCGAAACACGGGAGTGGTTCAGGGATCTCTCGTCCAACGGGCACACCCGCGATCGTCAGTCGGCGGCGAAGTCCATAGTTGCATTGCACGAGAACGCCGAGCGTGTAGCCGCCGTTTTTCGCGGACAGTTTGCGCGAGGCTGTGCCGATGCCACCCTTGAACTCGTGGCAGACCATCCCGGTCCCGCCACCGACGACTCCTTCGGCAACCGGCCCAGTAGTCGCGCGATCCATTGCGTCGAAGACGTCTTGCTGATGCACATGAAAGCCGTAGATGTCATTGAGACCGCCATCCCATGTCTCGGCCACGAATGGCAGTGACCAGTCGGCGTCGGGAACGTTTTTTATTTGCCACGCGATCACGGCATCGTGGACGGTCCCGACGCTGATCGTGTTCGAGATGACCACGGGACCGCGCAGAAATCCGTTCTCCTCCAACCATGTCGTTCCCGTCATCTCGCCATTGCCGTTCAGCGTGAACCAGCCGCCGAACACGGGATCGGCCGAGTGATTGCCGCGCGGGAAGATCGCGGTCACGCCGGTTCGTACGGGGCCTTCGCCGCGCACGAGCTTTCCCTCGCCGTGGATCAATGTCACCTGGCCCACGGTCACGCCCGCGACGTCGGTGATCGCATTGAGCGGACCTGGCGTGCCGTCGAATGGCACGCCAAGGTCCCGGGCGCGTGGCTTTGGGGTTTGCGCCCTAAGTGTGGGCGCGACAAGGAGCAAGAGTGCGAGGGATGAGCGCATAGGGCGCCCAAGATCGACCGCGACATTCGTCCTGTCTACCCCTGGGACATAGATTCCCGAGCGTGGCGACTCACAAGTTCCGGATGATCTCGGCGCAGGAGTCCGGGATCGGTGGATTTCTGTTGCTCTTTGCGCTCACGCAGATCCTGAGCCTGGGGTTCGTGGCCTGGGCCATCCCGGGAGTCGTGCGCGGAATGATCGGGCCGGATGCGCCAATCGTGCAGCGCATGTGGTCGGGCTATCTGCCGCTCGCCATCGCGGAGCTCGTCTTTCTGACTGTCCGAGGCGTGGCCATGGGGATGGGACTCGTGCTCATCTTCCGGCGCGACCCACGGGCGCCGATGTTCTACAAGGTGCTGTTGGCCGCCTTGATCGTGCTCGCCATACTCGACGTGTATTTCATCGGGCGATTCTCCGAGGCCGTCCACACGTATCTCCTGCAGCGCGGCAAGCCGAGCACCGAATTCGATGCCGCCATGTATAGCGGGCGCATGAACAACTTTCGCCTGATCGGCTACGCCGTGATCTGGTCCCTCTACTGGCGTTCGTCAGAGCGCGTCAGGCTGACTTTCACGCCGAGCCCCGGCATGACGGAGATCCCGACGCAGAGTTAGCGTCGACGGCCAGTCGCCCTCACGTCAGGGCCTGGTGTCAACAGTGCGCAGGGAGTACGACCTCGCCCACCAACGGGTGGCGCATCCCCGGGTGTGGAAAACACTCTGGTACACCGCGCACTCTTGCCCGCCATGCCCTCCCAGTTCCTGAAGCTGCTCGGCGACAGAGTTCGGCAGCGCCGCATAGGGCTCGGGATCTCGCAGGAAGCCTTCGCCAACAAGTGCGGCGTGCATCGGACTTACATTGGCAAGGTCGAGCGCGGCGAGCAAAACGTGTCGATGGCCAGCCTGGAGCGGATCGCGAAAGGTCTCGGCGTTCGCGTTTCTCAACTCGTCCGCGAGGCCGAGGAAGCAGCCTGAGCTGTATGGCTATTACCATTGGAAGATTGCAGCGCTGCAAGCACGGCGGCCGTCTCAGTATCGAGATTCGCGAACGCGGCGCGCGCGCGCGGGATGTCGCCGACTTTGCCGGCGAGCTCGATCTCCTGTAAGAGGCCGCCGAGTCGGAGCGCGCCGATCGCGCTCGAGGGCGATTTGAAGGCGTGCGCTGCGTTTGCGATTGCCTTGGCATCGCCGGATTCCATGGCCGCCGTGAGTGCGGCCACGCGTTCGGGCGCGGTCTGCGCAAAGAGCTCGAGGATCGCATCGACGGCTTCCTCGGCGCCCGCCTCCCGCATGGAGCGGCGGAAGGCCTCGAGATCGACGGCGGGCGCTGGAATCTCGGACTCGGTCGTCGTCGAGGCTTCGCTCTCATCGCCGATACTCTCGACGATCGCGAAGAGATCGTGCGCGCGGAACGGCTTCGAGAGGTAGCCGTTCATGCCGTTGGCGAGACACCGCTCGCGCTCACCCGTCAGCGCGTGCGCCGTGAGCGCGATAATCGACACGTGGGCCGCGACCCCTTCACGGATGCGTCGCGTGGCCTCGAACCCGTCCATCTCGGGCATCTGAATGTCCATGAGCACGAGGTCGTACGGCGCTCGCGTGACCGCGGCGACCGCCTCGACGCCGTTGGACACGACATCGACCTTGTGTCCGCGCTTCCGCAGCATCGCGGCCGCGACTTCTTGATTGACCGGATTGTCCTCGGCCAACAAGATCGAGAGCCGGCGGCGGCTCTCGGCGATCATGTGACGCGTGACGAGCTCCGGCTTGGTCTCGTTGGACAGCAACGCCGCGATCATCTCGAGGAGATCGGTGCGCGTCGCGGGCTTCGTGAGATACCCGTCGATGCCAACTTCTTTGCACCGCTGAATGTCGCCGCGCTGACCGGCGGACGTCAGCATGAGCAATTTGGTGCCGGACAGGCGATCATCTTTTCGAACATCCTGCGCCAGCTCGAAGCCGTCTTTCCCCGGCATCTGGGCATCGATGACCGCGAGCGCAAAGGGTTGTCCTTCCGCGCGACCCTGGCGCAGGGCGGCAAGGCCCGTCTCGGCGCCCGACGCTTCGTCCACGGTGACGCCGGCGGCGGTCAGCATGTCGCGCACGATGCGGCGATTCGTGGAGTTGTCGTCGACAATGAGCATCTTCCGGCCCGCGAGTTGGGCGTGGCCGATGGAAACCGTCGCGGGCTGGGATTCTTCGACCGGCATCGTGAGCGTGAACGAGAACTCGCTGCCCACGCCGAACTCGCTCTTGACCGCGAGCTCGCTGCCCATGAGCCCGACGATGCGCTTGGAGATCGCGAGGCCCAGTCCCGTCCCGCCGTACTTCCGCGTCATTGACGCATCGGCCTGGGTGAACTCCTCGAAGATCGAGGCGAGCTGGTCGGGTTTGATCCCGATGCCGGTGTCGCGTACGACGAACTTGACGCGGCATTGGCCTTCAGTCGTGCGCTCCATGAGTGCCGAGAGGACGACTTCACCCTGGGTCGTGAACTTGATCGCGTTGCCGACCAGGTTCGTGAGGACCTGGCGGAGTCGCGTCGGGTCGCCTTGGAGCATGTGGGGCATCTCCGGCGAGATCTCGGACAGGAGCTCGACCGGGCGGTCGACGATACGCACCGCGAGCAGGCCGGCGGTCGACTCGACCAGATACCTGAGGTCGAACGGGATGCTCTCCAGCGTGACCTGCTCGGCCTCGATCTTCGAGTAGTCGAGCACATCGTTCAGCAGTGAGAGAAGTGTTTCGCCGGCCGAGCGGACCATGTCGAGCGAGCGGCGCTGGTAGGTCGAGAGGTCGGTGTCGAGCACGAGCTCGGTGAGGCCGAGGACGGCGTTGAGCGGTGTCCGAATCTCGTGGCTCATGTTCGCGAGGAATGCCGCGCGGGTGCGGGCGAGGCGTTCGGCGACATCTTTCGCTTCCGCCATCGCTTGCTCGGACTGGCGGCGATCGGTGATGTCGAGCCAGGCGCCGACGATCTCCTGCGGCAAGCCAGCGGCATCGCGCACGAGCCGGGCTTCGTCGTGGATCCAGCGATACGGGCCTTTGGCCGGACGGAATCTGTATTCCGTTACGAGCTCGCCCGACGTCAGGAGCGATGGAACCTCGGCCAGCACCCGGTCCCTGTCGTCAGCGTGGACGTGGTCGTACCACCACGACGGGTCGAGGGCGTCGTCGGGGTTGTGGCCCGTGAGCCGCGTCAGGTTCTCGCTGACGTACATCGGCGTGAATGTGTCGCCGTCGACCTTGGTCGCGTAGATCACGGCGGTGCTCGAGGCGACGACTTGCTCGAAGCGCGCCTGGGCGGCGCGGAGGGCCGTGACGTCCGTGTATAGGACGAGTGCGGCCGGTTGGCCGTCGACCTCGGCAGGCACCAGGGAAACGCGCACGTTGACGAGCGTGCCGTCTTTGCGCCGGCGCTCCGTCTCGGTCGTGACCGTCTCGCCGGCCTTGACGCGATCGTGAAGCCGAATAGCGGCTTCGTGTAAGTGAGCGGGTACGACCAGGTCTAACAGCTTCTTGCCGCGCGCTTCGGGCTCGGTGTAGCCGAAGAGCGACACGAAGGCCGGGTTGACCGCCGCGAATCTGCCGGCATGGTTCACCACGGCAATCGGATTCGGCATGCCGGTGAACAGCGTGTGCGCGAACGTCTCGGCGTCCTGACCGCCAGAATTACGCAGCGCCTTCGGCGACCGCGAATCTTCGGCCTGCGTTACGACGAGGTGCTCTGCCGGCTCGGCGCGTTCGTGGCCGGTGCGTTCGTGGCCGGTGCGTTCGTGGCCGGCGCGTTCGTGGCCGGCGCGTTCGTGGCCGGCGCGTTCGTGGCCGGCGCGTTCGTGGCCGCTGCGTTCGTGGCCGGTGCGTTCGTGGCCGGCGCGTTCGTGGCCGCTGCGTTCGTGGCCGGTGCGTTCGGGCTCGGCAGATCGCTCGATCGTGAGAGTGCGCTCATTTTTCGTCAGTTGCACGAGCGCAGCGAGTGCAACAAGAACAATCATCGCGCACGCGGCGCTCAGCTGCCAGGATGCCAGGAGCGCCGCGAGCGTCGGGCAGAGCGTGCCGGCGACGCCGAGGCGGAAGTAGGGTGCGCGGTCGCCGAGCGACATCACGGCGATAGCTAGCGCTCCGACGCCCAGCAGAACCGCGGGCGAGGCAGTAGGCGACGCGTAGAGGGCTGTTCCGAGGCCGCAACCGAGGGCGAGATAGGCGAGTGCGAGACGCCACCCGCCATGAGAATCGAGGCGCGCGAGGGCGGCTGCGACGATCGTGCTCGTCAACGCCGATGCCGTCCACAGTGCTGAGATACCACCGAGCGTGACACTCGCGAGCCCGAGGACGAGGAGCTCGGCGATCCAAATCTCGGGCCACGCGTATTCGCGTCGTGTCATTGCATCGGCACGACGCGCTTTTTCGTCCCGCGTCACAGTTCACGACACTGTGTGAAGTCTTTACGTAGCGTTGCGCCGCGACTGCGTTTGCGTCCTCGGGATGATGATGATGTTTCTCGTGACCGCCGCGCGCCGCGCGAAGCTCCCGGGCGCCGACTCGCTAATGGTGCTGCCCGGCACGTCGACTCCGGAATCATGGACCGAAGTCGCGCGTGCAACGGGCACGACGCCCGAATCGCTCGCCACTCACGTCGCCCAGTCGCTCAAGCTCGGCGTCGCCGATCTCTCGGCGATCGAGCCAAAGGCGCTCCGTCTGCTCCCGGAGAAGCTCGCGCGCCGCTATCACGTCATCCCGCTGCGCGAAACCGACCGCTTTATCACGGTCGCGACGTCAAACCCGGACGATCTTGCCGTCGAGCAGGCGGTAAGCTTTGCCGCCGGCCGATCGGTGATCTTCGAGATCGCCTCGCCGGCCGCGATCGCCGAGGCGCTCGACGCGACGTACGCGAAGCCCGAGGACGTGAGCACGATGCTCGACCGCGTCGTCGGCACGATGGACTCGGAGCTGGCCGATGCCGTGAAGATCGTCGACAGCCTGCAGCCCGAAGAGATCGCCGAGCGCGAGGCGGAGCTCGAGCCGGTGGTCAAGCTGACGAGTTTGATCTTGCGCGATGGGATCGTGAATGGCGCGAGCGATGTCCACATCGAGCCCGGACAGAAGGGCACCGGCGTTGTGCGCTTCCGTGTCGACGGCGTCATGCGGCAGCACTTGCAACTGCCGATGTCGGCGCTCAACCGCGTCGTGTCACGCATCAAGGTGCTGGCCAAGCTGGATATCGCCGACCGCATGCGCCCGCAAGACGGTCGCGCGAGAATCCAGATCGAGAACAAGACGTTCGATCTCCGCGTGTCGACGGTGCCGACGCGCGAGTCGGAGAAGGCGGTCATTCGCGTGCTCCGCTCGGATACCGCGCGGAAGCTCGAAGACATGGGTATGGCGGAGAGCGAGCTCGCGCGGATCAAGCACCTGCTGTCGCACAAAGAGGGGATCGTCGTCGTCACCGGTCCGACGGGCTCGGGCAAGACCACGACGCTCTATGCGGCGCTCAAGGAGATCGCGAACGGCGAAGTCAATGTCATCACGGTCGAAGATCCGGTCGAGTACGAGCTCCCTGGCATCACGCAAATCCAGGTCGAGACGAAGCGCGGAGTGACATTCGCGTCGGCTCTGCGCGCCGTGTTGCGGCAGGACCCCGACGTCATCTTCGTCGGCGAGATTCGCGATAGCGAGACGGCGCAGATTGCCGTGCAGGCCGCGATGACGGGCCATCTCGTCCTGGCGACGCTGCACACGAATGATGCCGCGAGCGCCGTGAGCCGCCTGTCGGACCTGGGGCTCGATCGGCCGAGCATATCGGCAACGCTGCGGGGCGCACTCGCGCAGCGGCTCGTGCGGCGCCTCTGCTCCCAGTGCGCGACGCCCGTGCCCGCGGGCGATCCGCTCCCGGAGTCCGAGGCGTCGCTCAGCACGCGCTCCGGCGTCAAGCCCACGAAACGCGCGGTCGGTTGCCCGGGCTGCGGCGGCACCGGTTATCGGGGTCGCGTGCCGGTGCTCGAGGTATTCACGACAACACCGGCCTTGGCCACATCGATCGCGCGCGGCGCAACCGTGCTCGAATTGCAGGAGGCGGCCATCGCCGGCGGCATGCGGCTGCTCCGGCAGACGGCGCTCGAAAAAGTCGGACTCGGCATCACGACCCTGAGCGAAGTCGATCGCGTGGTCGGGATCGGGGAAGGGTCGGCGATCCAGCGCGTGCTCGTCGTCGATGACGATCCCGTGCAGCGGAAGCTCGCCAAGGCGATGCTCGAGCAGTCCGGGTTCCAGGTCACCGAAGCGGACGATGGCGACAAGGCGCAAGCGTTGTTCGATGCGGGGGCCGAGCCGTACCAACTCGTCATCACCGACTTGTGCATGCCGAAGATGAACGGGGATATGTTGCTGACGCACATTCGCCAGCACCATGGGCCGCCCGTCATCGTCCTCACGGGGTCGGAGGACGGAGAGTCCGAGGCACGGATCATCGAGCTCGGCGCGGATGACTACGTGCGCAAACCGTTTGATCCGCCCCGCTTCGTTGCCCGGGTCAAAGCCGCCCTCCGGCGCGCGGCGATGTGAACGCGGTGAACGACGTTCTCGAGGCACTGCGGACCGTCGGCGGGCCCAAGCTGGTCCGGGAGCTCATCGAGCTGTTTCTCAAGTACGCGCCGGAGCGTCTCGCCACCGCGCGGGCGGGCATTCAGTCCGGGGATCTGCTGGCCGCTCAGCGCGCGTTCCATTCGTTGAAATCGAGCGCGGGCCAGCTCGGCCTCACGGCGATCCAAGAGGGGTGCAGTCGCGGAGAGGCGTCGGCGGCGAAGGGAGACGCCAGCGGCACCCAGACAGCGTTGGCGCAGGTGGAGGCCACATGGCCCGAGGTCCAAGCCTGGCTCACGGAGCAAGTCCGTCTGTAGTACTTTCCCCGGCATGTCGATCTCCCGGCGCTCCTTTATAGAAGCCGGCGCGGCTGCCGCGGCCGGCCTGGTGGTTCCCGACGTCCCGACGCCGATCTCACGCCCCGGGTCGCGCCCGATCGCGATCTCGTCATTGAACGGCATCCGTGGCGTCGCCAAGGCCTATGAGATGATGTCGAGCGGCGCGGACCCGCTCGACTCGGCGATCCAAGGTGTCGTCATCCAGGAGCTCGACCCCGACGACCAGTCCGTCGGACTCGGCGGCCTACCGAACGAAGACGGCGTCGTGCAGCTCGACGCGAGCGTCATGCATGGGCCCACGAAGCGCGCGGGCGCCGTCGGGGCGCTCGAAGATATCGCGACGCCATCGCTCGTCGCGAAGGCGGTCATGGAGAATACCAACCACATCTTCTTGGTCGGCGCCGGTGCCAAGAAGTTCGCGCTCGAGATGGGGTTCAAGGAGCAGAACCTGCTCACCGAGAAGAGTCGGCAGGACTGGCTTCGCTGGAAGGCGCACCAGGATACGAATTGGACGCACGGTACCATCAACATGTGCGCGGTCAATGCGGCGGGTGACATTGGCTCGGTCACGACCACGAGCGGCATATCCTATAAGATCGCGGGTCGCGTCGGCGACTCGCCGATCATCGGCGCGGGTCAGTATTGCGACAACACGGTTGGCGCGGCCGGCTCCACCGGGTACGGAGAGGCCAACATCAAGGCCTGCGGGGCCTTCTACGCAGTCGAGCTCATGCGTCAGGGACTCGATCCCGAGGCCGCGTGTCTCAAAGTCATCGAGCGGGTGATCGCGATGACCGAGAAACGGTTGCTGGATGAGAGAGGGCGCGCGAAGTTCGATCTCACGTACTACGCCGTCACCAAGGACGGCCGGTACGGGAGTGCGTGCTTGTACGAAGGAACCAAGTTTGCGATTGCCGATGCGAAGGGCGCGCGAATCGAAGAGTGCGCTTACGCGCTAAAGGCGAGCGAGCGACCGAAGAGCACTTAGGGGAGGGATCTCCGCAACGCTGTCGAGCAGTGTTGCGTAGAAAATCGCATACATGTGGATCGTACGATTAGCGCTTCGGCGCCCGTATACGACGGCGTGTCTCGCCGTCCTCATGATGTTGTTCGGGGCGTTCGCAGCGGTCTCGATGCCGACGGACATCTTCCCGTCGACGAACATCCCGATTGTCTCGATCGTGTGGTCGTACAACGGCCTCCCCGCGCGCGAAATGGAGGGCCGCATCGTGACCCTCTCCGAGCGCGCCTTTACGACTGGCGTCGCGGACATCGAGCACATCGAGTCGGAGTCGCTCGATGGCATCGCGGTGATTCGCGTCTATATCCAGCCGAGTGGCGACCTCGCGGCGGCCGTGGCGCAGATCGCCGGGACGTGTCAGGCCATCTTGCGCGGGTTGCCGCCGGGGACCACGCCTCCATACATCATTCGCTACAGCGCCACCGACGTCCCGGTCATGGAAGTCGGTATCGCCAGCAAGACGCTCGGCGAGCAAGAGCTGAATGATATCGGCAATCAGTTCATCCGCCCCGGGCTCGTCACGGCGCAGGGCGCGAACCTGCCGCCCGTGTTCGGCGGGCCACCAAAGCAGGTCACGATCGACATCGACCCGCGGCTCCTCTACCAAAAGGGACTGTCGCCGAACGATGTCTCGAACGCGATCAACGTGCAGAACATCATTCTCCCCTCGGGCACCGCGAAGATGGGAGACAAGGAGTACCAGGTCGCCTTGAACTCCAGCCCCGACATCGTCGAGACGCTGGACGATGCGCCGATCAAGCTGGTGAACGGCCAGATGGTGTACGTGCGCGACGTCGGGCACGTGCGGTTGGGCGCCGGCGTGCAGACGAACATCGTCCGCATCAATGGCCGGCGCGGCGCGTATCTCGACGTGCTCAAGTTCGGGAAAGCGTCGACGATCGACGTCGTCGATCACATCAAAGCCCTGCTCCCGCCAACGCAGCGGTCGATCCCGCCGGGCATCGACCTGAGCGTCATTCAAGACCAGTCGACCTATGTACGCAACGCGATCAAAGGCGTGATCGTCGAGGCCGTCACCGCCGCCTGCCTGACGGCCATCATGATCCTGTTCTTCCTCGGCAGCTGGCGGAGCACCGTCATTGTCGCGGTGTCGATCCCGCTGTCGATCATGACGTCGATCATCGTGCTCTATGCGCTTGGCGAGACGATCAACATCCAGTCGCTCGGTGGTCTGGCGCTCGCCGTTGGCATCCTCGTCGATGACGCGACCGTCGAGATCGAGAACGTCCATCGCAACATGGGCGAGGGGAAGAACATCCTGCAGGCGATCATCGACGCGGCCTCACAGGTCGCGGCGCCGGCATTCATGGCGTCGGTGTCGATCTGCATCGTGTTCGTCCCGATCTTCTTTTTGAGTGGGGCTGCCTCGGCGTTGTTCCGGCCACTGGCGCTCGCGGTCATCTTCGCCATTCTCGCCTCGTATCTCCTCTCCCGTACCCTCGTGCCGACGATGGTGCACTACATGCTCAAGGGAGAAGTCGAGCTCTATCAGGGCGGCGAAGAGGTATCGCTGGAGAAGAGAAGAAAAGAGGGCGGGCTCTGGGCGCTGAACGCGTGGGTCGAGACGGAGTTCAACCGCTTCAGAGATGGGTATGAGGCCGTGTTGCACACCGCCATGAGGCATCGGGTGATCGTCATGATACTGGCGTTCGCCTTTGTCGCTGGCAGCCTGGTGCTCATTCCGGCGATCGGCCAGGACTTCTTCCCGACGGTCGACGCGGGCCAGTTCCGGCTGCACGTGAGACTCCCCTCCGGGACCCGGTTGGAGTCGAGTGAGCTGGTGTTCGGCGAGGTCGAGCGGGCGATCAAGCGCCTCATCCCCGAGAACGAGATCGCTTTGATGCGCGACAACATCGGCCTGGCCGGCGGTGGCGTGGCGCTCGCCACCGGCGACCTCTCGATCATCGGCCCTTCCGAGGGCGAGATCCTCGTCGTGCTCGGCGAAAAGCGGACGCACAAGACGGCTCAGTATCAGCAGATGCTCACGCAGACGCTGACGAACGAGTTTCCGAGTGATCAGTTCTGGTACCAGCCGGCGGATATCGTCACGCAGGTCTTGAATCAGGGATTGGCCGCGCCGATCGACGTCCAGATCGTGGGGCGGCAGCGCGACAGCAACTATGCGCTCGCGCAGCGAATGGCGAGCGAGATTCGGCAGATTCCCGGCGCGTCCGACGTCCGGGTGGGCCAGGTGGTCGACGAGCCCGAGATTTTCTTCAACGTCGATCGTCTGCGGGCGCAGGAAGTCGGGCTCACGCAACGCGACGTCGCCTCGGCCCTCCTGGTCTCCCTCAGCTCGAGCTTTCAGTCGGCGCCGAACTTCTGGCTCGATCCGACGAACGGCGTCAACTATTCGATCCAGGTGCAGACGCCGCAGTACAAGATGCGGTCGATCGAAGACTTGGCGTTGACACCCGTCACGGCGGCCGCGGGCGGCGTCCCAACGCAGCTCTTCGCGAACCTGGCGACCACCGCGCGGCGCACGGTCCCCGCGAGCATCAATCATTACAATATTCTGCCGGCCTTCGACGTCTACGCCCGCGCAACCGGCCGGGACCTGGGCGGCGTGGCGAATGACGTGAATGACGTCATTGCGAAGACCACACCGCCCACCGGCTCACGCATCGTCATGCGCGGGCAGGTGCAGCAGATGAAATCATCGTTCGCCGGGCTGATCGGCGGGATTTTCGCGGCGCTGATCCTCGTCTACATCCTGCTCGTCGTGAACTTCCAGACGTGGCTCGATCCACTGGTCATTATCATGGCGCTGCCCGGCGCGCTGTCGGGTGTGCTGTGGTCTTTGTATGTGACCGGCACCTCGTTCAGCGTGCCATCGCTCATGGGAACCATTATGTCGCTCGGTGTGGCGACATCGAATAGCGTCCTGTTGATTACCTTCGCCGATGACGCGCGCCGGGGCGGGTTTGACGCCGACGGCGCGGCGATCGAAGCCGGCGTGACGAGACTCCGGCCCGTGATCATGACGGCACTGGCCATGATCATTGGCATGGTGCCCCTGGCGTTGAGTCTCACAGAGGGAGGCGAGCAAAATGCGCCACTTGGGCGCGCCGTGATCGGCGGACTGCTGGTCGCGAGCGTGTACACGCTGATCGTGGTCCCGGTGATCTACGCGACGATCCGCAAGACCGAGCCGCTGCACGAGGTCGTGCTGCCGGAGGCCACGCCGATCGAGCAACAGTTCGCGGTAGGTGCGACCCGTGGCTGAGGCGACGCTCCCCCGGAGATCGATGGGAGTGGCCGCCATCGTGATCATCGCGGTGCTCCTGGTCTTACTCCTCGTCGGCCTCTTGCCGCGGCGGTCGCAGCGCAAGGTGCTCGAGCAGCGCGCGCATGATAGCGCGCTGGCCGACACGTTGCCGCTCATCAGTGTGGTGCGCGTCAGTCGCGCGCCGGCAAACGCCGATCTCACGTTGCCGGGCACGCTCCAGCCGATCCACGACGCGTCGGTCTATGCGCGCTCATCCGGATACGTGCGCGCGTGGTACGCGGACATCGGCGCGCGGGTCGCGAATGATCAGTTGCTCGCCATCATTGACGCGCCGGACCTCGACCAGCAGTTGAGCCAGGCCAAGTCGACCGAGGCACAGGACCGCGCGAACCTGGTCCTCGCGAAGAGCGAGGCCGAGCGGTGGCAGTCGTTGGTCAAGGACAGTGTCGTAACGGCGGACGAGTACGACCAGAAGCAGTCCACGTATCAGGCCCAGATCCAGACGGTCAACGCGGCGCACGACAATGTGCTCAGGCTCCAGTCGCTCGTCGGTTACGAGCGCGTGACCGCGCCGTTCGCCGGTGTGGTGACCGCCCGCAACATCGATAATGGATCGTATATCACGGCCACCGGAACGTCCGGTGCGCCGAATGCCGCCGGCGCGACCGGTGGCTTGACGGAGCTCTTTCACATCGCGCGAACCGACACGATGCGCGTCTACATCGGCGTGCCGCAGGCGTACGCGCCCTCGGTTCACGCAGGCCTCGAGGCCGCGCTGGAAGAAGAGGAGCTGCCAGGGCAGCTCTTTCCCGGGAAGATCGTTCGCACGGCCGATGCCGTCGATGTGGCGTCGCGGACGCTCTTGACCGAGGTCGACGTGGCGAACAAAGGCGGCGCGCTCTTGCCCGGGACGTATGTCGACATCCATTTCCGGTTCTCGCGGCAATCGCCGCCTATCCTCATGCCGGGGACGGCGTTGATCTTCCGCACCCAGGGCGCGCAGGCGGCGGTGGTGGGCGGGGATTCGATCGCCCATTTCCGGACTCTCCGTATCGGTCGAGATTACGGCACGGTGATGGAAGTCGTGTCGGGACTGAACGAGGGAGATGCCGTGGTCAATCAGCCATCGGATGCGCTGCGCGACGGGCAGCGCGTGCGGGCCCGTCTGGCTCCCGATCAGAACAAGGGAGACCGGCCGCGCGGGCAACAGGTCCAGGTCCTCGAAGGCTTTCCCGGCAGTCCCGCTCCCGGCAGTCCCACTCCATGAACGTGTTGGCGGGCGACATCGGCGGGACGAACGCGCGTCTCGCCGTCTTTGCCGTGGACGGAACGACCCTGAGCCGGGTGCGCGAGCACGTCTATCCGAGCGGCCAGTATGACAGTCTGGCGACCATCGTCACTGAGTTTCGTCGCGGCGACGGGGCCGATATCGGCGCGGCGTGCTTCGCCGTCGCGGGCCCTGTTGTCGGCGGCGATATCAAGGCGTCCAACCTCCCTTGGATGGTCCGTGGCGCCGAGCTGGCGCGCGCCATCGGGGTGCCGCGGACGACCCTGATCAACGATTTCGACGCGGTGGGATTCGGCGTTACACGACTGGGCCCGGCCGACATCGAGACCCTGCAGCCCGGTGTCCCAGACCCGGACGGCCCGATAGCCCTACTCGGCGCCGGTACGGGGCTCGGTCAGGGGCTCGTGCTCAGAGAGCCGACGGGCGTAAGGGTTGTTCCGTCCGAAGGCGGCCATGCGACGTTCGGGGCCCGGAATGACATCGAGTGGGGCCTGGCAAAGTTTCTGGCGGCGCAGCACGACGGCGGGCACGTCTCGTACGAACGCGTGCTTTCGGGCGCCGGACTGGTCTCGACGTATCAGTACATCGTCGCCAGCAAACTCGCGCCCGAGGATCCGAGCGTATCTGACGAGATGCGAGGCGGGGTCCCGGCGGCCACCGTGACGACGCGCGGTGTAGCGGGGACAGACCCGGCGTGTGTCATGGCGGTGCGGCTCTTCGCCTCGGTCTACGGGTCGCAGGCTGGGAACGTCGTCCTCCAGACCCTGTCGACCGGCGGCGTCTACCTGGCTGGCGGTATCGCCAGGCGCGTCCTGCCCGTGCTCAAATCCGGCGACTTTCTCGGATCATTCACCGCGAAAGGCCGAATGGCGGGGCTCTTGTCGAAGATCCCCGTCCACGTGATCACCAACGATATGATTGGACTGCTCGGCGCCGCTGTGGTCGCCGCGTCCTAGTCCGCTTGGAAGTACGCCGCGATGGTCCACTGGGACAGCGCATCGCGAAACGCCTTCGCGCCGCGGGACGACGCACCCCGCACCAGGGCTTTGACGTGTTGGATCACCGTCAGCGCGGGCACACCTGCGTCACGCATCGATCGCGTGTACGCAACGACCGCCTCGCGAGCGGCGGCCATACGGGCGCCTCTTTCGGTCCGCGGCTCCTCGGGATTGCCCGAGACGGCGTCCATCGCACGACACACCGCTTCGCGCATCCGGACGAGTCTCGGACCTGCTTCAGCGGGTGATTGAGTCATGGTATCCGACAGCATTGATATAAGAAGCCCCTTCCGGATCGTTACCGCAAGCGGTAGATCGTGGCCGCCAGAATGGCAGTGCTTGTTGTGAATCGTATGTGCCGATGGTGTATGGGATACGCATGGTAACTTGAGAATGTCATGCGAATGAGACGGTTAGAGTCGGCATCGCGCGCTGCGCTCGTTGGGCTCGCCCGACGCCTGCCTCAGCCGTCGCCGCTCGACTTCTCGGCCGGCGCGCCGCGCGTTCGGGTGCTCTATCTCCGCTACGATCGGATCGGCGACATGATCCTGTCGACCGGGCTCCTCCGCGCGATTGCGCGGTCGCATCCGAATGTCATCTTGGACGTGCTCGCGTCTCCCGAGAACGCGCCGGTGCTTTTCGGTAACCCGTACGTCCGGTGTGTCCATGTCGCGGATTCGATGTACCTGGCCGCATTCCATCGCATTCGGCAGGAACACTACGATGCGATTTTGGATTGTCAGGTTTTTTCGCCATCGACTACGACACTGATGATGATGCTGTTGAGCCGGGCACGACATCGCATCGGGCTTGCTGGGCGCGGTGTCGACGCGGCTCTCACTCTGCCCGCCCCGCGTCCTTCTTCTGCTCGCCATTACGTCGAGCATCTTGGCGCTCTGGCTGTGCCCTTCGGGGTCACTGACGCGAATTGGCGACCCGAGATTTTTCTTTCGCCCGACGAGCGCGCCGAGGGCGAATCACGGTGGCGAGCCGGGCGCCGTTTGCTGATCAACATTTCGGCGGGGAAGCCGACCTGCCGATGGCCGGCCGAGCGCTTCGCGGCAATCCTCGGCGCGCTTCGCGCGCACGCGGACCTCGACGTCGGCGTGATAGCCGCGCCGGGAGATGCCGAGCTGGCGGAGCAGCTGACGGGTGCGGGTACTGGTGCGGGCGCGAGATTCTTCCGCACGCGAAACGTGCGCGAAGCGTTCGCACTCGTTGCGACCGCTGATTATGTGCTGACACCGGACACGGCGATCACGCACGCGGCGTCGGCGTTCGGCAAACCGGCCGTCGTGATGTTCCCGAGAAATCGAGCCGAGATCTGGGGCCCGTATGAGACGGGAGGCGCCGCGGTCGCGTCTACCGAAGGGACGTTACAGTCGCTCCCCGTCGAGCCAGTACTGGACGCACTGACCGGCCTCCTGCTTGAGCCGGTTTCCCACGCGCCCTAACTTGGACGCGCCCATGCTCTCACGCGCGATCGTACGCCAACGCGGTGCGGTCGCCGCTGTCTGGGCCCTCTTGGCCGTCGCGCTGATCCCGTGGGCGTTCACGGCTTCCGATCGCATGAACGCCAGCGCCCGCCCAAACGAGCGCGAGGCGGGCGTCGTCGAACGCATCATGTCCTCGCGATTCGATGCGCCCTACGCGTCGTTCGCCGTGTTGGTGATCTCGAATGTCGCGTCGCCGGCGACGCCGGACGGCAAAGCGGCGTTACACCGCGTGGTCACCGTGCTCGATTCGTTACCCGGCGTGAGCCGCGTGCTCTCGTACGCGAACACACCGGACTCGGCGTTCCTCTCGCCGCGCGGCACGTTCGTCGTGGTCGGGCTCGATCGCGTCGGCAATCCAGCGCAGGAGTACATCCCGGCGATGCGGCGGGCGAGCGGCGCGCTCCAGCGCGAGCTCGCGGTGCAGTATCCCGGCATCGCGATGGGATGGACCGGCGACGCGCCGTTCAACTACGACGTGCGTGCGACCAGTGCCGCCGATGCGAGGACGGCTGAGCGACGGGTGTTGCCGATCACGATCGTGTTGCTCGTGATCGTGTTCGGGTCCGTCGTCGCTGCGCTGCTTCCCGCCATCGCCGGCGCCCTCGCCATCGGGTTGAGCCTCGGCGCGGCGGCGCTCGTCAGCATGGTGTGGCCGCTCTCGGTGCTGTCCCACAACATCATCACGATGCTCGGGCTCGGCATTGGTGTCGACTACGCACTGCTGACGGTCAGCCGCTTCCGGGAATCGCTCGCCGCTGGACGAAATTCAGAGGACGCCGCGGTCGAAGCGGTGCAGCGCGCGGGACACACGATTCTCATCTCGGCAATGGCGGTCGCCATCGGGTTCGTGGCGCTGATCGTGATTCCCATCGGTGACCTGCGCTCGATCGGCATCGGTGGCTTGCTGACCGTGACGTTCTCGGCGCTCTTGGCGACCACGTTATTACCGGGACTCCTCGCGTGGCTCGGGGCCTTGGTCAACCGGTGGAGTCTGTGGCATGTGCGCCGGGTGGGAAGTGAGAATGGTTGGCGGCGATGGGGTGCGTGGGTCGCCGCGCATCCCGTGCGAGTGCTCGTGTTGTGCGGTGTGCCACTGGCGATTCTCGTAGGGCAAGCGCGGCGACTCAACGATCAGTTGCCGACGGGCGAGGATTGGTTGCCGCAGTCCATGGAGTCAGCGCGCGCCGTGCGGGCGATGCGTGGCATGGGGAAGATGGGGATCGTCGAGGACACGCACATTCTCCTCGAGCTTCCGCCCGGCCAGGGGCCGTTGACTGACGCCGGTTGGCAAGCGTGGCGACGACTCACCCTGACGGTCCAGCAGCGGCCCGAGGTCGCGCGCGTGCGGTCGCTCCCGACGATCCTGCACGCCGAGCATCCCAGCACCACCGTCCTCGGTCTCGTCTCGGTTGATCTCATCCACTCGTTCGTGAGTCGTGACCACAAAGCGGCGGTGATCGAGGTGGTCCCGAAAGAGGGCGCCACGCCGGCGCAGCTCACGGACTTCATTCACGATCTGCGCGCGACCGATCCGGTGCAGCTGACCGGGCTCAAAGGGGCGACGATTCGGATCGGTGGATTGCCGGCGCAGAACACCGACTATCAGGACGCGATCGCGGGGCACGCGATGTGGGTTGTCGGGCTCGTCGTTGGCGGGACGTTCTTCGCGCTACTGATCGGGTTCCGGTCCGTGTTGATCCCGATCAAGGCGATCGTGTTGAATCTCGCCTCGGTCGGTGCGGCGTTCGGTGCGACGGTGCTGGTGTTTCAAGACGGCCACCTCGCCTGGCTCGTCGGCCTGGCGGCGCCGGTCGATGCGCTATTTCCGGCCGTTCCCGTCATCGTATTCTGCCTCGTGTTCGGACTGAGCATGGATTACGAGGTGTTCTTGGTGGCGCGAGTTTCCGAAGCGAACAAGTCGGGCGCCAATGTTGACGATGCCCTCGCCGAGGGTGTTGCACGCACGGGCGGAGTGATTACGAGCGCGGCGGCCGTGATGATCGTCGTGTTCGCGTCGTTCACCCTCGGCGACTTCCTGCTCATCAAAGTCCTCGGATTCGCCTTAGCCGTCGCGGTACTGATCGACGCCACGGTCGTCCGCCTCGGCATTGGGCCCGCTGTGCTACGGCTCGCCGGCAAATGGAACTGGTGGCCCGGCGAGCGCGGCCAGTTACCGAGCGTAGTGGTGAGCGAAGCCGACTAACGCTGGCGTAAGTGCAGGTTGGGGGGGTCCGGGGGGCGTACTTGGGGTTTGCCCCCCGGAGGCGAACAAACCAGTCGAGGCGGCGCGAAGTGCAGCATCGACGCGCCGCGGAGCGGCGCACCGCCAGCCAGGCTCGTACGTCGCCCGCCCGATCGTCATGCCGCCGAGTCGCACAATCTCGAATCGGCCCTTCACCATTTCGCGCACTTCGTCGGGTGTCTCGAAGCGCTTGAGGATGACGTCTGTCGGAACCACAGGAGTAGTCATTGGATTGTATACAACAATGTCCCCCATCGAGAATAGCACACGGACAGGCGTGGCGCTCTGGCGTAGACGCCGGTTGGAGCCGATCGTGTTTCGCGCGCCCGTGTGGCCCGAGCTTCGTTACACGCTCGTCGTCGTCGATGGCCCGGAGTGTCCACAGAAGGCCGTGCTTGGCCCGACGCTTCACGCCGAAGGCGACGTCTATCTCTTCGCGCCAGGAATCCCGTTCGACGCGCACACGTTCGGGACGTCGACCTACTGGGTCGCTTCGTTTGCGCGACATGCGATCGCGCTCTGCTTAGAGGCGCGTCCGCGCGGTCTGCCGTCGCAGTTGCTCGCTCGCGTCGGCACGGTGTTGCGGTTCCACGCCGACGAGGGCCAAATCTCGCGTCTCGTGACCGAGCTCGATCTCCTGCAGGGTGAGCTCGAACGTCACGCCGAGGCCGAGCATTCGGCGCTGCCGTCGCTCATCAATCTGGTGCTGACGGATGTCGCGCGGCTACGTCCGGTGCCAAACGATCTCGCGCTCTGCAACTCGTGCGAGTCAAATGCTGCGACGCAGCTCGTGCGCGATGTCTTTCAGGTGATAGAGACGCGCTATCGGTCGCCGATAGGACTCGCCGACGTGGCGAAGGCCGTTGACCGGTCGCCGGCGTATCTCACGCATACCGTGCGCGAAGAAACGGGACGGACAGTTCTGCAGTGGATCATTGAGCGGCGCATGCGTGAGGCCGAGCGATTGCTGATCGATACGGATCAGCCGCTGCACGCCATTGCGTCGGCCGTTGGTTATGACAATGTCTCATATTTCATACGCCAGTTCGCGAAACGTCACGGGACGCCACCCGGTGGCTGGCGTGAGACGCAGGTAGCTTAAGAAAGGATCATTCGGCCGCAAGTTTCTGCATTTTCCTGACCGCCCGGTCAGATGACATTGCGGTGTGAACATCGCACGCATTGTCGCCGTACTCTCGGTGTCTTCCCTGCCAGCGTACTCGCAGGTCGACACCACTATCTCGTTGGCGGATGCGTTGACGCACGCCGCGAGCGCGAGCCCGGATGTCGCGCGGGGCAAGGCGAACGTGTGGGAAGCGCGCTCCCAGCAGCGGCTCGCTGTCGGCGCGTTTATCCCACAAATCGCGTATCAGGCCAATTTCTCGAACGCCGACCTGGCCGAACCTGAACCGCCGCTAGCTCTCGCACTCCCAGGCCCTACGTATGGGACCGGGGTTCTCGCTTCGGTGGATCTCTTTACCGCTGGGCGACGCGGAGCGCAGCGGCGCGCGGCTGACGCCGGGCGCACGGCCGCCGATGCATCGCTGGTCGATCGCACATACGGCGCAAGGCTCACAGTCGAGGTCGCGTTTCTGGATGTGCTGCGGGCCGAGGATTTGATCAAAGTTTCCGAGGCACGACTCGCGAGAGATCAAGAAGCGTTGAACGTGGCGCAGCATCGGCTGGAAGCCGGGACGTCGTTCAGGTCTGACGTGCTACGCGCCGGCGTCGAGCTTTCGTCGGCAAAGGAAGCGTTACTCGCCGCGCAAGCACAGTACACGAGTGCCGCATTCGAGCTCGGCCGTGTGACCGGGCTCGGCCGCGCGGTTGGCGCGAATGAGGCGGACTCGACGATCGTGCGCCCACTTCCTGTCGCAGATCGCGAGATCGTAGATCTCATTGTGGCCGGCGGGCCGTCCGTGCGCGCCGCTGACGCGACGGCGGATGCGGCGACTGCCTCGGTGCGCGCGGCCAAATCGCAGTATTTTCCGACGATCAACGCCAGCGGCGGGTACTCTGTGTACGCTCAGCCCGCGACGCGTGGGCCGCTCATTGATGGCGGCCAAGCGTGGCAATTTCGCGTGGGTGTCGTCTACCCCATCTTCGACGGCTTTCAGCGCGAGGACGGTGTCTCGCGAGCGGACGCCGAGGCGGATGCCGCGAGTGCCACGAGGGCGGATACGAAACGAGAGGCGCGGGCCGCGGCCGAGCGGGGGCTCGCCAATCTGAATGTTGCTGGAGAGCGGATACGGCTCGCCGAAGAGGCCGTGGTGCAAGCGACAGAAGATCTGCGCGTGCAAGACGCGCGGTACCAAGCCGGCGCGTCGACGATTCTCGACCGCCTGACCTCCGAGGCGACCCTCGTCGCCACCGAGCAGGACGCGGTCACGGCGCGCTACGACTACGGCATTGCCCGGGCACAGCTCGAAGCGCTCGCCGGCAGGAGTCTCTGACCCATGTGGCTCGTCCAACTCGGCCTCAAACGGCCGTACACGTTCGTCGTCGGCGCGATGCTGATCCTGATCTTCGGGATCGTCTCCGTTCGAAAGATGGCGACCGACATCTTCCCGAATATCGACATCCCGGTCGTCACCGTGATCTGGACGTACGCCGGGATGTCGCCGGAAGACATGGAGAGCCGCATCATCACGCCGCACGAGCGCGGGATGACGACGACGGTCGACAACATCGAGCACATGGAATCCCAGTCCATGACTGGGTATGCCGTGGAGAAAGTGTTCTTCCACGAGGGCACGAACATCAGCGGCGCGATCGCGCAGATCACGGCGATCTCGCAGACGATTCTGCGGATAGCGCCGGTGGGGACGCAACCGCCGTTCATCGTGCGCTTCAACGCGGCGAACGTGCCGGTGCTCCAGCTCGGGCTCTCCAGTCAGTCGCTGTCCGAGCAAGAGATCTACGACGACGCGTACAACTTCATGCGGACCCAGCTCGCGACCGTCCAGGGGGCGCAGTTGCCGCTGCCCTACGGCGGCAAGGTCCGGCAGATCATGGTCGACATCGACCCCCAGAAGATGTACGCCAACGGGGTGTCCCCGAACGATGTCTCGAATGCCGTCAACGCCGAGAACTTGGTCCTGCCCGCGGGAACGGCGAAGATGGGAACGCGCGAGTACCAGGTGCACTTGAACTCGAACCCGGATGTCCTGCAGCAGCTGAATGACCTGCCGATCAAGCAGGTCAATGGCGCGACCATCTATGTGCGGGACGTGGCGCAGGTTCACGATGGGTACGCCGTGCAGCAGAGCATCGTGCGGCGGAACGGCCAGCGCGGGGCGTTGCTCACCGTGCTGAAGGGCGGCGGGGCGTCGACGCTGGACGTCGTGAAGCGCATTCGCGATCGGCTGCCGTCGGTCATGGCAACGCTGCCGGCATCGCTGAAGGCCGACCCGCTGGGCGATCAATCGTTGTTCGTCAAGGCCGCGATCAACGGCGTCATTCGCGAAGCGATCATCGCGGCGTGCCTCACCGCGCTCATGATCTTGCTCTTTCTCGGCAGCTGGCGCAGCACGCTCATCGTGGCGGTGTCGATCCCGCTCGCCATTCTCTCGTCGGTCATCGTATTGAGCGCATTGGGCCAGACGATCAACAGTATGACACTCGGCGGGTTCGCGTTGGCCGTCGGCATTCTCGTTGACGATGCCACTGTCGCCATCGAGAACATCCATCGCAATGCGGCGCAAGGCAAAGATCTGGAGCAGGCCATCCTGGATGGCGCCGTGCAGATCGCGGTGCCCACGTTCGTCTCGACGCTCTGCATCTGCATCGTCTTCGTCCCGATTCTGTCTCTGACCGGCGTGGCCGGGTTCTTGTTCGCTCCGTTGGCCGAGGCCGTGATTTTCGCGATGCTGGCGTCGTATCTCCTGTCGCGGACCTTGGTGCCGACGCTGGTCAAGTACGCTCTGCATGCGGAACATGGACGCCCGGCCCCCGCATTCTTTAGACACTTTGAGCGCGGGTTCGAAAGCTTCAGAGGCGCGTATGATCGCGCGCTCACCCGCATCATGGGTCAGCGCAAGCGCACGACGACGCTGTTCCTCGGCGGTGTCCTGGCGAGCTTTCTTCTCGTGCCGTTCATCGGGCAGGATTTCTTTCCTGCCGTGGACGCCGGGCAGATTCGGCTCCATGTCAGGGCGCCGGCTGGAACCCGCATCGAAGAGACGGAGCAGCTCCTGGCCGGTGTCGAGCGCGATATCCGGCACGTGATCCCCCAGCATGATCTCGACGTCATTGTCGACAACATCGGGATCGGTGGGCAGGGGCTCGATCTCGCGTACAGCGACAACCCGACCATCGGCTCGACCGACGGCGAGGTCTTGATCTCCCTCACCGAGAATCGTAAGGGCAAGACTCCCGACTACGTCGACTCGATCCGCACGGCGGTCGGTCGCGATTTCCCCGGCGTGACGTTCTTCTTCCAACCCGCCGACATCGTGGGGCAGACCCTCAACTTCGGGCTCGCGGCGCCGATCGACGTGCAAATTGTCGGCCGGAATCGGGCGCAGAACTTCGAGATCGCCAAAGGTCTGGTGCACCAGCTGACGGCCATCCCGGGCACGGCCGACGTGCACCTCTTACAGGTGGTCAATGCGCCCGATCTCTTGATCAACGTCGACCGGACGAAAGCGCAGGAGATCGGCCTCACGCAGCGCGACGTGGCCAACGACATGCTGGTGACGCTGTCGTCGAACGTGCAGGTCGCGCCGAACTACTGGCTCAACCCGGCGAACGGCATCAACTATCCGCTCGTCGTGCAGACGCCGCAGTATCGCGTCACCGACATGAGCGATCTGGAGCGGACGCCGATCCATTCAGGGACGGATCAACCTCAGCTCCTCACGAATCTCTCGCAGGTGACGCGCCGCAACACGCTGGCGGTGATCACGCACTACAACATCCAGCCGGTGTTCGACGTCGACGCCAATGTCTCGGGACGCGATCTCGGTGGCGTGGCCACGGATGTCGATCGCGTCGTCACGACGGCACGGAAGACGCTGCCGCGCGGGACAACGATCGTCGTCCGTGGACAGGTCGAGAGCATGCGGTCCTCGTTCTTTGGCCTCGAGGCCGGACTCGTGTTCGCGATCGTGCTCGTGTATTTGCTGATGGTCGTCAACTTCCAGTCCTGGACCGATCCCTTGATCATCGTCATGGCGCTCCCGGGCGCGCTCGCGGGGATCGTGTGGTCGCTCTATCTCACGCAGACCTCGTTCAGCGTGCCGTCGCTCATGGGCGCGATCATGGCCATGGGCGTCGCCACGGCGAACTCGGTGTTGATGGTGACGTTCGCCAACGATCAGCGCGGGCTCGGGCGCACGGCGGAGGAAGCCGCGCTCGAGGCGGGACACGAGCGCATCCGGCCGGTGCTCATGACGGCACTCGCCATGATCATCGGCATGCTCCCAATGGCATTGGGCCTGGGCGAAGGTGGCGAGCAGAACGCGCCGTTGGGGCGGGCCGTCATCGGTGGCCTTCTGGTCGCGACCTTCGCGACGCTATTCTTCGTTCCGGTCGTCTATGCATCCATTCGCGGGCGGGTTGTGCCGCGCGACACCGGAGATGTGTCTCTGGCCGGAGTCGATCGATAATGAAACACGTCCGCACCATCTCCTTCATCATCCTCGTCGCGGTGGCGCTGCTCGTGGGCGGGCTGCCGCGCATCGCCCGCGCCCGCCGGCTCGCCGCCGCGGCGTCAGCGCGCAGCTCGAGCGCAGTCGGCGTCCTGGTCGCGACCGTGCACCGCGCCGCCGCATCGTCCGACCTCGCGCTCCCCGGGACGGTCGAAGCCCTGCACGAAGCGTCGGTCTATGCCCAAACCGCCGGCTACGTGAAGCGGTGGACCGTCGACATGGGCGCACATGTCAAATCCGGCCAAATCATGGCCCAGATCTCGACGCCCGAGGTCGATCAGCAACTCGAGGCGGCCCGGGCGACGCTCGCGCGCGCGCAGGCCACGTTGCTGCTCAACCGGACGAATCTCGTTCGGTGGAAAGACTTGGTACGCGATAGCGCGGTGTCAAAGCTGGAGCTCGATGAGCACCAAGCGGCGTTCGATGACGCGAACGCCGCCGTAATGGCCGACGAAGCCGACGTCCGTCGGCTCTCCGCTCTGCAACAGTTCTCCTACATCGTCGCGCCGTTCTCCGGCGTCGTCACGTCGCGTTCGCTCGACGTCGGCCAGTATGTGTCAGCAGCGAGCGCTGGCCCGGCGACCAGCGGCATTGGGCGCGGCCTCTACACGTTGGCGCAGATCGACACCGTGCGACTCCTCGTCAACGTCCCGCAGTCCGTGAGCTCGGCCATTACGGTGGGACAGCATGCCGCGGTCAGCGTGGCTGAGCGGCCAGGCAGAACATTTACGGGGACCGTGAGCCGGACGTCGGAGGCGCTGGATCCAGCCTCGCGGACGCTGCTCGTCGAAGTGCGGATCCTGAATACCGACGGCGCTTTGGTGCCCGGGCTCTATGCGGACGTCCATTTTCAGATTGATCGAAGTGCCGCGCCGCTCCTCGTGACGGCCAACGCACTCGTCACGCGGTCCGATGGTCCGCAAGTCGTCGAGGTGCGCTCGGACAGCACCGCGCACTTCTCGCCGATCAGGCTCGGCCGGGACTACGGCAGCGAAGTCGAGCTGACGGATGGCGTCACGGAGGGCGCGACGGTGGTGGTCAACCCGTCGGACGACGTGATCGAGGGCGCGCGCCTCCGCGTGGTCAACTACAGCGACCGACCCAATAGTGCTTCGAGCGATACGCGAGTGATAAAGTAGTTGTAGCGCGCGGTCACGAGGTCCGTCCGTGCTTGGGCCTCGTTGAGCTGCGCGGTCGTCAGATCGAGGAAGGTGGCGACGCCATTCCGGTAGCGCGCGAACATCACGCGCAGGTTCTCCTCGCCCGTCGCCACCTCCACTTCCGCCGACTGAATGCTCTCCTCGGCCAACCGCAAATTGGCGAGGAGCGCTTGGGCCTGACTCAGCGCGAACCGGTGCGTGTCCGACGCCGTCGACCGTGCGACGTCCATGTTGATCGAGGCCTGCTCGACGTCGTTCTCCCGCACGAACCCGTTGAACAACGGGAACGCCGTCCCCAACTGCACGAGCCATCCGGGGCGCGTCGCGTTGATGTTGAGCGACGTGTTCGCCCAGTTGTAGCCCCCCGAGAGGGTAATCGTCGGGAGATACTCGGTGCGCGCGGCGTCGAAGAACGCGCGCTGGGACCGCGCGCTCTGGTCGGCCGCGGTCACCGCGGGCGCCTGCGAGACGGCCAGCGCGATGATCTGCGAGTCGGCGAGCGCGAGGCGGAAGTCGATGACCGAGTCCACGCCGGTCACGCCTACCGCGCCATCGACGCCAACGAGGCGACCGAGACTGTACGAGTACGTCGACAGCGTGTCCTCGGACGCGATCATCTGTTGGCGCGCTTGCTCGACCGCGAGCTGGGCTTGGAGCACGTCGGCGCGCGTCGCAGTCCCGGCGCGCAAGTTCGCGGATGCGTAGTCGAGCGCGCGCACGGCGTTTTCGATCCGTGTGAACGACACCTGTACGAGGTCGTGGCCGCGGAGTACGCCATACGCCTGCTGCTCGGCGGTCAGCGCCGTGCCGTACTTCTGCTCGACGAGCGCGGCATCCGCGGCGTGGGTCGTCGCTTTTGCCGCGGCGATCTCCGCGGGCCGCCGGCCGCCAGTGAAGACATCGTAGGACGCCGAGAACCCCGCCCAGTACGCATTCGGCGCGTACGTAGTGCCCAAGCCGGAGCCCGTGAGAAAGCTTGGCGTACTCTTCGCGTTCTCTTGGAGCGCATTGGCATTGAACACGACGTTCGGCAAATACGCCCCATAGGCGACGCGCTGGCCGGAGAGTCCAGAGTGGACAGCGCCACGGGCTTGTGCAACTGCCGGACTGTAGCGCAATGCGTTGGCGACGACCTGATCTATCGTCAGCATCGCCGCGTATCTGAATGTCGTATCGGGGGGCAACGTGTCCGCCATCGCCCGCGCCGTCAGACCTGGAGTCGGCGCCGTGGGGGTCTGTTGTGCATTCGCGATCCCCACAACGCCGACTGTCGCAAAGTACCAGAGCTTCATCTGTTACCTACGGACAAGACGATCCAGTCGTTGCGTGCTAATGCTTCTTTGGCTCAGGTGCTGGGCGAGGCGGTGGTGCTGCCGGACGAGGTGCTGGCGCCGCGGGACGCGGCGGAGGCGCCGGCATCGCCTTCGCACCACTGCTACGTGCCTGCACGTAGTTATTGTCGAGGGTGCGATGCTCGGTCGCCTGCTGTTTCGCGAGCGCCTGCGGCTGAACGTTCGCTGGCGGATTCGCGGCCTCTTGCGCGTGCCGGTTTTCCATGTCGTTCCGCTGCTGCGTATACTGCTGCGCGAGATTGGGATGCGGAGCCGGTGCTGACGAAATCGTCGGTTTCGGCGGCGGCTGCGGAACGCGTGTCGCGGTTGCCGGACCACGCGTGGGCTCGGCCACCGGTGCGCGCGGTTGCGATGGCGTGGGATGCGGCACCGGCGTGGCGACGTATCCGGGGCGGGCGACCGGCTTTGGCGCGGTCGACGCGGCGACCGCCGGACGCGCGGGCTTGAGCGTCACGCCAGGCCGCACCGGTTGATTGGCGGGCCGCACCGCAACCACTGGCTCGGGTGGCCGCTTGATCGTCGCCAGCTCGGACGCTGCGGCTGGACGGCCGGGATGTGCGGCGAGGAGCTTCGCCTGTTCGTCGAACGACGGCGGTGCCCTGGGTGGTTGCCGTACCGCGACGACGGTCCGGTTGATGAGTGCGGCGGGCGGACGATGCTGAGACACGATCGGCGCGATACTTTGGCGGGTCGGGACGAAGGGCGCGCTCGATCCGAGCCGCGGCGCCTGCTGAATCGCACCTGGTGGGACGCGCACGGCGTAGCGGGAGACCGGCTGTCCATTTCGGAACGCGTTGTCCGGAACGACGGTCACCGCGCCCGCCACTTCGCGGTTGCGATACGTAATGTTGGTGACGTTGGTGACGTTCGTGATATTCGTCACGTTGGTGACGTTCGTGATGTTCACGTTCCGGACGTACGTGTTGCTCACGTGGTACGAGGGATAGTACGCCTCCTCGGGCGCGAGCGGGAACCAGCCGACCCCGACGCCGCCACCGAATGACACGCCGGCGTTCCATCCGCGGCCGCCGACGAACGCGACCAGCGCGGGTGCCCACACCGGCCGCTCGTAGACGCGGCCCGGGCACCAACCCCAGTGGTCTTCGGCGTACACCCAACGGCCGTAGTGGAACGGCGCCCAACCCCACGGCGCGTCGTCGACCCACGTCCATCCATAGGGTCCTTCCCACACCCAGTGGCCGTAGTGATACGGGCTCCATCCAGCGACGACGGTCGTCGGCGTCCACACCGCGCCGTACGTCGGATCGTCGCGCCACCCGCCGTTCCCATCGAGATCGTCGTACCCCGCGATGTCGGCCGAGACGTAGCGCGCGGAGGCCGAGGACTCTTCGCGATGGTCGCGGTCGTCGCTCCACTGATCCCAGCTGTCTTCGGGGCCGATGTCGACCACATCGTACGTCGGCGCGTCGGTGCCGTTCACCGTCGCGGCCTGTTTCGCGTTGACAGTGAACGATGAGCCGGCCGCGGTCACGGCCACTTGGCCGGCCCACACTTTCACGGTCGACTGGCTGCCGTCCGGCGACACGTCGATGCGATAGTCGCCAGCCTGGCCGACCCCGATCGCGGCGTTCGGCGTGTCGAACTCTTCGGACTCGCCATCGTTCAAGTGGCGCACGCTGACCGTCGCCGTGCCCTGCGTGACGCTCGCCTGGATCGTGTTGTCGTCGAGGTTGGCGATGTCGAGCTCCGTCCCTCCCGCCAATCGGATCCGAGTCTGTCCGATCTGGACCTCGGCTCGGCCATTCGAGTCGACCCAGACGCGATCGCCGGTGGTGAGCGCGCGGTTCGGCACGGCCGCGGCCCACTCCGTGTCGCCCGCGGGCCGCAGCGAGACGGTGCCGGAGATGTAGCCGAGCCGGCCGGCGCGGGTCGGGGGATCCTGATCCTGCGCGGCCGCGGCGACACTCAGCACCGCGAGGGCGATCGTCATCGAGAACACAACTTTCATAGCTGGCTCCTCAACTCACGCCAGATCGCCACGCGGTCGCGGGTGATCTCGTTGGGTGGGTCCGTCTCGTACCACGCGGGATACTCGCCGATCGGAAATCCGCCGGTGTAACCCGGCGGATACGTCACAAAGATCTGGCCGCCTCGCAGGCTATACTCCAAGTTCACTCGGTCACGCATCACCCAAACATACACATGACGAGCCCGAGTACGGCAGTTCTGGTCTTCGAGGGGTTCGCCGACTGGGAGCCCTCCTATGCATTAACCGGGCTTCGGCGTTGGGGGAAGCGGTCGGTCACGACATACGGGTACAGCCTGTCCCCTATCACGTCGATGGGCGGGCTCCGCGTCATGCCGGACCGTGTCCTCGAAGACCTCGACGCACCGGAGCTGCTGCTCCTGCCGGGCGGCGAGATGTGGGAGCAGGGATACCCGGCCGATCGCCTGCATCCCATCCTGCATGATCTTGCGGCCAACTCGATACCCATCGCGGGAATCTGCGCAGCGACCGTAGCGCTGGCGCGCGCGGGCCTGTTCCGCGACCACCGGCATACGAGCAACGGCCGCGATTTTCTCTCGCACTATGCGCCAAACTACGAGACGCCGTCTCTGTACATCGATACATCGCGCGCCGTCGCCGACCGCGGCATCATCTCGGCCTCCGGCCTGGGCGCCGTCGAGTTCGCGGCCGAGATCTTCACGACGTTGAGGGCATTGCCCGATGAGGCCATCGCGCAGTTTCGCGCGATGTATCGCGCTCAAGCGTCGTAGATGATGTCGTAGTGCATGACGCGCTGGTCGTAGTCGATGAGCGCGGCCTGGCCTTCGGGTTCGACGACCGCGCGGTCGATGTTCGCGCCGGCGAACGCGCGGACCGCGTCCAGTGAAGTCCAGCGCGTCTCGACGACGTATTCGATGTCGTGCGCGCGGTACTGGCGCAGCAGCGTGGCGCCCGCAAAGCCATCGAGACGTTGCAGCTGCGGCAACACTGTGTCGATAAAATGGCGAGGGTACCCGGACGGATTCGCCAAGGCGGCTCGTCCGTGCCAGACGCGGACGATCATGGTCGCTTGCTCATTGTCGGGGCCAGATGTTATTGGCATGATCGATATCCGGGAGTGATTTGTGTGGATCGAGCTCAGCGCGGGTTACGCGCTTCGTCCCGGGCACGTGATACGTGAACCGCGATCCCAGGTTCCACATCTCGATCGGCAGTCGCACCGCTATGTGCGTCCCGTCTTCGAACGTGACGGCGAGCTCGGCCGGCATGATCATCGTCCCACGATTCGAAAGATAAACTTTGCTCCCGCTGACGGAATCGATCGCTTGGTCGAGCCGGGCCGTCGTATAGATCCACCCGCGCCAGAACCAGTCCAGGTCCATGCCGGACTCGTCTCGCATCATCCGAAAGAAGTCCGCCGGCGTCGGATGCTTGAACTGCCACGCACGGATATACGCACGGAACGCGGCGTCGAAGCGCTCTTTGCCGAGGACTTCGTAGCGAAGCTCCTGCATCATGAGGGCCGGCTTCTGGTACGCGTCCCAAAAGAGATCGTGCACTTCGGTCGGCTTCGTGATGATCGGCTGCTCGGCGCCGGGCACCGCGTGGTCCGGATAGAGGTGCAGCGGATGCACCTCGATCGTGTCGCCATACGGCGTACCCGCGAAATATTTCGCGGCGTTGCCGAGGTCGATGAACGTGTTGAAGCCCTCGTCCATCCAGGGGTATAGCCGCTCGTTCGACCCGACGACCATCGGGAACCACTCGTGCCCGAACTCGTGCGCGAGGACCCACTGCTGCTCCTCGCGGCTCGGGCTGTTCGGCACGAACGTCAGCATCGGGTATTCCATGCCTTCGATCGGGCCCTCGACCGTGGTGGCGTGCGAGTACGGATACGGGAACCATTGCTCGCTGAAATACTGGATCGCTCCCCGGGCCATCCGGTTCGCCTCTTCCCACTTGTCGGCGGATGGCCTGTAGAGAGTTTCAATCAGGATGCCACGATACCCACTCGCATCCCACCGAAAGTTCGGCGCGGCCGCGAAGGCCAAGTCGCGCACGCTGTCGGCCACGAAATGCCAGGTCAGCGTGCCGTTGGCCGTTGGTCTCGTCTGTCCGGCATCGCCGGCTTCCTGCTTGCTGATCACGGCAATCGCGGTGTCGGACGCTAACGCGCGCCGAAGGCGCGTGCGTTCCCGTTCCGTGAGCACGACGTCGGGATTCTGCAGCCGCCCGGTCGCCGCGACGATGTAGGACGCAGGCACGGTGATGAGCGCATCGAAGTGCCCGTACTCGAGATAGAACTCTCCGGCGCCGATATACGGCTCATGGTTCCACCCGTGCACATCGTCATAGACAGCCATGCGCGGATACCATTGCGCGATCTCGTAGAGCGTCCCGTCGTGTCCCATGCGCCCAGCGCCTTGCTCGGGCACATGGAATGACCACGCGAGATCCAAGTCGATGGTGTCGCCGGGAGCCAAGGGCCGGGCGAGATCGATCCGCATAGTTGTTCCGTAGATCGACTTTTGGGCTGCCTTGCCGCCGACTCTGACCGAGTCGAGCGTGAGGCCACCCGCGAACCCTTGGCACGAGAAGTCGAACGTCGATCCGAGGAACACGAGCGGCGGCTGATCGAGCACGTTCGTGATGCTCGACGGCGCGCAAATGTTCTGCTCCAGGAACATCCAGAGGTAGGGCAGTGCGTCGGGCGACCGATTGACGTAATGGATGGTCTCGCGCCCCCGCACCTCGTTGTTCGCGGGATCGAGCGCAGCGCGAATCCGATAGTCGACGCGCTGCTGCCAATAGCGCGGCCCAGGCCGGCCCGCGGCGGTCCGGTATTCGTTCGGCGTACTCAGCCCGAGCGGCCGGAATGGCGATGAGTCGGCGACGCTCTGCGCCGGCAGCGGTGCGGCGGCGAGGACGCCGATCAGGATGAGGCGACACGGTGCGTTCATGGCCCAAGAAAATCGCACTCGGTCGAGTCCGGCGTTAGGGTAGGTTGTTACACGACCTCCATGTCTTAATGGGCGGGATTGTGTGAAACTTCACTCTGCCGCCCACCCACTGAGTCACATGTTCCAAATGATGCTCGTGCAGGCCCTTGCGGCCGCCGCCGTCGCGACTTCGCAGCCGCCATTCATCGTCCAGCCCTATCTCCAGCTCGGCGACGCCCCCTCCGCCGGCGAGACGGTGACGATGGCCCTCCTCTGGCATTCGGACACGACGAGCGCCGAGTGGACGGTCGATCTCAAGCCGGCGGGTGCGACCGCGTGGAAGCCGCAGCGGACGTTCTATCCGTCGCGCATTAACGTGCCTGGTCTCGATCCGTACGACGTCTATCACGGCACGCTCGGCGATCTCGCGCCGGGATCGACCTTCCAGTACCGCGTCAAGCGCAATGGCACCGTCGTCTTCACGAGCTCGGGACTCTCACGCAAGGCCGCGAGCGAGCCGTATCGCGTGGTCGTGTTCGGCGACGCCGGCCAGAATACGCCCGGGCAACGGGCGATCGCGTACCGCGCGTACCTCGAGCACCCGGATTTCGTGGCGATCCCCGGTGACATCGTGTACGGCTCCGGCCGGATGAGCGAATACCGCACGAAGTTCTTTCCGATCTATAACGCGGACAGCGCGTCGCCGGCCAACGGGGCGCCGCTCACGCGATCGATTCCGTTCGTCGCGGCCATCGGCAATCACGACGCGAGCTATGCCCGCAACCCGAACGACTCGATGGCGGACTACGGCGGATTCTTCGCCTTCTGGTCGATGCCGCTCAACGGCCCGACCACGAAGCCCGGCCACAACGCGCCGCTCATGGCGAGCGATTCGACGCTGGCGGCCGCGCTCGCGCGAAGCTACGGGCCCAACTATCCGCGTATGGCGAACTACTCGTTCGACTACGGGAATACGCACTGGACGGTGCTCGATGCCGATCCGTACATGGACTGGACGGACCCCGTCTTGCGGAACTGGGTCGCGCAGGATCTGGCGCACGCGGCCGGCGCAACCTGGCGGTTCGTGATGTTCCATCAACCGGGATTCAACTCGTCGCGCGAGCATTTCACCGAGCAGCAAATGCGGCTCATGTCCGATGTGTTCGAGGCCGGCAACGTCGATCTCGTGCTGATGGGGCACGTGCACAACTACCAGCGCTCGTACCCGATGACCTTTCTCCCGAAGCTCTCGGGCGACCCCAAGACCGCGATCGATGGAACGTTGCACGCACCGGACTGGTATCGCACCAATGGCCGTCTGCCGTTCACCATCGACGGCGACTACCGGTTCGACCATGAGTTCGATGGCGTGAAGCGCACCGTGCCCAAGGGCATCATCTACATCGTGACGGGTGGCGGCGGCGCCGAGCTCTACAACCCCGAGCAGACAGGAGACCGGGGCAGTTGGCAGGCTTTTACTTACGCGTTCGAGGCCACGCAGCATTCGCTGAGCGCGATCGATGTCAAAGGCCGGACGATCACGTTCCGGCAGATCGGCGCCGACGGCTCGTTGATCGATCACTTCACGATCACGAAGCCCGTGCCGACGATTGCCGCTAAGCCAGGCAAGACGCTGGCGGTTCGCTCTGGTGGACGCTCGCCGGCGGGATCGCCATAGCGTGACCGGGCGTGGCCGGTGGATCGTTGCCGCCCTGTTGTGCGGCGCGATCACCGGCGCCCGTGGGGTCGGGGGAGATCTCGATGCCGCCCGGGCCGTTTACGCGGCACAGCTGGACACCCTGCGCCTGTCGCTGGACGCGCTGTCCGTCGCCCCGGGGACCGACACCGCCCTTGTGCGCGCAGCGTTTGCGCGCGCGCGCATCGCGTACAAGCACGCCGAGTGGTGGCTCGCGTACTCCGCCCCGCCGGTCGCGGCCGCGCTCAACGCACAGGACATCGAGGGTGGCAACGACGAGGCGGACGACTCCGATGATTCGGCGGAAGTAGCCGCCGCGGGCGTGCAGTTCGTGGACCCGGTCGGCTTCCAGGCCGTTGAGCTCCGCCTCTATCCCACCGTGCTGCCTGGCGCAACGGCGCCGGTTGGGGCCATGCTCAGCGCGGTCGATCGGCTCCGCGTGTCGACCTTCGGCACATCGTGGACGCGAGAGGCGATCCTCGAGGCCGCGCGGCAGGAGCTCGCGCGCGTCGAGGCGATCGGGCTCGCCAACGGCGACTCCCGACTCGCCCACGCCGGCCTGCACGAGAGCGCCGCCGCATTCGAGGGCCTGGAGCGGGTCGTCTCGTTGATCGGCGCACCAGCGCTCGACTCCAGCCTCGGCGCCGCTGCGCTCGCGCTCAGGTCAGCGAACGACACGACGTTCGATCGCTTACGGTTTCTCGCGCGCGAGGCTTCAGGTGTTGCCCACGCACTCCAGCGGCCCTCGGGCGAGGCGTTCTGGCGCACCGCGTCGCTTTTCGACTCGGCAGCATTTGATGTCTGGGCGTTCGCGCCGGCCGATGCACCCCCTCCGACCCCCAGCGAGATCGCCCTCGGCCAAACCCTGTTCAACGACCCGCGACTCGGCGGAACTTCCGGCCACGCGTGCGTGACGTGCCATCAGCCCGCGCGTGCGTTCACCGACGGCCAGACCGTGCACCCGACCCGGAACACGCCGACGCTGATCAATGCCGCGCTCGAGCACGATTTGTTCGCGGACCTGCGCGCTCCGACACTCGAGGCTCAGGTGCGCGATGTGATCGCCAACCCGCGCGAGATGTCAGGCCTGCCGATCGACAGCATTGCCGCTCGGGTCCAGATCCCGGCGACCCGCATCCAGCGCGCGCTCGCCGCGTACGTACGCACGCTCGTTCGCCTCGACAGCCGCTTCGACCGCGCGGTCCGCGGCGACTCGACGGCGCTCTCCGCCACGGAGCGACGGGGATTCAACGTGTTCATGGCAAAGGGCCAATGTGGCTTCTGTCACATGCTGCCCCTCTTCAACGGCATGGCCCCGCCCAACTTCGACCGCAGCGAGGTCGAGGTCCTCGGCGTTCCGCGCACCGCTGATACCGTGCACGCCTCTCCCGACCTCGATCCGGGGCGCTACGCCATCAGCCACGATGGCCGCGATCTCCACGCGTTCCGTGTGCCATCGCTGCGCAATGTCGCGGTGACGGCGCCCTACATGCACAACGGTGTGTATCGCACGCTCGACCAGGTCATCGACTTTTACAATCGCGGCGGTGGCGAAGGCATCGGCGCACGTTTGGCGAACCAGACACTCTCGGTTCGCCGTCTCGATTTGAGCGCCGCCGACAGACGTGCGCTCGTCGCGTTTCTCGGCGCCCTCACCGACACTAGTGGAACAGTCGCCACCACCAGTCGAACGCCGGCACCGTCACCGGCACCCGCACCATCGGGTCACCGCTGATCGTAAACGCGGCCCACTCTCGCGGCGGCGCCCCGCGATCCAGTGCCGCGACTTCGGCGAGTCTCAGCGCGTCGCCTGCCGGGTGCCCGTCGGCCATGGCGCGATAGAAGTCGTGCACGAGCCTCACCGTCTGCTGATCGCCGATCTCCCAGTATGACGCGACGACCGCGTGCGCTCCGGCGGCAAGCAGCGGCGCGGTAAGCCCGCGCACGCCCTCGCCGGCGATGATGCGCCCGCCGGCGGTTCGGCATGCGGAGAGCATCACGAGGTCAGCCTTGAGGTGCAGTGCCGCCAGGTCGGTCGGCGTCACGAACCCGCTCTCGCCGGATCCCGGCGCGAGCGCCAGCGCGGTGCGCGTCGCGGCGCGGTCATCGACGACCGCGTGTGTCGCGAGATGAATCACGCGAAACTTGTCGAGCGCGGTGTGCTTGAAGAACCAGGCGCTGGCGCTATCGCGCAGTCGCACGATGCTCCGCGCGCCGAACCGCCCCACGAGCTCGGCCTCGGCCGCCGATCCTCTGAGCCGCGGCAGTCCGCCAGTCTCATCGAACGCCGATCGAAGCGTCTCCGTCTCGGCGTCGCCTGATTTCTCTTTCGCGAACTTGGGATCGCCGAGGGCCAGGACCGTGGCCGAGGTGTGGTGGTCCTGGCGGCGCCCCCACAACCACGCCTGCACGGCCGCCGACGGTGCCAGCGCGGTCGCGTACGTCTGCACGAGATACCGGCCATTCACGCGCAGTGCGCCGAATGGCACGTGGTGCACGACGCCATCCGGCACGATCACGAGCCGCGTGATGCCGGCGGGGAGATCCGCGAGCGCCGGAGTAACGAGCGCCGAGCCCAAAGCGTCAGCGGGAGCGTTCGTCGTGATACCACTTTCGACGAATGCCACGAGTCGACTGACGTTGGCGGCCAGGCTATCGTTTGGTGGCAGCACGTACGCTCGCGCACGCTGTCGCATGACGACGAACAGCGTCGTCGGCGCATCGGCGGGTCCGGTGACGTACTCGAAGAGCGCGGTTGCGTCGTCCGGCAGTGCGTGCTGGATCGTCTCGAGGACGTTGGCGGGAGCCGCGGCGGTTCGAGCGAACGATCTGTTTTGCACGAGGTGGTCGGAGAGATCCCGTGCCCGACGCCGCTCGGCCAGCTCGAATGCCGGGCCTATGCGTCCGGTGTGCGCGACGGCCGCAATGACCTTGGCGACGCCGGGGTCGGGGCCGCCGATGAGTGAATGGAACTGGAACGCGAGCACCCGGGCTTCGCGGTCGTCGAGCGTCGCGCGCCATTGGTCGAACGCATCACTCGCGGCGGTGAGCTCCCGTTCCGCACGTGTGGTATCGCCGAGCTGGAGGTGGATCTCGGCGAGAAAGGCGCCGATCTCGTATCGGTCGCGGTGTTGGGTCGAATCGATCGCGCGCGACGCGATCACCATCCGACGCTCGGCGTCGCGCCATTGCCCGGACCGCACGGCCAGCACGGCGCGATCGAAATCCTCGGTCGAGGCCCATCCCTGGAGGCGGCCATGCTGGATGGTGATGTGCTCGGCGTCGAGCCATCGACCGGCCTCGTCCCATCGCTCCTCGTGCATCGCGACATCGGCCAGCCACGCCTGCGCGTCGGCCACGTAGTTCGGATCCTTGATGCTGGTCGCGAGCTGATATTCGGACGCGAATGCCTGGCGTGCCGCGGCCGTATCGTCGCCGGCGAGGGCGACTTGTCCCACAGTCGTTATCGCGTTGAGCCGACCGATCACGTCGCCGACCTGTGAGAAAACAGTCGCGGCGCTATCGGATGCGCGTGCCGCGGCCGTGATATCGCCGAGACCGAGATACACCGTCCCTTGGGTCATTCGCGCATACGCAATGACGTCGAGGCTGTGGGCGCGCTGGCCGTCGGCGATCGCCATGCGGGCCGAGCGCAGCGCGGCGCCGTAGTCGCCGATCGATTGCTCACAGTATGCGCGGTGCTGGCGCACGCGGGCGCGATTGGTGAGATCGCCGGGAGCGAGCACCTGTCGCTCGAGTGTGTCGAAGACCGCTATCGCGCCGGCCATGTCGCCGAAGCGTTCGAGCCCGGTGCCGAGGACGAACCAGCAGAAGCCCTCGATATCCGGCTCACCGGCTGCCTTGGCGAGTGCGGCGCCGCGGTGCAGCGTCGGCGCCGGGTCGGTGCCGCGCGGGAGCAGGCCGAGCGCGACGCGTGTGCACTGATAGTTCGCTTGGAGACCATCGTCTCCGTGCGGGATGAGCGCTTCGGCGCCGGTGAGGAGTGCCGCCCCCTCGGCGGCTGATCGACTATGCGCTCGCATCACGGCCCAGCCGAGCAGCGCTTCGACGAGCGCCGCGGAGTCTTTGGCGGCGCGCGCGGCGGTGGCGGCTTTGCTGTACGCGGTATCCGCGGGTCCAGGCGCGCTTTCCGCGAACTGCACTTGGGCCAGCCCGAGTTGGGCGTACACGCTCACCGCGTCGCGCGGTTGCAGCAGCGAAGCGTACCGGCGGTCGGCCTCGTCGTACCGCGCGTTGAGCCACGCGAGCGACGCGAGGCCGAGCGCGGCCAGTCGGTCAGAGGAATCCCGCGCGAGAGAACGAGTCCATTGTTGGGCGAGCGCCGCGGAGCTGTCGACTTCGTACGCGTGCCGCGCCTGGCGGACAGCGCTCCGTGCTTGCGCGGCAGTCTGCGCCCCACCGGTCGCGACTATCACTGCCGTCGCGACCGCCACGTGCAGGATCCTGCACGCGCATCGCCGCATGCTCAGCGCCAGACTTCGACCACGTTCGTCTGTCCGCTCCCGGCTTTTGGTCCGCCACCGATCGCATAGATCTTATCGTCGACCGCGACGACCGCCAGCCCATGCCGCGCCGTCGGCATTGGTTCCGCGTCGCTCCACGTGTCGTGCGCGGGGTCGTACACCTCGTGATTCGCGAAGACGGAGTTTCGGGTCTCGCCGCCGAAGGTATGAATCTTCCCGGCAATGACGGCCGAGCCGAGTCCGCCGCGCTTACTCGGCATGCTCGCTTTCTTGGTCCACTGATTCGTCGCCAGGTCGTAGGCCTCGACGACATCATAGTTCTTGGCCGGGTCGAGCGGTCGGCCGCCGATGGCGTACAGGACGCCGTGGACCACGTCTGCCGTGAGGTGATCTCTGACGGTTGGAATCGGTGCGCGATTCGTCCAGCGATTCGTCGCGGGATCGTAGACCGTGATGGAGTCGAGCAGCTTGTACTTGGTCCCGAAGCCGCCGACGACGACAATCTTGCCGTCGACCACCCCAGCAGCCGACGCGCCCCGCGGCTTCGGCAAGGGCGCTCGCTCTTCCCACCGATTCCGGTCGACGCGATACATCCACATGGTCGCGACGGCTTCGAACGCCGAGTCGCCTTGCAGCCCGCCAACGGCGTACAGCGTGTCATTCAGCACGATGAGCGGCATGTGATGGCGCGACGCCGGCAGGTCCGCGATTCGCTCCCAGGTGTCGTGGCTCGGGTCATACCGATATGCCCGATTGGTCTGCACGTCGGTCGAGTCGAATCCGCCGGCGATGTAGATCTTTCCGTCGAGAAGCGCTCCGTGCTCCTCCTGTATCTTCTCCGGGATCGGGGCCGCGGTCGACCAGGCGCCGAGCAGCGTGAGCAGCAGTAATCGCTTCATGGTGCACACAGTGTGTGATGGGCTCACGCCAGGTTCAAGTTGCGCGTCAGGGATTTGACAGCGAATTGTTGACGCCACGTGTGCAGGACGTAGTTTGGGGGCCTACGCCAATACTAAACGGACGATTCCGAGCCGCCTGCGCGGCAACCCTTGCGCTCATCGCAGTGCCGTTTGACCTCGGGGCGCAAGTTGTGAGCGGCACTGTACTTTCGGCCGCGGACGGCCAACCTGTGCCGTACAGCACGATCAGCCTCGGGGACACGGCTGAGGGGCGGTTCGCCGATGTCGCCGGCCGGTTCGCCCTCGGCGCCCCGGCCACTGGCACCTATCGCCTCCGAGCCCAGCAGATAGGATTTCTGGCGCTGGATACGACGCTGAGCGCCGGCACCGGATCTCAGCACCTCGAGCTGCGACTCCAACCTCTCCCCGTTCGTCTCGCGAACGTCCCGGCCGAATCCCAGCACGGGTGCGCGGCGCCGAAGTTGGCCGGGTCGGGCGCTTCGCCCGCGGCCGCGATGATACTGGCGCAGGTGCGACAGAACGCCGAGCGGTACCGGATTCTTCTCGATCAGTACCCGTTCAATTACCGGTTGGAGGAAAGCCGGGCGGTTCTCCTCAACGTCCACACCAGGGACGAGACGGACAGCGTGATCGCGCTCGACACGGCAATGTATGACAGCCGGCAGCGGCATCAGTATGCCATCGGCGGAGTCGTCTACGAGCAGCGATCGGTGAGCGGTGGGAAGCACATGATGATGTTCATCCCGACGCTGAGCGATCTCGCCGATCCGGCGTTTGCGGACGCGCATTGCTTCGCGTATGCGGGCGATGCGGTCCACGAGTTGCGCATCGACTTTCGTCCAGCGGACGCGATCAAGGCGCCTGATGTCACCGGATCGGTCTACCTCGACGATGCGCGGTACGTCGTCAAGCGCGCGGTCTTCAATTTGACGCACGCGGGCGCCATTGGCGGGGCGGCGGCGTATGTCAAAGTGACGACGACCTTCCGCGAGGTGGTGCCGTTCGTTCCGATGCTCGTCTCGGCGCGCACGGAGCAGCCGCTCGGGATCGTCACCTCTGGTGGTCTGCAATCGATGGGGTCTCTCGCGGCGGAAGGCGCCAAGAATCCCGGTGGATTCTCGGGCTTCTCGCCCTACTCGGATCAGCGGGTGTCCGTGCAGCAGGATCTCCTGCTCGACCACACGTTCATCGCCGACACGATTGGCTCCCAAGGTCAGGCGCACGCGCCTGGTCGAAGCGCGGGGTATGTCGTCACCGTCGCCTGCGCCATGCCCCCGTCCTTTGAGACGGCCGACGTACTCATTTACGGCACGCTCGGCGGCCCCGGTGCGTCGGACGCTCACGCCAGCGATGTGTTGGCGAAGGTCCGGCCGTTGTTCCACATGCCGAATGAATTCGCGCTTCCCGTGTATGGTTACTCTGTCGGTTCCAAGGCTACGCAGACGTTGACCGCCCAGGTGGCGTTCATGCTCGACGCCACTGGACACGCGACGGGTATTGCGGTGACGGCGACGTCGCTTTCGCCGTCGATCGACAGCAGCGTTGTCGACGCGATCCGCGGCGCCGATGCGGCGCACGCGTTCCGCGGGCTCAGGGCGGGGCGGTACACGTTGTCTCTCTCATCAGCCGCGCCATCGCCCGATGCGCCAGCCTCGATCCTCTTCGCGCGCCTTGCGGCCTCGGTCATGAATCTCGCCCGCACCGCGGAGCTCGATCCGGACTCGACACAACCGCGCTTGTCCGTGACTGGCCGGTTCGAGTTTGTTGTCGACGAACAAGGCCACGCCATTCCCATGACGCTCTTCACGGCCGCGGCTTCGCCGGACGCCCTTGCCTCTGCAGCTCGAGTATTGCCTGCCTTCCGGTTCCGTCCAGCGCTCGCGGGCTCGTGCCCGGTCAAGCAGGAGGTCATGCTCACCGGGCTGCGCCAATAACCCCGTTGGCGCGGCTCCGCGCGATCTGCCTCAAGCTTCCCGAGGCGCACGAGGTCAAGGCGTGGGGCGAGCCCACGTTTCGGGTGCGCAACAAGATCTTCGCGATGTACGCGTCGGCGAAGACCCATCACGGTGGCGGGCACCCGGCGGTCTGGTGCAAGGGCTCGCACATGGACCAGGAGTATCTGGTCGGCTCGAACCCGCGCCGGTTTTTCGTGCCGCCGTACGTCGGCCCCTATGGTTGGATCGGTGTTCGCCTCGATGGGAGGCCGAACTGGAAGGTCGTCACCGAGCTTTTGCGCACGGCCCACAAGCGAGCGGCGCCCAAGAAGCTCGCGGCGACGCTCCGCTAGAACGGGATCTCGTACAGGACGCGAAGCGTCTTGAGGTCGGCGTCGCTCAACTGCCACTTCTTGCCGTTCCCGGCGCTCGACATGATGTCGTCCGGGTTTGGCGAGTGGTCGAGACCGAGGGCATGACCTGCTTCGTGCAGGGCGGCGTTCTGGATACCCTCGATGGGAGCCGTGGACAGCAGCAGCACGTGCGCGACGAGGATGCGGCCATCATTGTCGGTGAGCCGAAACGTGGTGCCGAGCTCCCCTTGGAAGGGAAGCGTCTGAGCCCACGTGACGTGTACGTCGGCCGCGGTCGAGTCGTCGACAATCACGTAGGTCACTGGAGCCTGGGCCTCGTTCCACCGGCGAAACGAGGTCCGCACAACCGACGCGTATGGATGCGCTGCGATCCAGACGGCGACCGTATCCTTGTGGTCGGGCCAGCGCGAGATGCTGCCCGCGCCTTCGGCGATCACGCGGCGGATGTAGGTCCCGCCGGCATCCTCATCGAGGATGGAGTCGATCCGATCTCTAGACGCTGCCGCCGGCGCGCTGTCGGTGGCGATCTGCTGCTGGGCCGCCAGCCGTAGCCGGTCGAGGTGCAGCTCGCGCAGCCAGGCCGGTGGCCCCGGATACTGGTTGCCCATGGACTGGACTTGGTTCTCGTACGCCCTGACCACTAACTCGCTGTCCGCGTGCGTCAGCTGCACCAGCGGGTGCTTCGCCGCCGCGCGCCGGTGGTTCCGTAGCGCCGCCGCGGCCACCACCAGTACGACCATCAGCACGGACACTCGAACGGCCTTCGCGACGGGCATCGTGAGGAGACGCGCGCGCGTGGCGCTCAGCAACGTTACTTGTTCAAGTGGCTCCGTAGAAATAACTTACGGGCTCTTATGCGCGCCATTCGCTGTCTGCCGATGCTAGGAATGTTTATCACGGCGTGCAGTCACGACGCGACGGCTCCTCGGCCTTTGCCATCCGCGGCGGCGGTTGCACGCCGGCTCGACAGTCTCTACGCACAGGCACTGGCCGCGCAGAATACCGAGGCGTACGACGTGCTTCGGTTTGCGGAGCTCGGCCCGGCATTCGGTGCGGCACCGGTCGCGGTCAGCGTCACATACAACGGCAAGCCGGAACCGTGGATTGCGTTCGGCGCGGACCTCGTGGGTCAGGACACCTTGGGCAACAGAACGGACATCTATTTCGTCGTCGCGTCGCCCGATGCGAGCTTCGACACGATGGTGGTCGCTGAGCAATCTGACGGATTCCCTCCGCCCCCAGCTCAGACGACGGGCTATCTGTCCGTGGGCGGGGGAGAGGCATTGCCGTGGCCGGGAGTAGGGCCGGTGACAGCGAGCACACAGCAGCTTGGCGGCCCCTGCAACTTGGTCCCCGGTTTGGTTGGCTCCGATGTCACCAAGTACAGCACTGATCCTTGTCGGTTGATGCAGATCCAAGCGAGTATGGCGCTGCGAATCGCGACGTTCGACTCCACCGATTCGGTGAGGATGCAAGTGACGGTGAACGGTGCAAGCCTGACCATCGGGCAGGACGAGGTGAATAGCGGTCAACGCATTTCGTGGCCGTAAAGGTGCGGCCTACTATGTCACGCCTCTTCGTGGTGTCGATCATCGCGTGCGGCACACTCGCCGGCGCCGAGGCGTCCGCGCAGGATTGCCACGGTGCGCCAGCGGCCGATTCCCAACTGGCCGCAATCAACGCGCAGTTCTCGACGCCCGACGCTCGTGACAGTCTCACCACCGACGCGACTGACTCTCTTGGCGCGGCCATCAAGGCGGTGCTCAGGTTGCCGAGTCCTGTTCCGATTCCGGTGTGGATGTCAACGCCGGGGCTGGCGATCCCGTACGTCCACGGCGCCTTCGCGTTCACGATCGAGAAAGATGGGAAGGTCGGAAGCATCAAGGTCGAGCGGTCGACGCTCTCGCGCGGCCTGGACTCCGCGTTTACTAACGCGCTGGCTGCGGTGCCACCACAGATGCTCGGCCGCAAGGTCAAGCTCACGATGCTCGTGAGCCTCAACACGCACACGTCGCCGCCAGTCATGAGACAGATCACCACGCCGGGCGGCCATACGTACGATGCGGCGCATCCGCCGCCGGATAGCCTCAAGGTCGTGCCAGGCAAGCACTATGGCCCGCACACGATCAACTTGGATTCGCTCACTGTGCCGGTCTGGCCACAGCTGCCGCCGCCCAAGCTGGTCCGCCCAGGCACCGCGCCGCGCGGCTATCAGGGCATGGTCAACGCGATGGTCGTGATCGACGAGGAGGGGCGCGTGGCGAGCGTTGACGTCATGAGCGCCAAGCAGGCGGACATGCTGGGCCCTACACGCGCGGCGCTCGCCGACATGCGAATGTCGCCGTCCTCCCTCGGCGGGTGCCCGGTGAAATTCGCGATCGTGGTCCCCGTCGTGTTCGGCGGCTGATCCCGCCTACCGCACACGCAGACAGGCGCTAATCGTGGCTTCGAAGTCAGGTCGCCGCAGCGAGAAATCCGTGACAACGCGGGCCTCCCAGCCGAAGTAAAGCGCGACGATGGCGGTGAGCGGCCGCGATCACAGCCACGACCGCAAACCAAGCAGTTACTCACTCAGCCGTCATGTTCGACTGTGCTCCTTGGCGCGCGTACTAGACTGCGACTAGAGACAGCAGCTTGACATTAGCGTATTTTTCTTCAGGTCCCGCCCGGGAGTTTGCATGCAAGAGAGTACTGCGACCAAGACAAGTGTCATCCACACTGACCCTGAGATCCAAAGCGGCACGCCGGTGTTCGTTGGTACGCGCGTGCCCGCCGCGTCGCTGTTCGACTGGCTGGAGGGCGGCTCAACGCTCGAGGAGTTCCTAGACAACTTTCCTAGTGTGACGCGCGACCAGGCGATCGCGGCGCTGGAAGAAGCAAAGGCGAGCGTGGTCGGCGGTGCGCGTCCTGCTCGATGAGAACTTGCCGCGCCAGCTCGCGCGCGAGCTGGTAGGACACGACACGAAAACTGTCCCACAGATGGGTGGGCGTCGCTAAAGAACGGAGCGCTGCTCACCGCCATGGCCCGGGCAGGATTTGACGCCCTGGTCACGATGGACAAAAACCTTCACAAGCAACAACGAGTGGCTGATCTCCCGTTCGGCATCGTTCTGATCCGGGCACGGGACAATCAACTTGCGACTCTGTTGCCGCTAGCCCAAGACATGCTGAGCGCGCTCAAAGAGGTGCGGCAGGGTCAGGTCGTCAGTGTTGGGATCGACTGACCTGCAGGACCGCTTGTGGGCTGCTACTTGCTGCCGGCGAGTCTGTAATCCCTTCTGCCATAGATGGTTGCTAGCGTCGGCCGTACCCGATAGTTTCCCGAAATGTACGGAGGTACGTGTAAACATCTATGGAGGCTTCTGTGTCAATCCCTCTCCCCATCTGCGACGCTTGCGGTCGGCGGACGGCGACAATCAAGCGGGACAACGTGTGGTACTGCCAGGTCTGCGATAACGGCCCGGGCGTGACGCGTCTATCTACCGGCCACTAGCGACAGCCGCCGTAGAAGCCGTCGCCTTGATAGCTCACAGCGCGGATCGTGTCCTGCTGCGTCGTGAGCGCCACCTTGCATGTGACGTTGCCGCCGCGCGTGACCTGGCGCCAGACCATGACCTTGCGTCCGTCGCTGAGATCGAACGCATCTCGGGGAGCACCCCACTTCTCGATCGCGACGTCGATGGGCTGGCCCTTCCAGCTCTCCATCTCACGGCGAAAGCCTCCGCTGCTGGCGCACGCTGCGACCAGCACGACCAGTCCTACCGCGACGCGCATTCGCTCCTCAGCGATGGTTTGACAAGGGACGCGAACTCGGGTGTTGTGGCAACCTTTTTTGGCTGCAACCCTTTCGGTGGGTGCGACAGTACACCGGGGCTTAGCCACCGGACGTCTCGACGAGCCCACATGAACTCGCCGGGTCGGCGAATCCGGGCTAGGCGAAGTGCAACTCGTGGCGCTCAGCAACGCCGAGGCCCACCGTTCCGTCGTCGCGTTACTTGGTCAAGTCGCTCAGTAAGAATAGCTCACGGGCTGTTTCTGGCGCGGTAGCCAAGTGGTAAGGCAGCGGTCTGCAAATGGCTAGCTCGAACAGGTGCCAGAGTGCACCTGAGTGCTAAGTAGGAATTCGAGTAGGCTTAGGGAGAGGGCGGTTTCCCACGGTGTCTGATGGGAGCCGCCATGTTTCTCTCAGGGTGCCACCAATACTGCCACCGGCTCATGGAGCGCAGGCTATGGCGAATGACGCGCGCATTGAGGCTCTCGTAGACGCGCAGCTCGCCCTCATCGAGGATCCTGAACGCAGGAATGCACTGGCGCGGCTGCTCGTGCCACCTCGTCACGAGGAGCGCGAATGGGACTACGGTGCCGAGGGAGAGCGCTACCCGTACTGGGTTGTTGCGGAGGCGCCCGATCGCGGCGTGATACTCGTGTATTGCGAGCACGGATTTGGTCCCGACGAGCCTTGGGGCTTCTTGTTCACGGATGAGCCGGACTTCACGTCGCTCGGCATGGATAGTCAATGGGGCTGGTACTTGGAGGAGGCGTTCGTGCGGTCCGGCCTGTGGAAGGGCCAGACCAGCATCAGCGACGCCTTTCACAAGTCACCAGAACAGCGTTTCGGCTCGCACAAGACCTGAGGCTCGCGAGCAGCGGACTGAAAACGCGAACTCGGTCGCGAAGTCCACGTAGCTGCCAAATTGCTTGCCTGGGCCCAGTTAGCGGAAAGGGCGATTTCTCACGGTGTACGCGAGAAGTCGCCCTTTCTTGTTATGTCTGCCCACGGAATTGCCCTCGTTCGATAGATCGGGCATCGTCGACACGACGCGCCCCGTCACAGAGAATTGCCCTCAGCCGCAGTGCGGAAAGCGACGCCAGCGCGTCGTCGTGGAATTTCTCGCGCAACCAGGTTCCACCCGCGCCAGTCGTATACCGTTTGAGGCGTCGTGAACCGTGGAGTCGTCGGCCATATCAGAGACAAATCGTACTGCTGAGCAAAGGCGTCCCCCATCGTTTGACGAGCATCTCCGACATTGTCGGGCATGCTAATCGTAAGCATGAACAGCTTGCCCATAACAAACCCAGTCGCCTGTCGGCAGACCCCACCGTTAAAGCGGGGGTCGACTATATCCCCGGGTTCATTCCACCCAACGTGGTTCATGACGCCCGACTGCACATCCGAGTATTTGCCAATCCAGACCGACCATGTCGGTGGCGCTTCCATTTTGTTGACGAACTCGAGGCGTTCCTCCTTCGAAGTCGCCTGTGTTGGAGGATGGGCAGTTTCCCGTACCATCGTGTTCATCGCGGCCCAGGTAGCCACAAGGTGTTGGCCCCGTTCGTCGAGCTGTGGCCAGTTCCCTAAAACCATCGACCGGAGATATTTCTTCGCTCGCTCTTGAAGGGCACTCATGCGGACGTTGTTGCAGTGTGCACAGAGCACTCGCAGTGCTTGCGAGTGGGGGTCGCCTGGACGATCGAGTTTTCCTCGGCTGAACTGGTATGGACCTAATGTGCCCGTTGAGATAGCAATGCCACGGATACTGACGGAATGACTAGTGTTCGTGAACCAGAGGCCGACATACCGCCGCAACCAGCGCGGGTTGAGGTGCTCCTTGGTTAGCCGTCCCGCCTTTCCGCAAAACAGGCACTCATTGCGACTCGCTGACATCGCCGATCGCGAATCAGAACGCTTCAAGGCAAGTCCTCCCTCGACGGGCGCCGGCGTTGGAAACGTGAGCGGCGCGAATACGACCGACACCTGAAGCTTTCTAAGTTGGGTTCCCGCGTGCTGGCGAGTCGCTGAGAACAGCGGTCACGATACCCAGCATGCCGGGGGTTGGAACTGCTCAAACCTGCTCGCGTCGTCAATGCGAGTATCCGAGGGATCGGGGCAAGGCTAGAACAGCAGCCCGGGCGGAGACTGCGCGGGCAAGTATCAGGTTGGCTTAACGATGAGTGCCACCAATTTTGCCACCACTCGTCAGTACGAGAGTGTCACGCCGGTCCCGGCCGACTTGTTCAAGTCGCTCGCTCGAAATAGCTTACGGGCTGTTTCTGGCGCGGTAGCCAAGTGGTAAGGCAGCGGTCTGCAAAACCGCTATTCGCCGGTTCGATTCCGGCCCGCGCCTCTCGACAACGAATGCAGACCCATACGAAGAGCACGGTGCGCGTTCTTCCTAGAGTCGACCGATCAATGCCTCAACGGGTCCACTCGGTCAGCGTACGCCTCGGCCCAGGCAATCCAATCTGTGGTGGATAGACCTGGCGGAACGATTGGCAGCGGGCCGGCCGCATTTGCGACGTGATTTTCGCCGTCCGTGCTGGGGTCACGCCCGAGTTGCTTGCTAAGTTCGGCAATATAGCAACGAATCAGCCGGGAAAGTTGCCATGAATTGGCCTGCCGTTCGATCTCCTTAGCGAGGGCCGCTTCCCGAACCTGGATTCGTTGGGTTTCCGCAGCGCGGTTGGCGGCTTCGCGCTCCCGCTCGAGCTTTTGCTGCCAGTCCGCGATGACACGTCGGTACTCTGTCGCAGCGTCGACGATGCCGCCTATCACGGCGTCGAGTTGTTGCTCAAGCAAATCGCCCTGTTTCCCAGGTCGTGGATCGGACCAGATCCGGAATGTGCCCCACCCGCCCACATGATGCGGTATGGAGAGCGCGAGCCTGCCAGACGGGATCACTTCGCGTACGCCATCGAGCGAACTCATCGAACGCCGCTGTTGTCCACGTAAGTGGGCTTCCGGCGCCGGTGTGGTTGGTTTGACCTGTTTGCGCAACTCGCGCATCGTGAGAAGAACATCTTGATCGTCGACGTTGACACATGTGACATAGCCGTGCCATTGGGAAGGCCACCTACGTCATCGGCTCAAGCTGGCCGCGCGAGTTCATCCGTGGCCGCGGCATCCGGCTCTCGACGCGATATCCTCGGTCCTCGAGCACTTTAAAAAGGGCATCGAGTATTCGGAGCGCCCGATCTCGCGTTTTGTCGGAGACCCTGAGATCGGGGTATAACGTCTCCGCTTGTCCGGTCGCGGCATGTTTTCGTCGAGACTTGACGAGAGTCACGAGAGGATGCCACGGCTTAGCGTCATCGATATTCGCGGCAACGGCGATCGCTCCCAGACCCATCGACTCGCGTCGGGATTGAGTGGTTTTGGGCATAGCTGTAACAATATATAGGCACGCGAGTCAACGCTCATGAACATCGGCACCTCAACGACAGTGTTGTTCTCACCGGAGTGACGTTGGATGGCAATCACATCACACCGACTGGTCGGAATTCTGGAGTTCCGGACGCTGCTAACAAATGAGCTCCACCTACGAGAACACTATGACGCGTTGTTAGCCGACTTCGCGGCAATCCCGACCGGCATGCCGATATGGGGCCCCGCCATGTACGGCTCCTTCTCCGCGACCTCGCATTTGCGGTGGCGGTTTCAACGCTCCAATGGATCGGATGACCGGCTAGTGCAAAGCCTCTGTAGGCGCGCATTCCGTCGGCCACTGACCGAGGCGGTGTTCGTTCTGGATACGGTCTTCGTACCGGATAGCGAGACAATGGCGGAGCTTTCTCCCGAAATTGGCGAAGGCGGTCTTATCTCACTGGCGGCGAGTATGCTCGCCGATACGCTGCGGAGTCTCGTCTACGCCGCCAACATTGCTCGTCCGGCAACGCTGACATCAGTCAGTGTTGCCGTTGCGATGGGAGACGGACGGCAGATGTTCGAGCGACACGATCTAATCGGTGACTTCGGGGCGGTCCGAGAGTACGCCACTCGGACTGGATGGCCCATCTTCGACGAGTTACCTATCCTCGATGTCTGGGTATGGACCTTGAAGAACTTCCTACCAACCCGTTGCGGCGATAGCCCGCTCTCCCGTGCATTCAACGCACACACGTACCTGTATGGTGTGGAAATTCCGACTCCCCTCAAGATGTTAGCCGCCCTGATCGGGGTGGAGGCGCTGTTTGGGGGTGGCTCGACCAATCAACTCATCGAGCGCGTTCACCTATTGCTGGGTCCGTCCAAGGACTTTAGGCGTGACCTCCGACGCATGTACGAAATCAGAAGTGCCGTTGTGCACGGATCAGCGGGATTTCCTCCACACTTATTCCCATATGCTGACCCCCCTGCATACGCCGGGCGCCGACGAGAGACTGACAAGGCGGCCGACGTTGGCTCAGCGATTTTGCTTGCCGCGCTTCAACGTTGCGCCAAGGTTGGCGCTAGCCGTCTCGAATACGAGGAGCACCTGACTCATCACACGGAGGACTACGATCAGGAGCGCTCGGACGAGATAGGGACGAATTTTGTGCGCTACAGACTATCGGATGTCCAGGCCTACGAGACGGGCGTAAGGCGCGCCATGCGGCAACGGTCACGGAAGACCGCGTCGCGAGGTTGATCTCGACGCTCGTGAGCCTCAACGGGGTTGGTCCTTGTCGAGGCCCGCCGCTGCGGTCGCAAGGAATTGGTTGATCGACGTGCCATGCCGTTCGGCGAGCGCCGTTATGCGCTCGACGTCGGTATCGACAGGCGGATTCCCCGAGAATCTGTCGCGCGATCTTTTGCATTCGGGTAGAGTTTCACTGGGTGTAGCGCGTAGGATGTCATGAGACCCGGTCCGGCGCACCAGAGTTGATCGTGTGCCCATCGTCGCTACGTTCGATGACCAAGTGGCCGGCGTTCGAATGCACACGAATGCCGAGTCCAGAAAGAACGAGCGCCCACTCTTCGGGTTATTGGCTTCGGCCGGCGCTAAAGTTTCTCGGCTGAGTCAAGCATTCGGCAGAGCAAATCTGAAAGGCGATCCCAGGGACCTGGCCAGCCAATATCTGGGTATGAAAACGGCTGCTAGTCTTCTTCTCCGACGCTTTGACTGGACTTTTCCTCTGAGTTGGCAGACGCATCCCGATTGATCAGCGAGGATGCAGTCGTCGTCTCCTTGAAAACCCAATCCGGTACGAGCGCCGCCGCCCTTTGCACCATAGTCCAAATGGATTGGAGATGGAGGGCTGAGCCAAGAGCCTCACCGCTTTGCGGCATCAATTACCTCCCTAATCTTGTCGAGATCGCGAGCGGCCAATGATTCACGGACCAAGTAGTCGAACGGCGAGAAAGGAACGCGTAGACCGATCCCCTCCTTCTTCGTCGCACCCTTGTCGTCTTTTGCTTCAAGTCTTTTACCCAAGACACTAAGCCTTCCAAAAAATTCTGTGAATCGGCTTGGTGCGATTCCGAAGAAGGTGTCAAACGCGACTCGATCATCTTGGTCCGAAGCTGGTCCTTCTTCACTTGTCACTCTGATACTGTCCTTGTGCATCTCCGGGGCCAAACTCTTCGGATACGGCTCAATGTACACTACTCGGCGAATGCCCGCTGCGACGATGTGTTTCGCGCATCCATGACATGGGAAAGTTGTAGAAAAGAGCGTTGCTCCTCTGACGGAGACACCGACCCGAGCAGCCGACGAGAGAGCTTCCATCTCCGCGTGAACAGCGCGCGTGAACTCCGTCAGGCTCGCGATTCGGGTCTCTTTTAGTCTCTCAACCGCGACCTCTGTCAGCCGAGCTTGTTGTGTTTGATCCATTCCACCCCAATCGGGGAGAAAGACTTCCAGCATTTCAGCCACGATTTTGTGCTTCATCCTATCGCTCTCGTCATACCCGATGACAATATCGCGAGCGTCGCGAGGCGTTCCGTCCGGATGAGGCTCATCGCCCCAATACAAACCGCCAGGCCAGCACGGCACCTCATTTGTCCCTAGCGCCAGGGTCTCGCTAAATTCGCTGACAATCGAGGCGCCCACTTGGCGAGCCAAGGATGAAGAGCGTAGGCTAGCCGCGTAGGCGAGAAACATTCCATGTTCGTCTCGTGTCGGAGTCTCTAGCTTCGTTCCAAAGACGAGGTTCAGAAAGCGTTCAATCTGACGATTCGTACGATCTTCTTCCTGCGCACTTTCGACTGCAAAAAACGCATCAGCGAGATGGAACGTGTCGTTAACCCGCTGGCCGTGCTTCACTGCTTCGTCGGCATCACGATCTATGAGTTGGTCGGCTTGCTCGCCACTCATTCCGAACGCTTTCAGATTAGCACGGCGCGTCGGCTTCGGAGCAGCCACACCTAACAAGAGAAAATTCCTGCCGTAAATGCTGCGCAGGCGAAATGCTTCCTCCGGGTGCTTGAGCTGGTCAACAACGAACACAACCTTCGAAAGGTGCCGTGGCTCGGACGCTGGGCGCTCCGCACTCATCTGCGCTGCAGCGAAGAGTGCCAAAATATCGTTGCGGTACGAATCACCACGAAGCTTTGTTCCCAAGGTCATCAACGTGTCGTACCGTTCGAAATTGGGCAGCGAGAAGATCCCCCCTGACCCGGCTGCGTAGGCTGCTAGTCTGCTCAGTTTAATCGCTACAACGCCGTACTCACGTTTCTTCAAGGCTTGAGTCAAGAGCGCTACGAAATGCGGGATTGGAGTACCTATCGGCGAAACGAGCCCGATCACCAGCTCCGGCTGTGTCGGGTAGAAAACAGTATCCAAAGACGCTATCGACGGCTTTGTTTCCTGCGCTGGAGACGACTCGCGCTTCACCTTGGGTCTCTTGCGACGGCGTCTCTGCACCGTGCCTCAGAATCGGCAGGAAGGAAAGAAGACAAACGGACGGGACAATTCTGCCGTGTCGACCGCAAATACGAAAGCCCCCGTCCGTCCCTCGCAGTATCCGGGTGCACGCATAGGGAAAATGGCCTATGCGATCTGTAAATGCGCAGTCGCGTCGGCTCCACTACATCGGGTATGACACTAGTTGTGGACGGTTCGATGATGCTACGAACGGAACGACCTAGAGGTGCTACGAAGGGTTTTTCCAAACAGAGCGTCTTCATGCGCCTATAGCTATCCGGTGCCGTCAGCCGAGCGTCAGCGGCCGAGCCGCTGAATTGTGCCGGCCTTTAGATCACCACACCGCCGGTCACTCTGCAACTGGGGCATTTCTCGGGTAGAAGGTCACTCCCTACGAATATGCTAGCGCCCGAGGAGCAAGCACCACAGCCTCGAGCTCACGTACGACAATAGCCGCGCCAAGCGCGCCGGCTTCTACATCGATCCCGGCAGTGCCAGCGGTGACGTCACCTCGTTCTGGTTCAACGAGTATCGGTTCATTCGCGTGCCCTGATTATCGGACGCAATGGTCGAGTGCGCTCGCGATTTGTGTGTCTTTATTTTTCCGTCCATGCTTAGGAGAACGAAAACGACCGAGGAGAACTACCAATGGACGCCCCGAAAACGATCCAGCTCTTTCCCAAAGACGACGACGCGAACGTCGAACCCGGCGAGCTCGCCCACTTGAGCGCGCTCACGGATTACCAGATCGAGGACCCGGCTCCGGACATTCGCGGATGGACGGTCAAGCTTCGCGATGGCCAGACCGTGGGGAAAGTCGACGACCTGGTCGTCGATACCGACAACCTGGTCGTGAGGTACTTCGAGATGAAAGTCGCGCGTGAGTTTCGCCGCGGCGATGACGAGGAGTGGATGCTCATCCCGATCAGCGTGGCCCACCTGGACGATGCCGACGACGTCGTTATGATCCATCGGCTGCCGTCGACGATCGCGAAAGCGCGGCGCTCGCGGATCGGCAAGGAGCCGCTGCGGACTCCCACGGACGCCGAGGCACTCGCCGTGACCGCCGCATTCGAGCCGCTCGATGAGGGGCCCATCATCGATGCGGTCGAGGACGATCGCCCGTTCACGGGTAACTGAGCTATGATTACGGCCATGAGACTCGCGCTCATGGCCGTTGCGCTTGGCGGGGTTCTCCATTGAATCTCCAGAGGAGGCTGCTGCCCTTCCTCCTCACGCTCTACGTCGTCGCGTTCATCGACCGCATCAATCTCGGCTTCGCGGCGCTCACGATGAACGCCGAGCTGGGGCTCACCAAGCAACAGTTCGGGTTCGCGGCCGGGATTTTCTTCCTCGGATACTTTCTGTTCGAGGTTCCCAGTAACCTCATCCTGCACAAGATCGGCGCGCGGGTGTGGATGGCGAGGATCCTGCTCACGTGGGGCGTGATCGCCACGCTGACCGGGTTCGTGCAGTCCGCTTCGCAACTCTACTGGGCGCGGTTTGCGCTCGGACTCGCTGAAGCCGGCTATTTCCCCGGGATCGTGCACTATCTCGGGTATTGGTTTCGGCAACGAGAGAAAGCACGGGCGACGGCGATCATCCTGATGGGGATCCCGCTGGCGAGCATCCTCGGGGCGCCGGTGTCAGGGGTGATTCTCGATCATGTGCACTGGCTGGGGCTCAGCAGCTGGCGCTGGCTCTTCATTCTCGAAGGATTCCCGGCTGTCATCGGCGCGTTTTTGGCCGGGAAATTCCTCCCCAGTCGACCCGCGGATGCTGCGTTTCTCACCGTGGCTCAACGGGCCGACATCGCTGAGTCGGTGAGCCAAGAGGATCGCGCGAAAGTGGCCGCGGCGGTCCCGACGTGGATCTCGATTCTCCGCGTGTCGCAGCTCAGCCTCATGGGATTTTGCCACGCCTTTGGTCAGTACACGTTCAACTTCTGGCTGCCACAGATCTTCAAGTCCGCGTTCGCCGGCGTCTCGAACACAACTGTTGGGCTCCTGGTGATGGTGCCCAATTTGTTGGGTCTCGGCGTGATGATCGCGGTATGCCAGCACTCCGACCGCACGCTCGAGCGCCGCTATCACATGGCACTGTCGATCGCGCTCGGCGGCCTCGCGTTGGTGCTGCTCGGTGCGCCACGCTGGCCGGCCGAGACACTGGCCCTATTCTCCCTCGTCGCGATCGGAGCGTACAGCTTCTTGCCGATCTTCTTCACCGTGCCCGGAGCCTTTCTCTCCGGCTACGCGGCGGCCGCCGCCATAGCGGTTATTGCCTCGGTGTCGAACATCGGCGGATTCGCGGGACCGTACATCACGGGCGTCATGCAGCAACGCGGTTTGGCGGTCGCCGGCGTTCTCTATCTGGTCGCAGCCGCCTTGTCGTTGGCGCTCCCGCGCGCCTTGCGAACGATGGCCTGAATCTGCGCGAGCGCGTCGTTCCGCGTCTGGTCGACGGGTGTGTGCAGCCAGCGCGCGACATCGGTCCACGCACGCGTCAGCCCGTCGTCCTGGTGATGCCGGAGCCGCCGGCGGCGATACTTGTCGACCCACAACAGCGCCCGGCCCAATGCCGGCGGCCCGGACCAGCGCAAGCGGTGATCGTAGCCGTCATCCTGCCGCTGGATATCCACCAACTCGGCGCCCGGAAGCGAGAGGAGTAACGAGCGGAGATCGTGGGAAACCGGCGAGCGCGGCGGTCCGTCGATCCGAAACGTGGCCTTGTGCTCGACGTTGAACTGCGACGGCCAGAATCCCTGCTCGTAGAGTGCCTCGTCGGGCACGATGACAATGAGATGACCGCCGGGCCGGACGAGACTCCACCACTGCGCCACCGCCTGTCGCGGGTCGTTCATGTGCTCGAGACAATGGGAGCTGTGCACGCAGTCGAACTCGGCCCCTGCCAGGTATCGCGCAATCTCGTTCGCGTCGCCGTGCTCGCGGTCGAACGGTTGCGCGTGCGGCACGACCGGATCCGGTCCCGAGCCGATATCGAGCACGGTGCCCGCGAAGTAGCGCGCACGAAACGCTTCGTCGCGCACCCGGTTGGTCTTACTCGCTTCTTTCACGGCGTGAGCGTACCCGCGTAGGCGGCCGCCGCGATCATGTCGGCCAAGGTCAGCGTCGTCGCGACCGCTCGCATCGGCGCGCCAGCGGCTGACGACCGCGTGCCCGTGTTGAAGGCCAGCAGCTGTCGCAGAAGGTAGGATGGTGACCGGCCCGCGAGCGGTGGCACGAGCGCGACGCCGCGGAGATCCGGGCCATGGCAGCTCGAACAGACCGTCCCCGCGAGCGTCTGTCCATGTGCAATGCTGCCGGGGGGCACGTAAGTGGTGTAGGCGACATACGGATCATGACGCTCGTGCCGCTCGGCGTCCTCGGGGATTTCGATCAGTCGCTGGCCGAGTGGCTCGACCCCGCCATCAGGCGAGCGAAAGTACAGGCCGCGGCCGGTGACTGTCTTCGGGACCTCGGTGGCCTCGACCACCCGCCCGCGTTGTCGCGGCTTGACCGTCGCGAAATAGCGCGCGGCCTGTGCGACTTCGTCGGGCGTCGTCGCGCGGGCGATGTCCGCCATGCGCGCGGCCGGCACCGCGTTGATATTCGTGCCGAGCGATGCGCCCTTTCGCGCACCCGACCTCATGTCCGACATCTGGGCGACGATATAGGAGGCCGAGAGACCCGAGAGCATCGCGTTCTCGGGTCGGCCAGCGCCGTCGGCCAGGTGGCAGTAGCCGCAAGCAAGAACGGACGGCTTCCGGCCTCGCGCGACGACGTCCGGCATCGGCGGATGGGCATCGGGAAACCAGTCCATCACGAAGAACGGATAGTTGGCCTGTGCTTCGGTGAACGCTGCGTGGCTTCCCGGTATGTGCAGTGGCGTGATCGTGTCGACGACGCCAGGCGGGCCGCCTGGGGCTGCCGGGCTAACGGGGAACGCCCACGCCGGGACCTGCATCTGCACCAGCACGATGAGGAGCGCGACGTGTGTCATTGGCGCTTGTCTACGACGACGTGCCCGGCTTTCATGACCCACCTCACATGGCGGGTGACGGCCGTGATGTCGGTGACCGGATCACCCTCAACCGCGATCACATCGGCATAGTAGCCGGGCGCAATCGCGCCCAGCTCCTGTTCCATGCCGAGCAAGGAAGCCGCGGTGGTGGTCGCCGTCGCGATCGCCTGCAACGGCGTCATGCCCGCCGCCACGAACTGATCGAGCTCGCGCGTGTTCTCGCCGAATCCGGTGAACACGGCGTCCGAGCCCATCGCGATCTTGACGTGCGCACGGATCGCGCGTCGCAATGTCGCGATGTTACGGCGCATGTACTCGGTGAGCGCGGTCGAGTCGGTCTCGCTGTAGCCGTATTCGGCGCGGTGGGCGATGTAGTAGCGATTGTGATCGACCGTCGGCACGTACACCGTGCCGCGCCGCACCATCTCGGCCAACGTCGAGTCGTCCATGTCGATCGCGTGCTCGACCGACTCCGCGCCAGCCCTCACCGCGGCCTTCGCGCCGGCCGGTCCGTACGAGTGAATCGCGATCCGCTTCCCCGCGAAGTGCGCGACATCGGCCGCCGCCTTCATCTCCTCGTAGGTGAACGTCTCGTATCCTGACGTGTCGCGATCGCTGCCGGTCGAGCCGTAGACCTTGACCCAGTCGGCGCCCGCGGCAAGTTGTTGGCGCGCGACCCGTTGAACTTCGGCTACGCCATCCGCGGTGCCCGGATCCGGTGTTGACGCGGCTCCCGGGCGGATGGGCGAGCCGTTGACGTGCAGCCCGTACCCCGCGACGAACATGCGCGGCCCGACCATGGCACCGCGATTGATGAGATCGCGCATCGCGATGTCGTCATAATCAGAGGAGCCGAGGTCGCGAACAGTCGTGACGCCGGTCTCGAGCGTCTTGCGCGCGTTCTCCTGCGCCATGAATACGGTGACTTGTGGACCGAGCGTCCCCTGCTGCGCCCACGGGCGCGTGCCGAGGTTCGGGTCCCACCAGAACGTCATGTGCGTGTGGACGTCGATGAGGCCCGGAAGCCCGGTGTACCGGCTCAAGTCAATGACCGTCGCTCCGGCTGGCACGGCGGCGTCGCCGGTTCCCACTTTCGTGATGCGATCGTGCTCGACGACCACCACCGCGTCGCGGTGGACCTCGCCACGCGCGTCGATCAATCGGCCAAATCGGACCGCGGTCACTTGAGCTTGGGCGCACGTGGCGAAGCCCAAAAGCAGTGTCAGTCGTCGCATGGCATAAGATAGGACACCACGAGTCGCGTCGCCTCCTCGATCAACTCGGCGAAGGGCAGCTCGGGCTCCGGCGCGGTGTCGTTGAACACAATGCGCGCTTGCAGCAGCGACGCGGCGGACGAGATCGCGAACGGGACCGCGACCTCCGGCCGCGGATGGGTGATCTCCGCCCGGTGACGGTCGAAGATGCCTTGGAGCGCCGTGAGCGTTCGCGCGTTGTGCGCCGCGGCGCGCTCGCGAAACTCGCTCGACGGGTGCGATCTCGCGTACAGGAGCAACGCCCGTACGAGTCGAGCGTGCCGGCGATACCCCTCGGCGATGCCCGTCACGAGCGCGTGCGCCACCTCGGCCAGCGATGCGCGCTGGAACCGGTCGCTCGACAGGGAGCGGGTGTTCGTCGCGCCGAAGCGCTCGAAGAAACGCGTGTAGACCGCGCGCAGAATCGCATCCTTGTCGGGAAACCGCCGGTAGACGATGCCGAGCGATACGCCTGCTCGCTCGGCGATGGCCCGGAGCGTCGCGGCGTCGGCCCCTCCCTCTTTTAATAGCTCCTGGGCGGATTCAAGGAGGTGCTCAGTCGTGTCCCGGCTCCGCTGCTGCAACGCGGGAAGCGGTTCGTCCATTGACACATGTCAAATGTGATCGTATGATCACATTATGTCAACAGTGCTACCGTTCAGATTGAGATCGCATCACGTCTTCCTCGACGCGCGGATCAACGGCGCGCCCGCCTCGCTCGTCCTCGATACCGGCTCCGGCATGTGCGCGCTCGACGCCACGTGGGCGACCACCGTGGGGCTCACACCGTCGGCGAAAGACGCTCGGGTGGTGGGCACCGACAACATGAGCATCGCCCTCGCGACCATAGGCTCGCTCGCGCTCGGCGACTCGGTCGAGCTTCGCGACGAACCGGCCGCACTCGTGCCGCTCCACGATGTCAGCGCCAGACATGGGCAGGTGGTGCACGGAACCATCGGCTATGGGCTTTTCATGCGATACGTCGTCGAGATCGACTACGCGTCGCGCATGCTGCGACTGCATGACCCGGCGACATTCATCTATCAGGGCGATGGCGAGCGCATCCCGGTGGATCTCTCGAAGCGCGTCCCGATCCTGGCGGCGGAGCTCGTCGCGAACGGCACGACGATCCCCGTTCGACTGCTCCTCGACCTCGGCACCAGCGGGTACGCCTCCGTACTCACGAAAGCGTTCGTCGATCGGCACGCGAACGCACTCGGTGGATCGTCTCGCGAGCGGCTGATCGGTACCGGCGTCGGCGGATCGGCGCACGGACGCGTGGCGACGCTCGACGCCTTGCGACTCGGCAACGTGCGCGTGCCGCATCCGTACGTCGCCATGCCGTCGGACGCGCGCGGCTTCTTCGGAGTAACCTGGGTCGATGGCACGCTCGGCGCGCCGGTCTTGAGCCGCACACGGTTGATTCTGGATTACCCGCACCAGCACGTCATCATCGAGCCCGCGACGGCGATGGACGCACCGTTCGCGGTTGACCGGAGCGGCCTCGCGTTCCGCGCCGAGGGCCCGGACTTCGCGACCGTCGTGGTCGACGACGTCGCTCAGGGGTCTGCGGCGGCTCGCGCGGGGATCGCGGCAGGGGATGTCATTCGGACTATCGATGGACGCCCGGTCAGAGGAGAGTCGATCGACTGGCTCGACGAAATGTTTACGCGCGCTGGCGCGACGTACTCGCTCGGTCTCGAGCGCGAGGTGTCGCTCACCCTCGAATGAGCTTCATTATATTGGCGTTCGATGCAACGACGCCTGGCGACGCTGCTGCTCCTGGCGGTTGCCTGCACGGATCCCCCGAGCTCCCCAGGTTTGGGTCCTGGCGTGAGCTCGTTACCGCGGCGGGGGCCGACCTTGGCGATCGTGTTCATCCCGAACCAGGTCGCGCAGGGGCAGGACGCTGCCTTTACCATCACACTTCCGCCCGCGGCGTACGCAGGCGGCATCCCGCTCATCTTCACGTTCTCCGGTGAGGCCACCGGGGTCGACACACTCACCCTGCCGCCAGACAGCAGCGGACAGCCACTCAAAGGCGACATCCAGGTTCCCGCTGATGCGCCAGACGGTGTGCTGTCGGTGGCGATCAATCTGCCGACCACCGGACAGCGTGCCACGACCACGCTGACCATCAAAGACACGCAAGCCCCGCAGCTCACCATGAGTGGCCTCACGGCCCGCGTCGCCGGATTCGACGCGCGGAATCTGCTCCTCGCCGGGACCACCGACACGATCGTCGTCTCGGCCACCGACAATCACGCGCTGGCCCGGGTCGGGTGGAGTATCAACGCACCTGTCTCGCTTGGCGACTCGGTGCCCGTGTCGGGCATCGCGACTACGGTGAGCCTGCCGATCCCGGTCGCCGCATCGCTCGCCGGCGATTCACTCTCGCTCAGCGTGTTCGCGGCCGATAGCGATGGCAATGTCGTGACGGTGAGTCAGCCCGGCGTGCTCGTGGCGCGGGTGACGACGCATCCCGTGCAGAGTGTTCCCCGAGGGGGGCGCATCACCGACATCGCGTTCGACTCCCTTCGCGGTCTCCTCTATCTCGCGAAACCCGACAGTCAGATCGTCGCGGTGCTGTCGCTCAGCGGACTCACGTATCAGGCACCGATACCGGTCAACGGTACGCCGGTCGCGGTCGATCTCTCGCCCGGCGGCGACTCGCTCATCGTCGGCCTCGCGTCGCCCGCGACCGCGGCCATCGTCAGTCTCACATCGCCTTCGCATCCTCTCATCGGTACGATGCCATTCGGTACCACGGACACGCTGAGGTCCATGCGCGTGACGGGCGACAATAAAGCGCTGGCGTTCGCCAACTCCGCGGCGGTGGAGCTCGATCTCGCGAGTGGAGCGACGCAGGCACTCGCGTCGTCTGGCCCCGGCTGCCTGGGTCGTCCCACGCGGAGCGGCGACCATACGCACGTCATGCTCCTCAACTGTCCGACGCAAGTGTACGTCTCGACGACGCACAGCTTCGAAAGCGGCGGATATCTCGGCGCTCCGACTGGAGGCGTGAACACGTTCACGAGCGCGAATGCCTCCGGGTCCCTGGTCTATCAGATCAATCACGTGTTGGTCGACTCGACGATCAGCGTGGTGTTCGCGGGCGGGTATGATCAGGCGTACGGCGCGGCCGTGGCGCCGAATGGGATTGATTTCTATGTCGGCGAAGGGTCCGCCGACTCGCTGCCCGGGGTCTATCTGCACTACGTGCGGCCAACGACGTCGCCCGTCGAGATCTCTCTGGTACCACACCCCGCGTATGAGCTAGCGATCGATCGGAGCGGGACTACGCTGATTGGCATTACGGCCGACACTATTTTCGCCATCGATCTGACGCAGGCGACCGCGGCGCACGTGGCCACCAAGCACACGAGCCGCCGCGTTCGACGCGCGACGGCCCGGTGTGCTCAGCCTGGGGCTTTTCAGTTGCAGCTGCCGGGCACAATGCGGTGCGTCAACAGGTCGACCTGACACGTCAGCGCGATCTGGCCGGTCTCGACGTTGTACACGTTGAGCGGCACGAACTCCGTACCGTTGAACGTGACGACCACGTGGCGTTGCACCGTCTCGTTCTTGGTGACCGCGCCGGTGACCGTCAGGTTCCACGTCGCCCAACGCGTCCACGTGCCGCTCATCGGATAGATCTCGCCGTTGCGCGGGTGATTGAACGTGACCGACGACGCCGTGTCATACGCGATACCGGCGTAGTTCCGGGTGTTCACGGAGCCGACGACGTTGATCGTGTCGTGCACGAGCGCGTTCGCGTTCCAGACGTGCGCGGTGGCCGAGTCGAGCGTCGGGCTGCCCATGACGGACGAGTTGCGCACCCGGTCGGCGTGCTGTGTCCAGTTCCCGCTGACATCAGCCAGGTCCTCATCCCACGTGCCCACGTACTCGACGGAATCGACTGCGGGGCTCCATGACGTGGCGCACGCGCCATTCGCGAACCACTCGCGCGTGCGATTGAAGCTGATCGTGTCTTGGAGGTTCCGGCCGAAGTAGTAGTTGATCATGACCGTCGTGCTCGGACCGCAGGGTCCGGCCGACGCGGACATGCCGCCGAAGCGTGAGCTCGGCGAGCCGACCATCAGGCCGAAGTTCGTGCCACCTTGGCCTTCGGTGCCGAAGTCCGCGGCATCGCCCGCCGCGTCCGGGGCCGACACAGTGGCCACGTCGTTCGAGACTTGCTGGTCGGATACGGCCGGCGTGCTGTTCGGGGACGTGGCGCTGCCGGAGCAGGCCGCGAGGGCGGCGACCATGATCGCGGCCCCTATCGTGGTTGTGAACTTTACGTGCGACATCGGTTTCGCCTCCCTGGGTTGAAATTCTGTCAGGGAGACGGAGGCCATTTCGCGGCCGTTAAGTGGCCATCAAAAGAAACAGCCGGCCGGGGTCATTGCGTGACGACTCCGGCCGGCTGCGTGACGAACGTCTGTTTATTTATCGAAGTCCAGGCAGGTGTGCAGCTGGGCCAGCGCCGCGTCAATCGCGTGAATCGCATCGACGCGATGGCCACCGAAGTCGTGCGCCGCATGCTGCAGATGCTCCTTCGCATGCTCGAGCGAATGGATGGCGGCCCAGATCTCTGGGTGCGGCTCGTTCGCCGTGACGACGACCGGCGCGAGGGTCACGACTGGCGCGGGCGCCGGGGCGCTGCGCGTTCCGATGAAGCCCATGAATGCCAACGCTGCGAAGGCTGTCCGGATCATGCGGTGTCTCCTGGTTGTGAGTGACGACGATATGAGACGATCGAACGCACAACACGTTAGGGACGGCCGAATCGACCCTCGATCTGTCCTTGCGCCAGCACGTGCCCACGCATCAGGAACGTCAAGGTGGCGAGCGTCGTCCCCGGACCGGCGCCGTTCAACGCCGGCACATCCAGGGCTGAGACGGTGAAGAGGTAGCGATGCGGCTTGTCGCCCGGCGGTGGGCATGGCCCACCATACGCGTGCATGCCGAAATCGGAGTACCCGGTGACACCGCCACCGGGCGTCGCGGCGGCGCCCGCGTTCTCGGCGAGGCTCGTGACGTTGGCCGGGATGTTGAACACGAGCCAGTGCACGTAACCGATTCCCGTCGGTGCATCCGGATCCCAGAGCGTGACCGCGAAGCTCTTGGTCTCCGCCGGGAATCCGCTCCACGCGAGTTGTGGCGAGGCGTTGCCGCCCGTGCAACCGAAGCTGTTGAACACGGTCTGCATCGGCAGCGAGCCGCCCGCCTTGAACGTCGTGCTCGTGACCGTGATCAGTTTCGCGCTGCTCGGCTTCTGCGGCGCGACCGGCGTGGGCATCTGCGCCACCGCCGTCGTCGCGGTCCAGAACATCGCCATGCACAATGCCAGTCGTCGCATGCGGGGCAAGCTAGTCGCGCCAGGTCGCGATGTCACGTGGCCGTCAGGGAAATTTTCCCTCTTCCCGCGTCTCGTCTACGTGACGATACTTGGGGCCATGCGATACTCATTAGCAGTCATCGTCGCGGCCGCCACGATAGCGGGTGCGGCCCGCGCGCAGGACGTCCCGAATCGCGCAGACGCGATCGAGATCCGCAAGCAGTTCATGAACGACCTCGACACCCTCCACGCGAAATTCACGGCGCTCGCCAACGCCATCCCCGCCGAGAAATACTCGTGGCGCCCCGCGCCGGGCGTGCGATCCATCGGCGAGGTCTTCATGCATGTGTCGAGCGAGTTCTATGTCTGGGCGCCCATCTCGTACGGCGCGAAGGCGTCGCCGGTCATCGGCACTACGAGTGACGCCGTGATGAAGCAGTACGAGTCGAAGTCGACGAAAGCCGACGTGCTCAAGGCGCTGAAGGACGGATTCGCGTACACGCGGGCGAGCATCGACGGACTCGATCCGAACGCGCTCGTGGGAACGAGAAAGCTCTACGACGGGCAGCTGACCGGCACGATCATCGAAGCGTCGTTCGGCATGGCCGGTGATCTCCACGAGCATCTCGGGCAGCTCATCGCTTATGCACGCATGAACGGAATCACTCCGCCCTGGAGTAAGTAACGCCGTGTAACAGGCGCATCGCCGTGCGCACGCTGTAGATAGCGCACGGCGTCACTTTCGATCTCGCATACACGTAGTATTCGACGTCCCTTGAATCGGGTGTACGTCGTGTGATGCGGGTATTCCTGTGTTGTGCGGCGGCCGGCGGCGCGTTTCTCGTCCTGCAGTTCCTGCTCGGCGTCCTCGGTGTTCACCATCGCCATCACGGTGGTCATCACGTCAGCCATCATCACGGTGGCCGGCTTGGTGGTCGCGTCGGTGCTCGCGCGGGTGGACGCGCCGGCGGACGTCACGGCGCCAAGATGGCGCGGACGCGCTGGGGCAGCTACCTCACAAACCTCCAATCGATTGCGGCCGCCTTCGCGTTCTTCGGCCTAGGCGGAGCGGCTGTCCTTTCGAGCGGCGCGGCCGTGTGGAGCGCCGTCGCGGTTGGCGCGGTCGCGGCTGTGGCGGCAGCCAGCGGAGTCGCGGCACTACTGCGGTCGATGACCGCGTTCGAAAGTGACGGCTCGTTGCCAATCGACGCCGCGATTGGCGCGCTTGGGCAGGTGTACGTGTCGATCCCGGCCCGTCAGGCGGGACGCGGCAAGGTGCACGTGACCGTGCGGGATCGCCTCGTCGAGTACGAGGCGCTCACGAACGGCGAGGCGCTCGCGTCGGGTGAGCCGGTGTTGGTGACGGACGTCGTCGGCACCGATGCACTCGTGGTGTGCGCGGTCGATGAACCTACTCTTCTCCAAGGAAACTGATTGTATGATCAACTCTCCGATCGTGTTCGAGCTAGTCGCGGCTGGCCTGGCCGCGGTCGTCTTCTTCGGCCTCGTGTCGATGTTCGTCGGACGCTACAAACGCTGTCCGTCGAACATGATCCTGGTCGTGTCCGGCAACGTCGGCGAGGGCAGCGTCGCCAAGTGCATCTCGGGCGGTGGCACCTTCGTGTGGCCGGTGATTCAGGAGTATGCGTATCTCACGCTGGAACCGATCCGCATCGACGTGCCGCTGACCGACGCGCTGTCGCTCGAGAATATCCGGCTCAGCGTGCCGAGCGTGTTCACCGTCGCGGTGGGCACGGATAGCGAGATTCGCCAGAACGCGGCGATGCGGCTCCTCGGTCTCTCGTCCAAGGACATCCAGGAGACGGCACACGACATCATCGTCGGGCAGATGCGGCAGGTGATCGCCGGCATGAAGATCGACGAGGTGGCGCGTGACCGTGATTCATTCCTGCATCGCATCCAGCATCAGCTGGAGCCAGAGCTCAAGAAGCTCGGGCTCGTGGTCATCAACGTGAACATCACCGACCTGAAAGACTCGGCCGGGTATCTGGAGGCACTCAGCAAGCAAGCCACGCAACAGGCCATTCAACAAGCGCGCGGCGACGTCGCCGAGCAGGAAAAGCTCGGCGAGGTGCGGGTGGCGAGCGCGGTCCGCGACAAGACCGTGCAGGTCGCCGAGGCGGACAAGCAGCGGCAGCTCGGTCTCCGCGAGATGCAGCGCGACCAGGCCGTGCGCATGGCCGAGATGGACAAGGAGCAACAGGTGGCCGAGCAGACCGCCGCGTACCAGCGGGAGGCCCAGGTCAAAGACGCCGATTTCAAGAAACGCGTCGCGGTCGCCGAGGCGGATGCGAAAGCCGTCGCTGGCGAGGCGCAGTCGCGGGCGTTGGTGGTTGCCGCGCAGGCGCAGTTGCAGGTCAAGACCGCCGAGTCGTTTCGGATCGGCGAGATCAGCAAGCGGGAGGCCGACGCGGCCGTTGCCGAGGCACAGAACCGCGCGATGGCCAAGGCCGCGGTGGCCGAGGCCGAGCGTGTAGAGGCCGAGCAGCGGGCGAAATTGGAGGCGCCCGCGAAGGCGGAGAAAGCGCGGACGATCGTCGAAGCGGAAGCGGCCGCCGAACGTCGTCGGATCGAGGCGAATGCCGAAGCGGCGGCGATCTACGCGAAGCTCGAAGCCGAGGCGCGCGGCCAGTTCGAGATCATGAGTAAGAAGGCGGACGGCCTAGCGCGTGTGGTGGCCGCCGCGGGTGGTGACGCGCGGGCCGCGTTTCAGTTGTTGATGGTCGAGCAAATTCCGATGCTGGCCGATAGCGCAGCCCGGGCGGTGCAGAACATCAAGTTCGACAAAGTTGTCGTGTGGGATAGTGGACATCCGAATGGCGGTGCGGCGGGATTCGTTCAGAACGTCGCCCATGCTGTTCCGCCGATCATGCAGGTGCTCAAGGACGTGGCGGGCATTGATCTGCCGCCCGTGCTCGGCGCGCTGAAGGACGAGGCACTAGTCCAGAAGTAGGACCATCAGGGTGGTATCGAGCCACGCGCCATCATGCAGTTGGGCGCGTGGCTTGCGCCCGTACTCGCGAAACTCGAATCGCTCATACAGGCTACGCGCCGGAGCGTTCTCCGCCGCCAACTCCAGTCCGACCCAGCGCAGCCCCAGGTTCCGCGCGTGTGCGATGAGCCGTTCCATGATGCCATCGGCTACTCCAGCGCCACGCGCCGATGGCGTGACATACATGCCGACGATCTCTCCCCTATGGCGAACCGTCGTCCGGGTCTCGCGCAGGAGGGTGCCGATGCCAACCAAATTGTCTTGACTGAATGCGCCGATCGTGGCGTTGTCCGGCGTCGCCAGGCGAGCCGTGTATCCGTCGAGGGTGAGGGCTGACTCCTCCTCGATGGTGCTCTGAAAGGCGCGGGACGCCAGGCGCAGCCCCTCCAGGCGGAGGGCCCGGTACACGGCCGCGTCAGCTGGCGCTAAGCGGCGAAAGGTGACCTCCATCCCGCAAGCTACGCGGGATGGAGGTCGCCCAGCTAGAACGCGTAGTGCACGCCCACTTCCATTCGCCAGACGGACGGCTCGAACACGCCGGTCCCGAAATCGGTCACCACTTGCTTCGGCGTCGGCGTGTACTGGTACGCGAACCGGTGATTCGCGGGGTCGAAGCCCTGCGTGTACAAGATGTCGGCGTCTTCGAACGGCGTGACCTGCTTGTACAGGCCCCAACCGCGATCGAGCAGGTTCGGCAGGTTGAAGATGTCCCACGAGAGCTCGAACGACTGGCCAGCGACGTGGAAGTCTTTCGCGATCCGGGCGTTAATGATGTCCTGCCACGGATTGCGGCACGCGTTGCGGGCCATGATCGTCCCGCGGGCCGAGGCCAAGCACGAGATGGAATTGATGTAGGAATTGAGCTGATTCCACGCTTGCTGCTGCGCGGGGCCGGACACCACTTTCCCGGTTGCGTCAGTGAGGGTGATATCGTTGATGTTCTTGGGGACGTAGATCATGTTCGTCGTCCCGCCGGAGCTGACTCCCAGGCCGCTGACATCGCCGCTCACCGCGTACGAGTACGGCGTGCCCGACCGGCCGACGTAGAACATCGACCCCTTGATGCCGAGCGGGAAGACGTTCATGGCGCTGACCTTGATCTGGTTCGGCGTCGACCATTCCGACGGCGTCAGCGGCCGGTTGAAGATCGTCGCGTTCCCACTCAGCTCGCTGTACTGGTAGTTCGAGGTGGCGATGCTCGACGAGAGCGACATCCGGTCGAAGCTCTGCGCGTAGGTGTACGACGCGTGGATCTCGCCGTACGATCCGAGCAACCAGCGCCCGAACGTCTTGCCGATCTGCGGCGTGATCGAGTAGCCGTAGTCACCGCTGCGGTTGATGCCCGTAATGATCGGCCCGAAGTTCGGGTTGAGGTGCGTCGGGTTGATGTAGTACTGGAACGGATCGGTCGGCTCGGAGCCGTAAATCGGCCGGTTGCCTTCGCCCGCGAGGTAGCCCTGCACCTTGATGTTCTGATCGATCAGATAGATCTGGTGCTCGGTGAGCGAGTACTGGCCATCGAGCTTGGCGATGAAGCCGTCGCCGAGCCGGCGATCGATGCCGAGCGACGACCGCCAGATCTGCGGGAACTGGACGTTGCTATTGAACGTGTTGATGGTCGGCACGGGCGGCGAGGAGCCGGCGCCGCCGTTGCACTGCGTCGGCTGCGCGCTCGGCACCGGCGTGAAGTTCGGCACGACATTGCCACGGCACGTGAGCAAGGTCTGATCGACACCCGTATTGCTGTACGCGTCGGACAGCCAGACGAATGCCGGCCGGCCTTGGAACAGTCCGGTACCGCCGCGAATGATCGTCGAGTGGTCGCCGAGGATGTCGTAGTTGAAGCCGATGCGTGGTGAGAACTGGGCGTTGCCGTTGGGGAACGAGGCGGTATTGATGCCGGACTGCGAGAGCAGCGTGGGGTTCTGTTTCGGACCCGTCGGGATGAGCGGCACATCGACCCGGACTCCGCCCATCAGTGTCAGTCGATCACTTGGCGCCCACTGATCTTGGACATAGCCGCCGAGCTGGTTCGCGGTCCAGTTCGCGTAGGGGCCGCCCGGACGCAGCGGGAGCGCGATCTGGTACTCACTGGCATTGCCGGCGAGGAAACTCTGAACGGACGTGAACGTCCACTGCCCGAATGCTTGCGGGAAGAAGTTGTTCTGGAACTGATAGAACTCGTTGTGCGTGCCGATGGTCAGGTGGTGATCGCCGAGCGCCATCGTCAGGTTGTCGGTCAGCTCGATGATGTTCTGGTTCAGATTATTGTCCTGCGAGTACTCCTCGGCGCCGGCCACGTAGTAGCCGCTGGAGCCCGCGTCCGGCCCGGACGGTGTGGTGTACCGGACGGAGATTTGCGGAGAGTTGGAGTTGGGCGGCCGGTTGTCGCGGATCAGCATGCCCGAGACGATGAGGCTGTTCGAGAAAATGCCGCCGAACGTCGCGTCGTAGTTGAACCGCGTCGTCGAGTTCCAGTTCTTGATCTTGTAGCCATCCGACGAAAAGTCGTAGTTGCCGGACGTGATGTAGTTGCGATCGATGAAATCATTGTACCCGCTCGCGTAGTTCTCCGAGATCGTCATCGTGTTGCCCGGCGCGAGCTGAAAGTCCACTTTGCCGAAGATGATCGGATTCGGGTTGTTCAGATTTTGTTGGCTGAGCGTGCCGGGATTGACGCCGTACGAGGAGATCTTCTGGGCGATCTGTTGCGCGGCCGCCATCGAGTACCCGATCTGGTCGATGTTCTGCGTGTCGTTGGATCCCAGGGTCGGCGAGGTTGGCGACTGCAAGTAGCGGGTCTCGAACGCGACGAAGAAGTGGGCAACATTTCTCACGATCGGGCCGCTGAACGATCCACCGAAGTCGTGTTGCGCGAAGGGTGGGATGTGCTGGCCGAAAATGTTCTCGCCGACGAGGCTCTGATTTCTGAAGTACTCGAGCAGCGAGCCGTGGAACTCGTTCGTGCCCGATCGCGTGACGACGTTCACGAGCCCGCCCGTGAATCCGCCGAGTCGGACGTCGTACGGCGCGATCTGCAGCTGTAACTGGTCGACGGCCTCGAGCGGGATCGCCCGCGCGTTGACCTGGCCGCCTGGCAGCCCGTTGTCGGCCAACCCGAACAGGTCGTTGTTGACGCTGCCGTCGATCAGAATGTTGTTGAAGCGATTGTTCTCGCCCGCGATCGAGAGACTGCCCTGCGAGAAGCTGACTTCCGGCGCCATCTCGAGCAGGGCCTGGAAGTCGCGGTCGACCGACGGCGTCGAGTGGACCAGCGAATCGCTGATCGTGTACGATGCCCCGGTGCGGGTCGCGTCATCGAGCTCGGACTTGGGCACGGTCACTTGCACGGCCTGGAGCTCGACCGGTGACGCCGTCAGCGTGAAATCGCCGACGAAGCGTTGGCCGAGGACGAGAAAGATTCCGTTCAGCTGCTCGGGCCTGTAGCCGACCGTGCGGGCGATGAGGTGGTATGGTCCGCCGACTGGGACATTTTCGATCGCGTAGCGTCCCGTTGTTCCGGTCACGGAGCCCCACCGCTCGCCGGTGGCCGGGTTCGTCAGCAGTACCGTGACGTTGGGGAGTGGTTGCTTCTGCGCATTGAGAACGGTGCCTTGCACCGCTGCGGTGTACACACCTTGTGCGCGCGCCGTGACAGTAACGGCGAGCGACAGCGCGAACGCGAGAAGCGTTGCGCCCGCCCGACTAATGATACGCACCTGCATACCCTCCGGCTCGGAGAAAAAGTTGACCGTTGAGCAAGAGGGCCATGCTATACGCCGATAGCAGAATCCCAGAACGTGAGCGGCAACGACCTCGTAACGATGTAGTTGTTCGCGGCGGCGCCGCGGTCGTTAGCTCTTCTTCAGCGCCGGCATGCCTTCGAGCACGCGCTCGATGGTCGCGACGACCTCGCGCGGCGTGCACGGCTTCGCCAAGTAGGCGGCGCAGCCGGCCTCCGCGGCGCGCTCGGGCGCGGGCGGCACGGCGTACGCGGTGAGCGCGACAACGGGAATGCGTTGCGTCTCGGGATCGGCTTTGAGCCGTCGCGTCGCCTCGAACCCATCCATTTCGGGCAACGCGATGTCCATGAGAATGACGTCGATCGGTTCATGGCGGGCGAGCGCGAGCGCGGCGGCGCCAGTCGCCGCTTCGCGCACGTGGTATCCCACGTGACGGAGGTACGCGCCGTACATCACGCGCGTATCCTCGCTGTCATCCACGACCAACACGGTGCGCGGAGACTCTGTCACGCGCTCGAGCATTGGCACTCCCTCAATCTGGCGATACGTTCGGCGGCCGGACTGGCGTAGCGTCCACATGAACGCCGTAGCCTCCAGAGCTTTGCGTCCCCGCCTTTCAGCGGGTCTGCCATTGTCGCGAGCACCCCAGGAGGGACCCTCGACGCCTGTTTCGTGCGATTGCTCTTACAATCTACCATCGCGGCAGAGGTCGACAAGCGGACAGTATGTCGCTTTCTTGTTGTTATGTCGACATACACAAAGCCGGACGACGCCGAGCTGAAAACGCGGCTCACACCATTGCAGTACAAAGTCACGCAACACGAGGGAACGGAGCCACCGTTCCGCAACGAGTATTGGGATAACCACGACGCAGGCATATATGTCGACGTGGTCTCCGGCGAACCACTTTTCAGTTCACTGGACAAGTTCGAATCCGGTACGGGGTGGCCGAGCTTCACGAAGCCCCTCGTTCCAGCCAACGTACGGACGAAAGAAGACCGGCATTTGTTAATGAGCCGCACGGAAGTGCGCTCGGCCAACGCCGATTCGCACCTCGGGCACGTGTTTGACGATGGCCCGGCGCCGACTGGGCAACGATACTGTATGAACTCGGCATCGCTCCGATTCATCCCTGTCGATCGCCTCGAGGCCGAGGGCTATGGTCAGTTTCTGCCACTTTTTGCTCACCAGTAGCGTCGTTTGGGCTGCCCAAACCGATACGATCACCGTTTTTGATGCCGGGAGTCTGGCGCTGCCGATCAAGGTCGCGCTGGACTCTTTTGCTGTTCGTACGCACACGGTCGTGCAGCAAGAGAACGCGGGGAGCCTGGAGACCGCCCGCAAGCTGACGGAGCTCGGGCGCATTCCCGATGTCATTGCGCTCGCGGACTACGAGGTCTTTCCGCGCTATCTCATGCCGATCCACGTGACCTGGTACGTCCAGTTCGCGCGGAATCGCATGGTGATCACATATTCCAAGAAGCAGATCACCGCGGCGAACTGGTTCGACGTGCTGACCAAGCCTGGCGTCGAGGTCGGGCGGAGCGATCCGAAGCTCGACCCGGCTGGATATCGGGCGCTGCTCGTGTGGCAGCTGGCCGAGCAGTACTACAAGCGCCCCGGGCTCGCGGACCGGCTGCTGGCTGCGGCACCGCCGCGCAATATGCGTCCCAAATCGGCCGATCTGACCGCGCTCGTGCAAACCGGCGACCTGGACTATGCATGGGAGTACGAATCGGTCGCGCAGGCCGCCGGGCTGTCCTACGTCGCGTTGCCGCACGAGATCGACCTCAGTGACGCAAAAGATTCGGCGTTCTACGCCGAGGCGAGCGTGCGTGTGGATACCGTGTTGGTTCGCGGTGAGCCGATCGTGTATGGGCTTTCGATTCCAGCACATGCGCCACACCCGGGTCCGGCGAATGCCTTTGTGCGGTTTCTGCTTTCGGCCGACGGACGGGCGATTCTGCGGCGGGAACATCTCGATGCCCTGGACGCGCCCATAACGGTCGGCCAGCGGCCATAGCGAGCGGGGCCCGGACGCTACGCGCAAGGGGTGATCTCGCCACTTGCCCCTGGGGGGCGGCGGATCAATGTTGGGTCTTACGATGCCACTCGACATGATGACCGGCCTCGCCGGAGTGTCGGCCGGCGCGCGACGCGCGACCGCGCACGAGGGGTTCTTTGCGGTTCTCAGGGATTTGGCCGAGGCAGGCCAGGCACGCGGCCTCGACGGCGCGGCCATTGAGCAGGAACCAGCCTGGCGTGTCACGATGGCCGGACTGGTCACCATGCGGTTGGTCGACCGCTGGGCGAACAGTCGAGCGCCCGCGGTGCCCACGCCGACGCTGGAAGAGATCGAGGCCGTGCAGCGCGCGGTCATCGCGTGCGAGGCGGGGCCCATCCCGAACATCCTCACGGGCATGGTGCTCGCCGTCACGCGCTGGTGGGCGCGGCGGTCGCCGGTCGTGCTGACCAGCGTTCTCGCCTACGCGCGGTTGCTCGACGGCGACGATCAGCAGAACTGGAAGCTCGCCGAGGACGTCTACTTCACGTTCCTCACGCATGCGCGCACCGCCGACGAGTTCGAGCTCGTGCCCAATGCCTCGGTGCGTCTCGGCCGGTGCCGGCGCTACCTGGGCAGGCTCGCCGATGCGTCGGCGGCGTACGAGATGGCGGTCGATGCGGCGAGCAGCGTCGGCGACGCGTACAACGCGCTGCTCGGTCGCATCGGCGCGGCGTCGGTCGTACGGCTGCGCGGCGATCTGCCGGCGGCCGAAGCGCTCCTCGACGTCGTGATCGAGGATGCACGTGCGATGTCGAATCAGCATCCGTCCTACTTCGAGACGTTGGCGCGGGCGCTGCACGAGCGAGCCTACGTCGCGTACGAGCGGGAGCAGTTCGAGTGCGCGTTGACGCACCTCCATGAAGCCATGCGCGCATACACCGAGGACCGGCTGCGGGACAATGCGCTCCATGACGTTGCCCAGGTCCTGATCGACTTGGGTCACCGCGATGCGGGGCGCGATGCGTTGCTCGTGCTGCGCGCGGCCGCATCCTCGCCCGCGCAACGCTGGCTGGCCACCATCAATCTCCTGGAGATGGCCAGCGGTGACGGGCACGAGGTGGTCTTCGATCGGTTCGCGCGCGAGCTCTCCGCGGTGAAGACGCTGCCGCCGTACCTCGCGGCTCGGTATTACCTGAAGCTCGGCGATGGGTATCGACGCTTCGGCCACGCGGCTGCCTCGCGCAATGCGCTGGCGCGAGCGATTCATATCGCCGAGCAGCATCGATTTAATCAAGTTTTGATCATGGCGGAGCAACTCAGCGCGGCGCCGGTCTTGGCTACGCCGGATGCACGACGCCTTACTCAACCGCCCACATCGGCCGTCGCCCGGGTCGCGAACTTCGTCCGGGAGCTACGAGAGCTAGCGACTGCTGGGGAGGCCGACTGAGCGATTAGGTCAGGTGTCGCTGCCCATCAATGTGCCAGCGGATTGCATAGGCACGTTGACCCGATGCGCGCTTGGCGAAGCAGACGTGGGGGCCGTGGGGCTCGTGCACGCCGCGAGCGCGCCCGTGACCAGCGCAACTGCCGCTAGAAGCACGAAACGTTTGGCCATGCGTTCCTCGGTATCGTGGGGGGTGTCGATCCCGTCAACTGAATAGTTGGGTCGCGTCTGGGGGGTGCCCATGTCGTCATCGCGCCAATCTCAGTCGTGAGCCAGCCACTACCGCACCGATACCTGCACGATTCCTGCCGAGTTCGCTCGATCGTTCTGTCACATGGACATAGCTGCCTATTTGCCTGACCAACTCCTGCGCCCCTTCCGTGCTGTCGTCCGCGGCGTGCACGCGGTGCACGACGTCATGGGGCTGTCGGAGCTCGAGGGCGCACTCAGGTTCTATCCAATCGATGTCGCCATTATCGATCCGCAACTCGTCGGACTCGACTCGCTGCCGGCGCTCGTCGCCGTGCTCGCGCGTCATTCGTCGGTCCACGTGATCGCATACACGACGGTGTCACCCGACGCAGTGCGCGCGCACGGCGTGCTCGCCGCGCACGGCTATCGGCACTTAATGCTCCGTGGATTCGACGACAGTCCAGAAGCGATACGGACTTTGCTGGATGCGCTACCAGCGGACACCTTGACCGAGTTGCTCCTGCCGATGATCGACGAGCTGCTCCGCAAGGTGCCGCCGTCGCTCGCGCACGCGATCGAAGAGTTGCTCCGCGCGCCGCATACGATCGCGAGCGTCGACGAGCTCGCGCGCACCGCCGTGATGTCACGCCGCACATTCGACCGCGCCCTCGAACGCGCGGGATTGGCGCCCGGTTGGATGATCGTGCGCGTCGCGCGCGTGGTGCGGGCGTATCACTACCTGCGCACCGCGCGCGCCTCCGTGCGCGACGTCGCCAGCAAACTCGGCTACGCGACCGAGCGCGGGTTCGCCAACGAAGTGCACATCGTCTCGGGATTCCTGCCGTCGTCACTCGCCGTGCAGCTCGAGCCGCACGATTTTCTCCTGCGCATGGCCGCGCGCTTGGAGCGCACCGCCACCATGACCGACGAAGACGCCCCGCATGATTCGCACGCTGGTCATCGATCGGCCTGACAAGAAGAACGCGATCACGGCCGCGATGTATACATCGCTCGCGGCCGACCTCAACGCCGCCCGCCAGGACGATGCGGTCGGCGCGGTGCTCATCACCGGCGCGGGATCGACATTTACCGCCGGTAATGACCTGCGCGACTTTCTGGAGCACCCGCCCGTGGGCGAGGACTCCCCAGTCTTCCGCTTCCTCTTCGCGCTGGCTGAATTCGACAAGCCACTCGTCGCCGCGGTCCGCGGTCCCGCCATCGGCATCGGCACGACCATGCTGCTGCACTGCGACTTTGTTTTTGTCTCGCCGTCGGCGCGATTTCAAATGCCCTTCATCGATCTCGGGCTCGTGCCGGAAGCCGCGAGTACGCTGCTCCTGCCTCGCCTCGTCGGCTATCGGCGCGCCGCACAATGGCTGATGCTTGGCGAGCCGTTCAACGCCGAGATCGCGGTCTCCGTTGGCATCGCCAACGAGATCGTGCCTGACGACGCCCTCCTGGGCCACGCACAGGCCATCGCGGAACGGCTCGATGCCAAGCCTCGGCAAGCCATGCGATACACGAAGCATTTGCTGAGGCACGATCGCGCCGACGTGCTGGCCGCGATTCGGCGCGAGGTGGAGTTATTTCGGGAAGCGCTGCACTCAAACGAAGCCCGCGCGGCGTTCCAAGCTTTTCTCACTTCACAAAAAAGTACACCGTCATCGCGACCCCAATAACGATGACCAAGGCGCGAATGTGTGCTGGACTGACCCGCCGCGCAATCGCCCCACCCGCGTAGCCGCCGACGATAGCTGCCACCGCCATGAGGAGCGCCGGCGGCCACACGATCTTGTGCGCAATCGCAAACGTGACGACGGCGACCGCGTTCAAGCAGCCAGAGAGCAACGCCTTGATGCCGTTCATCTGATGCACGTCGGTGAACCCGGCCACGGTCATCATGCCGAGCATCAAGATGCCGATGCCGCCGCCGAAGTAGCCGCCGTAGATCGCGATGAAAAATTGCCCGATGAGAATGGCATTCGGGCTCACGTGGACGCGCGAGCGGACAGCCTGTGCGACGTGGCGCCCACCGGCAAATAGCAGCGTCGCGCCAAGCAGCAGCCACGGAATGAGTCGCGAGAATGTGGTCTCGGGTGTCCACAGGAGCAAAAGCGCGCCAACCAGCCCGCCGACCAAGCTGATCGAGACGAGCCCGATCAAGAACCCGCGGCCGAGCCCCGCGACGTCGCGGCGATAAGCCAGCGCACTGGCCAGCGCACCCGGACAGACGGCCGCGGTGCTCGTCGCGTTGGCCGCGATCGGCGAGATACCCGCGACGATGAGCGCCGGGAACGTGAGAAATGTGCCGCCGCCGGCGACGGCATTGATGGCTCCCGCCAGAAACGCGGCGGAAACGAGGAGCAGGGCGTTCAGTGGAACGACCGCAGCGCTTTCTTGGCGTCGCCGTCCTTCGGATCGATCGTCACCGCCAATTCATACTCGGCCCGCGCCGAATCCGGCAAGTTCACCCGCGCGAACACCTGGGCGAGTCGGGAGTGCGCGCGAGACAGTTGCACGCGCTTCGAGGGATTCACGCCGGCGGGCGAGGCGATGAAGCGCTCGAGTGCGGTCGCCGCGTCCTCGAGCCGGCGGCCGGACAGTGCGCCGACGCGGCCAAGCTCATAGAGCGTCTGCCAATCGTCGGGATGGAGCGCCAGCCGCCGGTCGAGCACCGCGAACGCCGAGTCGTACTGCTCACCGGTGGCGAGCCAGTCCGCCCGGGCGACATACCCCAGGCTCGAGTCGGGAAACGCCGTCATGAGTGAGTCGGTCGTGATGTGCACGCACGTCGAGTCGCGCGATACACGACAGGTGATCAGCATCGACTGGAGTCCGTAGTACGGCGCCCACTGGCCGAGCTCGACCGACATCTCGCGGGCGCGATCTTTGTTTCCGCCGACGATGCCCGGGGCCTGCGCATAGTACTCGATCAAGTCCGTGCGCGCGTCGAGGTTCGTCGAGTCGAGCGTGACAGCTTTCTCGAATGCGGCCTTACACCGGTGCGCGAGCTTGTACTTCATGAAGAAATCGGATTCCAGCGCGTGCCCGGCGTAGGCTTGGCCGAGTTTGTCCCAGTACATCGGGTTGTCGGGATCGAGCGCGACGGCGCGCTCGAACCAGTCGACCGCCGGACCGTAACGGCCATCGTCGAGCGCCGCGAGTCCGAGATCGAACGCGGCAACCGCGCTCGTTTTCCCGTAGGGCTCGAGCAGCGGGACCGCCGCCGTGCGATTGCCCGCATCGAACAGCGCCAGGCCGGTCGCGAGGCCCGAGTCGGGCGCGACCTGGGCCTGGAGCTGCATCGTGAGCAACACGCAGAGCGCGAGGTGCACAGAAACCCCCCTGATCCGGGACTGGCCGAAGCCGCATAACGTAACGCGTGCCAAGCAGTTCAGCCGCGCGCCCGCCGCAGGACGGCAGCAAATGCCCCTGGGTCGATCGGCAGCGTGATCATCGGCAGTCCGTACGGTTGAGCGCGCTCCAGCACTTCCGACGTGAGTCGGCCAGGGCTGAACGCGACCGCGGAAATCCCCTCGCGCTGGAGTCCCTGCAGAAACTCGGGCGCGAAGCCGTCCGGGTGGTCAATGTCGATCAGGATGATGTGTGGGCGGGCTCGTCGAATGGCGTCTTCAGGCGTCTCACGCGCGTCATCGTGGATCTCGACGTCATACCCCTCGACCTGCGCAAATGCTCCGAGCAGGGCCGCCGTGGGCGAGTCCGTCGAGACGATCAGCACCGTGAGCATAGCCGGCGTTGATCATCGCACGGCCTATGCCTGTCTCTATAAGTATGGGATCGCTGTCACTCGTTGTGTTCGCCTTTGGTGCGACAGTCGCGCTGCTCGCTATGGTCGCGCAGGTCGTACGCGGCCGATCGAGCGACGCCTGCGGGAGTGCCACGTGGGACGATGGGCGATCGTTGCACCGGCGCGAGGGGCTCATCGTCGGCCGCACGCGCTGGCGGTTGCTCCGATATGCCGGTTACGGACATATCGTGACCGTCGCGCCGACACGATCCGGCAAAGGCGTGGGAGCGGTGATCCCGAACTTGCTGCTCTATCCCGGATCGATCGTCGTCACGGACCCCAAGGGCGAGAACTACGCGGTCACCGCCGCGCGGCGCCGTGCGCTCGGACACCGCGTGCTGGCGTACGACCCGTTCGGTGTGATCGCCTCGGATGACGATCGCGCGTCGTACAATCCGCTCGATCACGTCAGGGGTGTCGACGATGCCCGGCTCGTCGCGGACATGCTCGTTGTCCCGGACGGCCGCAACGAGCCGTTCTGGGAAGAAGAAGCGCGCGCGCTGCTTGTCGGCTTGATTCTTCACGCGAGAACGTCGCTCGTGACCGTGCGCGGATACCTCACGCTCTCGGCACGCGAGCTTCGGGGGCTGCTCGCGGAGATGGCCGCGAGCAAGAACGCGATCGTGCGGCGGGCAGCGGCCCAGATCGGCCAAAAGAGTCCCCGCGAGCGCTCGGCCGTGCTCTCGACCGCCCAGAGCCATACCCATTTTCTCGACAGCCCGGCGATGATTCAGGCGCTCGGCGAGACGCGGCGACCCGGTGGAGGCGCGGAGACGACGACGTATCTGATCCTGCCGCCCGAGCGCATCGATGGCTACCGGCGTTGGCTCCGGCTCATGATCGGCTCGATGCTGAATCTCATCACGCGCCAGCGTCGCGCGCAACGCGTCCTGTTCCTGCTCGACGAGTTCGCGCACCTGGGGCGGATGCGTCCGGTCGAGCAGGGTATCTCGCTCGTCGGCGGCTACGGCGTCGGATTCTGGCTGCTCATTCAGGATCTCGCGCAGCTGCGCGCGATCTATGGCGAGAACGCTTCGACGTTTCTCGCCAACGCCGAGGTATTGCAGGCGTTCGGCATCAACGACTACGAGACGGCCGAGCACCTCTCGCGACTCGCCGGTGAGACGACGGTGGAGACGCGCGGGCGGCGGCTCATCACGGCCGACGAGATTCGCCGATTGGCGCCCGATCTCCAAATGCTGTTCCTGCGCGGTCACGCGCCGATCGCGGCGCGGCGTGTGAGCTATCTTCGCGATCGAGCGTTTCGTGGACTGGCTGAGCCGAATCCTCTCGCTCTGGATTAATCTCAGTCCGAGTTTGCCGCTCGGCGTCTATCGGCCAGTTAATGCTCCGGTGACGCGCGGCGCTATCGTCGTCGTCTGCCTGCCGTTGGCGATCGGGCGCTTGGCTCGTGAGCGCGGGTATCTCGGCTACGGGCCGTGTCCCGGGCACGTGGAACGGTTGGGCAAACGGGTCGCCGCTGTCGCGGGCGACACCGTCGAGACCCATGCCGAGGGCGTTCGCATCAACGGGTTTCTGATTCCCGGGAGCCGCCCGCTCGACGCCGATTCGCGCGGGAGGAAATTGCCGCGACCCGAGGAGCGAATAGTCGTGCGACCGGGCGAGCTATTCCTGCTGGCCACAGACAACCGGCGTAGCTTCGACAGTCGCTACTTCGGCCCAGTCGCCGCCACTGATCTCGTTGTTGTCGAGCGCCTAGTCCCGCATTGAGATCGGGTCGGTGCGCTCGAACACGCCCCCCAGCCAACGCATCGCGAGCGCGATCTCGAAGGCCGCTATCGCTAAGCCGATCACGACGCCGAGCGTCACCGCTGGAGGGCTGCCACCCGCGAGGATCGATACGAGGACCGCGGCCCCCGTCGCGGGCGCGAGGGCGAGCGCGAGCGCCATCAACGCCGCGATGGCGCCGAGCGCGCGCTGGCCGAGCGCTTCGAACGCGATCTGGCCGGAGTCGAGCGGCCCACCGATGCGGACCCACGCCGGCACGAGCAGCGCAATCGCGTTCTGGATCGTGAGGCTCATGAGATTCACGACGGGCAGAATCACGATGGCGGCGAGCAGCACGCCGAAGCGCTCACCGATCGGCCGTTCGGTCAGCGTCCCAAACGCGACGGCCAGGAGCGCCACCTGCATCGCGGTCAGGGTCAGTGTCGACGACAAGACCTCGGCGAACACGACGGTGCGCCCGTGGAGCGGGTACGTGCGCAGCATCGGCAGATGCGCGAGATCGGCGCGCAGATCGTTCCGGATCGTGAGCGGCCCGGCGAGCGCCAGGTAAGCCACGGCCACGAGCG
>Ga0210398_10000080_pt1 | contig 122608 bp, 80 predicted proteins | sample IncBWC4OmetaG_FD_161047 | JGI IMG/M metagenome (GOLD analysis project Ga0210398, IMG submission 161047) | Forest soil microbial communities from Barre Woods Harvard Forest LTER site, Petersham, Massachusetts, United States - Inc-BW-C-4-O | ecosystem: Environmental > Terrestrial > Soil >... | reverse complement strand
TCAAGACATTGGCCATAGGGGCTGAGGCTATAACGCCTCAAGCCAGAGTCAATGTCCCGGAGGGTGTCTCCGTTGGCCGGTTTTCAGGTGATCATGTATGGCCGGTTTTGGGTGATCACTGAGGACAGCCTGACGCAGGCATAGCGGCCCCCAGCTTGACCACCCTTCCTAGTGATTAGATGCCGGCCGATTCAATCGGTGCTGCGGCGGTGCCGCCGGACGTTCAATCCACCGCTCTCAATCCGCCCTCTCGCGCCCTTCTTGCGCCGGCTGCACAGGGCCCACCGCGCGGTGCGCCTCGCGCTCGCAGAGAGCCATCCGTTGGCCCGCCGTCCGAGACGTCCTGGATTTAACAGACTTATTTTCAACCGCTTGCACGACGATGGGAAATCGATTCGGCAGGACACTTCGCGAGCCCAAGGGATCCGTTCACAAGGGATCCGTTCAATTGATACTGAGGAGCCTGGTGGTCAGGTGCGCCACGTACTCTACCGTGCGGATGGCGCGGTCATACTCCATCCGCGTCGGGCCCACCACGCCCAGCGCCCCCACCGTCCGGCTGCGGTAGGAGTAGGGCGCCAGGATCAGCGTGCACTGGCGCATCTCGGCGGCCGGATTCTCCTGGCCGATCAGCACGGTGACGCCCGAGCGCGAGGAAGAATCGAGGCAGGCGGCCAGGATCCGGATGAACTTGGCCTTGTGCTCGAACGTCGCCAGCAGATCCTTCAAGCGGCGCGCGTCCACAAACTCCGGCCGATCGATGATCCGGGCGGTACCTTCCAAAAAGAGCGATCCTTCCTCCTGTTGGCCGATGGCGCCTTCCTGAAAAAGGTGCGCCACCCGGGTCAGCAGAGTCTCACAGGTGGCCCGCATGTCCTCCAGACGCTTGAAGACCTCAAGCCTCACGGTGCGGAGAGACCAGCCCCGGAACTCGGCGTTGAGGTAGTCCGCGGCGCGGTCCAGTTCAGCCTGGGGCATCTCCTCTTCCAGGCGGATGACGTGATTTTCCACCACGTCCGGCCGCGAAACGATCACGGCCAGCACCCGCCGTTCCGGCAGCGCCACGAACTTGATATGTTCGAGCAGCTTCTCACTGCGAGCCGGAGCCAGGACCAGGCCGACGTTCTCGGAAAGCTCGGAAAGCAGGTGCGAGATCCGCCCCATGAGTTGCTCGAGCGAAGCGGTGCCCGCGCTCAGGGTTTCGTCGATGTAGCGCGTCATGTCCGGTTGGAGGCCCGAGGCCTGGGCGAGCCTGTCCACGTACAGCCGGTAGGCCTTGTCCGTGGGAATGCGCCCGGCAGAGACGTGCGGCTGCTCGAGGTAACCCGCTTCTTCGAGCTCCCCCATGGTATTGCGGATGGTCGCCGAGCTCACGGTCTCGTTGAAATCCTCCGCGACGGCCTTGGACCCCACCGGGGCGCCGGTCGAGACATAGCGGCGCACAATGCTCGCCAGCACCGCAAACTGCCGCCGTTCAGGGTCGTTCCGATCCGTTCCCATACGAATGCCCATAACCATCGCTGAATCAGTCGATTAAGCTGTGGCAATTGTACGCCGGACCGGCCATGACTGTCAAGGGTCATGCCCTGATCGTCATCACCCGCCTCGCCTGCCATGCTCCACAGACCTAGCCTAGCTATAGAGCCGCGCTGGCGGCGAGGGCCCCGGAGCGCCCGATTGACAGCCCGTGCCGTTCCGTGCTAAATGACAGAGAAGCTTTCTAGAACGCTCTGGCTAGAACGCTCTGGGCCTGTGGCGCAGTTGGGAGCGCGCATGACTGGCAGTCATGAGGTCGTCGGTTCGATCCCGACCAGGTCCACCACTATCATGCCAGGCTTCAATGACTTACGTGCTGCTCGGAACTCCGTGAACCAAAAGGTCGTCTACTCGCTGGTAACAACGACGGTTGCTCCTGTATCCTTAACGCACTGAAATTTCCACTTCCAGGATGCGCTGACCTGTGCCCAGCAAAAGGTGTTTCCATATCTGAAGGCGTCGCTGTCTGCCCCTGCCCACTGCCACACGAACCCCTTTAATTGATTACCATCAACGCCGAGCTGGAATGTGTAGGCACGCGGGTCATTTTCAGGATGGTAGACCTCCTCCGTGGCGTACCTGTTCCCTAAATCGTGGCGGCCCATAAACAGGAGCACGCGGCAGCCGCCTGAAGGGGAGGGTCGCGCTCGGGTGGGGGGGACCCCACGCCCGCAGACACCGGTTAGATCTTGATTAACTTCGCGGCCGTCAGTACCAATCGTGAACACAAGGGGCCCGCCATTGATCTTTCCTGAGATCGTCGCGTCCCCGGTTACAGACAGACCTTGTTCTGCTGTCAGGAGCCCTTTGTTGACGGTGACGCTCCCGGCTTTCAGAGAGTCGGTGACGTTGGCGCTCCCTGCTGTCAAGAGGTTGGTAATACCGGCGCTCGCGGCTGTCAGGTGCCCTGTGACCGCGGCGTCCTTGGGAACGTTCAGGTTTCCCGCGACGCTTACGTTGCCCTTGTCGTCGACGAACAAAGCTTGGATGGCGCCTTGCCCCCAGAGCACACCGGCCGCCACCGCGAGTACCATCAACGAAATCGACGCGATGATGAGCCTCTTTGGAAATGTCCGGCGTGCAGTGGGACGGCTGCTGATCTTGAAGCCAGCCTGCCTGGTTTCCATGTCTTCAAGCTTCTTGCGGAGCGCCTGAAGTTCGGCTTTCATTTCGCCATAATTGACGCCATTCGATAGTTCGTCCATTCTATGGTTCCCCCTCATTGGCTTACCTTTACCGTGATGCTGAGTTGGGCGCCGCTCTTCACCTCGAACCCGTTGTCGATGACCACGCCGCCGCGCGCCGAAAGGTTCCACCGTGGCCCAGCAGTGGCCGTCCCCTTCACCAGCAAATTGCTCGGGCTGTAGATGTCCCTGGCCCCACCCAAGGTGAACAACGGGACCAGTGCCGTCACATTCTGTCCTTCGACCGCATACAGCGTCCCGGCGGGTCCGAAGAGCAGGCGCGGATTCACGAGCTTGGCCAGCGTATTATCACCGAACAACTGTGCGGGTTCCGTCCCACCCCGGCTGTACCCGTAAAAAGTTTTGCCGGTCGAGGAGCTGTCGGCCCAGAACATGACATTCCCGGATGCGTCCGCGACCGGATCGGGAATGGAGTTCCGGCAGTCTATCGGAGATCCCGTACATCTTGCTAGAGCTATTTCGCTAGTTGAGACGCGTTGTTCCTTTACGTCGTACTTGCTATCCTGGGTTGGAGCCCCGCATTTGTAAGCCGTGAATAAAGAGCCTTTGCCGACCCGGCCGAGCAGGAAGTACAGTTCATTCTTCGAGAGGTCCGTGAGCACATCAGGGCGCTCGCCGGGGAATGGGCCGAGAATCGGCTGGCCGACGAACTGATTCTTCTCGAACTGCTTGCTCCACAACGTCTCGATGGCGAGCAAATCCCCGCCAGGAATGGGATCGGGAACGTTCCTGATGGCCCACATCTCCCCGTGCTCGAGGGTGTTGGCGGCGATGAATACGTAGTCGGATCCGCCCTTATGCCTGGCTACCACGGGATTGCGAAACGACTCCAGACTTTTCGGCAAGACCATCTCGACGTCTTTGCCGGTTTGAGCGTTGATGGCCAGAAACTTGTTCTTCCGCGAGATCTTGGCCAGGGCGTAAACGAAACTGCCGTCGGGGCTCAACGTGATTTTTGTGGGCTCGGAACTCACGACCGACGTCCACCAAAGCTTCCGGGGGACGAGTAAATCCGGATTGTTCGAGTCTTTCTGGACCAGTGAACCCAGATCGGGATTGAGGGCAAAGATACCTTTTGACACGATGTAGAGAGTTCCGTCCGGACCGGGAACCACGGCCGTCGGCGTTTCTCCGAATGCGACCCTTTGCTTGAGGACCTTATCCGGACAGGTCTCGTCGGCTTTCAACGGGACCGTGTAGATCATGTCTGCGGTGACGATCCTTAGGCGGCCGAAGCGATCCACCACCATGAGAGACTTTTCGGGAACAGCGTTTTTTTGAACCTTCAAGTCGAGCGAGCAGACGGGCTCACCACCCAGCGGTTTCAGCGCCTCCAGATAGACTGACGTGGCCTTCTCTCGTACCACAAAGAGCTGGTTCCCGTAGACCACGGGCGTAACCGGAAGGACGCCGCTGGCTACCGGGTACGGTGTGTAGCTGTTCTGCGCCGGGATGTTATTTTTGGGGATGAAGTCGCAGGAACTCGTGCTGGCCAGCCGCCCATCCGACTGGATCGCCGAGAATGCCGAGGGCTGGCTCGTGCAGCCAAAGGCTGGCGGTTTTTTGTAAGAGTAAGTGATGATCAGGCGCGGCTGGAGATACGCTTGGCTGTCCTCGGTCGTGAGGCCATAATAGACGCGGCGGCTCTTGCTCCCGGAGGGCATCAGGAGAAGACCGATATATCGGTGGCCGCTCTGATCCTTGCGTACCAGACAGCCGGCAATAGCAAGCTGCCGATCTGGACATTGAACCGGCACCGTGGATTCCCTAAATGTTTGCTCTTTCGGCGCCGTAGAATCCGTAAGCCCGGATTCCAAGTGGGTGACGACATCGCTGTCGGGCGCTGCAAAATTCGCCGTCTTAGGACCAGATTCGGAACCTTCGGCGGATGCCACCTTGATGAACATCCCCCGGGACAGGAATACCTCGGCTACGCCGGGCACCCGAACGAGAGACAACTGCGCATTCTTGATGTCGATTTCCGATTCCGGGGAGGACGGCAGCGCATCGGCACGAAAGTAGAGCCAGGAAGCCGTGCTCCCCTTACCCTCGCGATCGGCATCAGTCACGCTTAGACGGCTGGGAAGAGTCGTATCGTTCGTGCTCGTAAAGCTGGGAAGAAGTGTGACGACAACGTCCTGGGCTGGCGCCTTCACGGCCGCCAGGCTGGCGATCAGAAAGTACAAAGGCCAGTACGGATATCGGCTGAATGGCGTCCTTTTTCGTACGCGGCCTAGAATCCCCCGCGCGTTAGAGAGCTGTCCATCCGATTTCTTTTCCGGCAACTTGCTGACGGTCGATGGCATTGCAGTCATTGAGTGTCTTCTCCTGCCGACGTAATCATATGAAATAAATCTCGGGTCTTCGCTTCTCCTCCCTCAGCACGCTCAAGCGATAGTACACGGGCCAGAAAATCCGGCGGCCATCGAACTCGACCGAGCGTACGAGGAACACATCTTCCTGACCGAAGTTGTCCTTCCACGGAAAGTTATGTTTGTTATCGTTGCTCCAATTGTTGCCGGCTGGGTTAACGTCGTAACGGCGATAGATACCTGAGTCCCCGTCGATAACGCCTCCAAGGTTAATCTTGCCTTCGTCGTCGCCGAACAGGGTCGGGCCCAGCGGTGGCCCATTCGTGGGTGGTGCTTGCCAGCCGGGGGTGCCATTCTTGTATTCTGCCCAGCCTTGATTCGGGTCCTGAAAGTACCAAAGCTCATTAATTGAGAGGGGGACATAAGGGTGCGTGGTTCCGCCGTAGACCCAGAGCCTGGCGGGCTCGGCCGCATTGTTCGTGGTTGCCACCGCGAACAGGCAGCGTGGCTTCCACGGGGCGGCTTGGGGTCCTGCCCACTTTGCCGTGATTTCATCCTTCTCCTCTTGCTCCTCCGTTTGCTTTTCCTCGCAGGTCCATACGTCCTGGAGAGGTGTACCCGCCCCGGAGAGGCCTCCGAGCACCCAGATTTTTCCGCCGAAGACCGCGCAGGCATGACAATTACGGGCCGGGAAAGCGGCGGCTGGTTTCATGGTCGGCTCTCCCTGTAAGGGCTCCGAATCTATCCAGTCCATGCTGCCATTCCATTTCTTGTACCAGCAGCACACACGGTTCGATTTTGGACCCTTCGGGTCAGCCGAGCTGCCGCCGATCAGCCAGAGCTTGTTGTCGTAGATCACTCCTGGGCTCTCGCCCATGCCTGGGGGAACGTCCGATTCGAAAATCCAGCCATCAACACCCGAACTCGAGGAGTAAAGCCTGGCAGCTTTGGTCTTCGGGTTCACAAATATTCCGTAAAGCTTCTTGTTGCCTTTCACCCGGAGGTCGTCTGTAGAGAGCAGCAAGGCTGGATAAAGCTCACCCGGCATCAATAGCCGCGACTCCCAAGTATTCCCGGCATGTACTACAACGGTAGTTTCTCTCGGCTCGGAGGGCGAACGTTCTGAGTCGTCACGGTATGCAATAAGTTCATAGGAGGTGGTCCCCGTGATAGGGTCGGGGTCCTTAAAGTCAAACTTGCCGGATGGGGTCAGCGGCAGTAGCCGCCATTTTCCTGATTTCCGCCGCCACTTGCCCCTTTTCGCGTTCAGCGTAGAGCCGGAGATTTGAACATAGGCGTTTGCTTTTGCGAAGAGGGGAGCAGTAAGGTCCAGAATCTTAACGGCCTCGGTGCTTTGGATCTCGATGTCAAAGTGCCACGGGCGTTCGTTTCCGTCTAGGTCAACGATCACGAGATGCAGCGGGGCTTTCCCTTCGTCGCGGGCCAGGAGCAGGGAGATGCTTGCGGTTAGGCTGCTATTGGTCTCCAGGTTAAACCCACCGCTGAAGGTTTTCCACGTGACGCATTTATTCTTGCTGTCCGGGTTTCTGTTACACCCGACATCCCCGGGTTTCACCTTGGTGAACTCAACTAAGGGTTTGTCGTTCTCAACCCCATCCCGGAGGAGATAACTCCTATCTCCGTCCCTTTCTCCGTAAGGAATGACGATTTGCGCGACCAACTTATTTAGCTTAGCGCCAACATTCCGGATCTCGAAGGAGAGCTTGTTCTCGATGGCGCCGGCCTTGATAGTGGTGCCCTTCTTCTCCACAGTCAGTTTTTCAAGCATGGGCGATCAGTCCTCCACCCGAATCGTGATCTGCTTCCTATCTTGGTAACCGGCCTTGTCCCAGGCCCGAAGCTCAAAGGTAGCATCCTCGCTGATGTCCTGCCGGCACTGTCCTTTGCCCCCAGCTTCCCATTTCTCGACCGATTTTTCTCCCCCACCCGCTGGAAGGTGGAACAGCTCGACGAAGTCAGCCCCCTGAACCGTCCAGGCAATGGTGACCTTGTCGCCTTTCTTGGGCTGCGGTGGACGCTCCACCCACAGACCGCTAATGCGAACCGGCTCAATCTTCAGCTTCAGCCAGCCCTCGGTCAGGGTGGGCCAGCCAACCTCCCGGCTAGCCAAATTCGCGGCGGACGCCATGTCCGAATGCTCCTTCCAGCCGGTCACATTGGGGCGGTAAGCCCAGGACCATTGGCCGTAATCGTCGGAGGGCTTGGGCACGTGGGGCGTGGTATCGGTGCCCAGCACCGGCGCCGTCTGGAAGAATACCTCGCGGACCTGCCTGGCGGCAGCCAGTTCCGCCGCGGGAAGCTGGAGGTACACTCTCGGCAAGACACCCGAGGTGGCGTGAACGCGCGCCTGTGGATCCATCAGCAAAGTTACCTGTAGTTTTTTGTCCAAGTCCAATTCGAGGTCCTGGACGGGCTTAAGACCCTCGTGGGGGGCGTTTCCGAAGTTGAATCCCCAACCCGAGTAAAACGGGTGCGAGTGCATATTAGAGGCCTCGCGTTGGGAGGGAGGCTCGCCCTGGAAGAATCCTATCAGCCCGTCGTAGGCGCTGCGGCGGTCACCCAGGCGTATCGGCCAGCACACCTTCTCCACGTTTCCGGTCACCATCAAATCGGCGGCAGGCCATGGCGGAGCAGGTCCTGGCCGCGCATCCTGCTTCTGAATTTCCTCCATCCGGCTTTCCCATGCCCGAATCTCCTCCAGGATGCTGTCTGCTTCCAGTCGCGCCTTCCAGCTTTTTTGCTGATCGAAGGCGGGCAGGCCATCCCCCTGGAAACGGAGTTCCGCGCGCACCAGCGCCAGTGGGCGTCCGATCAGGACCGACACCGCCGGATTCTGCTCGGGCGCTCTCTGTCCAGTGGATACCACGGCCTCGTCGAGCAGCCTGGCGAAAGCCGCTCCCGGATCGGGGCTCAAATGAAGTACGAAGTTCGCAAAATCCCTCAGGTGTTCATTCTCAATCTTGTCCGCCGCCGCCGAGGCGCCGTTCGAACCGGGGACCGGAACCCAGTAGAAAAATCCTTCATTAAAGCGCTTCTGGAGAATGCCGGCTGGTCGGCCATTGGAGGCATAGAGCATCAAGTTCTGATCGAAATGATTCAACACCACCCAGCCGCAGATCGGGGTCAAAGGAGGCGCGCCCGCAACGGGCTGCCCGCCCGGAATACCGGTAAATTCAAGCCGCATGGGCCGGCAGAAACGCGGACGAAGCCGCCACCGGGGTGGAACAGATGGTTCGGTAGCGGGAGCCAGCCTTTCGGACTGCGAGACGTTCTCCAGTTTAGGGGTTGGAAGGACAAACCTTTGGCCAAAAGCGTCTATCACCGTAAGCCCCTGAATCTGAAGGCGGCCCACCCGCACGGGACAAAACTCTCCTGAAAACGCGGACTCGCCGACCGTGGAGGGGGAGCTCTCAGGGCGAAATTCGGCGCCGAGCACCTTCCCGATCTCGTCAAGCAGGAATTTAGGTTCATCCTCGGCGGAAATCCACGCGTCGTAACTCAGGGGCGGCAGCTGGTCGCCCGCCCGCCGCATGATCAGAGCATCGCGAAGCCCGCCCAATGTCAACGACATCATGAGCCGCAGGCGGATATCGAAATCGCTGAAGATCGGACTCAGAAGTTCTTTGGCTTTCCCTTTAGACCTTTTGTCCTGCAGGCGGATCAATGGAGGCGCAAGAAAAGAAAGGCCGGAGAATAACTCCTTTGATGATTCGTCCCCCGCGCCGTCAGGCGCAAGGAGGTCCGTGTTCCTTGCGAACTCGGAACGGCTGCCCTGCTGGGGATCCAAACTCCACCCGTAACGGTCGACCTTCACCGCGAATTCGTTTTGCCACGCGACTTCCCAGTAACCGTAGATGGGAATCCACGGGTTGTGCTTCCACAGGAATACGCCGTAATCGTTTGGCAGGACCCCGGGCTCTTTCGGTTTCACGTCCTTGTAGGCCCCGTTTGGCCCGGGGGCGGACTTCATTTCGCTGCTTTTGTCCAGCAGCAGGGCTTCGCCCAAGAGTCTCTCGGCCCACGGTGGAATCGCTTTCAGGTAAGAGCCGGAAACATTCTTCATCAGGTCGGCTGCGCGACACTCGTTGTAGTCATTGCCGCGTTCCTCTCCGTAGGTAACGACCTGCAACTCCTCGCCTGTGACACGGCAGGGCAGGGCCCCATCCGGCCGGAGTTCGGTTCCGAGCGCCTCCATGGCCGGACCGGAGAGCAGAAGCACGGGATCTTTGGGAACATAAAAAGGCGCGCAGGGCTCAGACTCAAGGACATATTTAGGTTCCCGCACGGGGAGAGCTTTCTCGTCAACTCCGGGCCGCTCGTCCTTTGCCTTGGATACCCTGTCCTCGTAATCCCTTTCCAGCGCCTTAAGAACCCCCTCTTCTCCATCAATTTTTTTGTCCCGTAAGTTCTTTGCTTCGGATACCTGGCGGCTGTATTCTCTTACAAACTTCTGGAGCGCCTCCAGGTTCCGGTTCAGGAGTTCCTTAACTTCCTTAGGTTTTCTATGCTTTTTCGCATGCGTTAGTCTGTGCCAAACGGCATAAAGTTCCCATTGATAGTCCCGCAGCCGGCGTGCGCGGCGATCATACTCCGCTTCCAACCGATTGAGGTCGTCCAGCTTTTCCTGCAAACCCTTCGACAACGACGCGCTCGCCACACCCTCGGCGCCTGGGGTGACCTTTTCCGCCGTGATTCTCCAGACTTGGCCCCCCGCCACCGGAGTAAAGCCTTGCTGGTGGAGGTCGGAATCCATGCTCGCGAAGCCGGTTCCCTGGGCTAAGAGGCCAGTCTGGAAGCCTGTGACCAGGTCTTCGAGGAGGCTGCGGTCGACCGGCTTCCCGGCTTTGCGTTGTTGTTTTGCGGCTCGGGACCCGAATGCCTCCGCTGAGGTATTCCCGAGATCGGCCCAGTATTGGGCGGGTTTGTCAAAATGCTGGAAGGGGTCGTGGCCAATAGGGACGGAACCGGCCTTGTCCCAACGAACGCCCCTCACCAAGCCGTGGCAGAGAATCCCGGCAGGCAGCGGGCGATCGTCGGAGAAGGTTTTCTGGCAGCGATATTCGTCCATCCATTGGCTTATATCTGCCTTTTCCTTGGCTTTGAGTTGGCTCCAATTCTTTCCCGTCAGGCCCTCAACGAGGGTGTTCCAGGGGTCGTCCTTCTTCCCGGAGTACCATCCGGTAACGAGGTAGGAGACCGCTGCGGTATTCGGGACCTCCTCCATTTTGTCGCAAAAACCCAGAATGCTCCGGCACGCCGGATAGTGAGCGCTGAAGCCGGCGTCCCCACCGGTGACGGCCGTAAGCTCCACTTGGGCCGGCGTGTCGACCTCGTCTTGGTAGGCGCCGGGATCCTTCTCTCCCTCCTCCCAGAAAACTTCAGACACACCGGTCGGGCGCAATGACAGGTACTTGTCGTACTCCTGGCCGCTCACCGCGGTAAGAATCGGCAAGGCGACTGCCGATTTATCGTCCTCCGGCGCTTGCTGGTCGCTGCCGATGAGCCATGCCTTGGTGCGCAGGCGGGCCGCTCCAGATTGGCCCGGCTCCGGTTTGGAATAGCGTTGCACCAGCCAGCGGTTCGGGATTCGTGGAAAGTCCCCCCCGGATCTCTTATGGGCCAAAGCCGGTGGAAGACGGAAATGGAGATGGATGCCCTCTTCGAGCGTCGCAGACTCAGAGGGCTCTCTGAGGTCGGCGCCGATATAATACTCGTCCCGCATCTTGGAATACTTCGGCGCCGCCGAAGCAAACGGGGAAAAACGCATTGTTCCCGCCACGACCAGGGCGTCGATGTGAATAGGAATGAGTAAGTGACGTTCGCCGCTCATGCCCCCGCCTTGGCGCGCACCACGATCGTGACGCGTCCGGGACTCTCCGTCATCTGAACGCCGAATTCGGCCGACGTGAATTTGTGGAAGGGTTCGTCGTTCGCCATGCCATTTCCTTTAAGCTTTTTGTAAATACGTCTCGCGAGTTTCGCTACGTCGACAACGCGCTGAAGCTTTTGCTGCAGAAGGGGTATTTCAATCGTCTGAGACAGACTCTTGGTCAGGTCCGTCCCACTGCCCGAGTTGGCATCATCCGTTTTGAGGCCGACGCGCGCCCCCATCTCCTTCTTTAGTTGATCGCTTCCCAGACCCGTGAGGTTAATCTGCTCGCCCGGCTCTTTCCCTGTTATCTTCCTTTCTCTGACGTTCCGCAGGATCCATTTGCGGTATTTGCCGCCGTCAACCGTGGCTCCGAAGTGCATGCCTTCGGGAGGTTGACGAATTTCAATTTTCTCCAGGGGTCCGCCAAAAATGCAGAGCATGATATCGGGTGCCAGGCGGTCGATGCGGAGGGGCTTCACAGTTTTGCCGCCCGTCCCGGTCGCCTCCATCTCCAAGCCCGGCCATCCTTGGACCACGGGGGAACGCAGGAGGAACCCCTCCAGCGCGCGCTTCAGGGTCCTTTCCCCAGGATCTTCGCCCTCCTTCTCCTTCTCCGTAAGCACGGTAAGCGGGAAGCCAGGCGAGGTCAGCTCGGTATCGCGATTCTTGGTCTTCACGGTTACCAGGAAGCTCCCTTCAGGCAGGGAGTTCGCCTTCACCTCGCCGGACACCTCCGTGACCGGCCTCCCAGCCTCGCCGGTTGGGCCGCTTGCCATAGCGGTGGTCTCGTAGTCGGCCCCCGGACCGCTGAAACGGACCGTCAAAGTCGAGGCGCCTAAATTCGTTCCCGTCAGCGTGAAGGCGAAAGGCTTTCCGCCTACGGGCCGAGCAGGCTGCCGGGTATCCGAGACAAAGGTGGAAATCCTGGTGATGGCGGGCGCGCCCTCCGCGGGCGGAAGCTGGCGGACGGCGGCGGAACTTTCCACCGCCAGATCGAAGAAGCGGGCGCGGAGATACTCGTCAACCAATTTTTCCCGGGTGCTGCTGCGGCCCACGCTGCAGGCTCCTTCCAGCAGGCACTTGATCCATCCGGGGTCGAGACTGAAGAATCGCATGGACCCCTCGGGCAACATGAGCTCGTCGGGGACCAGATACAAGAACGGCACACCATATAACAGGAGCCGTTTGGCCAGCCATTGACGAACCGCTAGGGGCGGATTCGGGTCGGGATCGGATTCAAAACTTTTTTCGAGACTGTTTTTAAAGTCTGGATGCGGGTCGTCCTTTGTAACGGCGGGCGGATTCCCTTGCGGAGCTTCGTTCCCCGCCGAATTCGAGCTGCCCGTTTTAGCGAGAGCGTCTTTCAGCACGTTTTCCAGAAACGCGCTCTCCGTCGCCGCCGGAGAGACCGAGCCGCTGTTCAGGGCCCGCCGCAGATCTTCCTTCTGCATCAGCGCCGTGATCTGCGCCTGAACTTCAGTGCGCCACGTACACAGAGATTGCGCAAACGACCGGTCCTGAAGGGCCAGGAGCCGGCCCAGTTGCGCGGCCGCCGCATAAGTGAGGTCCATCATGCCGTTCTTCGGCTCGTATCTCACCAGGGCATCGGGCACGGCGGCGAATGCGTAGCGGCCTTTACGTTCGATCGTTACGGGCGTCAGCGGTCCGCGGTACCAGGAGACGGTTTTCTCGCCCCGACGCGTATTGTGATTCAGCGCCGCATAGCCCCGGCGGAAAGCGTCGCGCACGTATTGCGCCTGAGGCAACTCCTCCGCCTTCGGCGCGAAAGGGACCTCGAGGGAACCTACGTCCAGAGTATTCATCGACTGCACGAATCCCGAGGCCTTGATACAGTGGAAAGTCCAGCTCGCCAGCACCGCCAGGCGGACTTTCCCTTTGGCAGGAGGCGCAGTCAATGAGTTCGAGACGCCGCCCGTGGGGCTTTTGTCCCCCGCCGGCAACAGATACTCCATGCCTTCCAGGGAAACAAGCAGCGCCCTGTTCTCCACCCCCGCGTTTTGATTCTCACGCTGACGCTGCGGAAATCGGTTTCCGATCACCACGGAGAACCAGCCGTCGGCCAGGAAGGAGAGGGTCTCCTTCTGCTCCGTTTTCACCTCACGCACGTGGGCGAGATAACGGAGGGCGGCCTTGCCGGGAACGATTTCCTGGAACAGCTCGGCATCGAGATCGATCGTATTGCAGGGATCCGTTAACTCGTAGGTTTGGAGGGCTCCCGCTGCTTTGCTGGGGGGGCGCGCGATCCTGGGCCGCGCCACATCGTCGGTTGACCCTTTTTCGGGCTCGACCAGATCCTCTACCTGGCGCGGCATCATCTCCGGGAACTTGCCATCCGGGAAGTCCTCCTCACTGAGGAGGAGCAAGGCCAGCCACTGTTCTCCGCGAGCGGGGTCAGCGCCCGTTCTCAGATTTCTCTCCCAGGGTACCGTCCGCCGTGTGAAGACAATGTGCGGCAGAGAATTGGCAAAATCGCCCCGGGCGCCGTCCGGCGGGTAGACAGAGTAGATATCCGGGGGGTCGAGGGCAAACCTCGGACCGCCGACGGAGAACGAAAACCTGCTGGAGGCGAGCGCTTTGTTCTTATCCAACTCATCCACGGTTTGCTCCACTTTGAGCTCGTAGTCGCCCACCGTGAGCGGCGGCTCGCACCATGCATGGAATTGGATATGGCCGGAAGGCAGCGCCTTCATAAAGAGCTCCCCAGAGCATATTGGTCGGGCGCGGACTGGAAATAGGACTCTTTTTCCTTTGCCAGTTTTTTCAGTTCTTCTTTGGTGAGGTTTTCCAGTTTTGCCAGTTCTTCCAGTTCTTCCAAATGGGGTTCGTTTAACGTCCGCTCTTCGATCGGTTTCTTTGAATTTTTTCTGGCTTCGTAATGGCTGTCGTACACGTGCTGCAAGCAGTCGAGAATCAGGGCTCGCTCGTCTACAACCTTCTTACTCATGATTTCGCTGAAGGTGGCTGCGCCTGCATAAGGATTTGCGATTTCCTCCGGGTTTTCCCATCCGGCACCCTTATAAATGTCCTGGTAGCTCAGTTTCTCGATGGCTATATCGGGCAGCGGATAGGCGGGACCGTCGGGAGGATCAATGGGATCGCCGATGGGATACGGGGAGGCGCAGGTGATGCGGATGCCGATGGTCGCCTCAATGGTTTTAGTCTCCGGCTTCTTCGGAAGTGGAACGCAGCCCTCCTCGTCGCATTTTCCCCAAAGAGCATCCGGAACGTTGCCCGTGATGGCCGACACCTGAACTTGCTTGGTCTCTCTTCCGTCTGGCCTGAAAAGCTCCGCCTTGAAAATTGAATGCACTTCTCTTATCCCCATGGGCCGGATCCCGCAGGGCGCCGCCCCTTTGACCCCCTTCGCCAGACCCTCGAACTGGGTGCAGGGAATCACGGACTGAGCGGTGAGGGAAAGTTGATGCGCATTGACGATTCGGTGGGTGTCCTCGTGGTCTTTCTGCTCGCGCACGAGTCCTTTCGTGATGCGCACGGAAAAGACATCGGGGCTGGTCTCTTGGGCAGGGACCCTGGGGGCCGGCAGGCAGTTCCGGACGAACGTCGGAGGCTCGAGGGCCAGCGGTTCCGAAGCGGCCTTGCCAAACGGGATGGTAAAGGAGATCACCCAAAGCTGCACGCGAGCTTCGCCGCCGAAAGCTGGTCCCCAGAGCTTCAGGTCTACGCTCAATTCCACCCGGAGCGCTAGCGCCGGCAAGGCGACGCCGAGGGTAATGCCTATTTCGGCCCTGTAAAAGAAGGGCTGCCAGCTCATGAGGAAGTCGGCGTAAGCGATGAACCAAGCCTCGATTCCACCTGACTTGAAAACCGCGCACAGCTTCCCTCCGGCCATAATGCAGGAGGGCGTGATGGCGAAGTAAGCCTCGCCCGTGATGCTGAGTTCGGTGCCGATCTTCAACTGCATCCCCAGGCGGGGGACCAGCGGGTAATGGGCGGGACGCGCGAACGCCGGGTGGTAGCCCCCCAGCGAAATGACGAAATCGCCCGCGTGCGGCCCCGCAAACCATATCGAGAAGGCGAAGCCTCCGGTGAGCCGGCAGGCCTTGGAGAAGATGAAGGAGTTTTCCGTCAGTTGGGCCTCGAACTGGATCAAACCGTCGGCAATACGGATCACCCCGCGCAGGGCCAGCTCGCCGCCGGCGATCATCTTGTCGGGGTCCGGCTCACGCGGCGGCATGGTCATTCTGGAGAGGCCCAGCAGACCGATTTCGACTTCCGCTCCCCACGAGACCGAGAGCAGCAGGAACGAGTCGACGATCACAAACGAGTTGAACTTGATGCCAGCCGCGACCCAGAAATTCCCCGGCGCAGGAAGTACGAACGGGCGCAGCTTTTTCGGTAGCTCCTGTATGCTCTTGAAGTCCTGCTTCCCCATGGCAGCCTGGACCAGGGGAAATTCGTGTACTTTTTCGATGGGCGGAAGCGTGAGCTTCCGGTTCACGCCAAAGCCAAACGCCAGACCGGTGATGACCAAACCGCCGGTACCCGTGGGATCGCCCAACTCCATCAGCAGAACCGCGAAGGCGTTCACCGAGATGGTGCCGTCTTTGAACTGGACATACGAGCCGAATGCCGTGAAGGTGAACGGTGCGGTTCGAATCAGCAGGGCGCCCTCGAGCTCCAGCTTGTACTCCGCTAACGGCGGGACCCACACCAGACTGCCGCCGATCTCAATGGGCCCATTGCCCAGCGCCAGGCCCATGCCGTCCAGGGTGAATTCGAGGTTCCTCAAGATCGTCAAGGCGTCAGTGGAGTCACCCAAGGCATAAAGCAGGCCCAGCCCTTCGAGGTTGAATGTCAGAGCGCCCAACTGCAGGCTGGCGTCAAACTTGACCCCGACTTTCGCCTTCTTCTCTTCCACCTTCTGGGCAAGATCCGCCTGGCGCGGCGCTTCGTACGTCAAGCCGATCCGCAGAACCGAGAGTGGCCCCAGCGACTTGTCGATCTCGAACCACTTGGTGGCGCCGTCGGGGCTGGACTGACCGGCTGGCGAGGTGGAGGCCGGAGCTTCCTGGGAGCCCGCCGCTTCCGATCCGCCTCCCGCCGCTGGCGAAGCCGGCGTTGGTGGCTCTTCCGCTCCTCTCAAAGTCAGCGTTCGTGGTTCTTTGCCGAACAGCAGCGCCACCGAAACATTGAACCCGCTCTGAAGTGTGTCAGGCAGTGGTTTTATGCCCTCGGGCCGAAGCCCGTTGAGCTTTGCGACAGAATCCTCGTTGAACGCGGTGGAAGCAACGATTACTCGCAGGCTCTCAAACCCGATCGCCAGGTCCTTCGGCAACGCGCTTCCGATTACCGGCAAGTCAGAGATATCGATCTTGGCGCCAAGATCCACCCCAAAGACGACTCGCACTTCCGCCTCTTCCCCATTCTTTGGCGGCACTTTGGGTTCCCGGCTGTAGGCCAGTAAAGCGCTCTTAAGGGAGACTTCGAGGCTGGGGGGTACCAGGTCAGCCAGGCTCTTGGGGAAGATGCATTCAGCCAGGCTTTTGATCTTCAGGCTGTATCCGTACTCGTCGCTATAAGCCGCCAGACAGTACTTGGAATCGCCTTCTGTACCGAACTCTAAGCCGAACGATAAGGGCGGCTTTCCCTCCTCTGGACGGACGACGATCTGTCCGCCAAAGCGGGTCTTGGATTCGGCTTTGGGCGGGTCGAGCTTCGCGGGAGTGTGCTCGATGGTGAAACCGCAGTCGGCGGTAACCGTACTGAAGAGGCGGAGCCTACTCCAGCATTCAAACGCGAAGTTTTCGTCTTTAGAGTTATACCCTACTGCCACGCTCCTGACGCTTAGTAAATCCTTAACCGCGTCCGGCAGTTCTATCGCAACACCCACTGACTTGGCCAACTTTTTGATCAGCAGGAAGACGGGAACCGCCTCCTCGTCCTTCTTCGTACTGGCCTCAAATTGCCAGACCAGCCACGACTTCTCGGCTGCATGGTACGAAACCGCGAGACGAAGGGCCGGCAGTGAATACTTGTCGTCGATCTTGTAGGGCGTGCTCAGGCTCATCGAAAATGCATAACGTGAGCCCGGATCGGCCTCGAGCCACATGTTGGAGAGTTCGACTTGACGCAGGAAGTCAGGACAGGGCACCCTACTCTTCTCGACACCCTCCTGCCCGCAGGCCTTGTTCAAATAGCCCTGCAAATCGAACGTCGTACGCCCCACCTGCACTGCGGAAAGATAATAACCGGGGTACTCGACCTTGACGTCTAACTCCACCCCGTCGGTGGCGCTGCCACCCTCGTCCCGCAGGAAAATTGCTTTCCCCCTGATGGTGGCCACGAGCAAGCGTTCATCGCTGTCGAACGGTCTAAGAACGGCAATCCTCAGCGACTCAAACCCAATCTGAATGAAACCTCCGAACAGCGACCAGGGCTTGCGCTCGTCCTGAGTCATCCCGATTGTGAATTGGGAGCAGCCAACTTCATACCCGCCGAAAGAGCTGAGCAGCGTGATTGAGGCGCTCCTCAGCCCGAGACTGCCTATCACATCCCTTACATCCTCGGGCAAAACCTCAAATGAATCCGCACGCCCGGCCAGGTCCGTGAGGGCCGTCGCCAAATTGTCGAGCGTCAAGACTTTAAATTCCCCGGCAAGTACCAGCTCCTCATCCGCGCTCCGCCGCTTCGCTGCCGTCATCGTTGCCAGGACCTTCGTGGAGATACTCGGGATGAGAAGGTCGCCGGCATAGGCCGTCGCCAGCTCGTAGCTTGGCTCATCGGGCGGCGATGGCCAGCTCAGCGGACTGTAGACGTGGAAGCGCAGCTTTTTGAGCTTCATCCCCGCGTCGCTATCGGGAGGCAAAGAAACTTCAAAGCCTAAATCAGCTTGCAGATGGATTCCGGGAATACGAGGTCGGGCATCCCAAGGGAACTGGTCGTCTTCTAAAGGCCGAAGGGCGGCGGAGTGTAAGATTACGGGCCCGTGCAAGACTGTGGGCGTTCCGCCCGCCGCTCCGCGTAGCTGTTCAAAAAGGGCAAGCATTCCCCCAGGGACCCAGCGCCCCACAAAATTGAGGCCTTCGTCCAGGAAAACCTCGTCGGAAACGTCTTCAAATAATGGGTCATCCTTCAGCTTGTGCTTGTGCGACGTCAAATAAAAGCGGCAGTCCGTCAGCTTAAGAGTATCGAGGAACGACTGCCGGCTCTCATAATCAAATTGCTGGCTGTCATCGTCAAATTGCTGGCTATCATCGTCAGAGATCAAAGGGAGATCCGGGAAGCTCTCCAGAAACCGAAATCCCGCCGGCTCATAGCGAAGTGTGACTCCAAGTGTGCCTTCAGAGTCGAGCTTGAAAGTTGCCTGCACTTTAGTTGTATCGGGCAACTTGAGCAGGGGGAACGATGTCTTACCCTCGATGACGACTTTGTCAGAATAACTACCCTTCGCTTCCGCATCCGCGATGTCGATGCCCGCTCCCTCATAAAATCGTCCGAGGATCTGATCACGGAAAGTCTCGTGCAGCGAGGCCGCAAGGCGGACCTGGCGGTTCTTGATCTCCAATTTGTCTCGTAGCTCTTCTAGTTTCATCTTGTCACCGTGTTCTGGCATCCTGCTGCGAAACGGTGCGAATTGCGCCGGCTCTGTTCCCGCCATAAAATAGGGAGGGCAGAGTGATTATCTGGGTGTTCACTTGACTCCATTGGGCCAATACGTTCTGGCGGTGGCTCGCGCGAAACCAGCCCGCCACGTTCCCCGAATAGGAAGTGAGATTTAGCTAGCCAGTGAGTTGGCGCGCGGCCCCACCCAGAAAGCCACGTTGGTTCCACACGGCATCCGGACAGTTAAACGGGGCTTCGACATACGACCAAAATATTCGTCTCGCGTCAGCAGGTCCGCTGCCCTGGGCCTTCCCGCTAAATAATTCAAATAGCTCATCGAAAGCGCCATCATCGGGCGCGGGAAGAGTTAAGAAGCTCACGCCCCTATCCATGACCCTCTGAATATACTCCGACCTCAGCCAATCTTGCAGAAAGACTGGACCGGAGAAAAACTGGCCCCGCTCGTCCACGCGAACAACGCGCATACCGACTACGTCCTCCCACCCGATTCTACCCGCCACTGTCACCTCTTGTTCAGCAAAAGCGGTAAATGCGTTCTTAGCGTCATTCTTGCTACTCCATCCCTGGCAGACGTCCCGACCCGCCTGACCGGGGACGTCCGTGATTAGTTGAAAGGCGCCTTTGCAGCGAAGCGCATAGCAGTTGGTTGAGGCAAATAGGTTTGGTTTCTTCGCGTACAGATTGGCGAAGCATTTGGCTATGGCGGTGGATGTTGTCGCTGAAATAAACGCCTTGAAGTCTTGGTCTACCGTAAAGACACCCAAGGTGAGTGCGTCGAGTTCCTTCAGAGCCTCCTTGTATCTTTCTGCATGATACATCCTTGGATCGCTATAATCCTTCAACAATGCGTCGAGTTTAGCTTGCGCCTCCTTATACCTGGCCACCCCCGAATCTGTGCGCGTAATGCCAGGTAACAATCCTTCTTTCTTGTGGATCTCCACGGGGTCACGTTTATCACCGCGAAACCCAAAACAGTCTACCCTATCGAGGTGCTGGTGGAGGTAAGCCACGCCGTTAGGAAAATTTGCCTTATCCAAAAGTGCCTTACGCGGCGCCGTGACCCCTAGGAAACGGTCTTCGTTTGCCTTGCGGTCTTCGTCCAGCTTGTTAAAGAACTCTTCGAAGCTGAAGGCTTCTCGCTTGGAGTCGCCCCGGGGCAACCGGTCTGAGGGAGAGGGAAGCCGTCTGATAAGACGCATGTCTTCCCTCTGGGTCTTGCCATCTTCCGAGTCCAGGCTTCCGTAGGATGTCGGATTTTCGAAAGCGGTTCTCTGCTCCTGAGGGATAAAAACGGGCTGAGGGAAGTACCCGGTAAGGTGAAGGTCACGATATGTTCTAATTGCGTTGCCAATCCATAGAGCGCCGGGGCCTTCTTTCCGCGGTGGCGTGCCGCCGCCAGAGTGGTGCGGCCGCTGCTGCGCCCCCAGCATGCTCCTGAGCCTCCAGCGTGTGTAGTTAAAAAAGTTGCGGTCTGTCGCTTGATAAGCTTTCCCTGGCCGCGGAACGCTGATGGCGACGAGGGCTTCCTCAATCATCGGGATGAGGGTGTGGCGTTCGAAGCCTGGCCGGCCGCTTGGAGGATAAGGCTCCGGCTTCTTCTCAGGGATCTTAATCTGATAACACCCCGCCGCCTCAATGAGCATCTTAACCTGAAAATTGATGACACCAGTTGCATCAAGCATCTCGCCGATACTGATCGTTCCGAGGTATTCCGTAAACTCGCCTGATTTGATGCCAAGTTTCTGCAGGGTTGCGCGAAAGTCACAGTCCAGGGGCAGCTTCCCGTCTGTCGTTGACGGAATGCCAACTGTGACCTCTATCACCCGATTCCAGCTCCCATCGGCCCAAGGCCACTGATAAAACACCACGCCATAGTTTTTCATCGTCAACCAGGCAGTCTTGCCTGTCTGGTCGAAATGCAACTGAATGGTGTCTTCGTACCTCAGGAGGTTATTGTTTTTGTCGCCGTATATCCCCATCTTTGTAGCCTCGGTCGCCGTCCAAATGTCTGCGTTTCCGGATGGCCGGTGTCAACCACTACTCGACGGCGGTTTGTAGTGTTCTTCACAGCAACTGAAAAACTGGCGGCGCCCGAGACCGCCTCGATCTGCGTCGTCTCGGTGAACGTGTCGCGCCCCAAAAAGAAGCTACAGATTTGCTTCCCGTCGCACGAATCTAGTCTCAGCTAAGCGATTGCGAGCCTTCGCCGATATCACGTTGGTTCCTGGCTCAAGTGGGACACCTTACGCTTACCAGGCACCCCGCTGTCAAGCACTTTTTTCCGTGGGCCGGCGCGCAGCCAGGGCGGCCGGAGGCGCGAAACATCAATTGGGGTCCGCTCGTGGTGTTGCTTCCCGTCCGGCTTACAACGTCGCCAGCAGCCCGCCGGCCGGGCGTGACCGCGGTCACTGCAAAACGGCGAAGTTTCCGATACGTCCAAGCTGCGGTCTGTTGTTGAGAAAGGTGCGGGGGCCGTCAAATGAAGGGCAACAGCCGTGGTTCCCGTCCGTTGCGGGTCACAGACGTTGGTTGCAGCGACTTTGCTTGCACAGATTTCTCGTCCGGGTTGGGGCTTGCTGGGCGGCCGGTGCCATCGCGGTTCATGCCGGGGACGAGCTTCTGGTATGGATCGACCTCGCAGATGTACCAGAGGCGGCTGACGAGCAGGCCGCGCACGGTCGAGCGGATCATGTCGTCGATGCTGTGCCGGCCACCCTCCATGACGATGTTCAGGAGCGCCTCACCGCGGCCCTTGACAGCCAGCGCTCAGGCAGAATATCTTGCAAGCGCGAACGACCCACCGGGGCACGTTACGCTCGCCTGGGATGTGAGACGGGCGCCCCACGATAGAGTTACATCAGGTGGAAGAAAGGGGAGGAAACGCACCATGCCGGAAGGACTCAATGACAGCGAAATGAAAGCCGAACTGCAGGCCCTGCGGAAAAGGCTTGAAAAGATGGAAAGCGAGCTGGCTGGCTTTAAGAACAGCATTCATCCCGCTCTGCGCCGGAGATTTCCCAAGAAGCTCATCATCGCCTCGATTTCGTTGGCGGTACTAGTGGCGGCCGGTGGCCTGCTCTGGGGGCAAGGCGCTATCCAGGCTTTGTTCATCGACAACAACGGCAACGTGGCGATTTCCGGAAAAGTCGGCATCGGCGGGAGCAGCTCGCCCTACTGGCCGCTGGCGATTCGCGGAAGTTCTCACGTTCTCCTGTTTCAGGACTTGTCGGGGGCGGAAAGGTATGCGTTCCAATTAGACCAGGGGCAATCGAAGGGCCTTACCCTAATGGAGCGGGCCCCCGACAACCCCCGCTTGGTCATCCAAAAGGAAACCGGCTACGTCGGCATCGGAGAGGTAGACCCAAAGGCAAAGCTCGACGTGAACGGCGGTGCGCGGGTCGGTGGTGATCTGACGCTTACGGGGAAACTGACGTCGACGGGCGCGATTGAGGCCGGCAGCTTGGACGTGAACGGCGGTCTGCTTCGTGTCGCGGGCAACGTAGCTGCAACGACGACAGAGCAGGGTGCTTACCTGGGCTGGAATGCCCTGAACGGCGGCACAGGGGAGACCGACTTCATAAACAATAAGGGACAGGGACCAGGGGGATTCGCGTTCATGAATACCCCCCTTTCCGGAATTCCGAGAACGACGTTGATGCTTATTACGGGTGACGGCAAGGTCGGCATCGGCATGGGCGGCCAGATACCCAGGTTTCCGCTCGAGATCGGTTCCTCGATTCCTTTAGGAGGAAAAGAGAAAGATGGCAACGTGGCCACAACTGACGAGGTCTCGATATACGCGAAAGGCTTTGTCGTTGGCCGCTATTTTCGTGAACGTTCCGACGAACGCATCAAGAACATCGAGGGGCGGTCGGACAGCGCGGCGGATCTCCGCACGCTGCTTGGTATTGAGATCACCGACTTCCGCTACAAGGACACGGTCGGGAAAAACAGCCCCCCGGTGAAGAAAGTCATCGGCCAGCAGGTCGAGAGAGTCTTCCCCCAGGCAGTCGGCACTCTCACCGATGTCGTGCCCGACATTCAGCGGGCGGCGCCGATCCGCAACGGATGGGTGGAACTCGCCACCGACCTGAAAAAGGGCGACCGCGTGAAGCTGATCGCTGACGGTACCGAAGCCGTCTACGAGGTGCTTGAGGCCACGAAAGAAGGATTCAGCACCGCCTTCCGGCCCCACGCGGACAAGGTCTTTGTCTTTGGCCGCGAAGTGAACGATTTCCGCACGGTGGATTACAACGCCATCGCCATGCTCAACGTCTCGGCCACGCAGCAAATCAAGAGGGAAAAGGATGCCGAGGTGAAGGCGCTGAAGGGAGAGAACGCGAAACTGCAAGCCCAGGTGGATGCCCTGGAAGCCGCGGTGGGGCGATTCGCGCAGATCGAGACGGAACTTACCAAAATGAAGAGGTTGGTGGCGAGCGGAGCGGAAGCGCAGCAGCGCGACGGCAATGTCGTGGCCGCGGGTCGGTGAGATAGTGAAGTCAGGAAACGGTGTGCGAAACCAGATCATTGATCTCAACAGGGTCTACCCTGGGCCGGACATGGCGGAACAATCCCATCTGCCGATCAACTCTAGCAGCCGCCAAAGTGTTACCACTCGAAAGTTCTGCCCCGTATTTGGCGACGTGCCGACGACAGCCGTGACGGTGCCAAATCCTGGAGGAAAGAATTTCCACACGCATCTTTGCCAGCCTCGCCGGAATCGGCCCGCCGTGCGTCGGGTCGGCTCAGGATGCGTTGTCATGAGGTCGTCGGTTCGCGATCCCGACCAGGTCCACCAGTCTTTTCAGCCGCTTGCGGTGTGCGGAGGCTACTCCGGGACAGCTTTGTACAAAGTTCGGCCGCCTCGCGCTTCTCGTCTGAAGTGGGCTGCGAGCAAACGTTCATCGTGGGCGGGCTAGGGGGCGTAGTTTTCCACAGGAAAACACATTGAAAGCATTGAGCCAAATATATTTTCTCACCGGTCGCAGTCGTACCCACTGTCCCGCGCATAGCCGCGACGCTCGAGGGTTCCCGGCGGCACGCGCCTGGTCCCAGTGTCGAAGGACGTGGCTCGATGACCCGATCACTCAATCCAGCAATGATTCAAGCCGGCAATCGCGCAATGATTCATGCGGGCGATCGCGCCGTGATTCAAGCCGGCAATCGCGCAATGATTCATGCGGGCAATCACTCAAGGATTCATTCGGGCAATCACGCAATGCCCCCAGAGGGCAATCGCGAAATGATTCAGGCTCGCAATGCTCAACCGCGCTCAGAATCACATCAAGCCCGGGCGCTCCGAGGCGCAGCGGACAGGCTTGAAACCTGCAAGCGACGGCGATCAGTCCGCACAACTGCGAAAAAGCCAAAAAAAAAGAATCTAAAATTTTGCAAAACGAAGCTACTAAGCCCAATAGAATCAGCAAATCGGCCGGAAAAATAGCCCAAAACGAAGCCAAACGAAGCCAGAATAGCCAAATTGTAGATCTGGATAAGTCCTTTGGAATCAGCAAACCCGTCTTTGCGGTGGCTTCGTTTAACCAATTCAAAGCCAGACTCGCGCCGCAGGACAGACCGGGCGATAAATCCGCGACGGGTCAGCGATATGCTAGCCTATACCTAGCCTATGCGTAATCATGGACCGTCTTGGAAGTCGCGCTTGTTTACGGAGTCTGACTGGGAGGGACGGGTCGCGGGTTTACCTGCGTGTCAGGTTGCAACTGGTCGGTACCTCGCACCACCACCTCGTCGCCCTCTTTGAGATCGCCGAAAACCTCGACCAGGCCGCCTGCCCTGATTCCGGTCTTCACGTCAACCCATTCCGCGTGATTCCGGCCGACCCGAATGACGAACGTGCGTTGAAGATTGGTGGCGACGGCTGAGGCTGGAACGAAGAGCGTCGGGTAGGTGCGTCGTACCGGCCACTCGACCTCGCAGAACTGGCCCGGGATCAGTTCGGCGCCAGGATCGCGGACATCTAATTCCACCGGCATGGTGCGTGTCTTGACATCTACGTCGTGGGAAACTCGAGCGATCGGAGCGCGAAATCTTCTTCCCGGGAACGATGGCACGGTGAAGGTCACGATGGTACCTTCCGGAACGCCGGCTACATCATTCTCGGGCACCGGAACAACCAGGCGATGACGGGTGGTTGTCTCGATCCGAACGATCGGCGTCATGGCGCCCGGACCCCCTGCCGGACCGACCAGCGTGCCGGGATGCACGTACCGGGTCGCGACTTCGCCATCGAACGGAGCTGTGATCTGCAAGTACGACTGAAGTTGAGTTACGGCCCTGAGATTCTCCTGAGCCGCCTGGGCGGTCTTCTGCAGCGCGACGACCGTTGCCTCGTCGGCCTGGGCCGTCCTTTGAGCGATGTCAAGATCATTGGCCGCCACCACGCCCGGGACTTTCGCCGCCGCGTTCATGTGTTGATAGGTCGCCTGATCGGAGGCGAGCTTTGCCCGACCCGCCGCAAGTTGTGATTCGGCGCCTTCGTAAGCGGCGTTGGCTTGAGCACTCTGGGCGATCAATTCTGGAGCTTCCAGTTCAGCAATGAGTTCACCCTGCTTTACCTTAGAGCCCCTATCGACTTTGATGGATTTGAGAAAACCAGTCTCTTTGGCGTAGAGATCGACGCGCTCGTAAGGCACAAGCTCAGCGGGCAATCGCTCGGTCGTGTTGAGCTTCTGAGATCTCACCGTGGTGACCTCGACCTGAGTCGCGGTCGGGGCTGCCGCGGCTACGGGAGTGCCTCCCTTCTGGCCACACGATGCCGAGGCGAGGCAGATCCCGAGAAAGAGTGAGAGGGTTGGAATGCCGGCGGATCTCATGAGTCTTCCTCGAAGCACGGGTCTGAATTCAATTACGCGGGCGCGTGGCATATCGGCTCTCCGGATCGTCAGGATCAAGGGAAGGAGACGCTGTCGCTGCCCGTTGCTGGACGATCGAAAACACGAACGGCAGCACAGTAAGATTGGCCAGCGTGGCGGCTAACAGACCCCCGATTACGGCTCGCCCCAGAGGCGCTGTCACTTCGGCTGCGAGCGCCATGGGAATCATGCCGGCGATCATGGCGGCGCTGGTCATCAGGATAGGCCGCATTCGCCCCTTGACGGCTTGGATTCCAGCTTCAAAGGCCGAAGCCCCGCTTCGCCGGTGCTGGTCCGCAAACGTCACCAGAAGGATGGCATTGGCCGTTCCGACTCCCACCGCCATGATGCCGCCCATGTAGGATTCGATATTCAGCGTGGTGTGCGTGATCATGAGCATCAGGATCACGCCACAGATTGTAGCGGGGGCAGTTGCCAGCGTTACGAAACCGAGACGCAGAGACTCGTAATTTGCGGCCAGGAGCAGAAATATGGCAAGCACGGCGAACCCGAGTCCGACGCCCAGGTTGTTGATCGTATCGTGCATGGGCGCAATCTGGCCGCGCACCTGGACCGTGGTACCGCGCGGAGGGGTGCCCGCGCTTCGGACCGCCGAATCAATGCTCTTCGACACCCTTCCCAGGTCCTGGCCTGCAATGTTAGCGGAGAGCGTCAGCATCCAGAGACCATTGCGTCGATCGTACTCACCCGTAATGGTGCCGTCATCGACTTTGGCAAGATCCCCGATCAAAGGGTGCTGCGATTGCTCGGGCATCACTGGAATATTTCGAACGTCTTCGAGCGACGTGATCCTTGGCTGGGGATACTGTACCTGCACCTGATACGCGACGCCCGTCTTCGGATCGGCCCAGTAGTTCGGAGTGGTGAAACGGCTTGAGTAGGTAGCTTCCGAGAGCGATCGGGCCACCTGATCAACGGTCACCCCCAACTGCCCGGCCATTTGGCGGTCTACGTTCACCTCTACACCTGGATAGTCCAGCGGGAGCTCGTATTTCAGATCGCGCAGAGCCGGCAATTTGCCCAATTCACCGCGGACCCGATCGCTGAAGGACCGCGCGGCGGCCAAGTCCGGCCCAGCTACCGCGACCTCGACCGGACTGGGCGCCCCGAAGTTCATGATCTGGCTGACCAGGTCCCCGGGTTCAAAAGAGAAAGTGCTCCCCGGAAATTCGGTGGGCAGAATCTGGCGAAGCTTTTCCTCAAACGCAGGGACATCGACATGAGCCTCAGGCCTGAGGGCCACGTTGATCACAGCCTCGTGCGGTCCGCTGGTCCACAAGAACACGGTATTGATGGGATAGCTTGCGCCTTGCGTGCCGACATAGCCGAGAGTGATGGCGACGTTGTCGGAGCCGGCAGCTTTGCTAATTTCGCTTAGCACTCTCGTCGTCAGTTGCTCCGTGTCTTCCGCCCGTGTTCCGATCGGGGCGTCGAACCGAAGACGGAATTGTGTCTGGCCAATGTTGGGAAAAAGCTCCTGGCCGAGACGCGGTCCCAGCAATAGAACGACGATCAGAACGGTTCCGGCGTAACCTCCCACGATGAGCCAACTCATCGCTCCGCGACGCTCAAGAAACGCGCCCCACCGGTCGCGCAGCCTGTCGAAATCCCACCGGCCCGCGAAGAGTGCTTTGTGCCCGCGATCGATCTGCCGGTGAATCCATAGGAACATGACGGGCAGGAAAGAGCTCGACAGCACGAAGGAAGCTGCCATGGCGAATGCTACGGCCAGAGAGAGTGGCACAAACAAGCTTCGCGCCACGCCCGTCATCAGGAATGAAGGCAGGAAGACCGCTACAATCGAGATCAACGCCAGGAAGCGGGGCGTGACGGTTTTCTGAGTCGCATTCAAAACGCCCCGGGCGACCGGCAAGCCGGGTTCCCGCTGGAGCGTGCTATCGATGTTCTCGATCAACACCACGCCTTCATCGACCAGGATACCCACGGCCAACGCCAATCCGCCGAGGGTCATGATATTGATGGTCTGGCCGGTCAACCACAGGGCCAGCACTGACGTGAGCAGTGCAATCGGGATCGTGGTCACCACGATCAGCGAACTTCGCCAGTCCGCCAGGAACAACAGCACCATCAGGCCCGTCAGAACGGCTCCGAGCAGGCCCTCCCGGACCACCGCGTTCAGCGCCCGTGTAACGTAAGGAGACTGATCGAGCTCATAGCTGACTTTGATATCGCTTGGCACCAGTGATCGGAAATACGGGAGGCTGTTCTTGACCTCTTTCACGACCGTCACGGTGGATGCTCCGGCGCGCTTGGTCACGGGTATATAAACGGACCTGCGGCCGTTCACAAGGGCATATCCCGTGGGGATGTCGGTGCTGTCCTGCACGGATCCGATGTCATGCAGGTAGACGGTGGCGCCGGAGCCGGCCCTGATTGGCAGGTCCGACAGGGCTTGAATGTCTGGTGTAACCGAATTGCTATCCACGATCCGAAGCAGGCTGCCAGTGCGCAAGTTTCCAGCCGGTTGGAGGATATTGCCGGCATTGATGGCGTGCACGACCGCATCCGGAGAAAGATCGTAGGCACTCAGGCGATCGGGATCAAGCGTGACGACGATGGTGCGCTGATTGCCGCCAAACGGAGGAGGCGACGTCAGGCCCGGCAGGGTAGCGAAAGCGGGTCGTACGCGATTGAGTGCGAGGTCTTGAATCTCGCCGACCGTGCGGGTATCGCTCGAGAAGACCACATAACCCACGGGAACGGTACCGGCGTCGAAGCGAATTACGAACGGCGAAACAGTACCGGGCGGCATGAAGGCGCGAGCTCGATTTACGTAGGAAATCGTCTCTGCCAAGGCCTGGCTCATGTCCGTGTCGGGGTAAAAAGTCAACTTCAGCAGCCCATTGCCCTGGATGGATTTGTCCTCAACGCTCTCGATCCCATTGATGTAGAGGAAGTGGTACTCGTAGTAGAAGACGAGATAACCTTCCATCTGTTTCGGACTCATCCCGCCATAAGGCTGCGCCACATAGATGACCGGAAAATTAAGATTCGGGAAGATGTCGATGCTCATCCGGGTGAGCGCCAGAATCGAGCCGAGAGCGATGGCGATAACGGCGACCAGAATTGAAATCGGCCGTCTCAGCGCCACTCGAATTAGCCACATGGAGGCTCTCCTCTATGCATTGCTCATGCGTCAGGGGCGTGCTGCCTGCAAAATGTTCAAGAAGGGTTGCAGATCGCCTTGCGCGTAAGCGACGCCGAACAGCCCGCGCCACACGTTCAGCCGGGCGACGGCATCATCCATTTGCGCCTGAGCTAGCAGGCCCTCGGCGTCCGCCACCTCTACGATTGTCGCGAGGCTTGCCTGATAACGCGTTCGCGACTGGGTCTCTGTGGCTTGCGCCGCTGCCAGTTCGATTGGAGTTTGCTGCGCGACGAGCTGCGCACTCTTTAGCTGAGCCATGGCTGCCTGGGCCTGTCCGGTCAGGTCCTGGATCGTCTTGTCGTAAAGCGCTTGCTGCGATCGCTCATTCGCTTTCGCGATCTGTTTTTCGGCACTCAAGGCTTTGAAATCGAAGACGTTCGGGAAGGTGATCGTTAGACCCGTCACCCAGTTGCTCCGTGCGGGGGCTAAGCCATTCCAGTTGCCTATAGGCGACCCGTTGCTCGGAACCTCGCTGCCTCGCCCGAAGCCTTCTGCCTGAAGAAAGAAGCGCGGGTAGTCGGTACGGTCCAAAACTTTTTCCTGTGCTTGAACCTGCCGCACGGCGGCCATTTGATCTTGGGCAACGGGATTAGCCGCAGCCGCCGCGGTCGGTAACGAATCGGCGGGAGGCAGGCCAAGCAGCTTCCCGGTATCTAATTGGATGGTGCTACCCGCCGCTCCAATCAGCGCGGCGAACGTGGCCAGGCCGGACTGTTCCGCCGCTTGCGCCTGATACAGTCGAGTCTTAGCCAGCGCAAGCTGCGAATCAGCACGCGAAGCGTCAGCGCCAGGCCTCAAAGCGTTATCCACGAGCGTATGAACAGACGTATCGAACGTCTGCCAGCGATCCACGTTTGCCTGGGCTGCCACCACTTCCTGCTCGGCCGCCGCCACGGTCAAGAAAAGGTTGCCAACCGCTGTCGCCACCTGGAGCCGAGTGACTGCCAGGTCAGCACTCGATCTGCTTTCTGCGGATCTCTGAAGTCCCACGACCGACGGCCGCAGCCCGAAATCAAAGGGTTCCCAGGAAAACAAGGCTATTGCCTGGCTGCCCCAATAGCTTTGTCCGCTGGACGCGGTGATGGGGCCTTCGACGGCCGGCGTCATAGTGGTCGGGAGCCAGATGCCCGGAACCTGGTTCTGCGTTGCACGGCTGTCTTGATAGACACCGCTGAAAACCGGCAGATATTGGGAGCGTGCCAGTGTTATTCCCGCACGGGCCGCCGAGACTTGTTCGAGTGATGCCCGGACGGCGGGATAGTGGTGTAGAGCGTAATTCAGTGCTCCTTCGAGCGTCAGGGCTCGTGACGGGGGGTTGTCCATTTGCGCGCTTGACCGGTCTGGGAGGAAAACAAAGGTCCACACAATAAGGAGACAGGTTCGAGAATACATGTGATAGGGGTGTCGTCTTGATTTCATGATCTGGTCCTTCCTACAGCACCTTCGTTGGCCAGTTCTCAGCATGGCGTTCTCGTCAGCTTGTTCGTCGCCAACGCATTGCGCGTCGGGCTTCGTCATGGTCTCGCCCTCGACATCCCTTTCGTCTCCTGAACGACTTCCCGTTGCATTTCCTCGACCTGTTTTCTGACCAGGGCCAGAACGGCCCTGCCCATTCTGGTAATCCTGTAGTTCATACGCGCCCTCGGACCACTACCTCGCATCGGTTCCCGTCTAAGCCACCCATGTCGTTCCATCCTCTGTAGCAGAGGATAGAGAGTCCCCGGGCTGATGTCGTAACCGTGACGTCGCAGTTCACCCATCATCCACTGTCCGTAAACCGGACCCTCGGCGGCGTGATGCAAAATGTGGACCTTCCAGAAACCGAGAAGAATCTCGCGCGCCACGGTATTGATCGGTACCGTCATACGACGATTACCGTAGACGGTCATCGTAATTATGTCAAGTGGGTCAGGCGAGAACGTGCATGAAGACTCGGGTCCCATTGACGACCCAACGCTTCCATGCCGGTTTGAGATAGAAATCTAGCGTGTCCCGTGCATGGCCGAGATATGCAATTACCTCATGCTCGACCGGGATCGTGGGGTGCCGCGAGAGAAAGCTCGCGGTTGATCAGAATGTTGCAAGATTTCTTGCGAATGCGGTAATTCGGATAGGCGCGGTCGCAGAAGGAACCCGTACCTATCCGCCAAGAGACCCAACAGCAAATCGACTATCGAACGTCGTAGAGCCAGTTAGTCAGTCCCGACGGCCGTCCTTCCGAATCCGACGGCTCACTCGCACCTGAGCGCCGCTATTGGATCGATCTTCGATGCCCGCCGGGCCGGAAGATAAGCGGCAAGCAATGCAATCGCGGCAAGCAGCAGTGTCACAGCGCCGAGCACCCGAGGATCGGTCGGTCTCACATCGTATAGGAGTCCTGAAAGCAGGCGGGCAAGACCCATTGAACCCGTAATTCCCACCACCATTCCCACCAAGGCCCACTTCATTGTTCGGCCCACAACCAAGCCCAGCACCCCGGTCGCTCGCGCGCCGAGCGCCATGCGGAGCCCGATCTCGCGGGTGCGCTGTGTAACCGAAAAGCCCACCACCCCGGCAATTCCGACGGCGGCCAGCACCAGCGCGAACAACGCGAAACCCGACAAGAGTAGCATAGGCAAGCGCCTGGAGCCGGTCGAGTCTCGCACAATGTCTTCCATGGTCTCCACCCCAGACGCCGGACGGTCCGGCAAAAACTCTGCAAGCGCTTTCTTCACCACAACGGTATAGGTGCTGGGATCTGTACGAGCGCGGACGACTACGTTCATCACTGGCCAGGCGGCCTGGGTATAAGGACGGAAGAATTGCGGGCGGACGCGAGCATCCAGACCCAAGTAACGCACATCGCCAACCACTCCTATTACCGTCAGGCGCGGGCCGCTTGTGCCACCGAATCTGATCGCCCGGCCAATCGGGTTCTCCTTGGGCCAGAAGCGGCGCGCCATAGTCTCATTGATGACGATCACCCCCGGCGAACTCAGGGTATCGGCGTGGGCGAATTCCCGCCCTGCCAACAGCGGAATGCCCATGGTCATGAAGTAGTCAGGGCAAGCAACACCGTAACCCGCGCCCGGCAGATGGCCGGGTTCAGGGGCAGGTTGGCCTTCGACGACAAATCCTCGAGTATCATTCCCTTCGAAGGGCAGATCGCCGACGGCCGATACGGAAGTCAGGCCGGGGATTGAACCTACGTGCGCGTCGAGATCCTGGCAGAACTGCGGCAGTCCCGGAGGTCCGTTGTAGGCTTCCTCCTGGGGGAGCGACATTTGCATGGTCAGAACGTTTTTCGGATCGAGGCCGGGATCGACGCCCAGCAAACGCGCCAGGCTCTTGATCATCAGCCCCGCTCCGCAAAGAACGACGAGCGCGAGCGCCACTTCCGACGCCACCAGCGCGTGACGCAGGCGGCTGCCTTGGCTTGACTCGCGCCCACCTTCCTTCAATGGCCCGTTGACGTCGCGGCGCAAGGCGCTGAAGGCCGGCGCAAGACCAAACAGGACTCCCGTAAGGCAGGAAACAAGCAGTGCAAACCCGAAGACACGACTGTCGATCGGAATCGAGTCCAGCTCCTGTCCCGGAAGGTGGAGGTGGTCAAGCCGGAAGACGTTAAACAGTAACTGTGAACTCCAGGTTGCTAACAGGAGACCGGCAGCGCCTCCGAGCAAACCGACCAGCAGGCTCTCAGTCAGCAGTTGCCGCGCGATGCGAACCCTTCCGGCGCCCAATGCGGAGCGTATGGCCAGCTCTTTCTGGCGCGTCGCACCCCGGGCCAGCATCAGGTTAGCGACGTTGACGCAGGCAATGAGAAGCACAAATCCCACGGCTACGAACATGGCCAGCAGCGCTGTCCGCAGGTCTTCCCGCCCGAATTCGCCCAGGGGCACCACCCACGCACCCATGTCCGCGTCCTCGGTCGGATATTCCTGTGCCAGGCGATTCGCGATGGCTCCCATCTCCGCCCGCGCCTGAGCCATTGTCACGCCCGGCTTGAGGCGCCCAATGGCGACGAAGCTGTTCCAATCTCGCTCGTAGTCCGTTTTGGTATAGCCGATCGGCACCCAAAGTTGACTCGAATTCCAAAACTGCCATTGAGGCTGGCGGGGCATTACACCCACCACCGTGAAGTCCTGCCCGTCAATCGTGATGGTCCTACCCACCAGGGCGGGATCGCCCCCATAGCGGCGCTTCCATAGCCCATAGCTCAAGATTACTTCGTGATCCTTCCCCAGAGTCTCTTCCTCGGGCAGGAAGGTGCGGCCAAGGAATGGCTTGACGCCAAGCACAGAAAAGAAGCCGGCGGAGGCGCGCAGCCCCGAGACCTGCTCAGCCTCCTGCTTCGTTCCCGCCGGCGAAAGGTTATATCCTCGTCCGAAGTCGAAGATTGCTATTCCCTCAAACGACTTGCTCTGAAGTTGGAAATCCCAGAAGTTGGGTGCGGAAACGGAGTTCCAATTGTCATGCCCTTTGCCAGAAGTCTCCCACACCAGCACGAGACGGTCGGGGTGGGGGAATGGCAGGGGTTTTAGCAAGGTGGCATTTATCAGACTGAAGATTGTTGTGTTGGCACCGACACCGAGGGCCAAAGTTAACACTGCGGCGGCCGTGAAGCCGGGGTTCTTGCGCAATGTGCGCAGCCCGAAGCGGAGGTCTTGCTTGAGGTGGTCCCACCACATCCAGCGGCCCGCTTCATAGAAGCGCTCCTCCGCCCGCGTGACGTTCCCGAAGGCGCGCCGCGCCGCCATGCGAGCCTCTTCTTCATTCAAGCCCTGCTCTTTCAGTCGCTCGGTCTCGAGTTCGAGATGTGCTTCGATCTCTGCCACGAAGTCGGTCTGCTTGCGTTTTCGCCAGAACATCGCCTTAGCCCTTCCTGGCCTCGGGTCCGAGAACCCTCCCTATGGCCGTCGCCAGTCGCCGCCACCTGGTCGTCTCTCTGACAAGCTGTTTCCGTCCCGCCGCCGTGAGCGTATAGAATCGCGCCTTGCGATTATTCGCGGAGGTTCCCCACTCGGCCACGATCCAACCGCGCTCCTCCAGGCGCTGAAGCGCGGGATATAGAGCTCCGTGCTCGACCAGCAATTCGTCCTGGGAGGTCTGCTGAATGGCGCGTCCGATACCCTGCCCGTGCTGCGGGCCGAAGATCAGGGTCCGCAGGATCAGCAGGTCCAGTGTGCCTTGCAAGAGCTCCAGCCGGTCTTTCTCCTTTTGGGTAGACATATAACCCGAGTATCGAATGTTTTGGGTAGGATGTCAACCCGAAATCGAGCGCACGAAGTCCGTGGCTATGATCTGGATCGGGAAGTAAGCTTTGCGTAGTCCAGTGGGAGTGAACGATCAGATCGGCATGGAGCCGTGAACGGCAGAACGCGGTCGTCGAAAATCAATCTCGCAAGGCCCGGGCGGGATTAGTGCGGATCGCCCGCCGAGCAGGCAACAAACATGCCGTGAAAATGACCATCGTAATCACAAGCAGCGCCGAGCCGAAAGCCAGTGGGTCGCGCGGGCCTACGTTATAGAGCATCTGACCGAGCAGCCGTGTCAATCCCAGAGCCACCACCGCACCCAGGACAATGCCTTCCGCTAGCAAGGCCAAGCCATGCGACAGCACAAGCTGCAGGAGATCGGATGGACGCGCACCGAGCGCCATGCGCAGACCCATCTCGCGCCTGCTCTGAGAGACTGCATAGGACATCACGCCGTACAGTCCGATGGCTGCGAGTAGCAGCGCCAAGCCGCTCAAGACGCCGACCAGAGTCACGGCCACCATCTGCGGGGATGTTGCGCGATCAACTTGCTCTTGCAAGGTGATCACCTCGGAAAGCGCCAGGTCCGGATCCAACGCGTGCACCTGCCGCGCCAGCTCTGTCGCCATCGTCTCCGGACTCAGCCGCGTCCGGATATTCAGGCCCAGTCGTCTGGCGAAGTTCTGGCGCAGAGGCACGTAGAAAAACGGTCTCGGAGTCTCCCGGACACTCTCGTACTTGGAATCCTTTGCCACGGCGATCACCCGCATCCATCGCCCCTTCACCTGAACGCGCTCGCCAATGGGATTCCTGCCGCGCCAGTACTTGGCGGTCATGGTTTCGTTCACGATCGCAACCGGAGCGGTCCCTTCGTCGTCCGCGCGGGTGAACTCGCGGCCGGAGACCAGCGGAATGCCCATGGTCGCGAAATAATCCGGACCGACTTCGTTGTACTCCACGATGGGTTGCTCTTCAGGCGGAGCCTGATAGCCGTCGACTGCAACCGGCGTCGAAGAATAGCTTCCATAGCTCAGTGGCGTCATTCGCGCAAATGCCGCCGACTCGACGCCGGGCAGCGCCTTCACGCGATCGAGCAGTTCGTCCTGGAAGTGCTGGGCCCGCTCGGCGTCATATCCTGCCGACATCAAATTGACGGCGGTTTCCAGCACCTCGTGCGTCGAGAAGCCCGGACTGGCCGTTCTTATTTGTTGCAGGCTCTGAAGCAAGAGCCCCGCTCCGACCAGCAAGACGAAACTGAGTGATACTTGCAGCACCACCAGGCCCGAGCGCACCCACGCTTTGCCCCCGCCCCCAACCACGCCTACCGACTCAGCCTTCAAGGCGCGGGCCAGATCAAGATCGCGGGTCTGCATCGCGGGGACCAGGCCGAGTAGGAGCGTCACCATCACACAAACCCCGGCGCTCAGCGCCAGGACGCGCCAATCGATTTCGCCCGGCAGGTACATGGACACGCCTCCCCGGGCGGGAAACAGCAGGACGAGGGCGTGACGGCACCAGTAGGCGACGAGCAGCCCGCCGGCTGCGCCAATAACTGCGAGAATTAGCCCTTCCGTCACCATTTGCCTCACGAGGCGGCGGCGACTCGCCCCTATGGCGAGCCGCACGGTCACTTCGTGACGGCGCGCAAAGGCCCTGACCAGGAGAAGATTCCCGACGTTGGCGCACGCGATGAGCAAGACAAAAAAGACCACGACGATCATGATTTCAAGCGTAGGGAGCAGAGTGCCTGCATTATTGAACGGGGTTTGCCATAACGGCCACAGCTTGATGCCGCGGCCGCGGTTCGTCTGCGGATAGTCCATCTCCAGTCGCTTCGCCACGGCGGTGACTTCTTGCTGAGCCTGCTGACGGGTCACACCAGGCTTGAGGCGCGCGAACGCTTCGATCCAGCGCGCGCCGCGATCCTCCAGTTTGTACCCGCCCCCTTCAAATACCTCCTCCATCGACGCCGGCACCCAGAACTGCATCGCCCACCCGACGAACGTCCCATAAAAGCCCTCGGGCACGACGCCGACAATAGTGTGCGGGACGCCGTTGAGCCGCTGCGTTTTCCCGATGATTTGCGGATCGCCCTTGAATCGTCCCTGCCATAGCTGGTAGCTAATCACCGTCACCGGATGAGCGTTGCGCCCTGAGTCCTCGCCGGGTTTGAATCCGCGTCCAAGGGTCAGATGAACCCCGATGGCATCAAAATAGTTGGCCGATACGATGCTGCCCGTCGTGACCTCGGCGCGATCGCCGATGCTCAGGGTGGTGCCGGTGATCTTGCTCACGATAAAGGAATCAACCAGCGTGCAGCTTTTTTGCAAATCGCGGATGTCGGGCCAGGAAATACTGGTAGGCTCGGACTCGCCGCGCGCCGTTCCGGTGATGGCGAGGAGCCGCTCCTGATGGCTCACGGCCGGGAATGGGCGGAACAAGGTTCCTTCGATCCAACTGAACACCGCGGCATCGGCGCCGATTCCCAAGATCAGGCAAAAGATGACCAAGCCGGAAAAGCCCGGATTGCGCCGGAGCATCCGCACGCCAAAGCGGAGGTCTTGCAGGGCGGTCTCGATCACTGCCAGCCCTCTCTGGTCGCGGTAGGTTTCCTTGATTTGCTCGACGCCGCCAAAGGTGCGAAAGGCCTCGCGGCGGGCCTCCTCCGCGCTCATGCCCTGGCGCAGGTTCAGGTCCACCGCCATTTCCAAATGCGAGCGCAACTCCGCCTCCAGGTCTTCTTCCAGATGACGGCGGCGAAAGAGGGCTGCCAATCGACGGATGAACACGCGGCAACTCTTGCCCATGGGCTAGGTCGTCCTCAGAACCCGGTTGATCATGGCAGACATGCGATCCCAGTCTTCCGCTTCCTCCCGGAGCTGCTTGCGCCCGGCCCGCGTCAGCGAGTAGTACTTTGCTTTGCGTTTGTTTTCCGAAATGCCCCACTTGGAGACGATCCAGCCGCGCTGCTCGAGGCGGAGCAGGGCGGGGTAGAGGGTTCCCTGGTTCAATTGCAGCAAGTCTTCAGAGACCTGCTTGATCCGCAGGGAAATTCCGAAACCGTGCATGGGCCCCATGGAATCGAGCGTCTTCAGCACCAGCAAATCGAGAGTGCCCTGGAGTACTTCGCTTTTGGGCGGCGGCATACCACTCCTTTAGAGCGTCAACAGGAGTATAGCACACTTCTGTTGAGCATCAACAGGAGGTCGGATGATCTCGAGGATATGTGACGCTGTCTGGACGATTGCGCCTGCGCCGCCATTTTCACTTCGAATCCAGCACCACTCGCAGCTTGCGCACGGCGTCCGGTATTTCTTCCACGGATGTACTGCCAAATCCCAAAATGAGTCCCTGCCGGGGGGCGTTACCAGCATAGAAAGGTGAGAGAGGCAGCAAATAGAGGCAGTGGCGTGCCGCGCGCGCGGCCACCTCACGATCTGAGATCCCTTTCAACATCACGCAAAGATGCATGCCCGCCTGTGCCCCTGCTATCTCGGCCAAAGATCCCAGTTCGTTTCGAAGGCTTTCGATCAGGGCGCTCCGGCGTTCGGCGTACAGCAACCGCATCCTCCGGATATGGCGCGCAAAATGCCCTTCGCGAATGAAATCTGCAAGCACCGCCTGATGAAAAGCAGGCGGACCGATGTCCATCGCAAACCTGACGGCGAGGAAACGCTCGACAAGGTCCGCGGGAACGACCACGTAACCCAGCCGCAAAGAAGGAAACAACACCTTGCTGAACGTGCCAATGTAGACGACGCGAGAATTGCGGTCGAGCCCTTGTAAGGAAGTTACCGGCATGCTTTCATAGCGGTACTCGCTGTCATAGTCATCCTCGATGATCCAGGATCCGTGGCGTTCTGCCCAGTCCAGCAATTGCAGACGCCGCGAGGCGCTCATCGTGACGCCGAGCGGATACTGGTGGGACGGCGTCACCAAGCCTGCCCGCGCTTCGCAGCATTGTTTCATCCCGGCGGCAACATTCAGGCCCTCCGTGTCAACCGGGACCGCCACCACGCGGCAGCCCATGAACGCAAAGATGCTTCGCGCAAAGTTGTAACCCGGTTCCTCCATCCAAACAGGATTTTCCGGATCAAGGAGCACGCGGGCAGTTATCTCCAGACCCTGCTGGGAGCCACTGACGATCATAATCTGCGGTGCTTCGCAGCGAACCCCGCGCGCCGTCCGCAGGTGGATCGCGATCGCTTCCCGCAGTTCCCGTAACCCCATGGGATCGCCGAAGTCGAGCGATCTGGCGCGTGTGCCCCGCGAGTGCCGCGTCACCAGCCTGTTCCACACTTTCAGTGGGAAATGCTCCGCGGCAACCTGGCTTACGACGAAGGGCCCGAAAGCACGTCGACGGTAAAACTGTTCTGCGCTTGGCAGAATCGAACAGCGTTTCGAAAGCGGCCGCCGCCCCGGACTAATCCTTGCCGGCGGAGCCTTCGACGGTCGAACGGCGGTGACACGTTCCGGCAGCGACCTCGATACGATCGTCCCCGAACCCACGCGACTCTCAAAATACCCTTCCGCCAGGAGTTGCGCGTATGCGCTCAAAACCGGCATGCGAGAAATTCCAAGTTCCAACGCCAACACTCGGGTGGATGGTACCCGTTGTCCCGCGCGTGCGTTCCCCTCCACAATGGCTGTCCGATAGCCGTCGTATACCTGCCTGTGCAGGGACTTCGCAGCCTTCTTGTCGATCGCGATTACCGGGGAAATTCCGGAGGACACTCTCTTCATGGCGCAGAATCATAATGGCTATATGAAAAGCCGGTCAAGTGGATATTGCGCACGGCCATTTTGCGTATTATTCTTTCCCCTGCGGACGTAGATGCCGTGAGGATAACTATGACGAAGATGACAAAAGGTAAGATAAGAGTTACTATCGCGATAGTAGCCCTGTTGTTTTTGGCGCCTCTCATTCCGGCAAGCGGCGGCATTCGGAACCAGTCCCAGGACGCGTCCCAAGATCAGCCTACGGACAAGGCGCAAATCAAGGGCAAGGTCGTCTATGTGTGCGCCTGCCTGCAAACAAAGTCCTGCTCCTGCATGACCGAAGCGAAGACCGAGGGTCCCTGCTCGTGCGGCACCGAGGGTGGCCCGCCCATGAAAGCCGTCCCTAAAGACAGTTCCTGGGCTAAGGCCAATCGGCAGGAACTGGGGAAATAAATCCGTGCTTCGGAATATCCGCTGGACTGTTACGACGGAGAAAGGACTTTTGCGATGGCTGGCAGACTCCGGCGTGACAGGTCTCTCACGAGCCTGAAGCGGTCTCGACGATGAGCAGAGGAACGCACCTCCATACGACACCTCTTGAGGGCGCAATCGATGCCTTGCTGAGCCCAGGCCGCGCGATCTTCGCTCTCGCCATCGTCGGCCTGGGCATCGAGACGCTGGCGTGCGCGCAGCGCGTCACTTTCCTGTACTCCGGAGCGTCCGCTCCCCGTTTCAAAGCCATACCCGTCCTTCCTTTTCTTCCGCCGATTCCCTGGCTGGCCTACCTGTGCGGCGCAATCCTCGGGATCTGCGGCGCGGGCCTTCTGATCAAGCGCACCGAGCGAATGGCTGCGATGGCAGTGGGCAGCTTGATGTTTCTGGGCGCAGTGATCCTCAACGCACCGAAAAGCGCCGCGATCCCGGGCGACATGTCCTTGCGCACGGTTGTGTTTGAACCGCTCGCGATTGCGGCGCTCGCCTGGCTCCTGCCAAGTCGGTACGCGACACCGAACTGGCTTGCAGGGGCGAGCCGCTATCTGCTGGCGGTGTCCCTCATCGTGTTTGGAGTGGATCATTTCCTTGCCCTTGCGCCCATCGGGACGCTGATACCGCCCTGGATTCCGTGGCACGTGTTTTGGATCGCGTTCTTCGGCGCCGGATTCATCGCTGCAGGCCTGAGCATCGCGCTCAACGTACTGCCGCGCTGGGGCGCGGTCTGCCTCGGCCTGATGTTCGCCATTTGGGTCTTTACGCTTCATCTGCCCAGAGTTCTTTTTGGGCTCTATGGTGGAAAGGGCCCGCATAATCCCGACGAGTGGTCCAGCCTGTTCATCGCCATCGCTTTGTGGGGAGGTTCGTGGGCTCTGGCCCATCCAGCCCCAAGAGACTCCGCTCACCTTCAAAGGGTCGACGTCGGCTGAATACTTCCAGTCCCCCTCCGTTCCCCATACCATAAGCAACGATGAGGATCACCGCGCTCCTTCTTATCCGGCTTCTGCGACCATTCTTGAATCGACCATTCTTGAATCCCGGCCTCTGGCCTACTGCGTGTGCTAGAATTCACGCCGCAGTGTCCGTTCACGAACGCGCCATGGCCGATGTTTTCATTTCCTGCTCTCGCGAAGGAATTGGTCATGGCGGCGAGGAAGGGTTCCAGCATGTGCTGGCGAAAGGTGATGGGGAGTTGTCTGGGGCTGGTATTTTGTGTTCAGGGAACCTCGGCCAGTTTCTTGCCCCGCCAACCGAACTGGGTCGCATCGTGGGCGACATCCGAGCAAGCTCCAGAGGTGGCCAACTCGCTCGCGCCTGATGATCTGCGTGATGCCACACTGCGCCAGATCGTGCACCTGTCGATTGGTGGAAGCGCCGTGCGTGTGCACCTCGCAAACGCATTTGGAACCGCACCCCTTCATCTGACATCCGTGCACATTGCCCGGCCGGCCTCGGCGTCGTCGCCCCAAATCGACGCTTCCACTGACCGGGCGCTGACGTTTTCCAGGCTCCCGGCCGTCACGATTCCCGCCGGCGCTGAGTATGTTTCCGACTCCATCGATTTCCCAGCGGAGGCGGAGTCGAATCTCGCCATCACGTTCCACCTTGACGATCCGCCGGTGGGAGAAACCGGCCATCCGGGCTCGCGGGCGACCTCCTACCTTGTGCACGGCGACCATGTGGCAGACACGGACCTGCCGGGCGCTATGAGATTCGACCACTGGTTCAATATCGAGGGCGTGGATGTGAGCGCACCGCCCGGGGCCGCGGTCATCGTTGCCCTTGGGGATTCGATCACCGACGGGCATGGGTCCACCACCAACGGCAATGACCGCTGGCCCGACGACTTGGCGGGGCGCCTGCTTGCGATGAGGCCCGCACACGCGTTCGGCGTACTCAACGAGGGCATCGGCGGGAATCGTCTGCTGCTCGACGGGCTGGGACCGAACGCGCTCGGGCGCTTCGACCGTGATGTGCTCGCCCAGCCGGGCGTCCGCTATCTGATCGTCCTCGAGGGCATCAACGATATCGGCACGTTTGGCCAGCAGGGCGGCCAGGAGGCCAACCAGCCCGACTCTGCGCACGAGGCGCTGGTGCACGGGATCATCGGGGCGTACGAACAGATCGTGCTGCGCGCTCATGCTCATGACATTCGCGTATTCGGTGGGACACTCACGCCTTTCAGCGCCTCCGCCTATTACAAGCCGGGACCCTCGAGCGAGGCCGATCGCCAGAGTGTGAATCGATGGATACGCGCGCCCGGCCATTTCGATGCCGTGATTGACTTTGACAAGGCGCTCGCTGATCCGGCGCGGCCGCAGCAACTGCTGCCGGCATATGACTCCGGCGACCATCTGCATCCTTCGCCTGCGGGATATCGCGCCATGGCCGCGGCCATTCCGCTCGCGGATTTCGCCAAGTGATCGGTGCGTTGTAGAGCCGGGGCTTGCAACGGCCTGCGCCGCTGGCAACTGCCCGGCTGCGTTTGCGGGCGTCAAGAGGCCGGAGCAAGCCCTGGCCCTACGTCTATGGAGGGCGTGATGAAACGGACCTTTCCGTCACCCGTCGCCGCGAGCATCCTGCTGGCTGTTGCCGCCGCGTTTTCAGACGGCGCGTTGCTTGGCCAAGCGGGCCAGACCGGCTCTTCCACGCAGGCCGGCGCGGCCCAAGCGGCGACTTTCACGGCGGAGCAGGATCATCAGAACATGATGGACCAGCTTGGAATCAAGGCGCTGCGTCCGGGTCCGAACGGCGACGAGAAGGCGCCGAATCACGCCAATTATGACGAGTCAAAAGCTAATCCGTTTCCGGATCTGCCCGATCCCCTGACCTTGAAGAACGGTGAAAGAGTGACCGCGCAGGAGGTCTGGTGGAAAGAGCGCCGCCCGGAGATCGTTGAGGATTTCGAACGAGAGGTCTACGGCCGCGTGCCCAAGGCCGTGCCCAAGGTAACGTGGTCAGTGAAAGCAACCGACAAGGAGATGATCGGCTTCAATCCCGTCGTCGCCAAGGAACTGGTGGGTCACGTCGATAATTCCGCCTATCCGCTCATTGGCGTGAATATCCGGATGACCTTGGTGACGCCTGCGACTGCGAGGGGGCCGGTCCCGGTGCTGATGATGTTCGGGCCCAGTGCTTTTCCCGCGCCCGCGCAACCGTCGGCCGACGAACTGGGGCGCATTAACGCGGCGCTGAAGGCGCTGCTGGTCCGGCAGGATCCCTCGCTCGACGAGATTTTCGAGAAGCATCCCGCCTATGAACTGCAAGTTCCTCCGCCGTTCCAGATGCCGCAGTTCAACGCCGACGGCGATCCGCCCTCCACATGGGAGATCATCGCGGACGGTTGGGGCTTTGCGACGATCGATCCCGCCAGCATTCAGGCCGATAACGGGGCTGGAATCACGAAGGGCATCATCGGGCTCGTTAACAAAGGCCAGCCGCGCAAGCCCGACGACTGGGGAGCGCTGCGCGCGTGGGCCTGGGGGGCGGGACGCGCGCTTGACTACCTCGAAACCGATCCGGCGGTGGATGCGAAACACGTCGGCATCGAGGGCGTCTCGCGCTATGGCAAGGCGGCGCTTGTGACCATGGCGTTCGACCAGCGCTTTGCCATGGTTCTTGTCGGCTCCTCGGGTAAAGGGGGCGCCACCCTCTTACGCCGCAACTTCGGTGAAGCCGTGGAGAGTCTCACCGGCGGCGAATATTACTGGATGGCGGGCAATTTCATAAAGTACGGGGCGTCGGACGCCGCTTTCGGCAGCAAGAACGCCGGCGATCTGCCGGTGGACTCCCACGAACTGATTGCCTTGTGTGCGCCGCGCCTCACTTTCATCAGTTATGGGTTGCCGGAGAAGGGCGACGCCAAGTGGCTTGACCATCAGGGAAGCTTCATGGCGACGGTGGCCGCGAGCCCTGTGTTTGAGTTGCTCGGAGCCAAGGGGCTCGGGGTGCCCGAGGATTACCACGGCGCCAAAATGCCGCCGGTGAACGTCGGACTGCTCGCCGGGCAGCTTGCCTGGCGCCAGGATGACGGCGGACACACCGATGCGCCCAACATGAAGCATTTTCTCAAATGGGCGGACGGATTCATTGGGCATACCCGGCCCGGCGAATAGGAGCGATCACAAAGACTACCGTTATTGACTGCGCAGAGCAGTCATGGGGTCGACGCCGGAAGCTCTTCGTGCGGGCAAATAGCCGGAGACTAGCGCCACCACGACGAGCAAAAGCACCATCCCGGCGTAGCTGGTCGCGTCCCATGGCGAAGTCGCGAACAGAAGCGATGCGATGAGACGCGCGGACACTGCGGACGCGATGGTCCCCGCCAGAATCCCCATCGCCCCCAGGCGCAACGTGTTGACAATAACTTCGCGCCGCACGCGTCCGGCGGTGGCTCCGAGCGCCATGCGGACACCGATCTCCTGCGTTTTCCGGGCGACCGAGTACGAGATCACGCCGTAGATGCCGAGCGCGGCCAGCAGCAGGCCGAGACCGGCGAACGCCGCTACCAACAGCATGAAGAAGCGGCGCGGGGAGGTGGCGCGGTCCACCAGCGTCTGGATGGGACGGAACTCCGCCGCCGGCTGCTTGGGGTTCAGCTCGCGTAGTGCGCGCAGGATGCTCCCGGCGAGAGCCGCAGGCGGCAGGCTGGTGCGGATCACCAGTTGCGCGGAAGAAGGCCCTTGCTGCGTTACCGGGTAATAGATCTGTGAGCCCATCGGACCTTCAACGCTTTCCTCATGGATATCGTCGACCACGCCGATGACGCGGTCTGCCTCAGTGCCGCGCATGAGAACCTTGCCGATGGCGTCCTGTTGGGGCCAATAGATGCGGGCGGCGGAGGCATTGATGAGGACCACTCTTTCGCTTTGCAAGGTGTCGGCCCACCTGAAATCGCGCCCGCGGAGACGGATGCCCATCGCGCGGATAAATCCCGGCGTCACCACGTAGACCAGCGGGGCTGGCAGTTCGCCTGGAGGGAAGACCCTTCCCTGCTGGCCCTGCGGCACGGGCTGGTCCCACTGGCGGTTTGGCCCGAGCGGCAGGTAGTCTGTCATGCCGGCGGCCTCGACGCCGGGGATCCCCGTAACGCGGGCGAGAATCCGCTGGCAGATGACGGAGCGCTTGGCTGCACTCGCGACGTCGGTCGGAGCGCTGTCGTCATATTCCACACTGATGGAGGCGGCCCGGTCAGGCTCGAAGCCAAGATCGACGTCGAGCACCTTGAGAAAGCTGCGCAACAGCAGGCCGGCGCTGACCAGAAGCACGCACGCCAGGGCGACCTCGGAAACCACCAGTACGGCGCGGACGCGCTCATGACGGAGGCCAAAGCCTGCGCCCGCACCGGAGTCCTTGAGTACTTCCTGCAGGTTGCCGCCCCCTATCCTCAGGCCAGGGACCAGGCCGAAGAGTATGGTGGTGAAGACGGCGATGAGGATTGTCCAACCGAGCGCCGCGCCATCGATGCGCAGGGTGCCGAGCAGCGGCAGCGCTACGGATCCCTGGTGCGCGAGCCACCTGATCAGGAGAAGGGCGAGGACAAGCCCGACCACTGCGCCTGCGCCCGAGAGCACTAGGCTCTCCGCGAGCAGTTGGCGTACCGTGCGGCCGCGGCTCGCACCCAGTGCCCCGCGTACGGCAAACTCCTTGGCGCGCGCTGCGGCGCGGGCCAGGAGCAGATTAGAGAGGTTCACCCCTGCGATGAGCAAAATTACGCCGACTGCAGACCACAGCGCAATCAGCGAGCGGCGCAGCTTGCCCGTTACGTAATCCTTGAGCGGCACGGGTATGAGATTGCCTTTATATTGGCCCAGCGTCTGAGGGTATTTGACGTTTTGATAGAGACCTGGCGAAATGCGATTGGCATCGTCGAGGGCCTGCGCCACGGTCACGCCCGGTTTCAAGCGGCCAAACAGGGTAGTGATATTGCCCCAGTTGCGCTCGTAATTCAGGTCGAGCGGGGTGAAAAGATCGACTTTCAACCCCGGAGAAAACACCGCCCCGAAGTCAAAGCCGGCGGGCAAAACGCCCACCACCGTTATGGGCATTCCATTCAGATCGAGGGCCTTGCCTACGATGTCCGGATCGGCGGCGAACTGGCGCCGCCAGTAAGCATCGGTCAGCACAGCCACCGGGTGCGAGCCGCCGCGAACCTCGTCTGCTGTAAACACGCGGCCCATGGCCGGCTGCACGCCGAGAACGTGGAAGAAGTTGCCGATCACTTCGATGCTGGTGGCCGGCACGGGTTCACCGCGGCCCATAAGCCGCATATTGTCGGGCGTGGTAAAGGCCTCGTATCCGCTCACGTCCTGATAGACGCGGCTCTGGGCGCGAAATTCTTCGTAGGCGTCGGCTGAGTAAGTGGCGCAAGAGAAGCCGCAGTTCGTCGGAGGCGGCGCGATCCACACAAGCTCCTGCGAATTGGGAAAGGGCAGCGGCCGCAGCAGCAGCGTGTTGACCACGCTGAAGACGGCAATGTTGGCCCCGATGGCGAGAGCCAGGATCACGATGGAGACGGCGGCGAAACCCCGATCGCGGCCGAACGTGCGGAAGGAATAGCGCAAATCTTGGAGCAAGTCACTCCAGTAATCCTTGAGCCGTTTGCGGCGTTCCATTTGCTCTCCTATGCTTGCGCCGATCTGTTGCAGGGCGCGGATGTCGCCGAGTTGGCGTTCGGCTTCCTGGCGTGCGGCTTCCGGGCTTGATCCTTGAGCGACGAGGTCGTCCACCTTGGCTTGGAGGTGAAAGCTCAGCTCGTCCTCCACGTCGGCGGCCGGGTCGGGGCCGAACATGCGGGCGTAGCGCCGCCATCGAGGAGTGGACTTCATCCGATCTCCTCCGGCAACGGAGCCTCGGTCGCGCCGAGGACCTTGGCCACCGCCGCCGCGTACGCCTCCCAGGTCCTGACTTCGTGACGCAGTTGACGCCGTCCCTCCGCCGTAAGTCGATAAAACTTCGCTTTACGATTGTTCTCGGAGAGTCCCCACTCACCGTCCAGCAGTCCCTTCTTTTCGAGGCGCCAGAGAGCGGGGTAGAGCGTACCCTCTTCCACAAGCAGAGCGTCGTCGCTCTGCCGGCGGATGAGGTTGGTTATGGCATAGCCATGAAGCGGGCCCCAGACCAGGGCCTTGAGGATGAGAACATCGAGCGTGCCGCGAAGAAATTCGAGTTTGGCTGTGTCCATCGATACCCCTAGCATTCCAAGGGAAGGTTCTCATACTTCCCCTTTGAACGCAAGGGGAGTATCTGACCCCGGTCGTGAGTGGGCCCACGACGCTGGCTTTCACTCGGGGCTAATCTCCGTCGTGGAGACGGATGATCTCAGACGCCGTCACGTTCTTCATCCCCATGTCGTGCAGGTTGCGAATGTACTTGACCGTGATGCCGTGGTCCCGAAGTTCGGAGATATCGGAGGTGGAGAAGTTATCTGGCAGCGCGCGAATCTCCTTGAGATATTCCGGCTCGACGCCATGGTCACGCAGCTCATTGATCTCGCCGATGGACACCGTCGAGTCTGCTGCCTTAATCCTCTGGTAGAACTCCGCTTCGACGCCATGATCGCACAGGCTGTCGATCTGCTCGATGGAGAGGTTAGAACCGGCAGATTTCATGCTCCGATAGTACTCCGGCTTGACGCCATGATCGCGCAGCCTGTCGATTTCCTCGATGGAAAGCTTGGGATCGACAGAGGCATAGCCCTTGTAAGAACCCGGTTCAACGCCGTGATCGTACAGGCTGTCGATCTGCCCGATCGAGAGTTGGGGGGCGGTGGCCTTCGTTGATTTGTAATAGTCCGGCGTGACACCGTGATCGTATAAACTATCGATCTTGTCGATGGAGAGGGTGGGGTCGACAGAGGCAAAGCCCTTGTATGCATCCGGTTTGACGCCGTGGTCGTACAGGCTGTCGATCTGCGCGATGGAGAGACCGGGGCCGGCTGCCTTGATCGCCTTCAGGTAATTGGGTTCGACGCCGTGATCACGCAGTTCGGAAATCTCCGCTGCCGTCAGATTCGTGAAGCCTTCCTGGCGCACGGCGCGGACGTAGTCCGAACTGACGCCGTGATCTTGCAATTCAACCAAATCCGACAAGGATGATGTGAGGCCCGTGTCCCTGACGGCGCGGGCATAGCCGAGAGTCACGTCGGAGGTCACAAGGGAGAACGCCTCATCAGCATGCGGCGCAGCATAGCCCATTTTCTCCAGAGCAGAAACGAAGGATGGATTGAGAACGACGGTGAATGGCCCTGAAGCACGGCCGCCAGCGACGCGTCCTTCGCAAACAATCCGCCCCGCATCCCGGACATATTCGAACCGCACCGGGCCGTCATGATCGAGCATGGAGAGAGAGAATCCGGCGAGACTGGACAGGGGAACATCCTGGGTGTTCATCCGATTGTCGCCTTCGTCATCGCGGCTGATGATTGAGAGCTGGACCTTGCTCGTAGAGGAGTCATACCGCGTGATCTTCCATTCATGCCGCCACGTCTTGTCGTCATTGGCGAGAATCGCCTGTCGAGTGAGAGCGATCCCTGCAGCGGAGACTTGAGAGTGCCGAACGGCCTGCTTATAGGCAAGAGGACTGGCTGAGTCCTTTGCAAAGGCGATCCATCCGGGCATGCGCATGCCAAAACTGAGTAGCGCAATACAGGCCGCGACGCAGGAACAAACGTAAGGCATTGAAGCTCCTGGAGAAAAATGAACCCTCGGTCGGAGGAGCGTCTCGATGCGCGCCCCGATTTTCGAGGATCGGTGAGCCATTCCGGTCGCCAGCAATTCGCGGCGGCGCGTGCAGCAGAATTCAAATAAGCGCGTAAGAGTCGCCGCGTACTGGAAGGCGGAGCCGGTGGCGGCGACGACCCAATCGTCAGCGGCGATTTCCCGCTCTTGCTCGATGCGGCGCAGAACCCACGCGGCCACAGGATGGAGAGCAAGAGCCGCGAAGGCCAGCCGGCCGATCAGGTTGGTCCAATCGTCCCGGCGGGCGACATGAGCCAGTTCGTGAAGCAGCACGTAATCGAGTTGCGCCCCGGCAATCTCCTTCTGGAGGAGGTCCGGGAGAATGACAACGGGGTGCAGGAAGCCGGCCGCGAAGGGTGAAATCACTTCAGCGGATACAAGAAGGTGAGGAGTGCGCGAAGTACGGGAGTCGCGCACATGCTGCTCAAAACGCATGGCTAACTCGCCGCTTGCAAGCCGGGCATGATTCCGCAGTCGGCGCAGATGGAGGTAACTGTGTACAACCCTGCCCAGCAGAAACGTGGACATGGCCATCCAGAAGAAGACCAGGATTGAGGGCCAGCTTCCCGAATGAAGCTCGATGGGTACGCGTCCGCGGGCCGCCGAACGGTCGTGAGAATACGGTGCCTGTAGCGGAGCCGATCCAAGCGGCGCCGCAGGAGCGGCAGCGCCCGTAACGGGAGTGGACTTCACGGCGTAAGAGGATTCGGGGTCAGTCAGGAATTGCGTTTCCGTGCCCGTCGAAGAACGCACGTGCTGGGCAGGCCGGGGGAGAAGCGTGGCGAGAGGCAAGAGCAGAACCAGCGCCAGCACAACCCACCAGATCCCATGGCGCGTTGCGGCGTTGACCCGAGGCATCAACCGGAGCACGAGCCCGACGACAGCCGTCACGGCGAGTGCGAGCCAGAGAGTGTTCAGAACAGCCGTCAGTCCGGCAGCCGAAAAAGCATTCAGGAATTCGAGGGTCGCGCTCATTTTTCACCTTCCGCGAGTAGATTTCGAATCTTCCGGAGTTCCCGCTGAGACAGATCGCCGTCGTCGAGCAGATTGAGGACAAGCAGTTCGGGAGAATTGCCGAAGAACCGGCGAACTACGTGCCGCAGAGCGTTCCGGCTGGCCTGCTTGCGGCCAACGACAGCGCGATAGACAAAGGCGCGACCCTCACGGGGCTTGGTATGCCGGACGTAGCCTTTCTGCTCGAGAATGCGAAGCGTGGTGAGGACCGTGTTGTAGGCAAGAGCGGGCTCGCCGGGTAGTGCCGCAGCTACTTCCCCGACCGTTGCTGCGCCTTTGTCCCACACCACGTCCATGAGACGAAGTTCGGCTTCGGTGAGGTCGAGGGATTTTTTTCGCGGCAAGAGCTTCTCCAGCAACTAAGGAATTAAGATTACAAATGTAGCTCGGGAAAGATGACTTGTCAACTATGAAATTAAGAGTTGGAAGAAGACGAGGCAGCGTTGAGGAAAGTCGCCACGGTTGGCGGTTGAACCGCCACACGGATCCGAGGGGGAATCGCGACGAGAAGAAACCGTGCTAATTCGCGATCGACGGCCCACTGCAGGCCCACGAGATCGGAGCTCCACGATCGACAGTGGAAGACGGCTCGCTATCACCTGGCTATGTGGTGGGCAAACAACCCTTCTTCCGGACGGCTCGACATCGGCGAGACAAAGCAGCGGTAACCCGTTATACGTCATGTGGATTGTTCGCGGCTCAGTGGTGAGGTGCGACGGACTTCTGGCTAGACAGTAGCCGACCAGGAAGGAGTCAGCCGCCCGAACCTGACAGAGACCGCGGGTGGCGACGACACAAAATGCACTATCGTCGCCACCCGCGGAACCCGGTGTTACAGCCAGCCTTCCCCCTGAGACAACCGGGATTGTGTAGCCCCAGAGCTAGCCCCGCGTTATTCTCTGCAAAACTCAAAAAAAAAGAATCTAAAATTTTGCAAAACGAAGCCACTAAGCCCAATAGAATCAGCAAGACAGCCTGAAAAATGGGTCAAAACGAAGCCAAACGAAGCCACCAAAGCCAAACTCGGTCCGGCAATAAGTCCTTTGGAATCAGTCAAGCCGTGCTGGCCGTGGCTTCGTTCACACAAATCAAAGCCAGACTCGTTCTGTAGTGCCAACCTGATGCTAGGGGACCTTAGAAGGTGGCATGATGACCGGCGGCTCCGGGAGGGATAGGGAGATCAACCGGACGAGTTCGCGATCGCGGCGGATCTTGTTGGTCTCCCGTCAGTCGGATGCTCCCGAGGCCGCGGCACAAGGCTCGCGCTCGAACATGGGCATGTGCGCTTGCTCCGGCCGGCGGAGATCAGCCTCGAGCACGGCTAGCCCGATGTCGCCCTTGTACAAGCTCTCCGGGCGTAGCTCGAGCGTTACCGGTCCGCCTCTGGCGCGGGCGTCCGAGACGGCTGCGGCTGCCCATCCCCCCAGATCCCGGGCCCGCCGCAGCCAGATCGTGTCTCCGGTATGGCGGTAGAGATTCAGGAGCGCATAAGACTGTCCCGCCATCCCGCAACACAGATTGCCGATCGGAACGCGCGTCTCCCACGCATGCCATGCCGCGCCTTCGGCCATTTCGAGATATTGCTGATCCCCGAGCGCCTTATGCGCCGCCGTCCACAGAAAGACGAAACCGGCGCTGCCGTTGCACCATCCCGGCATGGCCCCGCCGGCATCCTGGTCCTGGGCGCCCTCAAGGATCCATTTCCATTGCAAGCCACGACTCACGGGCTCGGCCGAGCGAGCGAGTTGGTTCATCCGCTCGGCCAGCGACCCAGGCACCGGCTGGCCGGCCGCGGCGCACCAGCACAGCGACGCGTAGAGAAGCCCGGCCCACCCGTGCGCGATACCGAGGTTGCACAGCTCTTTCGACTCACCGATCGGCGCATAGGCGTCGATCGTCTGCCATAGCTGTTCTTGAATCTGGTGCCCGCACGCCAGCAGCCTGTTTTTCTGCTCGCCGGCGAGACCCTTCTGGTTCTGATCGCGGAGCGCGTCAAGGAGGAACACGCAACCGAGCAGCAAGCCGGCACGCCCGAGCGTCACGTCGAGACTTGCACAGGGTTGGCGGGTCGTATCCGCGAAGGCTTGTGTGGCCGCGCACTGCAGGCCGATGTCGCCCCTCGCCTGCGCAATCAGCGCCTGAACCGCGTATACGCCGGCCGGGCTGTGGTACAGCGAACTGCGCCCCACAGTCTGCGGCGTGATCCCAAGTTCCCGGCTATAGAACGCGCCTTCGCTGTCGATCTCCCGGATCGACCTCGTCGACCACACGTCAGCCAAAGCTAGAAGCTCGGCATCCTCAGACGCACAGGCGATCCGATACAAAGCGTGCGCCACGCCCGTGCTGCCATAATTTAGCGAAGTCGTCGGAGGTCGCAGGGCCTCGCTGCTCATCAGCGGGCCTCCGAGAGCGCACTCTCTCAAGATGTCCTCATAAACGCCCGACAACTTCGCGTCCCCGGCCGCGGGCGGTTGAGCCACCGGCTGCGGAACCTCAACGGATTGCCACGCGCGGGCGAGCTCTCTCGTTGTCGGGAAACGCGCCGCAGTATCCTTGCTGAGCGTTCTGCCGAGATGCTGTTCGACATCAGGCCACGAATCTATACCGTGCTGCGCGAATGGCGTCATCGCAGCTCCGGCGATCTGGTGCAGCATTTTGCTCTTTTCCAGCGAGAAATCGAGATAGTGCGAGCCGGTCAGCAACAGATACAGCATGGCTCCTAACGAATACTGTTCGCCCGCGAGGCTCGCAGCCGGCGGCCGGGCGCCTTTCAAACTCGCGCGCGCGAACTCGGGCTCGAAGAAGAAGCTAACTCCCCCCCTCTCGGTCCCATCGTCGCGATCGCTTTCGGCGATCAGGCGCCCGAGTCCCAGGTCAATGATCTTTGCCCGCCCGTTGCGATCGATCAGGATGTTGCGCGGGTGGATGTCACCGTGGACCACTCCCTGCTCGTGCAGATAAGCGTATGCTTCGAGAATCCCTCTGGTGAGGTGAAGCAATTGCCGGCGCGATTCCGGGTCGTTTCGTTGGCGGAACTCGTCGCATGCCGATTGAGCCTCGGCGCCTGTAGCCCATTCGGTCACGAGGTAAGGGTGGCCCTCCCACTCGCCGCTTCCAAGCAGCCCGGGCGTGACGATGGGATCGAGCCCGGATAGAATGCGCGCTTCGCGCGCGATCTTGCGGTCCGCAGCATGAATTCCCGGGCGGCCGATCTTGAGTGCGCCCACGTGTCCGTCCGGCCCTCGAACCTGATAGACCTCGGTATCCTCAAGCGCCTGGATCGAGCGAACGACGGCCCAGCTCCCGACATGATCGTCAGGGGCAAGCGAGGGCTGAAGGCCTGAAGCCTCGGCGGAGCCATCCGCCACCAGCAACTGCTCCGCGATCAGGGACCGCAGAAAGGGCAGGGCCTCTTCCAGCAGGCACTCGGGACTCGCAGATCTGCCCCTGCTGAATCGCGCTATAGCCTGCGCGATCGTCGTGGGCCTGTCGAACTGCCTGATCAACGCCGCCGTTTCCGCGTCGACCACTTTCGAGTGAGCGCGTGAGTTCGACCGGCTCAAAGCGAAGTCATTCTCCGCCGAACCGATTGCCTGGCGAACCTCTTCGGTCAGCTCCATCACAGGCTGAAGCGTGGTGCCTGCAGGCAAGACAAATACGTCGGTCAGTGTCATGAGTTATCTCCGGACCTGCTCCCCCAAGTCAAACCACGGGTCGGAGCCCACGTTTCCGTGTCAATTCCATCCACCCGCAACCGGTCCATCGCAAAACGGGCGGCCGAGGTTCCGATCACGGTGGAACCTTTGGCCAACGAGAGTGCCGTTGCCAGGCGGTTGCAGACTCTGGACCGCCAGCTTTCCCGCTGGAGCCACGGAACAGAATGTCGTTCCGCCGGGGGGTCGATTCCCCAGGACAGCAGCCCCTCGCCCCCGATTTCAGCGGTGAAGGGGACGCCGTGCGCCGGGCACCCCTCCAGCTTTTCCATGATCCGCGCGGCGGTCTCCTGCAAATCGGCGAACTCCCGGAAGTACGCCACGATCTTGTCTGGCCGCAGAAGACCATAGACGTCGTTGCCCACCTTCATGTGGAGAGCATTCGAGTGGGCCACGGTTTCGGCGGTGGACTGGAACGCCGCGCGCAGCTCGCTACACGCCGGGCTCACGTAGAGCTTGTAAGTGTCGAGGGAATGCTGGTCGTGCAGCATGCGCGGGGACTGCCATGCGATCCAAGCTCGCGCCTCTCCTACGGATGGCAGGCGATTCCACCCTCGCCCGTGCATGCGCGCCGTCGCGCCGTCCCGAATGCCGAGATAACGCTCCACGGCAGCCTGGTCGGCCAGCAGATGTCGCCATCGGGCGGAGGCAGGCAGGCGGTTGTACGCATAAAGCCGCGCCGACAGCGCGATGGGGTCGCCGATGTCGAGGGCCTCTGCGTAGAGCAGAGCGCGGCGTGAAAGGGCCGCGAGCGCGGTTTCCGGTCCGGATTGGTCCTGATCGGCGCAGAGGAGCGCGCGAGCTGCCGGACCGGAGAGCGTCTCGCCGCCGGCTTGGATCGCAAGAATGCCATCCAGAACCATCTGTGCGATGACCCGGTCACACTCTTCCCCCAAACTCTGGACAGCGTAACGGGGCAACGGTCCGGGAGTCTGAAGGGTGAACCACAGAAGCGCCATGTCGCGCGAAACAGACTTGACGCTGAGCCGCGCGTCTTCGCGCGGGCGCAGGACGCCATATCCGTCAGGGTCTCGGCCGACGGCCTCCAGGACCTGCTGCTCGGACGTCGAAAGCCGATCGAATAGCACCAGCTCGTAGGCCGGATTGGCGCCGAGGCAACACTCGCGCAGACTGCTCGTGAGTTCAGTTTTCATAGGGAATTCAGCCGCCCAGAAAATCAAGGCTGGGCGGCTGCTCGTTTCTAGCTTTGTGCGATTGCCCTACTTCCTCTCGAGGGCTTCCCGCTCGTGCTTCTCCACCTCTGCCAGGGCCTGCTTGAGCTGCTCCTTGAGCGCACCCAATTGCTGGGTTGCCGCCGCCGGATCCGCTGCGGCCGCCAGCTGATAGATCGTGCTGGCACCGCAGCCAACGCTGAAAGTACATCCCCAGGTACCAAATCCGCAGGTGTCGTAACACGTTCCGGTGCAGACCCAGCAACCTCCCGTCCAGGCGCAAGGGCGGTACAGTTGTGCCCCGGCCTGTGTAGCTTGAAGATTTGCCATCAAGTCTCGTACGTTAAACATTTGAAATGCTCCTTTGCTTTTTCTAAATTTGTCTCGCACTTCGAACGGCGCGAACTCCCACCCCAGTTGATAAATCCAGGGATGGCGCCTCAGCGCGCCGCAGCGCCCCGTAGTCGTCCTGGATGCCCTGCCGGCGGCGCCTCATTCGCAAAAGAGTCAAGCCGCTCATTTGGTGATACTGCCTAGTGCGTTGTCTTGACGTTTCGTTTCAAGGCTTGAGCTTGACGGTCGGTGAGGATCTGCCGGAACCGGCGTCGGGCGGAGTGTGTCGGGCGGAGTATTCGATGCTACGGGGCCGAGAGGTGGGGCCGGTGTCACGAAAGAGGAGCACTTGGGCCGTGTTTTGCGTTACTGCGCCGCAAGAGGCACAAGTGTGAGGCCAAAGACCAGCACCTGCGCGTTGGTCGGCAGAGTAACGCTGCGCACTTCCCGGCTACTGTCGAGACCGAACGAATACGCGTAGATGTAAAACGTGCGATTGTCCTTGCTGCCGTCGCCTGTCAGGCGATACGGCATGGCAGCGGCCACGGACTCGCCGCTGAAACCCTGCGGACCACCCCAGTCGCTGAGGCTCTGCGTGAACGACGAAGACGTGCCTTCGGCGTAGTTGACCGTGAAGACCTGCGATTCCTGGCTGCCCTGCACGCCGAGCGCGAGCATCTTGAGACTGGTGAATTTGCCGGCAGGGAGCGCGACGGTCGTGCTCCGCACGGCGTCGGGCGCGTTGGCCGGTCCAAGCTTGAACAGAACGCCGTCTCCCACCTCGGTGGGACCCAACGCTTGCGCCGAACACGCCCATCCACCGCCGTCCGCACTTGCCGTCTCCCTAAAGGTCTTACCGTCGGTATAGATGGCGTTTGCGTTGTACGCGGAAGAGAGATCGACGGCCACCGTGCCTTTTGCCACCGCCGTCATGGTGAGAGGGATTGTGATCGTATGCGACAGGCTGCCCGACGTACCGGTCACGGTTACGGTCGAGGTTCCCGCGCCCGTTGAATCGTCTGCCGTCAGCGTCATCGTACTCGTTCCCGTCATCGTTCCATCGATGGTGGCCGGGCTGAATGACGCCGTTACTCCGGCCGGCAGGCCTGACGCTGCCAGGCTGACGCTGCCTTTGAACCCGCTCCGTGGGAGCACCGAGACCGTTACCGCGCCCCTTCGGCCCTGCGGAAACGAGACGCCGTCAGCCGAGGCGGACACCGCGAAGTCGCTCGGGCCCGTGGCCGGTGCTGGCAGGACGTCGTACAGCGGCTGCGCCGGCTTCACCTCAGGATTTTCCTCGGCAACCGAAATGGCCAGCACCCGCACGTTGTCGTTGTCGGGCAACTGGATAGTTTTTGCGCCGGCCGGCATGTCGATCGGATAGGCAAACAGGTAGGAGTAGCCGTAGGGCACGTTCTCGCCCATGGCGTTGTGATGATGCGAGCAGTACCACGCCAGGTCCGCGCGCTTGATGTAGCCCGGCTTGATGCCGGTCATCTCGGCGTAATCGTCGTGCTCGGTCCGGGGCGGAGTGCCGGGGATCGTCGTATCCTTCGCCCTCCACTGCCGGTCGTCCCACTGCCCGATGAATCCGCCCCAGTCCTCGACGTTCAGGTCTACGCGGCTGCTGCCCACCTGGAACGCCGCTTTCTGATCACCGGCCGCCGAGGCTGCCAGCACGTAGACGCGGTTGTAGGAGCCCTCGGGCAGATTGATCGTCTGCCCTTTGGCCACGACTGCGTTGGGCGCGCCAGTCTTCGCGGGCGCGAGCCGGAACTCGACCCCGTCGAACGTGATGCCGGTGGGCAGCATCTCCGCCGGCAGCGCATTGCCCTTGCCGTCAAACCCGCCCCCGGACGGCGTGCCGTCATTGCTGGCCGTCGCTACGTCGTAGGCGAGCGCCACCGGTGCGGAACGCACGCCCGCAACCTTGGTGGACGGCTCGCCCAGCCTGACGGCAAACGTCCGCGGCTGATAGGCGCCGAACGAGGTCACGAGCGCGCCGTCGCTTACGGTTGCGGGTCCGACCGGCTGCTCCTGCCCGTTCATTTCGCGGGCGGCGGTGATGGGCTGGGCGAACGACACGCGGACGTCGGCCTGGGGTTGGCCGTCGAGTTCCACCAGCCGTACGATCACATCGTCGCCATGCTCCGCTTTCTTCAGCGCCAGCACTCGAATCCGGGGATTGCTCACATGCAGCAGCGAAAACTCCCGGCCGAGCGCGCCCGGATGCTTCGAAGTTTCGAACGCAATCAGCGGATCGTTGAGGCGTTGCCCTTGCCAGTCCGTCCCGCCGTGGCGCCAGTTGCCCGCATGCCCGGCGATGCCATAGACGAACTCGTGATGTCCAAGGTCCTGCGTGCCCTGGTCTGGATAGCCGCCGCGCGTGCCCGGCGTCCGGATGAGCGTCAGCCGCAGGGTGTGGTCGTTCGGCTTGTCCGATCCGTTCTTGCAGTCGGTCAGGATGGTGGCGCCGAACTCGCCGCTCATGTCGGTGAGGTCGATCCACTGGTGCGAGGGCACCTCAAACTTTTTCGGCTGCGCGCTTGGGCGCTCGATGGTGCCGATGTCCCAATTGTAGGTGGCCATGCGATTTGAAACCGCCAGTGGGAAAGCTGCTTTCAGGTTCGACTCGCGGGTGTTCCAGTCGATGGCGTTTGCGAACTCCACCCGCTTTCCGGCGTCACCCGCTGCCAAGCGGATGGTCTGAACAAAGCTGGACCCTGCGGCCTGGCGCCAGACCTCGACGGCTACGCGTGCCGGGCCGTTTTCCACCACTCGAACCTGGGCCGGACCGCCGACGTACGCCTTGGGCGCCGCCTGCTCCTGATCCCAGTCCATGTTCCAGGCGGGCCACTGCTCGGGGTTGTCATAGGAGATCGCGAGACGCGCCGGAGCGGCCAGCAGCTGCTTGCCGATCGACTTATCGAAAATGCTGGCGACGTCGCCGTCGGCGTTCAGTTCGACGCGGTAGTATTGGTTCTCGAGAGAATGTTCCGATACCTGTAATGTCGAGGCGCCGGTGCCGCCCGCGCCGGGCTGCACGTCGTAAACGGCATATCCCACCGAAGGCGCGCTGGCCAGGAATAGCACCTTGCCGTTCGAAATCTGGGAAGGAACCTCCCGGCCGCCCGGACCTATTACGTGAACCGCTGCGGGCATCCCGCCGGGGAAGCTGACGCTCGCCTCCACCACGTCTTCCCGCGCGATGTTCAGCGGGTTGAAGACCACCACCGGGACGCCGTGGGCCTCGGTATTGAGCGCAGCTGCTACAGCCTGGGTGGCGCTGTTCAGGACGCCGGCGAACTGGTTCAGCGCGATCACGTCGTCATTCCAGGCGAACTCGTACGCCTTGGGAGTGGCGGTACCGGCGGCAAGATCGTGGAAATGGGCGCCCATCGCGAGCGTCCAGGCGTCGTTGAGGCGCTCCATCGGATACGTCCGCGCCCCTAACCACTCCGCGGCAATCGACGACTTTTCGGCCGCATCCGCCAGCAACTCTTCTTTGCGGATCCAGCGCTTCTGGTAAGCCTGCGACGTCAGCGAGCCAGCCGAATGGTTGGTCAGCTCCATTTCGCCCGTGTAGCGTGGAAGGCTGGCTGCCTCCGCGGGTGCGATGTTGAGGAACATCTGGTCGGCGGTAGACGAGATCACGTGGAGGGGGCCGTCCCCAACCTTGACCTCGGGCCACGCAGGATGGGGTTGCCCCGGGATGACGAATACACCATCCGGCGGCAAACTGTTGGTACCCTTGGTGACGATGGCTTCCAGGCGCTTTACGGATTCTTCATCCGGGGCCCCGCCGATGTCTCCGGTGCCGAAATAGTGGTAGTCCGTGTAGACACCACTGACTTTGCCGTTTTGCTCGACGCGAGCCACCCAGTTGTCCTGATACCGGTCCTGCTCCTGATCGCGCTGGACCTTGGCGAGCCCTTCCTGCTCCGCCTGCAGGGCGAAGTATTCGTGGATGTCCTTCTGCTCGAGGGGCTGACCGCTGCGCTGGATTTGCTCCAGTTTCTGTTCGAGCGCCTGGAGCTTCTTTTGAACGTCCTGAAGTGCGGCGTTCGGCGGCAAGGGAGGCAGCGGTTTGCTGAGATCCGTGTCGATCCCGCCGCTGTAGCTGCCCGGGTTGAGGCCTGCGAGCACGCTCTCGCCATCAGGGCCCACCCACACGCCTACGTTGAATGGGGTGCCTTCCGGCGTCTTTTCGCGCGAATCCGGACCTCCGGCGTCCGCGGAGGAGCCCCACGTCAGTTTCTGGGTCGAGAAACCCTTCACCCCCGAGTGTGCCAGGATGGTCGGCAGGGAAGCTGGAAATCCGAAACAGTCGGGCAGCATGAATTCCGCGCTGGCCTTGCCAAACTCCCGGCGGAACCAGTCATTCCCGTATAGAACCTGCCGGATAATGCCCTCGGCGCTGGGCGCGTTCACGTCACCCTCCTCCACGGAGGAGCCCGCCGGGAACCACCTTCCGGCGTTCACATATCCCTTCACCCTGTCGAAGTCGGCCGGGAAATATTCCTTCATCAAACGGTAGCGGTTGGCGCCGCTGAAATTGAAGATGTAGTGCGGATACTTGTCGAACAGCGTGAAATTGTCCTCCATGGTCTTGCGAATGTACTCGTTGATGACCTGGGGATACTCCCATCGCCATTCCGTGTCCAGGTGGGCGTAACCGACCACGTAGAGGGTTGGGTCCTTGCTCAGATCAGGCTTGTCCGTAGTCTGTGCGTGAGCCGCGCCCAGGACGATCAGGCAGACCACGGTAGCAAGAGCCAAAGTCGTGCAACGTCGTAGCATCTCAAGCCTCCCAACGCCTTCGAAACTGGTTCAACTGGTAATACGCCATAGGCCGTGAGTTGTTTCTCTCACGCGATTCCGCCCGGCCGACGTCGTCCGGGGTGTTTCCCCCTCGAGTTTCGTCCGGCTCCCTCATTCGCAACTCCGGATACTACCACTACATCCGAGGAAACGGACTCCGGCAATGAGCATGGTCCGTGTATCTGTTCCGGAAATCTGTGAGGAGCGACACAGCCAGGGGTGCGGTTGAGACTTGCCGATGCAGAGATACGGGTAGGGAGCGAGTTTGAAACTCGCCCCCCTACGCCAGCCGCGGACTCTCTTCGGGGCGCCGGCGATGCGGCCCCTTCGACACCCGTTGAGCAGGGCGATTACCGGCCGATCTCAAAGACCGTGCCGCATCCGTCGCTTTGATCGCCGCGGCATATGTTGTAGCCGCCGTAGGTGGTGGTTCCGAGAAGCTTGCCGTCTTTATCGAACATCAGGCTGGCCTCAGGGTTCTTAGCGGAGATGCTCTGGTCTTTGAAGAAGAAGAGTATGGTCTCGCTCCAGGCGCCCCCGCTGACACTTGGGGGCGTCAGGCGGAACGCGATGCCGCAACCGTAACGAGTGGAGTCAAACACGCAGGGGTTTCCCCCGAATTCGGTTGTGCCATAGAGGTTACCCGCGCTGTCGGAAAGAAGCGTACCCAAAGGAACCGCGCCGTCCGTGGAACTGTAGGCGAAATTATGAATCACCGTCTCGGTCCAGGCGCCGCCGGATTCCGCCGGCGGGCTCAGTTGAAATGCCACGCCGCCAGCCCTGTTGCCGCCCGAATACGTGGTGCCATAAAGATTGCCCGCGGCATCAAGCGTCAGGCCGCTAAACGGATAGAATCCACCAACCGGCTGATTAAACCTGTAAAGTACCTGCTCCCTCCATTCGCCGCCCGGCGAACCCGGAGGACTCACCTCGAAGACCGTGCCACAACCCAGATACGCGCAGTAGTCGCTGTCGTAAAAGCCGCCCCACTGGGTTGTACCGTACAAGTTTCCTTGGTGGTCGCGCGCAAGGCCGGCCAGCGAGTCCCACCCGTCGCTCGTGCAGCAGACGAAGTCATGAAGCGCGGTGAACGTCCATGACCCGTTTTGCGAGGCCGGGGGGCTCAGCTCGAAGACGGACGTTTCGGTCGCGCCGTAAAGATTCCCCGCCGGATCGAAGAGCATCCCGGCCTCGGGATAAGCGCCGTCGGTGCTGCCCTGGAAGCTGTAGAGCACGGTCTCCGTCCATGCGCCTCCGGACGGGTTTGGTGGCGACAACCGGAAAATCTCTCCGTAACCTCCGGCATTGCTGTCACTGGTGGTGCCATACAGATTCCCCGACGCGTCGAAAATCAGGCCGCCCGTCGGACGCGCCCCATCGCCATCGTTCTTGAAACTGTAAAGCGTGGTCTCGGTCCACGGTCCGCCCGGCACGGAAGGCGGCGAGAGTTCGACGACGGTTCCGTAAAAGCCACCCGCACCACCATATTCGGTGGTGCCGTAAAGATTGCCGGCTTTGTCGGCGATCATGTTGCTCGCGGGGTTCGACCCATCCGTCGGCCCCTGAAAGCGGTAGATCACGTTCACAGACGAATCACTGGCCCAGGCGCTTCCGGCACAGAGCGCAACCGCAGTCAGGATCTTGAGAAGACAGCCCAAGGTGAAAGAGCGCTTATCGCGTTGCATCGTGAGGTCTCCTTGCGGTGGATTTGCAGGCAGATTCCGGTTTTCATCTTCCGGCTGGGAGTTACGATACACCGGGCCATTTCGAAATGCAAATTTCCGCCCTGGTCCTGTTTCTTTCCCTTGTAACACGGACATAGCCCGATGCTCGACGCCATGGTGCGGCGGATTGAATTGCTTCCCATGCCAGCGGGATAGGCCAGCCGCCGACCAAGCGGAACTTCGGCGACGAAAGGGCGGGGGAGGGGAAAGTATCGGGCGACATCGTCAAACGAGGGCCAGTGTCGGGTTCGGGGAGAATCAGGAGGGGCGACAGCGACCTGTTCGGTGGCGCCTCCACGATCCGAAACGCGGCTGGCCATTGCATTGGGAAATAATTGGGAGTATTTTATCAGTCGCTCGGTAAGTCAAGTGCAATTCCTGTTCAGGAGAATTCATGGCCCACTATGTCCGTCTCTATCGCTACGCACAAAAAGGGATGGGGAACATCAAGGACGACGCCGCGCGTGGGCCGGGATGGCTGCTGTTCGCCCGTTGAGCTTTGCGGGAATGCCGAAGCGAGGTACGAGAATGGTTCCCCACCGGCGCACGATTCCGTATTTCCGGCCTTCGATCAGCGACGAAGAAATCCAAGCCGTCACTGAGACTCTGCGCTCCGGCTGGCTGACAACCGGCCCGAAAGCGCGCCGCTTCGAACACGCTTTTGCCCGTTATCTCGGATCTCGCAACAGTATCGCGGTGAGCTCTGGCACGGCTGCGCTTCACCTGGCCCTCGAAGCCCTTGGCGTAGGGCCAGGCGACGAGGTGATTGTCCCGACGATGACCTTTTCTGCGGCGGCAGCCGTCGTGGTTCATCTGGGAGCCCGGCCGGTGTTTGTCGATTGCCATCCCGATACCCTTAACCTCAATCCGGACGACCTTGAGCGCAAAATAACATCGCGGACCAAAGTTCTCGCGCCCGTGCATTTCGGTGGCCAGCCTTGCCAAATGGACCAGGTTCTTGAGATTGCCAGGCGTCATCGGTTGCGTTGCATCGAGGATGCCGCGCATGCGCTGCCGGCACAGTATGGCACGCGCAAGATCGGCACGATCAGCGACGTCACCTGTTTCTCGTTTTATGCCAACAAGACCATCACCACTGGTGAGGGCGGCATGGTTACCACCGGGCATGACGGCCTTGCCAGACGCATGCGCCTGATGGCTCATCATGGCATCGACAGAAGCCGTCAAGCAGCAACCGGTGCCCAGCGTCCCTGGTCGTACAAGGTCATAGCGCCCGGCTATAAATCGAACATGAGCGACATCGCTGCGTCGCTCGGTATTCAGCAGTTGAGGCGCTGCAACGATTTCTGGAAGACGCGACAGCGCTGCGCGACGCTATACGCCAGAGGTCTGGCCTCGATCGAGGCCGTTCAAGTACCGGTGGTAATCGACAAAGTACGCCATGCCTGGCATATGTATGTAATCCAGTTGCAGTTGGACCAACTACGAATCGGCCGTGACGAGTTCAGCGATCGACTCAATGCCGCGGGCATCGGAACCGGTGTTCACTACCTGCCGGTGCACATGCACCCGTATTACCGGGACACTCTTGGCTATCAGCCGAAGGACCTGCCGATCGCCGCTGCTGCTTACGACCGGATCCTTTCGTTGCCGATTTTCCCAAGCTTGACTAAAGAGGACATCGACTATATCGTGACTACCGTTAGATCGATTGCCGGTAAGCACCGTAGGTAGTGTTGGTGCATGGATTGCCTTTATAGCGTTTGACTTGATTATCCGGGAGCAACTGTGTAGCCGTATTGTCGACCGTTGAGTTTCCGGGGGGTAGCATGCAGGACCTCGTCTTCATAGGCGGCGGTCTTTCGGGCACTCTGACATTAGTTCATTTGGTCAGGGAACTTCAGGCTCGGCTCGCGACCACTCGGTCATCGGGCCGCCGCCTAAGGGTCACGATGCTCGACCGCAACGGCGCCTTTGGACGTGGAGTCCCCTACGCGCGTTCCGAAGATTCCGTGAATCTGCTGAACAACAATGTCTCAAGGATGAATGTTTTCGACTTCGTGCGCTGGTTGGGTCGCCAGGAGCAACGTTGGCGCGGCATGCTTGAGACGCAGCCGGGCAACGGCGGACGAGCCTGGCTCAACCGGAACGCCGCCGCTCTGGCAATGGCGGAAAGAGATCCTGCCCACGGTCTTTCTCTTTATCTTCCACGCTCTGTATACGGCCTCTTTATGGAAGACGTTCTGCGAACCGCACTCGATCAGGCAGAGCGCGCCGCGGTCGCGAGCGTCAGGCTGGTCACGGCCGAAGCGGTTTCGCTGAAACGCGAAGCGGCCGATCGTCTCCGGATCACACTGCGGAATGGCGACGTGATCCGCTCCCGCCGCGTGGTGCTGGGCCTCGGTAGCCTTCCACCGGATCCCGCGCCCCACCTGGAAACCGCCCCCGGGTACATTCACGATTTCTCGCGGCTGTGTAGTGGCACGGCCTGCCGGCGATTACTCGACGGCGCCCTCGCCTCTCAATCGACTTTGCCGTCGGCCGTCACTATCGGTTCCAACGCTGCCGCCATGGAGGCAATCCACACGATCCGCACACACCCGGAACTCCTTGCTAGGTTCAGCCGGATCGTTGTCATCTCTCCGAGTGGCTGCCTGCCCGACGGCAGGCCGTCCCGGCGACAACCCCCGTTTAAGGCGAGACACACGGTGGGCCTGGGGGCATGTGAGCGTGTCTCCGCGGATCAGCTCTTTGCGGCTTTGCTCCGCGACGTCGAAGAAGGCCGGCTGGCCGGGTACTCGTCTCTGGATTACTCTCAGCCCATTTGCGACGGCTTTCGAGAGGTCTTCATGGGTATCAGCGTTGTTGAGCGCCGGCGCTTTGTGGAGGAGTACGGCATGCGATTTACCGCTTTGAACCGCCATACTCCACCCGAGTATGCTGACGCGGCGCGGCACCTTCGCGGTGCGGGGAAACTGCAAACTCTGCGTGCTCGCGTGATTGATGTCACGCCACCCGACGCTCATTGCCTGGAATTTTCCGTAAGGGCCGCTCTCGAAGACGGAACGGAAACGCGATTGCGGGCGGCTGTCGTTATCAATTGCCGCGGCTCGGGAACACTGCGCCTGACCCGGGACCAACTGCTTCGTGAAATCCTCGGCCCGGGAAGCGACATTGCGCGCAGCAATTCCACAGGAGCGGGAATTGCTGTGACGGGCGACTTCGAAGCTTCTCCGGGGATTTACGTCGTAGGACCGCTTCTTGCCGGACATACCATCGAAACGGACCACATCTGGAATCTCGAGGACGCTCAACGGATCAACGATCTGACACAGCGGGTGGCTGCCATCATCGCGAACCACGTGCTCAACGGCGATCGGGCGGGAAGGTATGAGCTTGCATTTCAAAACTGAAGCGATACTGCGGGCGATGCAAGTCCGCTCGTTGGCGGCGTTCATAGCCCCTCCGTAGAAGGAAAGCTCTTTTTGCGCTCTGGAGCGCTAATCAAATGCGTCTGGCCTTTAAGAGGCTCCGTCACAAAGCGGCAAGGACGCCCCTCCGGATTCCGCTGATCTGGCTGCGCAGCCGCGGTTTGGATGCCAGCGACGTTTTCCTCGCCTCCTACCCCCGGTCCGGCAGCACCTGGACACGCTTTGTGCTTTACGAGATCCTGGCGGGAGAGCCTTCCGGTTTTGACAACGTCAATCGTGGAATTGCGGAGAATGGCATCCAGTGGCTAACGCGGCCTCTGCTGCCGGGTGAGGGCCGCCTGATCAGGACGCATGAACGCTACCGCCGGGAGTATGGCCGGGCGCTTTACCTGGTGCGGGACATGCGTGATGTGATCCTTTCCCAATACTCACGGGAGAAGGAACTGGGCATCCTCTACGACGATTTTGACACCTACCTTTCCAAGTTTCTGCATGGCAAGATCAGCGGCTTCGGCGCCTGGCACGAGCACCTCGATTCATGGCTGGAATCGCCTTTGGCCCGACGGGGCGACCTTCTGCTGCTGAGATTTGAAGACCTGCGGAAAGATATGGAGTCGGTCATGACCCGCGTCCTGGACTTTCTCGGGGTTGAGGTGCGGCCCGAAGCGATCCGGACGGCCATCGCCAATAACACTCTCGACAGGATGCGCGAGAAAGAGACCCAGTCGAAGACGCTCCACCAGGCCAAAGGAGGCGAGGACGGGCGATTTGTCCGAAAAGGAGCGGTGGGTGGCTGGCGCGAACGGCTCACCGATGACCAGTCGCAGAGGATTCATGCCGTCGCTGGCGAAGCGCTCCGCCGAATGGGGTACCCGCTGGCCGGGGCTTGAGCGGCGCCGAATCCTGTGCTCGTGAGCTGATTCGCCTGCGGCGCCCATCTCTTTTTCTTTAACCTTGAACCACGTCGTGTATTAGGCGCCGAATGTGTCGATCCTTAGGCTGACCCCATCAACGTGAACATACTTCTCGCGCATAACTCGTACCAGCAACCGGGAGGCGAGGACGTGGCTTTCGAGCAGGAGCGCCACGTTCTGGAGTGCGCGGGACACCATGTATCCGTCTACCAGCGAAGCAACTGGGAGATTGAATCTTATCCCGGCGCGAAGGGCCTTGCCCTTCTGGCACGAACGGCTTGGAGTTTCGAAACCCAACGAGAAGTTGCCAAGGTGTTGGAACGGGAAAGGCCGCATCTCGTACACGTCCATAACACCTTCTTCATGATCTCGCCTTCGATCTACGCGGCTTGTCACGACGCCAACGTTCCCGTGGTTCAGACCCTGCACAACTATCGGCTTTTTTGCCCCGGGGGCGCATTTTTTCGCAATGGCCATCTGTGTGAGGAGTGCGTGGAGCACAGCGTGTGGCGAGGAGCGCGTTACGGTTGTTACCGCGAATCCCGCCCGGCGACAACGGCCGTCGCCGTCATGTTGGCAGTGAATCGGATGCTGCATACCTGGGATCGATTGGTGGATTGTTACATCGCCCCAAGCGAATTTGCCCGGAGGAAGTTCGTCGAGGCGGGGCTTCCCCCGGAGAAAACTTGCGTTAAATTCAACTTCGTTCACCCTGACCCCGGTGAGGCGGTGGATGCGGGCGAGTACGCTCTGTGTGTGGGGCGACTCTCTCCAGAGAAGCAAGTGGGCACTCTATTGGCCGCCTGGCGTCATCTTCACAGCCGTATTCCGCTGTTGATCGTCGGTAGTGGCCGGCAGCGCCTGGAACTGGAAGGAATCGCGGCGCGGCATGACCTTGCCACCGTCCGTTTCGAAGGACAACTGCCGCGAGACCGGACGTTGGCAACCATCAAAGCGGCACGCTTCCTGGTCTTTTGCAGCGGCTGGTATGACATTTTCCCGCACGTGATCGTCGAGGCTTTTGCCTGCGGTATCCCGGTCATCTGCCCCAGATTGGGAGTTATGCAGGAAATCGTTACCGATGGCCACAGCGGGATGCACTTCGCCCCCGGGAATCCTGCAGACCTGGCGGAGAAAGTCGAGTGGGCTTGGGCGCACCCCGCCAGTATGCGGGCGATGGGAAGGGAAGCCCGGAAAGAGTATGAGACAAAATACACAGCCGAGAAGACCTATGGCACCCTGATGGAAATCTATCAAAACGTCCTAAGGCCTGTTAGCGACCGTTAACTTCCGGTTTGGCCGTGATGGTTGACCCATCCGCTTCGGGCTCGCGGGTCGTGGATGGCGCTCGTGGGACTCTGCCTCACCTGCTTGGTGGCCGACGAAATCGTAACCAAGGCGCCGCCGTGCAGACGCCGCGCCAGCGATCGGGAAGAAATCCAGCGAAAGCCGCGGACCACAAAGGCGGTGGTCCGCGCTACGTGCTTGCTTCGATTTTGGCCAATCTACAGAATGCCTTGAGCAAAGTAGCGCGGACCGCCGGTTTTGCGGTCCGCGTCTTTTGGCCGTGATGGTTGACCGATCCGATCGGGCTCGCGGGTCGTGGATGGCGCTCGTGGGACTCTGCCTCACCTGCTTGGTGGCCGACGAAATCGTAACCAAGGCTGCCGCCGTGCAGACGCCGCGCCAGTGATCGGGAAGAAATCCAGCGAAAAGCCGCGGACCACAGAGGCGGTGGTCCGCGCTACGTGCTTGCTTCGATTTTGGGCAATGGACAGCAAGTAGCGCGGACCGCCGGTTTTGCGGTCCGCGTCTTTTGGCCGTGATGGTTGACCCATCCGATTCGGGCTCGCGGGTCGTGGATGGCGCTCGTGGGACTCTGCCTCACCGGCTTGGAGGCCGACGAAATCGTAACCAAGGCGCCGCCGTGCAGACGCCGCGCCAGTGATCGGGAAGAAATCCAGCGAAAAGCCGCGGACCACAGAGGCGGTGGTCCGCGCTACGTGCTTGCTTCGATTTTGGGCAATGGACAGAATGCCTTGAGCAAGTAGCGCGGACCGCCGGTTTTGCGGTCCGCGTCTTTTGGCCGTGATGGTTGACCCATCCGATTCGGGCTCGCGGGTCGTGGATGGCGCTCGTGGGACTCTGCCTCACCGGCCTGGTGGCCGACGAAATCGTAACCAAGGCGCCGCCGTGCAGACGCCGCGCCAGCGATCGGGAAGAAATCCAGCGAAAAGCCGCGGACCACAGAGGCGGTGGTCCGCGCTACTTGCTTGCTTCGATTTTGGGCAATGGACAGAATGCCTTGAGCAAGTAGCGCGGACCGCCGGTTTTGCGGTCCGCGTCTTCTGGCCGTGATGGTTGACCGATCCGGTTCGGGCTCGCGGGTCGTGGATGGCGCTCGTGGGACTCTGCCTCACCGGCCTGGTGGCCGACGAAGTCGTAACCAAGACTGCCGGCGCGCAGATGCCGCGCCAGTGATCGGGAAGAAATCCAGCGAAAAGCCGCGGACCACAGAGGCGGTGGTCCGCGCTACGTGCTTGCTTCGATTTTGGCCAATGGACAGAATGCCTTGAGCAAGCAAGTAGCGCGGACCGCCGGTTTTGCGGTCCGCGTCTTCTGGCCGTGATGGTTGACCCATCCGGTTCGGGCTCGCGGGTCGTGGATGGCGCTCCTGGGACTCTGCCTCACCTGCCTGGTGGCCGACGAAATCGTAACCAAGGCGCCGCCGTGCAGACGCCGCGCCAGTGATCGGGAAGAAATCCAGCGAAAAGCCGCGGACCACAGAGGCGGTGGTCCGCGCTACGTGCTTGCTTCGATTTTGGCCAATGGACAGAATGCCTTGAGCAAGTAGCGCGCACCGCCGTTTTTGCGGTCCGCGTCTTTTGGCCGTGATGGTTGACCCATCCGATTCGGGCTCGCGGGTCGTGGATGGCGCTCGTGGGACTCTCCCTCACCGGCTTGGAGGCCGACGAAATCGTAACCAAGACTGCCGGCGCGCAGACGCCGCGCCAGTGATCGGGAAGAAATCCAGCGAAAAGCCGCGGACCACAGAGGCGGTGGTCCGCGCTACTTGCTCCCCCATCTGAGAGGTGTCAAGCGGAAAACAGGGGCTAGGGGTCAGGGGCTAGGGTTCAAGGCCGGAACAGCAGGGGTCCGCGGGCGGCTACGACATTGCACCGTATATCGTCGCCATCGCGCCCACCCAAGCTAAATTGGACGGCGTGCGCGGGCGGACCGATGGACAATCCTGCGAGTCGCTCAACGGGGCACGTTATCGCCGCCGTTTGCCGCTGAGACAACTGGGACTGTGTAGCCTTCGAGCTAGCTCCGCCGTTTTTCTCGAAAAAGCCAAAAAAAAAGAATCTAAAATTTTGCAAAACGAAGCCACTATGTCCAATAGAATCAGTAAATCGACCCGAAAAACAGGCCAAAACGAAGTCAAACGAAGCCAAACGCTGTCGCCCTAAGTCCTTTGTAATCAGTCCGCCGGTTTTGAGGTGACTTTGTTTTGCCGATTCAAAGCCAAACTCGTCCTGCAAGGTCCACTCGCGACTGGCGGCGTTGTTGGGCTACCGGGCTTGAGAACGGTGCGCTACAGGTGGTCTCGTGAAGGGAGATCGAGCCGGCCCCGGACGGAGCCGGCTCGAATGGTTGACTGGAACGATTCGGATCGCGCCTGACCCTTATCGCGCAGCAGGATCAGGTCACGATCGGTAACGCGCGGTCATCGTCATCGTTGTACCGTAAGCGTGACCACCGCGTAGTTGCTGAGCGACCCGGAAGTTCCGATCAGCTCGATCGTGAACGTTCCGGTCCCGGCCCGGCGCGAAGCGTAAAACGTGATGGTTGCGGTGGCGCTGCCGTTCGGCGGCGGAGTGATCGGGTTCTTCGTAGACGTCGCCGAGACGCCGGGAGGAAACGCGTTGACGCTCAACTCGACCGGGGAGTTGAAGCCGTTCTCGCTGGTGACGGTCAGGGTGGTGGATACGTTGCCGCCCTCATTGACGGTCAGCGAAGACGGCGAGACAGACATGGTGAAGTTCTTCGTCCCCGAAGTCGAATTGACCGTGAGGGTGATGGTGGTGCTGTGAGAGAGCGAACCGGAAGTTCCGGTAATCGTGACCGTGGCTGTTCCGGTGGTTGCCGTGCCGGAAGCCGTCAGCGTGAGGGTTGAGGTCGCGCTGCCGTTCGCCGGCGGAGTCACCGGGTTCGTCGAGAAAGTCGCGGTCACGCCACTCGGCAGTCCGCTCGCGCTCAGCGTGGTTGCGGAGCTAAAGCTGTTCTGGCTGGTGACGGTGATCGTGCTGGTCCCGCTGGTCCCCTGGGTTATGGTGAGAGAGGACGGCGAGGCGCTGATCGTGAAGTTGGGCGACGCCGTTGCGTTCACGGTGAGCGTGATCGTGGTGGTTGCGGTCAGGCTGCCCGACGTTCCGGTGATGGTCACTGTGGCCGTTCCCGTCGTAGCCGTGCCGCTCGCAGTCAGAGTCAGCACGCTGGTCCCCGTTGTCGGGTTCGGGCTGAACCCCGCCGTCACACCGCTCGGCAGGCCGGACGCGGACAGCGTGACGCTGCCGCTGAATCCGTTCTGATCATTCACCGTGATGGTGCTGGTGCCGCTGGTGCCCTGGGTAATCGTCAGGCTGTTCGGCGAAGCCGATAGCGTGAAGCTCGGCGACGTCGATCCCAGCAGCCCGTTGATCAGGCCGCTTCCGTTCGGGCTGCCCCAACCTGTCGCCAGATCGTAGCCAGTGGTTGCGGAATAGCCGTTGCTGCCGCTCGTGATGTCGTGGAAATCGGTGGTGTAGCTGGAACTCAAGCCGATCGAATACAAGCTCGGATTGATGAAGCCGAGCGTGGACTTGCCATCCGCCTTCGCCTGTTGATTGACGAGAGCGAGATACCCCGCCCACATCGGCGCCGCAAAACTCGTCCCGCCATAATCGTTCGCAGTGCAGGTGGTTTGATCGGCGCAGACGTAGAAGGTGAAATTCGCGTTGGCGGAAACGTCGGGAGCGTTGCGATAGCTGGAGGAACAACTGGAGCAGGTGCTCAGCACGCCCGTCTGCCAGGAGGGAATCGCGTAGTGGTCCGGCGATATGCCGCCGCCGCCGTCAACCCAGGCGGTTTCCGAACTCCACGGGCCGCCGGCGCCGCTGGTCGTCAAGTCTGTTCCGCCCACGGCTGTGAGGTACACGTCGTCCGCGGGAAAAATCTCGGAAGACGATCCCCATTTGCCGCTGTCTCCGGCTGCCTGAAACAGATTCTGGCCCTGCAGCGAGAACTCCTCGAAGTACGGGTTGTCAGTGTTCGGGTCCGCCGGACTCCACGTCCACGATGAGCTCAATTGCGCGTTCAGCGGATTGGCCGTGGCCATGGCGTTGAAAATGGCGGCGTCGGTCGATCCGACGTACATCACGAGGCTCGACATGCCAGGGGCCATGCCGAGAGCCTGAGTCATGTCCAGGGTTTGTTCGGTGTCGTCACAGCCTTGTGATTCAAGGCAGCTCGTGCTGGTTCCGTCCGTGGAATCGAGGGTTATCGGGACGTCGTTCGTCTGGTTTGCGTTCTTGTAGTACGTGGTGAGGTCAGACAAATCCGTGCCGTAATACTCGAGCAAACCGACGGACTGGCCGCTGCCGGTGAGAGATGTTCCTTCGTAGTACGCCGCCCTCATGTCGCTGCCGCAGAAGGATGCCGAAGGACAGGAGCCGGTCGTGGCAAGGGAGTGCGCTCCTGGCATTCTACGCACCAGCGCCGGCTGCGGGATCGAATAGTTGTCCAAACCGGAGATATGCCAGAGTTGGAACGGCAAATCCACCGTGGGCTCGCGATCCGGAGCATAGAAGGTGCGGTTTTCGGTGGGGTGCTGGTAGACGCCCATCGTCAGATGGAAGGCTCGCTCGATGCTTGCCACCGGTCCGGTCACATCCACGTTCACTTGATTCGGGGAAGTGCCGGACACCGTAAAGCCGTTTTCCTTCGCGAAACGGATCACGGCGTCGTAATCGTCCGCGGTCGGACCAAACATGGTGGTGAATTCTTCCACCGTCAGGAACTGGTGGTAGGACGGGCTGAGAGGATCGTAGAGCTCCTTCAAAAAGCTGTCCAATTCTGTCTGGTTGCGGAGCGGCAGAGCGATCACGAGGCGCATACGCTGCTCTGCGGGGAGATGTCCGACAAGCCGCGCCTGTCCGTTGAGAGTCACCTCACGAACGTGATGCGTCAACAGGGGCTGCGACTGGGCATGGCCAACCACACTTCCGACACTTCCGACCGACACAAGCGCGACGATTGTCAACAAAGACGTACGCATTTTGCGAATCATGTTTCTCATCCTCCTCCTGTCTGGTATCGGAATCGATTTCACATGTTTCATCAGGGTTTAGTGACGTCCTTCAACCTTCGCCGGCATTCCCCTCCGCTCGTTTTCGACCGCGATACTATTACACTCGTTGGGTTCGGTTTCAAGTACTATTTATCAAAATGTAACCCGGAGCCCGTCCACCCCAGCCTCTGCGGTCCCCGTGGTGAAGGCTTCTCTCTGGCCTGGCCGTCGAGTTGTGCTCGGGCGCAAACAGTGGGTTTATGCTGTGTTATGATCGCGATGGCGAAAGGGTTTCGTTCCGGCCGCTTGCCTCCGTATGAGCCTTGACACTGCCCGCCGCGTGCTCGAAATCGAAGCCCGGGCCTTGCGTGAACTCGTCGATCGTCTGGACGATCGGTTCAACCAGGCCCTTGACACGATCCAGCAATGCCGGGGACGTGTAGTCGTCACGGGCATGGGCAAGTCGGGGTTGATCGGCCAGAAGATCTCAGCCACGCTGTCGAGCACGGGCACGCCGTCGTTCTTCCTCCATCCCGCCGAGGCCCTGCACGGCGACCTGGGACGCCTGGTCGCTGGCGACGTCGTGGTCGCCCTTTCTTACGGCGGGGAGAGCGAGGAATTGCTTCGCCTGCTCGACACCGTGAAGCGCCTGGCGATCCCTCTGATCACGCTTACCGGCAATCCCGGGTCGACGCTCGGGCAGGCGAGCGACGTCGTGCTGGACGTGGGCATCAGTCGCGAGGCTTGTCCGCTCGGGCTTGCACCGACCGCTTCCACCACGGCAATGCTCGCGATGGGCGACGCCCTGGCCATGGCGCTTCTCGAGAGGCGCGGCTTCAGCGAGGAGGATTACGCGGTCCTGCATCCCGGCGGAGGCCTCGGGGTGCGGCTGAGGCGGGTGGAGAACGTGATGCACACCGGCGACGGCGTGGCCCGAGTCGGGCCTGAAGCCGCGTTGCCGGACGTGATCTATGAGATGAGCCGCAAGGGCCTGGGCCTCGCGACTGTCGTGGACGCGGGCGGCCGCCTCGTGGGCTTCATTTCCGACGGCGATCTGCGCCGTTTCTTCGAGCACGAGGGCAATCGTGCGCTCAACCTCAAAGCCTCTGATTGCATGACGCGGTCGCCGGTGACCATCGGTCCGATGGAACTGGCTACCGAGGCGCTGAGCCTGATGGAGTCGCGCCGCATCACCGCGTTGCCCGTGGTCGGCGCGGATGGGATCCTCGCCGGCGTGGTGCATATCCACGATTTGTGGCGCACGCAGATGTCTTAGAACGGACAACGGACAACCGCCATGAACCCTAAGAAGCCAACTCGTCACGCGATTCAGGCCCGCGCGCGACGAATCCGCCTGCTGTTGCTCGATGTGGACGGGGTGCTGACCGACGGCCGCATCTACTATGTGCCGGCTCCGGCGCGGGCCGCAGAATCCGCAGACGCAGGCCTGAAGCTGGTCGAGACCAAGACGTTTCATTCCCGCGATGGCCTTGGGATCAACATCTGGCATCGCAACGGGTTCAAGACGGGCATCATCTCAGGCCGGGATTCTCCCATCGTCGACTACCGCGCGCGCGAGCTCGGAATCCAATTCGTGCGGCAAGGCCACCGGGAAAAGCTCGGCCCCTACCGGGAAATCCTTCAGGAGGCCGGGCTTCAAGACCGTGAGGTCTGTTACGTGGGTGACGACCTGGTTGATCTGCCGCTCCTTACCCGCGTCGGGCTGTCGGTCGCCGTCGGGGACAGCCACCCGCTGCTCGCCCGGTACGTTCACTACGTCACAAGGGCACATGGAGGCCTCGGCGCGGTGCGCGAAGTGATCGAGTTGATCCTGACGGCGCAGGGTAAGTTCAAACCCGTCCTGGACGGCTATCTCGCGCGAGGGTGACGCCGCCTCCGCCGGCTCTATCCGTCGAAACCCGTAACATCTTGCCACTCTTTCTCTTGGAAATGTGCGCTGGTTGTGTTAGTATCTGCCCTCTTGGGGTAGGAAACGGGGGGAATATGCTTGCCTTCTCGGGAGCGGTCATTGCTGGTGTAAGCCATTTGAAATGATTGAGTTGGCTGCCTTTGCGTGGTAAACTGGTTCTAGGCAAGGGCTGCCCGGGTGGCTGATGCATTGCGTTCTTGCCCGCCGCAGACTTCCTCGACCAATCCGAGCCCGGAGACTTCCATGAGGCTCCAAATCTCCGGGGAGACAAAGCACGCGCTCGCCACGACGCGCCCCACCATCCCGATGACGTCCGTCCAGCCGCCGGAGATCACTCGATTCCTCAGTTACATACAGGTGGAAAAGGGCTTGGCCGGAAACACTTTGCTCGCCTATCGGCGCGACCTGGTGAAATTCACCGCATACCTTTCCCGCTCTGGCCGGACGCTTGCCGGAACCGGTCGCGACGACGTTCGGGGCTTCCTCGCCGAACTCCACCGCAATCACTTGAGCGCTCGCGCGGCCGCGCGACACCTCGTTTCGCTGCGCGGCTTCTTTGAGTTTCTGATTCGCGAGGGCGACCTCCAGCAGGATCCGACCGCCCAAATCGACTCGCCGCGCCTGGCGCAAACGCTGCCTAAGTACCTGGCCGCGAGTGAGATCGAGAAATTGCTCACCCAGCCTGACCCTTCAACGGCGCCAGGGCTGCGTGATGGGGCCATGCTGCAGGTTCTCTATGCGACCGGAATGCGCGTCTCGGAGCTGGTTGGCGTCCGCTGGGAGGATTTCAACGCGGGACTGGGCATCGTACGGTGCCTCGGGAAGGGCAACAAAGAGCGCCTCATTCCGGTCGGCAAGCCGGCTCTGCGCTCTCTCGAAGACTACGTGGCGCGCGGACGCGCCAAGCTCGCCCGCAAGCCCGGCGTCCCCTACCTGTTCCTGAATCAGCGCGGCGGCAAGCTGTCGCGGGTGGGGTTTTGGAAGATCCTGGCGCGTTACGGGCGGGCGGCCGGCATTGCGACGCCTCTTACACCGCACCTGGTTCGACATTCTTTCGCCACGCACTTGCTCGAGCGCGGCGCGGACTTGCGCTCCATTCAGTTGATGCTGGGCCATAGCGATATCTCGACCACGCAGATTTACACCCAGGTGATCCAGGAGCGTCTGCGTGAGGTTTATCAGGCTCATCATCCCAGGGCGTGAAGCGACGCTCCAAGTGGCGGGCCGTCGCACTTTGAAAGGCTGGAAACCAAGCCATGCCTGATTACAACTTTCTGATGGAAAGCCGGTTGAAGCCGGCGCAGTCGAGGGTAGTCAGCCAAATGGGGCGGCTGGCTGCGACCCAGGGATTGAACCTGTACCTCGCCGGCGGCGCCGTTCGTGATCTCACTCTGGGATCGTCGGCGCCGCGAGGTCTCGAATTCGTGGTCGAAGGAAACATCCAGAGGCTGATTCGTCCGCTCACCGCAGGAGTGAAGGAGAAGCCGCGCCCGGCGGGGGTTGTCCCGGAGGAACCGATCGACCTTAAGGTGGAGAGCCTGGAACTCGATGCCCCCCGGAATCGGGCGGAGGTCGTGTTTGAGGGCGCGGTACCCGGTGAAATCGTCTCCGCCCGCAACGAAACCTACACGTCCCCGGGCCGCCCGCCGGCGATTTCGCCGGGAACAATTTTCGACGACTTGAGGCGCCGGGACTTCTCCGCGAACGCCATGGCGGTGTCGCTGCATCCCTTTTCGCGCGGCCTGCTTCTCGATCCCACCAACGGCGCCTCCGACCTCGAGCGCAAGGAATTGCGCGCGCTGCACAGCCGCAGCTTCTTTGACGACCCGTCGCGCATCTACCGGCTGATCCGGCTGGCCATTCGCCTGGACTTCAAGCCCGACGAGAAGACCACGCGCTGGCTTGAGGCTGCGCTTGCGGAAAAAATGTGGGAGCATCTGCGGGAAGACCAGCAAGGCCGCGAGCTGCGAGCCGTTCTGGAGGAAGATCTGGCAGGCAAGGTGCTCAAGGCGCTGCATGATCGGGGGGTGCTTGGGGGCCTCGATCGCAAGCTGGCCACGGCCCGCATCGAGTTCGACCGCTTTGAGCGCGTTCGCAACGCGGTCCGCATCACCGGCGAGTCAAGCCCGCTTTACGCGAACTTCCTGGCGCTGGTCGAGAAGCTCCCTGGCGAGCGCGCCCGCCTGGCCAAGAAGATCTTTGGTGACGCCGGGACAGTGAAATTGGCGCTCGGCGTCGCACAGGAGGCTTCCAAACTCGCAAAGGTTCTGGGCAGCGCCAAGGCTGCCAAACCGAGCCAGGTCTACACCATTCTTTCGACCGCCCCGCCGCCTTTGCCCGTCCTGCTGCTCGTGGATCACCCGCAGACCGTGGTCCAGAATCGCGTCAAGGCTTTCTTTACCAAGTTCCCCGCCATACGCGCGACCGCACCGCGAGCCGAACTCGAGGCCATGGGCATGCCTCCGGGCGCCAAGTTCGAAAAGGTTCTGGAACAGGTCTTTCTCGACCAGTTGGACGGGAAGCTCAAGACTCCGCCGCAGCTTACCAAGGCCTTGCGGACTTACTCCGGCATCAAGGAGCCTCCGCCCGCCCCACCGCCGCCTCAAAAAGGGGGGGCCAAAGCGCCGGCTGCGAAGGATGCTGCTGCGAAAGGGTCAAAACCTGCCGGGCCCGCCCCGGCTCCGCAGTCCGCCGCACAGGCCAAGCCCTCGCAGGCCAAGCCGGCTCCGCCGTTTGGGGGTGCGGGAAAGTCCGCCGTGCCCGCGCCGGTGGGCCCGGCCGGGAAGGGGAAGAAAGCTGTCAGCCCTCAGAGCGCCCCCCCCGTCGCCGGCCCCGGCGCTCCACCTGTCGCTCCCGTAAAACCTGCGGAGGCCGCGAGCAAGGCGGCCGTTTCGAAACCCGCCGGGCCGAAACCGACGGGGCCCAAACCGGCTGGGCCGAAACCGGCTGTGGCGAAACCGACAGGGCCGAAACCGGCTGAGCCCAAACCGGCCGGGCCCAAACCGATTGGGCCCAAACCGGCGACCGCCAAGTCCGTGGCCCCTAAACCGGAGCCGTCTTCAAAGGCGGCGCCAAAGCCGGTCCAACCGGCGAAGCCGTCACCTGGGGCCGCCAAGGGCCGGAAGGGCCGCTGACCTTCGCACGGGCCACGCTCGCGGGGTTACCGCGCGCCGGTCGCCGGCATCTCAGGTTTTGCGATCCTTATGCGAATCAGTTCGAGGCGACGGCGTGCCGGACCGAGCTTGAGGGCTTCGGCATGTGCGGCTCCCTTGCTCGCCGCGGCTCTCCTCGGGTGTGCGGCTTGCTCCAGGGCGCAGAATTCAGGGCCTGAGCGCGACCGCTGGAATCGGCCCGGCGAGGTGCTCGACGCGCTCGGCGTTCACGCGGGCTCCGTCGTGGCGGACATCGGCTGCGGCAAGGGTTACTTCGCGCTGAAGTTCGGCGCGCGCGTGGGTCCCGGCGGCAAGGTCTACGCCGAGGACATTCGGGACGACGTGCTCGACGACCTTCGTAGCGACGCGCGCAAACAAGGGTTGAACCAGATCGAAACCGTGCACGGCGGCGACAACGATCCGCGGCTCCCCGTGGGCACTCTGGACGTCGTCTTTGCTATGGACTCGTACCACGAATGGGTGGAGTATGACGCCATGCTCGATCACGTGTTCGCCGCGCTCAAGCCCGGCGGAATCTTCGGCCTGATCGACGGCGAAACCGCGCCCGGGAAGTCCCGCGACGACTACCACAGCATGCACCGTATGCCGGAACAGATGGAGCGCGATGACCTTACCCGTCACGGATTCCGCTTCCTGCGCTCCGAGCCCGGATTCACGCGCCCGAGTGACGGTAAGACTTACTACTTCATGATCTTCCAGAAGCCAACCGCCGCCACGCCTGAGACCCGGTAAGCCCCGAGCCCGACAGAGCCCAAGAGGCCCGGAGGCCCGAAGGATTTAGCCGACGTAGGCCGTGGGATTGCAGGAACGAAAAGATCGCGGGCCCGGAAGGCCCGGATAGACCGGAGGTGAACCGTATGTGCACGCGTCGAATGTCGCTCGCCATAGTCCTGGCAGGGCTTGTTCTCCTGTTGCCATCCGGTTCCGCGCCCGGTCCCGGCCGCCACAACCGGGGGATCGCGCTGGCGCTGTCCGCGGACGCGTATCCGGACAGCCTTGCCGTCACACCCCCCATGGGTTGGAACAGCTTTGACACTTACGGCGGGGCGGTCACCGAGCAGGAGATGAAGGCCAATGCGAAGTATGTTGCCGATCACCTGGCCCGGTACGGCTGGAAGTACGTGGTGGTCGACTTCTATTGGTACTTCAGCAATCCGCAGGCGATCGAGCACTCGGCGACCGCCATCGACGCGTATGGGCGCCTGCTGCCCGTGCCCGAGCGCTTTCCCTCGGCAGCCGGAGGCAGGGGATTCAAGCCGCTCGCTGACTACGTCCATAGCCTCGGTCTGAAGTTCGGCATCCACATTATGCGCGGCATCCCCCGCCTGGCCGTGGAGCGCAACCTGCCGGTGCTCGGCACCGACGCGCACGCCCGCGATATCGCCGATACCGCGAACCTCTGCCCCTGGTCCACGGCCATGTACGGTGTGGACACCGGCAAACCGGCGGGGCAGGCCTACTACGAATCGATTGCGAAGCTCTACGCGAGCTGGGACGTCGACTTCATCAAGGCCGACGACATGAGCCGGGGCAACGATCGCGAGCCCTATCACGGCCCGGAGATTGAGGCGCTGCGCAAGGCAATGAACAAGACGGGCCGCCCCATGGTGTTGAGCCTGTCGCCCGGGGCCGCGCCGCTCGATCAGGCGGCGAGCCTCAGCGAGTGGTCACAGATGTGGCGCATCTCCGATGACATGTGGGACGACTGGAAGGAAGTGGCCGCGCAGTTCAAACTGACGGGGAACTGGGCGCGTTCGAGCGGCCCCAATCATTGGCCGGACGCGGACATGCTGCCCCTCGGCCGTCTGCGTCTGCGAGGCTTCGACGATCCGCCCCGCGCTTCGCGCCTGACCCATGACGAACAGACCACGCTTATGACGCTGTGGTGCATCTTCCGCTCGCCCCTGATGATGGGCGGCGATCTGCCGACGCTCGACTCGTGGACGGCGTCGCTGCTCGAGAATCCCGAGGTCCTGGCCGTCGATCAATCGAGCACCGGCGGCCACGAGGTCTTCAATCGCGATTCGCGCGTAGCCTGGGCGGCGGATGCTCCCGGCGGCCGCTCCAAATACGTGGCCCTGTTTGACACCGGCGACGTCGGCGCCGACGTGGCGGTGGCCTGGCGCGAGATCGGCGTCAGCGGCAAACAGAACGTGCGCGACCTTTGGGCCCGGCGCGATCTTGGGACCTTCGACGACAGTTTCCCCGCGCGGTTGAATCCGCACGGAGCGGGACTCTATGAATTGAAGCCAGGTAAATAAGAAAAGGAGGTGTGGCGGCGAAGGTGTAACAAAAGGGGAGACGCTCGGCCACACCTCCCGGTCCAATACTGTGACGTCAGTCTCGCAAGGGACGCCTGAATCACACGGTGACGCGGAGCACTCGGTTTTGTGACGGAGCAAACCCTGGGCTCGGCTTCTGGCCTCACTCGTTTCTGGGTGCGACCATGGGATCGACCTTCGAGGCGCGGCGGGCAGGGATGCGCCCTGCGAACCCGGACAGTCGCTGGGTCGCGACAAAGCGACCTGCGCGACAATCAGTGATTTGGCGAGCGGACTTCGCATCTTGGCCGCGAGCGCGCCCCAACGGGAAGGACGGCACCGAAGATTTTACAAAACTTTTACATAAGCCTCGCGACAACGGAGGGCAACCAGGCGTAGGATGTCGCGAGGAGGTCACACCATGAAGACACGCGAGTCAAAGTCCAGGCCTCGTCACGCACTGAATCAGATCCTCAACGGGCGCCTCATCTCCTACGCAACCGCAGCCACGGCGGCCGGAGTCGGAATTCTCGGCTTGACGCCCACTGCCGACGCGCAGATCGTCTACACACCCACTCACGTCGTCATCAGTCATAACGGAAGCTACGGCCTGGACGTCAACAATGATGGGACCATCGACTTCACGCTCCACGATTCGATTACGGCGAACTGCTCGACCGTTTTCAACGCCATTTTGGCCGCTCCGGCGCTGGGCAATGCGGTCGCAGGCCGCGGCACTTATGACAGAGGGAGCGAAGCGAATGCGTTAGTCGGCGGTACCTTCATCGGCCCGAACCAGAAGTTTGTCAGCAAGGGCGGCAGGGGCGGCATCCTGATGGGTGAGGCGATTGACTCGCCGGGCGGCGGGCAAGATCGCGGCGAGTGGGTCAACGTGGTGAACCGTTACCTGGGGTTGCGGTTCGAGATCAACGGCCAGACTCATTTCGGGTGGGCGCGGCTGACCGTGCAGATTTCACATTTCGTCACTGTGAAAACTACCCTGAGCGGCTACGCCTATGAGACGCAGCCGGACACGCCGATCATCGCGGGGCATGAAACAGGCTCGGACGAGGGCAGTCCGATCGAGCCGCGGATCAAGGGCGAGTCAGGTCCCGACGCCGCTCGGACGCCAACGGGTTCGCCGCGGCCCGCGTCGCTCGGCTTGCTCGCACTCGGGGCCGAAGGCCTCCCGGTGTGGCGCCGGAAGCAGCCGGTCGCGGCTTAAGCTACCTGCGCGACTGCCTGCAGCTTGTCACATGGCCAGTGTCTTTGGGAGCAGTATATTCAGGCGTCCGGACGGCCCTCGACGCGGTCGTACACGGTGCGGGCGCTCGTTGAACCGAGCGATTCGTTGTAGAGGGACTTCAGCCGCAACTGATAGCGAACTTCCTGGTCGAAGCGCTGCAGGTCGCGAAGGTCCTGGAGCTTGATGGGAAAGCGCCTGCCATCGGACGAGAGCCAGAACTTCTGGTAACCGTGGTCTTCGAGTTCGCAGGGCCGCCCGCTTACCATGAAGTGCGCCGGGCTGACGGGAGCCCATAGTCCACCGCTCGTGCGGCCGATGCGATGAACGCAGTTGTATTTCGCGACCTCGATCGGTTCGGAACCGCCGGTCACGGTGAAACCCGCCTGCTCGAATCGTCTCCGAATGTCCGGTAAAGTCGTGACTTGCTTTGCCATGGCCCTCTCGTCCGGGGTTTTGTTGTAACGCAACCCCCCAACAGCGAATCTAACCGAGCATGCGCGGCGGCGCAAGAGCTTATGCAGGCTGATGTCGGCAAATCGGTTCTCCCCGCTTTCGGGGACACCCACGGACAGCCGTTTCCGTCGGGAGCCGCTACGGCTCCGCGTGAGCCGGGGGGCGCGGTTGACCTGATCTCTCTGATCGGGAATACGCCCCTCGTGCGTCTCGGCAGGATCGCGCGTGATTGCCCCGGCGTGGAAATCTACGCCAAGGCTGAGTGGGCGAATCCCGGCGGCTCAGTGAAGGATCGCGCGGCGCTGAATATCATCCGCGAAGCGGAGCATGCGGGGCTGATGTGCGCGTCGAAAACGCTGATCGATTCGACTTCCGGCAACACCGGCATAGCCTACGCCATGATCGCGGCGTCGCGCGGTTACCGGGTGAAGCTCTTTATGCCGTCCAACGTCAGCCTGGAGCGCAAGCGGATTGTGCAGGCTTACGGCGCCGAGGTGATCTATACCGATCCCATGGAGGGCTCGGACGGCGCCATTCGGGGCGTGCGAGCCCTGGCGCGGGAGAATTTCGGCCAGTACTTCTACGCGAACCAGTACGACAACCCGGCGAACTGGCGCGCGCACTATCAAACCACGGCTCCGGAGATCTGGCAGCAGACGGCGGGCAGGATCACGCATTTCGTGGCCGGGCTTGGCACCGGGGGAACGTTCACCGGCACCTCGCGGCGCCTGAAGGAACTGAACCCCCGGATTCGCTGCATCTCGGCCCAGCCGGACGCGGCCTTCCACGGCCTGGAAGGCTTGAAGCACATGCCGAGTTCGATCCAGCCCGGCATCTACGACGCTTCCCTCGCGGATGAGAATCTGGCGGTCGCCACCGAAGAGGCGTATGCGGCGACCCTGCGCCTGGCACGCGAAGAAGGGCTGCTGGTGGGCATTTCGGCGGGCGCGGCGCTGGCGGCGGCCTTGCGTGTGGCGGGCGCCATCGAGCGGGGCGTAGTGGTCACGATTTTCAGCGACAGCGGCGACAAATACCTCAGCGAGCGATTCTGGGACGAAGGGGCAAAACGTGAGGTCTGAATGGTGGGATCGCGATTTTCAGAGCACGTATACGGGCTGACCCGCTTCGTGTTCGGCGGGTTGTTCGCGTGTCACGGCGCGCAGAAGCTGTTTGGTGTGCTCGGGGGTCACCAGATGACCGGCAACCCCAAGATGCTGGCGGCGGGCATCATCGAATTCTTCGGAGGATCGCTGATTGCTCTCGGTATTGCTGCGAGCCTGGCCGCGTTCATTGCCTGCGGCGAAATGGCGTACGCGTTTTTCACGGTTCACTACCCGCGCGGGTTCTGGCCCATCATGAACGGCGGGGAGCCGGCGGTGCTCTATTGCTTTTTCTTTTTGTATGTGGCGCTGCGCGGATCGGGCCGGTACAGTATAGAGGGGCTCGTTCGACGGAACTGAGCCCGGCTGGAGCGACGTCCCGAAGCACACCCGGGGGCGTGGCGCGGAGGGGATACTATGACGGACTGCAGACGCTACGAAGGCGTCACGGCGGAGAAGATGGAACAGGTAAAGCAGGGGCTCGAGCGGAGTGGGGTCAGGCTGCCGGACGGACCGAGCGGTATCATCGAAGCCATGGGGGTAAGAGTGTCCGTGAATTTTGTGGCGGCCGAGCAGACCCTCGAAGTCTGCATTATCGAGAAGCCTCCGTTCATCCCGGACACACTGATCTGGGCGCAGATCGAATCGCCCCTCAAGGCATAACGCGAAGGCGAATCTTCTATGTTGAAGCTCAGTGCAGAGCAGTTTGAGGTCATCCATCAGCACGCGGCCGCCGAATATCCCGCGGAGTGCTGTGGAGTCCTGCTCGGGAACGAGGCCGGTGACGTGAAACGGGTCGCGGAGGTTGCGCCGCTCGTCAATCTGCGCCGCGATCCCGTGCGCGCGCAGGAATATATGCCTTTGCGGAATCCCGACCGCGAGTCCGAGCGCAATCGCTACCTGATCGACCCGAACGAGCAGCTTCGCATGGAGAAGGACGCCCGCGCCCGCGGGCTCGCGGTGCTCGGCTATTACCACTCGCATCCGGACCACCCGTCGCGACCCTCGGAGTACGATCGAGAGCACGCCTGGCCGTGGTATTCTTACCTTATCGTCGCGGTGGAGAAGGGAACTCCGCGCGACAGTCGATCGTGGGTGCTCGCCCCCGACCGGTCAGACTTTCACCTGGAGTGGCTCGAGATTGAAAAGGCGAAGCCCGCGACCGGTTGATCCCATTTGATCAAGGACCGGCGAGCGAACCGAAGCGATAAGGAGATGAGGGAAAAACGATGGCCGTGAAAGTGATTATTCCGACTCCGTTGCGCCAGTACGCCGCCAAGAAGGAGTCGATCGACGTCGAAGCCAGCACCGTGGGTGAAGCGCTCTCCGGCCTGACCACGCAGTATTCGGGCCTGCGCCGGCACCTCTACAACGAAGAAGGCAAGATCCGGAGTTTTGTGAACGTCTACTTGAACGACGAGGACATTCGCTATCTCAGCAAGGAACAGACGCCCGTCAAGGAAAATGACGTCCTCAGCATCGTCCCCTCCATCGCGGGCGGCGCGCCCTCGAGCCGTGCCGTCAGTGGCTCGATTCTGCGCTGCATCTGTAGCTAGCCCGGGTAAGTTGTCCCGGGCAGACCCGCCACGTCAAACCGGATGCAAGGTCACCGACCTGTGCCGCCGGCCATCGCGCATTCACGATTTGGAGGTGCATACCCATGGCTGAAACAGCGGTCATCGACAGCGTCACGCTCAGCAAGGACGAGATCCTGCGTTACAGCCGCCACCTGATCATGCCCGAAGTCGGCATGGAGGGTCAGCTCAAGCTCAAGCAGGCCAGGGTGCTTTGCATCGGCGCCGGGGGCCTCGGCTCGCCGCTCGCGCTGTATCTCGCGGCCGCGGGAGTGGGCAGGCTCGGCCTTGTCGATTTTGACGTGGTCGATTTCACCAACCTCCAGCGGCAGATTCTACATGGCACGTCGGACGTGGGCCGGTCCAAGCTCGATTCAGCGGCCGACACGCTCGGCGAGATCAACCCCAACGTGGAATTGGTACGCCACGAGACGCGACTGACCTCCGCCAACGCGCTCGAGCTTTTCGCGGATTACGACGTGGTGGCTGATGGCACGGACAACTTCGCCACCCGGTATCTTGTGAATGATGCCTGCGTGCTCGCTGGCAAGCCCAACGTCTATGGCAGCATCTTTCGCTTCGAGGGCCAGGCTTCCGTCTTTGCCACGAAGGAAGGACCGTGCTACCGTTGCCTTTATCCCGAGCCGCCTCCGCCGGGCCTCGTGCCGAGTTGCGCCGAAGGCGGGGTGCTCGGAGTATTGCCCGGGATCATCGGCGCCATTCAGGCGCTCGAGACCATCAAGCTGATCCTCGGCAAAGGCGAGCCGCTGATCGGACGGCTGCTGCTCTTTGACGCGCTTGCTCTGCGGTTCCGAGAGCTCAAGCTGCGCAAGAATCCGGAATGCCCTGTCTGCGGACTTCATCCGAGCGTCGATCATCTGATCGACTACGAGGAGTTCTGCGGCATACGAGGCCAGGAGGTCAACACCGTGGCACAGATTCCCGAGATTACGCCCATCGAGCTGAAGGAGATGATCGACGAGGGGCGCCCGTTCCGCCTGGTGGACGTGCGCGAGCCGCACGAGTACGACATCTGCCGCATTCCCGGCTCGGTCCTGATCCCCCTCGGCGACGTGCCGGCGCGGATGAACGAGCTCGACTCGGCCCAGGAGATCGTGGTCCACTGCCGCTCGGGAGCGCGCAGCGCCCGCGCCGTCGAGTTCCTTCAGAAAGCGGGCTTCACCCGCATCCACAATCTGAAGGGCGGCATCCTGGCGTGGTCAGACCAGGTCGACCCAAGCGTGCCGAAGTATTGAGCGTGTGATTGCGACGAAGGATCGTCGCCTGAATACTTTTCGAAATCTCTGAGGAGGGATTCGCGATGGCGTTGAGCGTTGGAGATTCAGCTCCGGATTTCAAGGTTGGGCAGATGACCGGTGAGGCGCAGGGTGAGTTCCAGCTCTCAGCGCACAAGGGCAGGAACGTGGTGCTGGTTTTTTACCCGGGAGACTTTACGCCCGTGTGCACCAGTGAGCTGGCGCTGATCCAAAGCGACATTGCCAAATTCAAGGCTGCAAACGCCGAGGTGGTTGGCTTCAGCACCGACACCGTTTTCAGCCACAAGGCCTTTCAGAAATCGCTCGGCGGCCTTAGCTTTCCCCTGGCCACGGATCGCTGGCCTTACGGCGACGTGGCAAAGGCTTACGGGATCTTTCCGCCCACCCGGCACGAGCTCCCCTTCTGGAACGACCGCGCCATTTTCATCGTGGACAAGGACGGGAAGGTCGCCTGGGCGAAGGTTTACGAGATCGGGCAAGTGCCGGACATCGACGAGGTGCTGGCGGAACTCGCGAAGCTCAACTAGGTGCGCTTTGGATCTGAAGGAATTCTTCCTCAAGCAGAAGCAGGCCACGTTCAAGAATTCGCTGAAAGTCTTCGAGGCGATTCCGCCCGACCAGTTCGGCTGGCGGCCCGCCGAGGACATGCTTTCGCTCGGCCAGATCGTGCGTCACGTCGGCATGTCCGAGGCCGGCGTACGCCGCGTGGCGATCGAAAACGCGTGGGACTATTACGAGAAACGCGTGCCGCTTGGTCTCTTCAAGCTGCTCGGCGATGTCACGTCTCTCAGCGACGAGTTGGGGCGCCTGGAGCAGATCCATGGGGAGACGATGGCGGCGGTCGAAGCCTTTCCCATCGAACGTTGGGAGGAAGAGCGCGCGAGCGAAGCTTTCAACATCCGGACCAAGGCCGCCGTCATGCTCTTCGGGATCAATGAGCACAACGTCCATCATCGCGCCCAGGTGGGCACCTATCTCCATCTGCTGACCGGCCGGCGCGCCAGCCACTACGCGCTCTAAGCGGTTACAGCATCGTTCTTCGCCTGGCGGCCAGGGATTCCCCACTCACAAAGACCAAAGCCCCAACACAGAGGTCGCAGAGGTTTTCACAGAGACCACAGAGAAGACCAGCGGCACGGTGCCGGGTCGTCGGTTTCTTCTCTGCGTCCTCTGAGAGGCCTCAGTGACCTCTGTGTTGAGGCTTTGTCTTTTGTCTACAGCAAAAGGCCGCGCCAGATTGAAGGCTCGCGCACGTGCCCTCCTACGCCGGGACTAGAGCCTGCAAATCAGCAACTCGCGCTCGTAGACGATTTCGGGCGGCAGGCGATCGTGTAAATCGAAGAAGAGTTCTTCGTGCTCGATAACCTCGGCGCGCCAGGCGCTGCGGTCGAAGGCTTGCAGTTTCTCGAACTGCTCCTTTGAGAAATCGAGGCCCTTCCATTCAATGTCTTCGTAGTGGGGCATCCAGCCAATCGGCGTCTCCTTCCCCACGGCGCGTCCTCGAGCGCGCTCCACGATCCACTTCAGCACCCGCATGTTCTGGCGGAAGCCCGGCCACAGGAAAGTGCCGTCGGTGTCCTTGCGGAACCAGTTCACCTGGAAGATGCGGGGCGTTTCGCTGAGCGAGCGCTGCATCTGGATCCAGTGCCGGAAGTAGTCGCCCATGTGGTAGCCGCAGAAGGGCAGCATGGCCATGGGATCGCGGCGCACCTTGCCGATCGCGCCGGCCGCGGCCGCGGTGGTCTCCGAACCCATGGTGGCGCCCACGTAGACGCCGGAACTCCAGTTGAACGCCTGGTAGACCAGCGGCATGGTGACGGCGCGCCGGCCGCCGAAGATGATGGCGCTGATCGGCACCCCTTCAGGATCCTCCCAGGCGGGGTCGATCGTCGGGCACTGCGACGCGGGCGCGGTAAAGCGGGCGTTAGGATGCGCGGCTTTGGCGCCGCTCTGCTTCGCGATCTCCGGCGTCCACTTCTGGCCGCGCCAGTCGAGACATTCGACGGGCGGCTCGTCCGTCATCCCCTCCCACCACACTCCGCCTTCGGGTGTGAGTGCGGTATTCGTGAAGATGGCGTTCTTCGCCAGAGCTGCCATGGCGTTCGGATTGGTCTGCACCGAGGTTCCGGGAGCCACGCCGAAGAAGCCTGCCTCGGGGTTGATGGCGCGCAGGCGTCCGTTCGCGTCCGGCCGGAGCCAGGCGATGTCATCCCCCACCGTCCACACCTTCCAGCCTTCGAGTCCTGCCGGCGGAACGAGCATGGCGAGATTCGTCTTGCCGCAGGAGCTTGGGAACGCCGCGGCCACGTAGGTCTTCTCGCCCGCCGGGCTCTCGACGCCCACGATGAGCATGTGCTCCGCCATCCAGCCATTGTCGCGGGCCAGGTTGGAAGCGATGCGCAGAGCGAAGCACTTCTTGCCGAGCAGCGCGTTGCCGCCGTAGCCCGATCCGTAGGACCAGATCTCGCGGGTCTCCGGGAAGTGCGCGATGTATTTCGTCGGGTTGCAGGGCCATGGGACGTCTTTCTGCCCCGGCTCGAGCGGCGCCCCAACGGTGTGCATGCACGGCACCACGCGCTTGATGTCCTTATCGATTTCCTTGAACACCGGAACCCCGATGCGGGTCATGATCCGCATGTTGACCACCACGTATGGCGAATCCGTAAGCTGCACGCCGATCTGCGATACCGGGGTGCCGGTCGGGCCCATGCTGAAGGCGAGTACATACATGGTGCGGCCCCGCATCGACCCATCGAAGAGTTCCTTCAGATCCTTCCGCATCTTGTAAGGATCTTCCCAGTTGTTGTTGGGACCCGCCATCGCCCTCGAATGCGAGCAGATGAAGGTGCGATCCTCCACGCGCGCCACGTCGCCCGGATCGGAGCGCGCATAGAAGCAGCCCGGCCAAAGGTCCTCGTTGAGCTTGATGAAAGTGCCGGCGGCCACCATCTGGGAGCACAACGTGTCGTATTCCGCCTGCGAGCCGTCCACCCAGTGAATGGCGGCGGGCTTGGTGAGCCTGGCCATCTTCTCGACCCAGCGGAGCAGGTGGGTATTGATGCTCAAGGGCAGAGCCGGGTCACGCCCCCACACGTCGTGGGCCCGATCGGCCACCCGCGGCGCTATTCCATGGTGATCGCCCGGGTCCGATGCGGAGGGCAGAGTGGGGGCGTAGGGCGCAGCTTCAGACATTAGATCTCCTTCAGCTTAGTGGCGTATATCCTTCAGATTAAGCGGGAAAGGGCGGGAAATCAAGCCGCGCAGGGGATGGGTAGTGGAGTCATTTGCCGATGTGGAATCCCTTTTCGAGCACCGTCATTTTTCGAGCACCGTCATTCCCGCGAAGGCGGGAATCCATTTCAGAAATCCCCGGAAATACGAGAATGACACCAGTATCAGCGGACGGGTACTAGCTATGGGTCTATGACCAGCCGACGCAGTTTGCGGGATCCCGGCCAATATTCCCCTCCTCGGATGAGGAGGGGTGGCCGAAGGCCGGGGTGGTTGATCATGAACTCCGAACCGAATCTGCACGTCCCGATCATGAAACACCGAACTCGCGCCTGACTTTTTCCGACTTCTCCGCGACGGACCGTGCCAGGCTTTGCTTGTGTTCGGCAAGCTTGCGGGCGAGTTCGGCGTCGCTCGTCGCCAGGATCTGCACGGCGAGGATGGCCGCGTTCACCGCGCCCGCTTTCCCGATGGCGGTACAGGCCACGGGGACGCCGGCGGGCATCTGCACGATGGAGAGCAGGGAATCGAGCCCTCCGAGCGTGGTCGTCATGGGGACGCCGATCACCGGCAGGGTTGTCTCGGCCGCGACCACGCCGCCCAGGTGCGCAGCGCCCCCGGCGCCGATGATGATCACCTTGATGCCGCGCTCGATCGCCGTGCGCGCATACTCGGACGTGCGGGCCGGCGACCGGTGCGCCGAACTGATCTCGACCTCGCAAGCCACCCCGAACTTCTTGAGCGTGGCCGCGGCCTCGCTCATCACGGGCAGGTCGGAGTCACTGCCCATCAGAATGCCCACCAGTGGAGCTGTCATTCAACCTCATTGAGTTTAGTGATTCGATAAACGCGGGCTAACTTCCCCGAGACCGCCTCGTCGCCGTAGGCCAATTCCCGTAATTGGAACGGAATCTCAAGGCGCTCAATCGCCGAAAGGCGCCGATAGTACTCCAAGTCGCTTTGTTCAGCGTTCTCAAAGCTCCGGAACTTGGCGACGACGAGCTTCATACCCTCTATTTTACACGCGAGCCGAGCCTGGGAGGATGCTCTCTTTGCAGCCGCGCGTCCTGCGCCCTCATTGAGGCTTGGCGGACGTCGGGAACTGGGGGTCTACCCGTAGCGGCACGTCGTGGGCCTGGCTGGGTACGGTGTTTTTCCTCAAGCCCCGGAGTCCGATATCGTGCCGGTAGTGCATTCCCTCGAACTGGATTTTCTCCGCCGCCGCGTACGCGCGTTGGATGGCCGCCGGCAGATCCTCGCCGACCGCGGTCACGCCCATCACGCGGCCGCCGGTGTTCAACAGTTTGTGATCCTTGACCGTGGTGCCGGCGTGGAACACCTTCACACCGCCAATGGTCTCGGCCGCCTCATACCCGGTAATCTCCCGGCCGGTCTCAGGCTTCCCGGGGTACCCCGCCGAGGTCAGAACCACGCAGACCGAAGGATTGGGCGTCCAGTGCGCCTCCACCGAACCCAGAGTTCCATCGCGGGCCGCGAGCAGCAGGTCCACCAGGTCCGAGCGCAGGCGCATCATGATGGGCTGAGTCTCCGGATCGCCGAGGCGCACATTGTATTCCAGCACCTGCGGGCCGCCAGGGGTCATCATCAGGCCGCAGTAAAGGAATCCGCGATACGGGATACCCTCGCTCGCGAGCCCCTGCAGCGTAGGCCTCACCACGCAGGCCACAATCTGCTCGCGTTCGGCCTGGCTCAGGATGGCGTCGTCGCTGTAGGCGCCCATGCCGCCCGTGTTCGGACCGGCGTCTCCGTCGAGCAATCGCTTGTGATCCTGCGTTGGGACAAGATCGATCCCGCCCTGTCCGTCGGTCAGCACGATGAATGATATTTCCTCGCCGGCCAGACACTCCTCGATCACCACGCGCTCGCCTGCGGCCTCGAGCGTCTTGCGCCGCATAAACTCGTCGAGAACGTGCGCTGCTTCATCCACGCTTTGGGCGATCACCACGCCCTTGCCGGCCGCAAGGCCGTCCGCCTTGATCACCACCGGACAGCGAAAGGCTGAAAGGGCGTCGATCGCGCGCTCGAAGCTATCGGCCACCACGAAACGGGCGGTGGGGATGCCATGGCGCATCATGAACTCTTTGGCGAATATCTTGCTGCCTTCCAGGCGGGCGGCTGCTTTGGAGGGTCCGATCACCCGGCGGCCGGCACGCTCGAACTCGTCCACCACCCCCGCCACCAGCGGCGCTTCCGGTCCCACCACGGTCAAATCGGCCTTCAGCAGGTTGGCGAGTTCCAGCAGCGCCGCGGGACTCGACACGTCCACTGGCACGCACTCCGCCTCTTGCGCGATGCCGGCGTTGCCCGGCGCACAATAGATCTCCTCCATGCGCAGACTCTCGCGCAACTTCCACGTCAGTGCGTGTTCACGGCCGCCCGAGCCGATGACCAGGATTCTCATATGCGGCGGCTACGTTATCGAGAATAAGCGGTGTTGTCAAACTGCCGGGCGACAACTGCCCGGCCACATGGCAGTGCCACCGAGCCCCGGCGCACGCCTGGGAAGAGGCGGCCCCGGACGCCTCACCGAGTGGGAAACGATAATCGTGCCGGAACAGCATTTCGCCTGAAACGATTTCCCGGGTGATAACACGACTACTCCGAAGGTTCCGTGAGCGGAAAACGGCCTGCGCGGGTGTAACGCCGAACGGGCGCGGATCGCGCGGAGCCACCCGTTACATTCGGCAGTCAGGCGCAGAAACCGCCCGGCTGCAATTCCGAAGAGGCGGAGATTCCAAAGGAGGTTGTATGGCTGACAATTTATCAGGAACTTGGCACGGAGTTTATTGCGAGGTAGACGGAGAGACGCTTCCGCCTTCCTACGCACCAACCCTCGAAGCCACTTATCACGGGGACAGGTTTTCAATCAAGGTCCAGGGGAAGGTCGAACACGAGGGCACCTACTCCGTTGATGACAAGGCTGAACCACACCAGATCACCTTTACTTACACCAAGAGCTCGAAATTCCCGCTTGGCCAGTCTCGCGTCGGCATCTATCAGGTCACGGGCGACACCTACAAGAACTGCCTGGGGCCCGTAGGGGCCAAGGCGCCGTCCCGTTTTAATTCGACGGCGAAATCAAACACCGTCCTGACAATCTTGCGCAGGGATGCCGGAAGCGGCACGACGGGGACAGGCCCAATCGCGGAAAAAGTGGTCACCAGGCTTCTTAACTGGTGATCCGCACAACCGTGGCCAGGCGGCTGAGGGGACCCCGAAAGGCGCGGGAGTAATGTCCGGCTGCCACAGGTGTCGCTTCAGCCGCTGCAGGGGACGCTGCCTCATTTTTGGGGCGATCCCGGTGTGCCGGCCAGGACTGACTCCCAGCGACAACCAGTAGCTACCCGGGTGCCCGAATGTTAGACTTGCGAATCAACGCGGAACATCCACTGATCAAGTTCAACCGGCAGTTGCCGGTGTTCAACTGGCACTACCCGTTCGATCGTGAAGAAGACCGCACGGAGGACCGGCTGACGCCGTACCTGAGTTTCCCAAAAATGCAGGTGCGGCGAAGGTCGGTCTATATCCATATTCCATTCTGCGAAACCATCTGTAATTTCTGTCCGTTCAGTCACGATATGTACAGGCCGGGCTCGGGGGTTGCCGAATACCTCCGCGCCCTGATCGGGGAGATCAATCTTAAGAAAGACTTCATTGGGCGCTGCAAGGTCGACGCGATCTTTGTCGGAGGCGGAACACCTTCCCTTCTCAGCCCCGGCGAAATCGAGCTGCTGGGAGAGGCCATCCATCGGAACTTCGATTTGGAGGGCCTGAAGGAGTTCACCTTTGAGGTCGAGGTTAAGAGCGCGTCGCAGGATAAGCTGCAGGCGATGCGCAGCATTGGTGTGAACCGGGTCAGCTTTGGAGCGCAGACCTTTTCCCCAAAATACAGGGCGTTGTATCATCTCGACGCCAGCCAACGCCAAATTACGGACACGGCTGCGCTTCTGAACAGCCTGTTTCCGTACACCAACGTCGACCTGCTTTATGGAACGGCCGGGCAGAGCGCTGACGAACTCAGGGCCGACGTCGAGGCGGCGGTCAGATTGCAAACGACCACCATCGACGTATACCCAATCAACAACCTCACGGCGCCGCGCGGGATGCATCTGGCGACGGCACGCGCCGGATTGGACGTGCTGCCCGAGAGCACCCGCGTGCAGTTCCGGATTCTTCTGGGCCGGCTATTTCAGGATCTTGGGTACCGGCCCATCAGCGGATATGGCTTTGCCGTTGCCGGCAATGCCCGCACGAACCCCGTCGACCCGGTGCAACACCAACCGAACTTCCTTTATCACGACATGGTTTATGGGTACCAGGATGACGAGATTATCGGCTACGGGTCATCAGCCATCAGCCAGACGCCCGGTTTCAATATGTATAACTTCGCTCGAAGAAAGGCTTACATCGACGAAGTCTTGAACAACCATGCCTTGCCCCATCTCACCTTTGGGCCGATTCCTGCACCGGAACGGGGGATTGTTTCCTTTCCGTATCGGGGAGTGCTCGAAAAGCCGCGCGTTGCCTGGGATAGAGTGCCCGACGAGACTTGGGAAGCCTTACAGGAGGCGATCGCTGCTGAGTTGGTACTTGATCAGGGCGACCGGTACGTCTTGACGGAAGCTGGTTTACTGTTCTACGTCAATTTGATGTATTACCTTATGCCCAGTCCAGGCAAGCGTTGCGTGTCAGATCAAATCGAACGCCAGGAACGGAGCGGACGCACCACGGGAAACACAGATCTAACCGAATGGGCCTGCTCCACCCTTCCGCTGGTCGCCATCTCGCGGCCGGCCGGCGCGCAAGCGCGCTCGGGAGGGGGGCGGAGCGCACTCGTCGATTGAAAAGGCCCGCTCGGACATGCTCATGCCCGCCTTCCGCGTGTCCCGCACATCCTGAATTAAGGAGGTCGGCGGGAGAACGACGTCGGCATGAAGCGGCGGACAAAGGCGCACATTCCCACGCCACTGTCCGGGTGATGCGCCCCCAACAGTTCAGGATTCGACTAAAGGCCCGATTCGCAGTCGGGCCTTTTACGTCTAAAGCCCCACCGTATCAAAGATTCCTCGATTGTTCACCGGTGAGGCCTGGGCGAGGTCATCCGTGTTGAACTTCCGTGATAAACTGGCGACTCACTGGTCTGACTTGTTTATTCATATCAGATATGTAAAGGGCACCTGAAAGGTGAGCTCGAAATAATTAAGACTTGATCTTGCCGAGGAGCTGAGATGAACCTCCTGCGTTCGACGCTACGAGCGACTGCTCTAATTCTCTTCGTTACCGGCGCGCTTTCGGTGAAAGCTCCAGCTCTTTGGGCCGCGCCCAGCAACTTCAACATCGGAACCGCCACCGCCACGGCACTGCCGAACTGCTCCGGCGATCCCGGAGGCGTGAGCGGAAACTGCTGGGGGCTGAACGTGAGCTGTCCGAATGTAAAGCCCATTCAGCCGTACGACGCCACGGTGAAGGTGACGAGCCCAGCGGGAAGTTCTCAGGGTACGGTCATCTTCATCACGGGCGGTGGAGGCGTCCAATACTACGACACCTTCATTTACGGCGGCGACCTCATTCTGGCGGTGGTCGGGGCGGGGTTTACCGCAGCACAGGTTGTTTTTGATAATCCGGTGGCAGGTTGGCTTACAGGCCCCGCCGCAGACGGCAACGGACCCATTTCGCTGGCTTGCCTGCCCGCCACCGCAATGCAATGGGTGCATGACGCGGTGCTGACCGTGGGCACTCCCCTTTGCGCTACCGGAAACAGCGGCGGCTCCATCGCCATCGCTTATGCCTTGTCCCAATACGGCCGGGACTCGATTTTCGCCATGGCGGAGCCAACAAGCGGCCCGGAGTTCTCGCGCATTGACTATGGATGCGCCCCGTCTCCCAGGTACATCACCTGCGCTCTCTGCGGCTTCGGCACCCAAAGTGACAGCTTTCAGCTGAGTGACGCCGAGGACTTCGTCGACCCCGCCTATACCGGCGTTGTGACCGGCCAGCCGAACGGCCCTTGCTCTGCCGGAATCGAGGGCTCACGGCAAAACGCCGCTTCGTTCCGCCACGACAGCATCCTGTCGGACACTTTCCCACCGCAACTGTCGTTCGCGACTCAAATCCACTTTGCCTTTGGCGGACAGGACACCGACGGGGGCGCGATTCCCGAAGGCATCGAATGGGCTTCTCACGTGTCGAGCGCCGCCACCATCGTGTGCGTGCCTTCGGCGGGCCACGAAATGCCCAACTATCCGGCCGGCGAAGCCCAAATTCAGAACGATCTGATCAAGTACTGCAAGCTACCCCAGTAGCGGTCTTTCGAATTCGGACGCTGCGGGAGTCGTTGTACGGTACGCTGATCTAGGCTAGACCAAGATGCCCACAGCGTTTGACAATCCCGGGCGCCCGTGTCATGCTGGCGCTGAGCGTGAGCCTTGTGGAAATCGAACACCCACTCCATTCGAGCAGTCGCCCGTGCTTCGGCCGGTTACCGACATTGCCGCAAGCTCCGCCGACTTCCGGCAGGTGGACGATTCCTGTTTCCTGCCCATCGAAGGACCGCCCGAGCAAGGGCAGATGGCGAAAATTTAAAAATGTTACGAACGAAGCCGTTAGGTTGTTCAATAAAAAGGACTTCTGTTTTCCATATTTGATGAAAGCCGTTAGGTTATTGAAAAATCACATGTTACATGAATAAAGCCGTTAGGTCACTGATGGGAAATGGTTTAACATCAAAAATAGCCCTCGCTTTTGACCTCATCTCAGCGTTTTGCGCGCGAAAACAGCGAAAATCGGCCCGGCGCACCCGCACCCGGAACCTCGTCTGGCACGACGCCTCCCCCAGGATGTTCGGCGGCCGGCACACGCTCGCGCGGAAGCGGAGCAGGCAGCCGTCGAATGGGGTAGCATCATCAAAAGGCCCTCAGGGAGATGGCCGGCCGGCAACGAAAGGCGACATGTGAAGCGTGACTTAAAGGCCGTGAATGCGCGCCTCAAGCGGGAGGCGAACGGCGCGGACGGACATGCAGGTGGCCGCCGCGCTCGAGCGTGGACGTTCCTCATCCCCGCTCTTGCGGCGGTGCTGTTCGCGGCCGCCTGCTCGCAGGATCCCAATACCGCCCGGCGCAAATACCAGGAAAGCGGAGATCGCTACTTCGACAAGGGAGACTACCGGTCGGCGGCCATTCAATATCAGAACGCCGTTCGGGTGGACCCGAACTTCGAGAGCGCCCACGCCAAGCTGGCCAAATCTTACGTCAGGCTCGGCATGTGGGGCGCCGCCTATCAGGAGCTCAACCGCGCTGTCGAAGAGGATCCGAACGACTTGGAGGCCCAGGAAATGCTCGGCGACCTGCTTCTGGCCGCCAAAGAGTTCCACCACGCGCAAGAAGTGGCGGATACGATTCTCAAGAAGGACCTGAACAGCGTCCAGGGTCATATTCTGCTCGCGAACTCCTACGCGGCTCTCAACGACGTCACGAGCTCGCTCGACGAGATGCAGAGCGCGATTCAATTGTCTCCCGGCCAACCCAAGTCGTACCTGAACATGGCTTATCTGGAGTGGAACGCCAAAGAGACGTCGGAAGCCGAGGCGAGCTTCAAGAAAGCGATCGACCTCGATCCGAAGTCATCTGCGGCCGTCCTGGCGCTCGGCAATTTCTACATGCAGCAGCGGCGCTGGGCCGAAGGGGAGCAACAATTCCGCCGGGGCGTGGAATTGGATCCCAAGAGTGCGCTGCCGCCGACGGCCCTGGCGCGGCTCTATCTGGCCCAAGGGCAGAAAGAGCAGGCCGAACAGGTACTGCAGCAGACGAAGCGCTCCCTGCCTGACAATCCGGCCGCGTACCGCCTGCTCGGCGACTTTTACTTTGCCGTGGGCGACCTCGACAAAGCCGTGGCCGAGTACGCCGGGGTTTACAAGGATCATCCCAAGGACCTCTTCTCGGAGCAGAACTACATCCAGCTGCTGATCTTCCACAACGATCTCGGCCAGGCGGCGCAACTGAATGACAAGATCCTGAAAAAGGACCCATCGGACGAGCGGGCGCTGATTGCCCGCGGGGAAATCATGTCGGCCCAGGGCAAGATCAATGATGCCGTGCAGGCGCTGCAGGATGCCGTCAAGAACGACCCTCAAAACGCGGGCGGGCATTACCTGCTGGGGTTGGTCTTCAACCAGAAAGGGGACGTGGGGCGCGCGCAGTCCGAATGGCAGACCGCGGTGAGGCTGCGGCCCAACATGACAGGGGCGTTGCGCGCGTTGGTTGATCTGTCGGTGCGCAAGCAGGACTGGAACCAGGTCACGGAAAATGCGGAAGGCCTGAGCAAAGCGCTGCCGGGCTCCCCCGAGGGCTACATGGATCGCGCCGTGGCCCGGGCCGCGCAGGGCGACCCTTCGGGAGCCGAGGCCGATCTCGAGAAAGCCGTCCAGATGGCGCCGCAAGCGCCTGTGACCTATGCCCGGCTGGCGGAGTTCCGGTCCGGCCAAAAGAGATACCCGGAGGCTGAGAAGCTGTTCCAGCAGGCGCTGGCCCTGGATCCGAATTTCGTGGAGGCGCTCGACGGCCTGGTTCAAATGGACATGGATGAAAAGCAGCCTGCTGTGGCGGTGAGGCTGGTCGAGGCGCAGATCGCCAAGGAGCCCGGGAACGGCGCCTATGAGGTCACGCTGGGCAAGCTCGAGGCGCAAGCCAAGGACTACGGCAAGGCGGAAGCCGCGGCCGCGAAGGCCGTGGACTTGAACGGCAAGGATCTGGCCGCCCTGCAACTGCTCGGTGAGATGCAGGAGGCCGAAGGCAAACCCGATCAGGCCATTCTCACCCTCGAACGGGCGATTGCCGTGAGCCCCGACGATCCTTTCGGCTACAGCGAGATCGGCCAGATTGAGGACTCCCGCGGCAACTGGCAGCAGGCCCAGACCTGGTATCAGAAGGCCCTGCAGGTACGGCCGGACTACCCCCTGGCGGCTAACAATCTAGCCTACATCATGCTTCAGCACAACCTGGGCGCCGACATGGCGCTGTCGCTCGCGCAGGCCGCCCGCCGCGGCCTGCCGGACTCGCCCGAAGTCAACGATACGCTGGGTTGGGCCTACTATGAGAAGGGGGTTTACGGCTCAGCGGTCACGCAGTTGCAGGAAGCGGTGAAGAACAATCCCCGGAATCCGAGCTACCACTACCACCTCGGTCTCGCCTACGCCAAGCTGGGGGACAGGGCGAAGGCCCGGACCGAACTCCAGCACATCCTGGAAACGAATCCTGACTTTGCGCAGACGGCCGAAGTACGCCAGGCCCTTGCCCAGATCACGCGCTAGCCTCTTCAGTGAAGCCGCCGCACGCGCCGGATTTTTCCCGCGTGGCGGCGGCCCCGCTACTTTACCGTCAAAGTGCCGGTGACATTGTGCGACAGGCTTCCCGAGGTGCCCGTCACGGAGAACATGTAAGTGCCCGCCGCAGTACCCGACGTTTGATTGGATGACCCGCCCGCCGCCGTGCTGTTGCCGCAAGACGACCACGCCAGGATGGAGAGCAGGGCCAGTCCGAGAATCAAACTGGGCTTGCGCTTGCGCGTCAATAGAACGAGAGTGGCGAGGCCCAGACCGAGCGAGGCCAGCAGCAAGCGGCCTCCGAGCGGCCCGATCGGCGGCAGGCGCCGCGACCAGGGAGCGAGCGAAGATGGCGCGGTCGTGAAGACGTCCACGCTCACCTCCACAGCGACCTTGCCCGTCGAAGGCGTAATGACCGACGGCGACACTGAGCACGTGGTAAGGCTAGGCACGCCTGAGCAGGCCACGGTCACCGGTCCATTAAACCCGCCGAGGGGCGTGATCGTCATGTTGTAGACGGCCTCCATCCCCGGGTTCACCGACTGTCCTCCGGGCGGCCAGATCGTGAACAGGAAGTCGGCGCCGAGGCCGGTCAGGGCTGCCGTCTGCGGACTGCCGGCAGCGTTATCCGCCAGGCTGACGCTGGCGTTCCAGGTTCCGCCCACGGTGGGCTTGAAGGTTACGCTGATCGTACAAGAGGCGTTGATCGCCAGGGTTGATCCGCAGTTGTTGCTCTCCGTGAACTGATTAGCGTTCGTGCCTGTGACGCTGATGCTCGTGATGCTGGCCGTGGCGCTGCCGGTATTGGTCGCCGTGATGGTCTTGGTTGCGCCCACCGTGTTGACGATCGTACTCGCAAAGCTGAGCGATGACGGGCTGAGCGCGATGACCGGTTCAACCCCCGTACCGCTCAGGCTGACCGTGTTGGTGCTCGGCGTGGCATTGGAGGTGATATAGAGCGAGGCTGTTCGCGATCCGGTCGCCGAGGGGTGAAAGGTTACTGCGATGGTGCAGGTCGCAGCCGCGGCCAGTGTGGTGCCGCACTGGCTCGCGGTGAAGTCTGAATAATTCAAGCCTGTAATGGTAACGCCCGTGATCGAAACCGAGGTCGTGCTGATGTTGGTCACCTTCACGTCCTGGGCCGCGCTGGTGGTCGCCACAATCTGGCTGGCGAAGGTGAGGCTGGCGGGTGACACCGAAAGGGCGGCCGTAATGCCAGTCCCCGTGAGGGCGGCGGTCTGCGTCGGGCCGCTCGAGGCGTTGTCCGTGACGGTCAGTGACCCGGTGGCAGCGCCGGCCGCGGTCGGGGTGAACGTGACGTAGATGCTGCAGGTCGCGCCCGCGCCGAGCACGCTCGTGCAGTTGCCCGTCTCGGAAAAGCTGCTGCTGGCCGCAATGCTGATAATGGTCAAAGGGGCGCTGCCGGTGTTGGTCAAGGTGACGGTCTGCGCGGCGCTCGGGGTGTTGACCAACTGCGCGGCAAAGGTGAGGCTGGAAGGCGAAAGGGTTGCCGCCGGTACCACGCCCGTACCGCTCAGATTGGCGACCTGGGCGCCGTTCGATGCGTTGCTGTTCACCGTGAGGGTGGCAGAGCGCGCGCCCGTCGCGGCGGGCTTGAAGGTGATATTCACCGTGCAGTTGCTACCGGGCGCGATCGTGGTGTCAAGGCAGTTGTCGGTTTCGGAAAAGTCACCCGGATCGGTGCCGCCAAAAACCAGTGTGGAAATGGTCAAACCCGCGGTGCCGGTATTCGTGACCGTAAGCGCCATCGGACTGCTGCTGGCGCCGACCGACTGATTGCCGAAAGCCACAGAATTCACCGACAGGCCAACGGCCGGCGCCGTGACCTGGCTGATCTTCGACACGAAGGCGTCGCCATTTCCCATGTTGCCGGACTGGAACGGATTCAATGTCGGGAAGTTGGTGGAAAAGGTGGAGCCCGCCACATAAATGTTGGGAGTGGAATCCAGGGCGATGCCGTAGCCGGTGTCGTTGGCCGCGCCGCCGAGATAAGAGGAGAGCACCAGCGGACTGTTGCCCGCCGCGTTGAATACCGTCACGAAAGCGTCCTCGCCCCCCGCCGGCGTTCCGCAGCACGACAAAGCGTTGGCGACGGGGAAGTCCGATGAGTACGATCCGCCGGTGACGTAGGCCTCGCCAAAGGCGTCCAGCGCAATCGCGCTCGCGAAGTCGTAGCCGCTGCCTCCGAGATAGGTGGAATAGGTGAGCCCCGAGGCAGAGCTGTTCAGCCTGAAGACAAAGGCGTCAGGGGTGGGAGTTCCGTTCACCGGATTGCAGAGGCCGTCCGTTCCGCACGTGGTCTGGAAAGCGCCCGAGGTCACCGGGAAATCGGTCGAAGCGGTTTGGCCGGCAACGTAGGCGTTGTCGCTCCCATCGAGCGCGATCGCATAACCGGTGTCGTTCCCCGCGCCGCCGCTGCCGCCGGCATAGGTCAGGTAGCCGAGCGCCGTAGCCGTGGAGTTCAGCTTGGCCACAAAGGGCTCGCCCTCGCACACCGCTTTGCTATCCAGCTTGCAGGCAGGTTGGAACACGCCTGAGGTGGATTTTAAGTCGGTGGAGTTGGTCGTTCCCGTGATGTAGGCGTTGAAAGCGGAATCCACGGCTACGCCGAGAGCGTAATCAACGCCGCTGCCGCCGAGGTAGGTGGAATACACCAGCGAGCTTGCGCCGGAGGCCGCGGTATTGAACTTGGAAACGAAGGCGTCGGAATTGGCCACGCCGTTCGACGTATTGCAGGTTCCGTCGGTACCGCATTCGGTTTGAATCACGCCCGCGGTGACCGGGAAGTTGGTGGAGGCGGTCTGGCCGGCAACGTAAACCCCGCCCGCAGAGTCCAGCGCGATGCCGTAGGCGCTGTTCGTGTTGCTGCCTCCCAGATAGGTGGAGTAAATCAAACTCGATCCCGTCGAGCTGATCTCACTGACAAATGCGTTGAGGCACGCGCCGGTCGAGTTCACGTTGCAGGTGCTCTGGAAGGCGTTCTTTACCGGGAAATTCGTAGCCGAACCCGTTTGTCCGGCGAGGTAGGCGTTGCCGGAACTGTCGAGCGCGAGCCCAAATGCGATGTCGCTGCCGCTGCCGCCCAAATAGGTCGAGAAGACGAGCGAGCTGCCGTCCGCGCTCAGCTTGGTCACGAAGGCGTTCCGTTCGCAGATGCCTTGTGAGTCGAGCGTGCAGGTCGGCTGGAAGACGCCGCTCGTCACGGGAAAGTCTGTCGATGCCGTATCCCCGGCGACGTAGGCTTCTCCGGCGCTGTCCACGGCGATGGCGCGCGCCTCGTCCAGTTGAGTTCCGCCGAGGTATGTGGAATAGAGAAGCTCAGGATCGATGACCAGCTCTTTGCTGCGGTCGTAGGCTCCGACGCGGAAGCCTATACGGCGCCGCCCCCTAAGCACAAATCTGCCGTCGATTGGAATGCGGCCTCCGGAGTCTGCCATCTGGTATACGACCGGCTTCCCGAAGCGCAACTCGCTGTTCGGCAACGCCGCGACCAGATTGCCCTGGGCGTCAATCGATAGCCCGTGCGCGCCCTGCAGCTCAAACGCGATGCGGCGCGGATCAGCCCCCGGCGAAATGACCCAATCCTGCTCGAGTTGGCGTTCGGTACCGTAGTAGACGACGCTCACGCCGGGATAGACGTTCTCGTAGCTGACCCGGGCGAAGTTCGGCACGTTGGTGCGCCACTCTGCGGGATCGCGGCCGATGAAATAGTTGGTCTTTCCCGGAAGCTCGTTCTCCGCCCTCACCCGGGGTGATGATCCGGCACCGGCGAAACGCAGGGCAAGCGAACTTGCGTCGCGGCCGCCATTCAGACTAAACACTGCCCGATCAGGAGTCAGGAAGAGCGTGTAGCCGGCCCCACGACCGAGATAGAGCACCCGCGGATCGGTCTGCCCACGGTTTTGCTCGAAAGCGAGGGGTAACCTGGCAAAGCGCCCCTCGGCTTTATCTTGGACGGGGCGGGAATTCCCTTGCGGGGACGCGGCTGGACCGGATCCAAGCGCTCTGTCCTGCGAGAAGGCGGCGCCGGCCAGACTGGCGAGCAGGACCGCACCAAGTGAAAATGCTGCTAAACGGTAAAACAAGTTCAGGCGGCGCATGGATGGTGTTCTCCTCCGGTGCAGTGTCAACCAGCCGCCGGCAATTCCGGCGGGCACAACTGCGCTTCATGTGTTGCCAAGGGGATCCCTGATACCGGAAGGTTGGTAAGCCGGAGCGTTGGGCGAAGAGCTTTCCCTTCTCAGGAAAAACGTCCCCCTAAATTCCCAAGAAACAGGGCCGCGCGCTCATCGAGACCGGCGCGAAGACCGGCGACGCGCGTAGCCGGCCAGCCCTATCAGGCCCGAGCCGAGCAACAAGAGCGAACCCGGCTCCGGGATAACCGTTTTCGTCGTCCAGTCATTCGAGACGTACGAGAGCAGCGCTTCGCCATTATTGCCGGCCAGCGAGATATTGTCCGTGATCGTGAAGGAGGTGGCTGAAAAAATGTAGTCCAGGTTGCTGACCACTCCGCCCGAATCCGCATACTCGAGAAGGTTCAGACCTGTGCCGGTTTGCGCCACCGACGTCACGCCGCTGCCAAAGAAGCCATAACCGGCAATCAGGGCGTCGATCTCGGTCAGCGAAAACCCAGACGCGGCAGTCACCGCATAAGTTATTTGCGAATCAAGCGATTGACCGGCTCCCACTGAAAAAGGGGCCTGGAAGATCAGCCCGCTCGCGTTCGGGATCACGCTGATCTGGCTGGCAGAAAGGGGAGCAGTTCCGGTCGCGCTGTCCGTATAGGAAAAACCGCTGAAGACGAGGGAGCCAATCGAGCAACTGGCGCCTCCGAGGTACGACTGGAGCGATCCAGTCCCGCAATTACCCGCCGCCGCGAGGGAGCTGATCCCAAGCACCAGGGCGAGCAGCAGAACAAGTCTGCGTGTCATTAGCCTTCTCTCCCCCCGGCCGGCCGGCAACTTCAGGTTGCCCGAAGCAGGCTGCCCCACAACGCGGGTACGGAAGATCCCTCACTTTTGTGTCCTGCTATCAGTACCCGATTAGATGATAGTTGTCAAGCACAAACTCCGTTGTCCCACCTTATGAACTCCGGCATTTCTGACTAAGGTAATGGCGGGCGGACGTCGCCGGTCGAGAAACCAGCCCCGGAGCTGTGGTCGATCAGGGCTATCTCTAATCATCCGATCATCGATCGGTCGATCACCCCATGCCTTCACTCGTGCCGCAGCGCCGCGATGGGTTCGATTCCGAGCGCCCGGCGTGTGGGCGCCCAGGACGAGAGCAACCCCAGCACGAGAATCGTTCCGAGGACCGCCAGCAGCGTCCAAAGATCGTGAGACGAGGCTCCGTAGACCACACTCGCGAGCACCTGACCGGCAGCCAGGGCCAGCACCAGGCCGATGGCTGAGCCTATGGCCATGAGCACCATGATCCTGCCGAGAACGAGTTTCAGCACCTGAGCGGGGCGCGCGCCGATGGCCATGCGGATGCCGATCTCGCGCACGCGGCGAGCCACCGCGTACGACACGAGGCCGTGAATCCCCGTCACTGCCAGCATGATCGCGAGCACGCCGAAGGCGCTTAGTGCGATCGCCGCCGCGTGCGTCGGAAAGAATGCGAAACCGAGCATGTCACTAAGACTGCCCGTTCCATAAACCGGCAGTTCAGGATCGAGTGTCTCGACGGCCCGCCGCATCTCGCTGACCATCTGCGACGCCGGGAGTGACGATCGAACCTCGACCGTGGTGGTCGGGTTGGGAGATTGCAGAATCGGCCAGAAGACCGCGGGCACTTGGGATTCGGTGAGGCTTTCGTATTTCCCCTCTTCGACCTCGCCAACCACTTCCACAAGATCGCCCTGGCGGAAGCGCTTGCCGATCGCGTTTTCGGAATGCAGCACGCGTTTGGCAAAAGCGATGTTGACGATCGCCACGCGCGGAGATTTCTCATCATCATGCCAGTTGAAATCCCTACCTGCCAGCAGCCTCGTTCCCATCGTCGCGAAGAATCCAGGCGAGACCTGATAGTAAGTGACGCTGACCCAGTCGGCTTGCTGGGGTGCCGTTTTTTCAGCGGGATACACCGTGGTGTGGGACTGATCGATGCTGAGCGGCATGGAGTCGGAATAAGAGGCGGAGCGTACTCCCGGCAACTGTTCAAACGTCTCAAGTACCTTGCGCTGGAAAGCGCCGACCTTTTCGTTCCCGGAGTAACCGGCCAGGCCCAGATCAAACGCCACCACCGAAACGCCCTCCGGCTCGAAGCCCAGGCGCATTTTCAGCGCTTGTTGAAGGCCGCGCAGCGAGATCAGGCAGGCGGCCACGAGTACAAAACAGAGACTCACTTGCAGCACCACCAGTGCATCGCGGAAAGCCAGCCGCCTTCGGCCCGAACTCGCGACGGCCCCTTTCAGAACCGCGTTAGGGTCTGTCTTCGACGCGCGCCAGGCGGGAGCGCAACCAAACAGGGCCCCTGCCACAATGGAAACGGCGAAGGCAAACAGGAACACCCCCCAATCCGAGTTAACGTTCATCTGCACAGGAAAGTCCATGGGGGCGCGCCAGCGGGTGAGGGCTTGAGACAAGCCAAACGCGAGCGCGTATCCAGACCCGCCGCCGGCGAGCGACAGCACTAAGGTCTCCGTCAGCACCTGGCGCACTACGCGGCTGCGTTTGGCGCCGATCGAGAGCCGGATCGCGATCTCGCGCTGCCGGTCTGCCGCTCGCGCCGTCAGTAAACTCGCGAGGTTTGTGCAAGCCGCGAGCAGCACCAGGGCTGCCAGGCCCAGCACCCCGAGCGTGAACGCTTTGGTGGGACCACCGAAGTAATCGCCAACCAGTCCGGGTTTGGCCAGCTTGAACTGCAACCCTTCATCGTTGTCCGGATGCTCGCGGGCGAGCTCGGCGCCAATGGTATTCAGGTTCGCGAGCGCTTCCGCCTTAGATACGCCGGGCTTGATCCGGCCGAGAACGAAAGTGTTCCAGGTACTTCTTTCATTGAGCCAGCCCGTTCCGGGGTGCGCTTCGATCTGCGGCTCCATCATCATTGGCACCCAGGCTTCGGGCCAGTACCAAAGTTCGGTGCCGTGAAAATCCGGCGGAGCTACTCCGAGGACCGTATAAGGCAGGCGATTGAGGAGGACGGTCTTCCCGACGATCCCAGCATCAGAACCGAATCGGCCGCGCCAGGCGTTATAGCTCAGGACGGCGTAAGGGCTTTCGCGAGGACGCAGGTCGTCGGCCTGATGAAAGAATCGGCCCATTAAGGGACGCACGCCGAGTACGTCAAAATAGTTCCCGGTAGCGAGCAAGCCCCAGACGCGCGTCGCCCCACCGGCCGATCCGAGCTCCATCGGCGCGAGGCGGTATCCCGCCAGTCCGGCGAACGTCTGGTTGCGATCCCGAAGGTCCCTGTAATTCGGAAATGACTGCGTAACGTTAGAGTTCTTGGTTTCGAGAAAGGCCAATTGGTCCGGATGTTCGACCGGCAACGGCCGCAGCAACAGCGCGTTGATCACGCTGAAGACCAGGGCATTGGCTCCGATGCCGAGTGCGAGCGAGAGCACGGCCACCACGGTGAATCCGGGGTTTCTCCGCAGCATGCGCAGAGCATACCGAAAGTCCTGCCCGAGCGTTGCCAGAGTATTCCATCCCCACATTTCCCTGCTCCCTTCTTGCGCCAGAGTCACACTCCCGAACCGGCGCAGCGCTGCGTAGTGGGCGTCCTCGGGCGACATGCCGGCTTCGAGGTTTTCCTGCTCCTCCATACGAAGATGGAAGCGAATCTGTTCCTCGAGATCGTCAACGGGCTTGCGCCGCGCAAACACAGTGCGCAGCTTCACAATCTGTCTTTTCCAGGTCATTGCCAATACCTGACTAATACCTGCGGTTCGAATTTGCCCGATCACCCGATCACTCAATCACCCGGTCGCCCGATCACACAATGGTGTCACTCGTAGCGCAACGCCACCATAGGGTCGACCTTCGTCGCACGGCGCGCAGGGATGTAGCTCGCCAGCATCGCAATCAGCGCAAGCGCGGCCGCGAATACCGCGTAAGTGAGAAAATCGGTCCGGCTGACTCCGTAAAGGTGGATGGCTGCGCCCGTCCAGCCGATGGGTCCCGTGGGAAGCAGGGCCAGGGAAGCGGCGATTCCGAGCGCGGTTCCGGTGGCGGTGAGCAGAGCGGTGTGCTTGAACACGAGCCCGAGGACGGTCTTGCGATCGGCGCCCAGCGCCACGCGAATGCCGATCTCCCGCGTGCGCTGGTTCACCGAATACGACATGACTCCGTACAGGCCAACCGCCGCCACCAGGGCGGCGAGAAGGCCGAAAACACCAAGCAGCCTCACGATCGGGCGGCGCAGGGAGACCGACTCCGATTCGTAGATCAGTTGGTCCATGGTTTCGGGCTGCTCCCACACCTGGCTCTTGTCCACGCCGTGCAGTTCGCTGCGGAGTTTCACACCGACGCCTGCGATGTCGGACGTGGAAGTGACCCGCGCGGCCAGGCTCAGGCCGCCCTGGGGAGCCTGATCCCACGGCCGGTAGGCGATGGGCGCCGAATCCTCATCCATGTTGCGCTGCCTTACGTCCGCTATCACGCCGACAATCTCGCGTCCTACAGCCGGTGAATCCCCCAGGCGCAGACGCTTGCCGAGTGGGCTTTCACCCGCGAAGAAACGGCGAGCCAGCGTCTGGTTGATCACGAGTACGGGCGGCGAGTTGGCCGTGTCGCGCTCCGTAAAGGCGCGCCCTTCGAGAAGGGGGATCCTCAGCGTGCGGAAGAGGTCCGGGGTCACCGCCACGGTTCTGAGCGTCGCCTGCTGACCTTGGGATGCCGCCCGGCCTTCGATGACGAACCCGGTTCCTTGAGCGCCCTGGAGCGGAAGACTGTCGGTGATGCCGGCGGCCTCGACCGAAGGCAGCTTCAAAGCTTTCTCGAGCACGCTATGCGCGAGTGCAACGCGTGCCGCCGCGGATGAGTAACGGGGCTGATCGAGCCCTGCTGAGACCGTGACCACGTTGGAAGGGTCGAAGCCCGGGGGACGAGTTTGCACCTCGAGGAAGCTGCGAAACAGCAATCCGAAGCTGATCAACAGGACCAGCGCCAGCGCCATCTCCGTGATCACGAGCGAGCTGTGGACGCGGTGCCTGCTCAGTCCTCCGGCGGCTTGCGTCGAATCCTTCAGGGCGTGGTTGAGGTCGACCTTCGCGGCTTGCCTTGCCGGGGCAAGGCCAAACGCCACGCCCGCCCCGAGGGCCACGAGAAGACCAAAGATGAAAACGCGAGCGTCAATGGCCACGGCGGCGTTGTCGAGGTAGCTGGCCGGCCGCTCCCCCTCCGACGTAGAGCAAGACCGTCTCGGTGAGTAACTGCCGGACTACGCGACCGCGTGTGCAGCCGAGGGCGGTGCGCACCGCTAATTCCCTTTGCCGGGTGACGCCGCGCGCGAGGAGGAGCCCCGAGACGTTCGCGCAGGCTACCAGCATCACCAATCCCACCGCGCCAAACATGATCCAAAGAGTCTGCTGCATCCGCCTCGCGGTCGGTTGCAGGTCTGCGGCTGCTTCCCTCACGGTCACGAGCTTTACAAGACGGCCCTGATTCGTACCTGGAAACTGAAGCTCAAGCTCGCGGGCGATGCCCGTCATCTCCGCCTGAGCCTGCGGCAAGGTGACGGCACGCTTGAGCCGCGCGAAGGCATGGTAGCTCATCGAGCTTCCGGCATGATCGGTCGCGGCAGGGCCGGGGACAAGGGGCGCAAAAATCTCGCGGTCCTCGAAGCGGAAATCCGGCGGCAGAACTCCCACCACCGCATAGGCCCGGTTATCGAGAATCAGCCTTTTCCCGAGGATGTGAGCGTCAGCGTTGAAGCGGTTCCGCCAGCAATCGTTGGATAGGATCACGACCCCGTCGTTTCCGGCGCGTTCTTCGGCGGGTTCAAAGTTGCGCCCGAGCAAAGGCTCCACACCGAGGGTCGGCAGCCAGTCGGCGGAGATAAGATCTCCGTGAATGCGTTGAGGCTCGTCACCGGCGAGTGTGAACCAGGCGCCCTCAAAGGCCGCCATGCGCTCGAAGGACTGATTCCTCGCCTTCCAGTCTTCGTAATCAGCGAGCGAAACGACGTCGCCGAAACCGTCGCGCAGGTCGCCCGAGGCCACCCAAACCAGCCGGTCCGGATCGTGGTATGGGAACGAACGCGACTTCATGAGCACGGTGTTCAACACGCTGAAGATGGCCGTGTTCGCGCCGATGCCGAGCGCGAGCGTCACAAGGGCGACGATTGTGAAGCCGGGGTTCCTGCGCAACTGGCGAAGTCCGTAGCGAACGTCCGGCAGGAGCGCCTCGAGCGAGATCCATCCCCACATCTCCCGGCTCCTCCCCTCGGCCAAGACCACGTTGCCGAAGCGCCGCAACGCTGCGTAGCGAGCCTCCTCCGGCGGTATGCCAGCTTCGAGGTTCTCCTGCTCCTCCATCGCGAGGTGGGCGCGGATCTCGTCGCGAAGCTCGGAGGCTTGTTGCCCCCGGCCGAACAAGCCGCCCAATTTTGCGATCTGCCGTCTCCAGCTCATTGTTTTTCAAATCACCCATCACCCGATCGCTCAATCACCCAATGGACTCACTCGCACCGCAGCGCCACCATCGGATCCACCTTCGTCGCCCGGCGCGCAGGGATGTAGCTGGCCAACACAGCAACGATCGTCAGCAGTACGGACACGCTCGCGAACGTGATGGGGTCGGCAGGGCGAACTCCGTACAGGATGCTCGAAAGGAAGCGCGTCAGGACCAGGGCCGCAACCAGGCCCGCTGCCATGCCGATCAGCGTGAGCCTCAGCCCTTGTCCGACCACGAGCCTCAGCAGGTCTTTACTGTTTGCGCCTAACGCCATGCGGAGGCCGATTTCATGGGTTCTCTGGCTGACGGAGTACGACGTCACCCCGAAGATTCCCACCGCCGCCAGGGCAAGGGCCACGAACGCGAACACTCCAAGCAGGATGAAGGCGAGCCGATGTGCGGACAGCACGCTCGATACGATTTCGTCCATGCTCCTGACGTTGAAAACCGGCTGATCCTTGTCCACAGCCCAAATCGCCGCTTTGATGGAGGGCAGGATGGCCTCCGGACGCGAAGTTGTGCGGACCACCATGCTCAGGGTCTGATCGCCCGTCTGCAGGTAAGGGAAGTAGATCGTCGGCCGCGTCTGCTGGTCAAGACCGGTGTCGTGGACCCCGCCGACCACGCCCACGATTTCGCGCGGCTGCGAGGCTGCCCCGAACATCACGTGCCTGCCGATCGGATCCTCATGGGGGAAGTAGTGATGAGCCAGCGTCTGGTCCACGATCACCACGCGGGGCCCGTCCGCGTTGTCGTGGTCCGTGAAGACGCGGCCTTCGATCAACGGAACGCCCATGGTGGCGAAATAGGTTGGGCTTATATCCCTCAAATCCGCTGCGGACTCCTCTCCCGGTGGCGCTGGCGGCGCCTCTTTGACCGTGAAGGCCGCCATATCCATGTCGTCCTGGCTCAAAGGAATGATTTCGGTCAACGCCGCCGAACGTACTCCCGGGATGGCCTCGACATTCGTGAGAAACCGGGCAAAGGCGGCCGAGCGCTGGCCCGGCTCGCGGTACTTGGAGTCTTTCGTATCGTTCGCCAGCTTGATCCGCAACGTAAGCAGTTGGCCGGGCGTGAAACCTGGGTCGGCGGCCAGGAGGCTCCAGAAAGTCTTGATCATCAAGCCGGCCCCGATGACCAACACGAACGCCAGAGCCGCCTCGGCCGTCACGAGCATGGCTCGCGTACGCTGCCCCCGCGGGTCGGAGAGGACTCCGCCGCCGCTTTCCTTAAGAGTTTCATTGACGTTGCATCGCGCGCCTTGAAGCGCAGGCACCAGGCCGACGGCGATCCCTGTCAGCAATGCGACCACAAAGGTGAACGCGACCACGGTGCCGTCCATGTGAATCCTGGGCAGCAACACGGAGTCCGCCGCGTTGGGAACGGGTATCCGCGACGGCACGACTCGCATCAGCAGGGCGGTGCCCCAGAATGCGAGCAGCAGGCCGGCGCCGCCGCCGAGCAATCCGAGCAGCGTGCTCTCCGCCAAGAACTGGCGAATCAGCCGCCGGCTTCCGGCTCCCAAAGCCACACGAATCGCGACTTCTCTCTGGCGGCCCAGCGCCCGCCCCAGCATCAAGTTCGCGACGTTGACGCAGGCGATCAGCAGAACGAACCCGACGCCCGCCAGCAGGACGAGCAGCGCGGGGCGAATGTATTCGACGCGTACCGCCTGAAGCGGCACCATGACCACTCCCCATCCCCTTCGGTCAGGCCGCTCGTTGCCGATCCGTTCGGCGACGATGCCGAGCTCAGCCGATGCCTGTTCGAGCGTGAGTCCGGCTTTTGGCCTGCCGAAGACGCCGAGGTCTCCGTCGGCCCGTTTCACCCACTCGGTGTCGAAGGGGACAACCACGTCGGCGGGAAAGACGGCGGAAAACGAAGCAGGAAGAACCCCGATGATCGTGTAGCGATCGCCGTTCAACGTCAGGCCGGCGCCGACCACTGCCGGATTGCCTCCGAATCGTCTTTGCCAATAGCCGTAACCCAGGATGGCGAGATTGTGACGTCCCTCCGCTTCTTCCAGGCGGAAGGTCCGGCCGAGGACCGGCTTGATGCCAAAAAAGTCTCCGAAATTGGCGGTGACGCGCAGTCCCGAGACCTGCTCGGGCTCGCCGGCGCCGGTCACGGTCCCGCTTCCGTGTTCGAACAGGAACAGGTCCTCGAATGACTTGCTCTGCTCTTTCCAGTCGAGGTAGTCCTGACCGGTCGGTCCCACGCGATTCCAGCCTCGGGCGAGGTTTCTCACCCAGATCACCACCAGGCGGTTGGAAGCCCGGACCGGCAATCGCTCGAGAAGCACCGTGTTCACAACGCTGTAGATTGTGCTGTTGGCGCCGATGCCGAGCGCCAGGGTCAAGATGGCGACGATCGTGAACCCGGGATTCCTGCGCAACTGGCGAAGGCCGTAGCGAACGTCCTGCAGGAGCGTCTCGAGCGCGCTCCATCCCCACATCTCCCGGCTCCCTTCCTGAACCCGGGCCACGTTGCCGAAGCGGCGCAGCGCCGCATAATGCGCCTCATCCGGCGGCATGCCGGATTCGAGATTCTCCTGCTCCTCCATTCCGAGGTGCGTACGAATCTCTTCCTCGGGATCGTCCACGGGCTGGCGTCCCGCGAACAAAGCGCGCAGCTTGGCGAACCGTCGTTTCCAGCTCACCTTATTCATAACTTGTCACTCGTAGTCACTCGTCACTCGTCGCTTGTGCCTGATCGCTGAAAGCCGACGGCCTTTCAATCGCCAATCACCAATCGTCAAATCACCAATCGCTAATCACTTATTGCCCTTCCCCGGACTCAACCGGCTGTAGCACTCCGCTGATGGCCCGTACAAAGCGCTCCCAGCGCGAGGTTTCGGCGACCAGCTTCCGTCGTCCGGCCGGAGTCAGACGGTAATACTTCGCCCGCTGGTTGTTCTTCGAAACACCCCACTCGGCGGTGATCCAGCCTTCCTGCTGCAGGCGCTGCAGCGCCGGATAAAGCGAACCGTGCTCGACCTTCAGCGCGTCGTCCGACGTGCGCTCGATCGATTTGGCGATGCCGTGCCCGTGCGTCGGTCCCCAGCGCAGGGTGCGCAGAATCAGCATGTCGAGCGTGCCGTAAACCAGTTCGATCCGGCTCTCCGATTTGGTATTCGTCATAGTGGTAGTCATTCTACTACCCAAAGAGGTAGACAGTCTAGGACTTTTTCGGAAGGCCGTGGCAGCGCGGGAGTGTTTCGAGGCAGGCCCGAAGGGCCGATCCGCCAAAGCCCAGGCCAACGGCCTGGGCAAGGCCGAGGCGCAAACCAAGGGCCCTCAAAAGGCGACCCAGGGCTATCGCCGTGACTACAGTTTTGTCGCGCCCCTTCAGGGCTCCCGGAACATCCCGGCGGGAACCCAAACCCAGGCCGTTGGCCTGGGCTTGGATGGACCGCCCCTTCGGGGCCAGCGGCAAAGCCGCTCCGGTGCAGACCGAGGTCTTTCAGGATCGGCCAGAACATAAGCGCCACACGGGCACGCAACGCCGCCTCTGCTTCAACTGACCCGCCCTATCTTGATTCGTAATTCTTTTGGAACTTCTGATACACTCCTATCGTATTCCGATAAGAGGAGGCCATGGCCGAAAAACGTACTGATCTGCTGCGTGGAACTCTCGACCTGCTCGTGCTGAAGGCACTGTCCCTGGAGCCTTTGCATGGGGTGGCTATCTCACGACGCATCACGCAAATCACCAAGGGAGCTTTTCAGGTCAGTTTCGGGTCGCTTTTCCCCTCGCTACATCGCATGGAGGAAAGGGGCTGGGTGGCGGCCGAGTGGCGCTCGTCCGACAATAACCGCCGGGCCAAATATTACAAGTTGACCTCTGCCGGGCGCACCCAACTCAAGGCTGAAGAGCGGCAATGGAACCAGGTGGTGAAAATCATGACGGCAGCCGTTCAATCCACTTGAGTCCGGATGGGAGGCATCATGCCAGGGCGAATTCTGAGCTTGTTCCGGAACCTCTTTCGCGAGCGCGCGGTCGAGCAGGCACTGGATGACGAACTCCGTTCATCGGTGGAAGTTCTCACTGAGGAGAAGGTGAAGCAGGGACTTTCGCAATCGGCGGCACGTCGGGAGGCGCTCATGGAACTCGGTGGCGTTGAGCAGGTAAAGGAGGAGGTCCGCGCAGCACGGGCTGGGCGAATTCTGGAAGACTTCGCGAGGGATGTGCGTTTTGCCTTCCGCACTCTGGCCAAGTCGCCCGGCTTTACGGCCGTAGTCGTTCTGACGCTTGCCCTCGGGATCGGCGCGAACACGGCCATCTTCAGCGTGGTGAACGCAGTCTTGCTGCGTCCGTTGCCCTTTGCGGCGCCGGATCGGTTGATGAGCGTTGTCTCCATGCGCCGGGGGAACGTGCCGGACAACGCCTCCTACCCCGACTTCGCCGACTGGAGAGCGCAGAACCAAGTCTTTTCGGAAATGGCTGCCTATACTACCGACAACTTTACGCTCACCGGCCAGGGCGAAGCCCTGCACATTCAGGGCGCGGACGTATCGGCCGATCTGTTCTCGCTGCTGGGCGTGAAGCCGATTCTTGGTCGCGCTTTCCTCCCGACTGAAGACAAGCTGCCTACTGCAAATGGGGCATTCGCCATCGTTTTGAGCCATCGCTTGTGGCGGGAGCGCTTCCATGCCGATCCTGGGCTCGTAGGCCGAACCATTGAGATCGACAACCGCGACTTTACCGTGGTGGGAGTGGCGCCGCCCGATTTTCAGTTTCCCATCCAGGGCGAACCCGTCGATTTCTGGATGACGATGGCTATTAATTTTGTATCTGCGCCCGGAGAGCCTTCCATGGTCGAGCAGCGGGGCGCCCACTATCTGGACGTGATTGCGCGGCTCAAGCCGGGCGTGCCACGCGCCGAGGCCCAGGCGGAGATGAGCACGATTGTCAGCCGGTTGAACAAGCAATATGCCGGCAATGCGCCGCGAGGTGTGGAAGTTTTGCCCGAAATTGACCGGGTCGCAGGCCCGGCTCGCCCGGCCCTGGTAATTTTGCTCGCGGCCGTAGGCTGCGTGCTCCTGATCGCGTGCGCGAATGTCGCGAACCTGATGCTGGCGCGCGGGGCGTCGCGGCAAAAAGAGATGGCCGTGCGTGCGGCCCTGGGCGCAGGCCGCGGGCGCATGATCCGGCAAATGCTCACGGAGAGCGTTCTTCTCGCCATGCTGGGAGGTGTGCTGGGAGCAGGGCTGGGACTTTGGGGCATCTCCGCCCTGATCCGCCTGCTTCCCGTGGACATTCCCCGCCTTGCCGGCGTTCGCGTCGACAGCGCGGTGTTCCTGTTTGCGGCGTTGGTGTCGATGCTAACCGGAATCGTGTTCGGCCTGGCTCCCGCGGCGCAGGCCTCGAGGCTCGCTTTTGTGGAATCGTTGAAAGAAAGCGGACGGGGGCTATCCGAAGGTCTCTATCGCAGCCGTGGGCGAGGCCTGCTGGTAGTGGCCGACGTAGCGGTGGCGGCGGTGCTGCTGGTTGGCGCAGGCTTGCTCATCAACAGCTTCTTGCGGCTCCAGCGGGTTGACCCCGGATTCAATCCGCAGCATGTGCTGACCTTCAAGATGGATTTGCCATACGTGCGCTACTCAGGCCTGAGCCAGACGCAATTCTTTGAGCGAGCTATCGACCGGCTCGGTCATCTGCCGGGCGTCCTCTCGGCGAGCGCTGTGCTTCCTCTGCCGCTCGATGGGGACGATGTTGGTACGTTCCTCGCCATCGAGGGACGGCCGGTGGCGGAAGCTAACCCTCTACGAGCGGGCTACACCTGGGTTGAGCCAGGCTACTTCAGCACCGTCGGCATTCCGCTGATGAAGGGGCGGGACTTCACCGCAGCCGATGATCTTGCGACCACTCCCGTCGTCGTCATCAACCAAACTCTTGCCCGCCAATTCTTTCCCTCCCAGGATCCCATCGGCAAGCGAATCAAGCCCGGGATCAGTAACGGTTACAAGGCGTCGCCCATGCGCGAGGTGGTGGGGGTGGTGGGTGATGTGAGGCAATATGGGCTCGCCTCAGTGCCGGGCCCCGAGGTCTACGTCCCGCTCGGGCAAAGCCCGCTCGGCAGCATGAATTTTGTCGTCCGCACGGCAGTTGATCCTTTGACCATGGTCGGCGCCATCCGGCAGGAAATGGGCGAAATGGACAAGAATCTGCCGTTCTACGGCGTCAAGACCTTCAACCAGTATCTTGGCGAAGGGTTCGCCCAGCCCCGCTTTCTCACCTTGCTGCTCGGCCTCTTTGCTGCCCTGGCGCTCGCCTTGGCGGCCATCGGGCTCTATGGGCTTGTTTCCTATTCCGCCAGCCGGCGCACGCACGAAATCGGCATCCGCCTCGCGCTGGGAGCAGAAAAGCGCGACGTGCTGAGGCTTGTGGTAGGGCAGGGATTCAAGCTGACGCTGATGGGTGCTGTCATCGGCGCCGCCGGCGCGCTGGCCTTGACGCGGTTCCTGTCAGGCCTGCTCTACGGCGTCAGGCCCACCGACCTGCCAACGTTCCTCGCCGTCATGCTGATTCTGATGGCCGTGGCGCTGGTCGCCAGTTATATCCCCGCCCGCCGCGCGACCAAAGTCGATCCCATGGTGGCCTTGAGATATGAGTAGGCGGCGGCTGGAGCGTGTGTGTGAAAATTGAGAAACGGCGGCTTTGCCGCCCTGCTGTGCGGAAAGGCCCCCGCCTTTCGGTCCAGCAGAGCCATAGAAATTAAAGCTGCTCCCGCGCAAGCCAAGGGTTTACGCTCTGGGGCGCCGACGCCAACGCGAATCGCTGACCGTTCAGTCGTCCCTGTCCGCTGGCGTTCGACCCCCGAGTTTGCACGTTCTAGCCCGGACCGCTTGAAACCGGCGAGGAAATGCCTCAACAATAGGGCTGTCGATCAGGGGGGAAGAGAGGAAACGCTCATGAGGCATCTGCTGCTTTCAATCGCGCTGTTGACGTTGGGGGCCGTGACGGCATCCGCGGCCGACATCAGTGGGACGTGGAAAGGGACGGCTCAGACGCCCGCCGGCCCTGTCGAGAGGACTTTCACCTTCAAGGTCGATGGTAACAAGTTGACTGGCGACACCACGAGCGACATGTTCGGCAAGTCGACAATTGAGGACGGCAAAATCGACGGCGACAACATTTCCTTCAGCATCACCGTGAGCTTTCAGGGGAACGATGGGAAAATCAGCTACAAGGGCAAGGTTGAAGGCGACACCATCAAGTTTACGGTGGAGATTCCAGGCGTTGACCAGACCGTGGACTACACGGCGAAGCGGGTAACCTAGCCCCGGCATGCCAGGCGCGCTTGTCGCAGATGCGCTTCTTAGACGGTGGCCGAAGCAACGGTGATCAGGCGAGAGCCGGTCGTAAGCGGCTTTGCCGCCATCCTGTGGGGAAAGGCTTTGCCTTTCCCGCAGGCCGCCCGAGCCGCCGTTTCTCGGTTTTTCACGCGCGCTCTGACATGCCTGGGCGCTGACCGCCCACGCCGGTCACTGAAGGCGGCCGGAGGCCCGGGAGATGCTTGTCCAATCGAGGCACGAGCCGCCTATCCCCCAAAATCGGCCATGTCGCTTTGAGACAACCGGGAAGCATGAAAATCTTCGGGCGGAAGGGCGAATCTGGGCGGCCCCCCCCCACCCCTATCAAAAATACGGGAAGCGAAGCCAATAAGCTCTTTATAATCAACAACAATGTGCGAAATTGAGAAAAACTGAAGCCATCACGAAGCCAGCCGAACCCATGCTCCGGCCGCCTAAGTTCTTTATTTGATACGTCCCTTCGTGTAGAGTCGTCGTTGCTTCGCGTGTGCCTGGAGAGCCAGCGTGAACGCCCGAACAACGTTCGCAGTCCTTACGGGCCTGGCCGCTGTCGGCCTGATCGTGACAGGCGTCCAGGGTATTCATAGAACGCAACTGCCGGCTGCGGCTCAGTCCGGGCAGGGCGCTCCTACCGCTGGCCGACCCAGCCTGCAGCTTCGCGGACTGCGCTCGCCGGTTGAGGTGGATTTCGATCGCCAGGGCATCCCGCACATCTACGCGCAATCCGCCCCGGACGCTTATTTGGCGCTCGGTTACCTGCACGCGCGCGATCGCCTGTTCCAGATGGAGGTTTACCGCCGCCGTGGTTCGGGCACACTGGCTGAGGTGTTCGGCCCTTCACAGTTGCAGGACGACATTTTCATCCGCCAGATCGGAATCCGGCGCGGCGCGGAGGCCATCTGGCAGAGCCCGCGGCTCGACGCGAGCGTCCGGCGCGAGTTCGAGGCTTACTGTGCGGGCGTTAACGCGCGCATCGCCGAGCTCGCAGATCGTCTGCCTGCGGCTTTTCAGCAGTTGGGAATCCGGCCCGCGCCCTGGACGCCGGTTGACGCCCTGGTCTTCGCCCGCTACATGGGCTGGGACCAATCCGGCACCGACACCGACGTTTGGATGGGGATGCTGGTCGAAAAGCTCGGCCTCGACACGGTGAACGAGCTATTCCCACTGGACCGTCCTTACGAGATCTCGACCGTCCCCGCGAGTTCACTCGTCGCAAGCGGTGATCGGGGCGGGGCGGCGGCGGCGGAAAAGAACGCCGGTGACGGCCCCCGCGCGACAGACAGAATCGCGGAGGCGGATGCTCCCCGCTTTCCCGCGGGTTTTGACCAGGCTGCGCTCGAGTTGCACCGGCGATTCGTTGCCGGGCGTACGGGCAGCCGCTTCGCCTTCGGCAGCAACAACTGGGTGATCGACGGACATAAGTCGGCCACAGGGAAGCCGATACTGGCCAACGACCCTCACCTCGGATTCTCGCTGCCCGCGATCTGGTACACCGCGCACTTGGTAGCGCCGGGCCTGGACGTCATCGGCGTGACCTTCCCGGGCTTCCCCTACGCGGTCATCGGCCACAACGACCGCGTGGCCTGGGGCTTGACCAACCTGCAGTCCGACGCCGTGGACTATTTCATCGAGAAGACGGACCCGGCGCATCGCAGCCAGTATTTCTACAAGGGGTCCTGGCGTGATCTCGATCGCCGCGAAGAAGACGTTCCCGTGCGCGGCGACAAACCCTACCATCTCGTGACCGAATCGACGGTACACGGTCCGCTCGTGACCACGCACGGAGTGCGTCTCGCGCTCGACTGGACCGGCCTCGAGCCAAGCTTCGAGGTGCTTGCCTTCCGCGGGATGAATCGCGCCCGCAACGTCGCGGACTATAAGCTTGCGCTGCGCGATCTGGCCGTGCCCGCGCTCAACGTCATCTATGCTGACGTGGACGGCAACATCGCCATCGCGCCCCAAGGCCGTCTGCCCGTGCGCAAGCATGGCCTTGGACGCTGGCCGATGGACGGCGCTTCGGGGGATTACGACTGGCTGGGGTTCATTCCCGACGACCGCCTGCCCTTCGCGCTCAATCCGCCCGAACACTACCTGGCCTCGGCGAACGGCCGTCCGGCGCCCGTCGGCTACCCGTATTACCTCGGCTGGATGTGGGATCCGAGCTACCGCACGCGCCGCATTCACCAACTGCTCGAAACACACCAGCAAGTCACCGTGGCGGACATGGAGACGTTCCAGACCGACGCTCATGACGTGGCTGCCGAGCGCTTCGTGCCTGTGCTGCTCGCGGCTTATGATCGCCAACCGTCCGGGGACGTTCCGGCGGGTGACGATCGCGTGCGCGCGGCCCTCGCGGAGCTACGCCGCTGGGACTTCGTGGCGCGGCCGGAGTCTGTCGCCGAAACGATCTGGACGGCATGGCTCGAAGCCTACCGGCAGACGGTCTGGCAGAATCACTTCGAAGCCGCCGGCGTCGAGCCCTGGGACGGCGGTTGGGGCTTTGCGGGCTCGAACGAACGCCAGCCCGAGATTGAGGTGCTCGAGTTCCTGACGCGCGAAGTTCCGGAGTCGCCCTGGTTCGACAATGTACGCACGCCCGAGCGCGAATCACGCGATGATGTGATCCGCTCGAGCTTCGCGGCGGCAGTCCAAAAACTTGCCGCGGAGCGCGGTCCGGAGGTCCATGACTGGCGGTGGGGCAAGACGAATGTGCTTCGCCTGCATTCCCTTACGGGCGTCGCCGCCCTGGATCGCGGCGGGATCGAGGTGCCGGGCGACGAGTTCACGCTCGGACCCGGCGACGATGGCGGTGAAGTCACCGGGGGCGCCTCCTGGCGCATGGTGGTGGACTTGGGCGACCTCTCGAAGAGCGCCGGTATGTATCCCGGGGGCCAGAGCGAGGATCCCTCAAGCCGTCATTACGTTGACCAGATGCAGCCGTGGGCGGCGGGCCGCTATTTGCCCCTTCACTTCGAGGCGAAACCAGGCAGCCTGCCCGCGGGCGAGGTCGAGTCGGTACTCGCTCTCAATCCGGCGCCGTAGCCGAGCGAGACGGAACGTTCTGAAGACCGGAGTGGATTGCGGTGCAAGGTGAGCCTGTGTTAGGTTCAGGATTCAACTGCGATGGTCATCTCCCACTTTCCCGCCATGCTGCTGTTCGCCTTTCTCGTCTCCGTGGTGTTTGGAGTCATTGCGAAAAACACCACGCGCGAGCGGGTTCTGTACGGCGCGAAGTCCTTCGTCCTCTTCGTCGGCATCGCCTTGCTGATCGGATGGCTGATGTATCCGTTCCCGAGGCCCTGACTGCCTGAACCCTGAGACCGAATCCGAAAGCCGGCTTCCGAAACCCGGCTTCCGAAACCCGTCCTTACACGCCTTTGATCACCGATCCCCAGTCGCCGCGATATTCAAGATCGAGCATGGCCTGCGCGGCGCTCGAATTCGTCACCTTGAAGTTCTCGCTGTCCCACCTGAGCCGTTCTCCGGTGCGCAACGCGATGTTGCCGAGCATCAAAGCCTCGCCGATAGGCGCTTCAAACTCAAAGTTGGCGGCTGCGGGCGGACCACCCTTGGCAGCCAATATCCATTCCTGGTAGTGCCCGGGCGAACGCCGCAGCATCCGGGGCGGAGGAACGAAGGACTTCTTACGCGAATCGGGCAGGATTTGCGGGTGGTCGCCCTCAAAGCCGGCCATGATCATGCCGAGGTCGCCCACCACGAGCAGACCCTCGTTCTCGACGCCAAAGTCGCGTCCGTCTTCCAGTTCATCCGGACGCGGCGGCTTGATCCCGCCGTCGTACCAGTTGATCTGGACTGGCGGCATGCCGCCTCGACCCGGAAACTCCCAATGAATCAGCGACGCCGCGGGGAAACTCTCCTTGAACAGCTTGGTGGAACTCGCTTCCACGGTCGTCGGCGCTGTGAGCTTCAGCATCCGGAAGATGGTGTCGAAGCTGTACTGGCCCATGTCGCCGAGCGCACCGTTGCCGAAATCGTACCAGCCGCGCCAGACGAAGGGCAGATAGACGTGGCTGAAAGGGCGCTCCGGCGCCGGTCCGAGCCACAGATCCCAGTCAAAGCCCTCGGGGACGGGATCGGCGCGATCGGGCCGGTCGAGGCCCTGGGGCCAGAAAGGCCTGCTGGACCAGTTTTCCACGCGGTGCACCGGACCGACCGCGCGCGCCATCATCCATTCCTGCAGTATGCGGGTGATACTCGAGGCCGAGTTGGCGACCGCGACTTGGGTGGCCACTTTCGTTTGGCGCGCCACCTCGGCCATGCGGCGGGCTTCCACGGCCGAGTGACTCATGGGCTTTTGGCAGTAAACGTGTTTGCCCATCTTCATCGCCATGATCGAAATCGGCGCGTGCCAGTGGTCCGGTGTGCACACCACCACGCCGTCGAGATCCTTTTCCTGATGCAGCGCCTCCCGGAAGTCGCTGTAGGCGGTGCAGCCGTGGTAGGCGCCCGAGGCATTCTGCGTCGCGTAATACGCCTCCACGATTGCGCGCGCCGGATCGCGCCCCGCCGTTGGACCGGTGAGCTTGCTGCCCCAACCTGGGTCTCCGAGCACGGCCCGAACCTTGTCGCGCAGTTCGTTCGTGCCCCATTCGGAGTAGTCGCTGCTCTGCCGATTTACGTCGCAAACCGCGATAACCTGGACCTGCGGCAGCTTCAGGAAGTCCATCATCACCCGGGTTCCCTGGGCCCCGACGCCAATCGAGGCCAGGGTCAGCTTGTCGCTCGGCGCGACGTACCCTTCGCCGCCGAGCACCCGTCGCGGGACAATCGAAAATGCCAGCGCCGACGCCGCGCCGCTGAGAAACGTACGGCGCGAGACGCGATCTTCGCGCCTGATGGTCCCGCCTCTTGGTCGATTCTTCACGATGTCCTCCCTGGAAGCCCGCAATTCGCCGGCTTTGCACCACACCAACCCTCAAAAGCTACGCCGGAGGGTCAGCGCAGGTCAATCAGAATTGCTGGCAGAAATTGCCGCACCGATTGCCCGGCGCGGGTCGAAGCGCGGAAGGGTTCTCCCGCGAAGCCCCAGGCCTTTGTATACTGGACGGCGGGCGGTGCCTGCATGGCCTGCCGCCCAAAAACTCAACTCAGGTCTGAGGTCCAAGCTGATGAACGCTGATTCGAACACGCCATCCGCCGCGGCGAATGTGCCCGCGGCCTCGAAAGCGAATGAACAGGACGCCATCTATCAAGGCGGCCGCGTGGTGGGCAAGGCTCTCGATGCGCGCGTCGACACCGAAGCCCGTGAAATCCATTTCGGCGAGATCAGCAACAGCGACGATCTGTTGCTTCCGGAGGACTGCGAATTTCGGGAGTACCGCATCCTCATTCAACGTATGGAGTTTGCAACGCGGGAGGAACGAGGGGCGGTGCATAAGGGACGGGTTCTGAGAGGCGTGGTGGCGGAGATCCTGGGCTACCGGGAGCAGTAGTCGCTTCGGAGCTGCCGTGCGGTCCTGTGGAAACGAAGCTTGGGAATGGTCCGGATGCACCGCGAGCTAGCGTCGGGTCGGAAACCATAACACCTGCCAAGGCAAACCCTGGCCGGATCCTTCGGTCTCGGCCTCAGGTGCGCTCAAAGCCCTGAGCAGGCTGAGGCCGTCCGAACCAGCGCCCTGCATCCGTTCAATCGCGGCGACAATGATGGAACCCGCACATTCAAGACAGAGAAAGTTGCTCTCCACGCTGGCGGAAGCGTTAGGACGACAGCAGGCGCAAGGCCACTCCTTCTGCATGTGCACGAGAATTCTGGTCGGTACAAGCTCAGCCATGGCCGTTCATATGAGCTATCGGCACAGCGGGTTCACGACCTGAGGGGGCAGGGCGGCAGGCCCCGGGCTAGAATGTGCTATCGTCGGGTGTAATAATGGCGATACGCTCACCAAATCCGTGCTTTCGCCTTGACACAACAGTAAAGTGACGCTAGACTGGTTCTGTCAGGTGGGGATATTATCTGACTGATTAAAACCTAATACACAGTCAGGCGCTCGGCATCCAAGATGAATTCTGCTGGCACGATGGAAGTCAGTTCGGAGACCTGCGAGGTAAAGGCGCGCATGCCGCTGCACCACATCGTCGAGGCTCAGCAGTTTGATCGCGACACACTGCTCGAGATTTTCGATCTGACCGCTCGAATGGAGCCGATCGCCCGGAGCGGGGGTTGCGCCCGGTATCCCAACTCCATCATGGCTACGCTCTTCTACGAGTCCTCCACTCGGACGCGGTTTTCATTCGAGACGGCCATGCATCGCCTGGGAGGCCGGGTGATCAGCACGGAAAATGCAGCCGAATTCTCATCGGTGTCGAAGGGCGAGACCCTGGAGGATACCGTCAGGATCCTTAATGGCTACGCCGACGTGATCGTGCTGCGGCATTACGAGGTTGGCGCGGCCTTGCGGGCGTCGCGAGTCTCACGGGTCCCCGTGATCAATGCGGGCGACGGGGTCGGCCAGCATCCTACACAGGCGCTGCTCGACCTTTACACGATTCAAAAAGAGATTGGACACGTTGACGGCCTGCGCATCGCCATGGTCGGCGACCTTGCCCAGGGGCGCACGGTACGCTCGCTCGCGTACCTCCTGGGAAAATTTGAAGACGTGCAGGTGTGGTTCGTAGCCCCGCCGCTGCTGAAGATGAAGGAAGATATCCTGACTTACCTGGCCCAGCACGGAGTGCGGTATACGGAGGAGAGTTCTCTCGAGGCCGTGCTGCCCCTGGTGGACGTGGTCTACCAGACACGCATCCAAAAGGAACGTTTTGGAGATCGTATCGCAGACTACGAGCAATGCCGTGGCCTGTATATGATCGATCGCGGCAGCCTGCGCCTGATGAAGCCCGACGCTATCGTGATGCATCCGCTTCCGCGGGTTAATGAGATCGCCCCGGAAGTGGACGCTGATCCGCGGGCGGCTTACTTCCGGCAGGCCGAAAATGGGCTTTATGTGCGAATGGCACTGCTCAGCCTGGTGCTGGGCGAATCCGCGGTGGCAGCGTAAGTCTGCAAGGTTGGAGAATCAATCAGGCTTTTGGGGTTGAGAAGCAGGTGGAGGGAGCTATTGCGGCGAAACCCCCGGTGAAAAGTTATACACCAGCAATCGAACTAACTCAGGAGGCGTTTGCTTTCTGGGGAGTTAAATCTCAGGAGCTAAATGAATGTTGATTGGTCAAAGAATCCGGCAACTACGCGAGCAGAAGAGCCTTTCGCAAGGCGACATTGAGAAGGCCAGCGGCCTTCTCCGCTGCTACATTTCACGAGTGGAGCATGGACACACCGTTCCCTCGCTCGAAACCCTGGAGCGCTTCTCAGCGGCTCTCGACGTCCCGTTGTATCGCCTCTTTTACACGGGCGAAGACGCTCCGGCGACGCCTCATCTGAGCCCCCGGCGTTCGCTCGAAGAACTCGCCGACGAGTCGGGTCCGACGGGGACCGAAGCGCGCTTCTTGCTTAAACTGAAGGGGCTGGTAGGCCGCATGGTCGATGCCGACCGAGCGTTCCTGCTGGACTTCGCGCGCAAGCTGGCCACCCGCTAGGACAACAGAGAGACTGCTGGTTGGATTGGGATGCCGCCGGGCCGCAATGGCCACGGCGGCGTCACTTTGTTTCGAGCCGGCAGGATTCTACTTCGGGGTAACCCGGGACGAGCCAAGGCCCAGGGCCGCGATCGTGGCTGGGGTTTGTCATTTCCTTCGGCGGCCGCCTGTCGCCAGCCAGTGCGCTAGTGTCGTGTAACTGAAATAGGTGACACACGGAATCGCTTTCTGGGATTGCGGTACGTCCAGTGGAAGGGCTGGGCGTGCCGGTTGTAGAGCCGAATGTAAGCCATGATCTTCTTGGTTAAATCC